>Ga0302325_10031038_pt1 | contig 11006 bp, 11 predicted proteins | sample Palsa_T0_2_FD_201948 | JGI IMG/M metagenome (GOLD analysis project Ga0302325, IMG submission 201948) | Peat permafrost microbial communities from Stordalen Mire near Abisko, Sweden - Palsa_T0_2 | ecosystem: Environmental > Terrestrial > Soil > Palsa > Peat permafrost | place: Sweden: Abisko... | reverse complement strand
GGCAACAGTAACGGACCCCGCAGTCTCCAAAGATAGTTCGCAGCGCCGCCTGGTGGAAATGAATTGGGATCCCATTACGCGGATCGTCGGCAGCCTGGGTATCTATACCAAAATCGATTTCGAAAACAGGCAAGTGGCCGAGTGTCACAGCACGTCGTCCATTTTTCGCGGTTACAGCATCTTCATGAAGGGCAAAGACCCTCGCGATGCGCACTTCATCACGAGCCGTATCTGTGGCATCTGCGGTGACAATCATGCAACCTGCGCTTGTTATGCGCAGAATATGGCCTTTGGTGTCCGGCCTCCGAATATGGCGGAGTGGATCACCAATCTGGGTGAAGCCGCCGAGTACATGTTCGACCACAACTTATATCAGGACAATCTGGTGGGCGTGGATTTTTGCGAGCAGATGGTCAAAGAGACCAATCCGGGGGTATTGGCTCAGGCGGAGAGGACCCCCTCCCCTCATGCCAACGATCATGGCTATAAAACGATCGCCGACATCATGCGTGCACTGAATCCGTTTACAGGTTCTTTCTATCTGGAAACTCTTCAGATGAGCCGCATGACTCGCGAAATGTTCTGCCTGATGGAGGGCCGTCACGTACATCCGTCTACGCTCTATCCGGGCGGTGTAGGAACTGTTCCGACGGTTCAATTATTCACCGACTACTTGGTGCGGTTGATGAAGTACGTGGAGTTCATGAAGAAGGTCGTTCCGTTGCACGATGACTTATTCGACTTCTTTTATGAGGCTCTGCCCGGCTACGAAAAGGTAGGCCAACGCCGAATTCTTCTGGGCTGCTGGGGATCCTTCCAGAACCCCGACGTTTGCGATTACAAGTACGAACATATGGATAAATGGGGTAACGCGATGTATGTTACTCCGGGCGTTGTTGTGGATGGTGAGTTGGTGACCACCAACTTAGTTGATATCAACCTGGGCATTCGAATTCTGCTCGGCAGCTCCTACTATGAAGGTTGGGAAAACCAGGAGATGTTCGTCAAGCACGACCCCCTCGGAAATCCAGTAGATCGCAATCATCCCTGGAACCAGACGACCACGCCAAAACCGCAGAAGCGCGACTTTAAAGGGAACTATTCCTGGGTAATGTCGCCCCGCTGGTACGACAAGAGAACCGGAGATTACTTAGCGCTTGACACTGGCGGCGGACCTATTGCGCGCTTCTGGGCTACGGCGCTCGCCGGAAAGGTAGATATCGGTTACATCAAGGCGACCGGCAAGAGCGTGAAGATTTATTTGCCGAAGACCGCGGGAAAACCCGAGGTGGAATTCGAGTGGAAGATTCCGAAGTGGAGCAATGCCCTGGAGCGAGATCGAGCGCGGACTTACTTCCAAGCATATTCCGCGGCGGCTGCCCTATACTTTGCCGAGCAGGCGATGAAGGAATTGCATGAGGGCAATACTAAGACGTTCCGGGAGTTCAAGGTGCCTGAAGAGGGGATCGGCTGCGGGTTCCATGAGGCAGTACGCGGGGTGCTCTCGCATCACGTCGTTATTCGCAAGGGCAAAATCGCGAACTATCATCCTTATCCGCCCACACCTTGGAACGCCAACCCGCGTGACATCTACGGGACGCCAGGTCCCTACGAAGACGCTGTTCAGAACACGCCCATATTCGAGGAGAACGGACCGGAGAATTTCAAGGGAATCGACATCATGAGGGCGGTGAGAAGTTTCGATCCGTGTTTGCCGTGCGGCGTGCACATGTACTTGGGTAAGGGAAAGACGCTGGACGTTCGCCACTCGCCGATGTTTGGTGTGCAGGCGCATTGATATGGCGGCTGCCGAGAACGAACGGGTCCGGCGCATCGAGGAACTGGTGCGCCGGCTAGGAGATATTCGAGATGCTCAAGACCGGCAAACCGCTCACAATCTGATGGAGGCTGTTCTAGAACTCCACGGGGCGGCGTTAGAACGGATGATGGACATCGTGTACGAATCGGGCGAAGCCGGGAAGATTGTCATTCGCAGGATGGGGGGTGACGGTTTGGTGTCCAGCCTACTCATTTTGCACGGTCTGCACCCTGACGATATGGAGACTCGCGTTCAACATGCATTGGGAAAGATGCACGGCAATGCAGAACTGCTCGGCATCTTCGAAGGCATCATAAGGGTTCGGCTGACCGGCAGTGGATGCGGGCTCAGGGAATCCGTGGAGGTCGCCCTTCGCGATGCAATCCCCGACGCAGAGAAAATCGTGATCGAGGAGAGTTTGCCCTCGGACGGGTTTGTTCCGTTGCATTTGGTGGGAATGGCTGCTCCGGGGACGCGCTGATATGGGGCATGCCCCGGTCTCAGCGCTTCGAAAATTCGTTCGGTCGCGCGAACCTGAAGAGCGTTGTGATACGTGTGGGGCGGCCTTGTCTTCTGAACACGCACATAACTTTGAACCGGCCTCCCGCCGCATTCGCTGTGCGTGCGACTCCTGCGCGGTTTCATTTTCCACGGTCTATGTGACCGTTCCGCGCCGCGTGCTGGCAATGCCGGATTTCCGAATGGATGATGCACAGTGGGATGACCTCATGATTCCGATCTCGCTAGCGTTCTTCTTTTTCAGTAGTCCTGTGGGTAAAATCATCGCTCTCTACCCTGGCCCCGCCGGCGCCGCTGAATCTCTGCTTCGTCTCGATGCCTGGGACGAGATAGCGAACAGCAATCCCGATCTGAGAACCATGCAGACCGACGTGGAAGCACTGCTGGTCAATCGGGTAGGCACCGCCCGCGAATACTTCATTGTGCCGATTGATGCATGTTACAAGCTGGTGGGCATGATCCGGCTTCACTGGCGCGGCCTTTCGGGCGGGGCGGTCGTTTGGGGCGAGATCGGAAAATTCTTCGATGACCTTCGCCGGAGAGGAACCCCGTGCCCGGCCTGAACTTCAGCGTGGTAGGCGCTGAGGCGGTCCCATTCGCCGCTGCGCCCACTCTCGGTTTCAAGCTACGCGTAACTAATCCGAATGCGAGCGAAGCGATCCGCAGCGTCGCGTTGCGCTGCCAAATCTTGATTGAAGCTTCACGACGGCACTATAACTCCGGCGAACGTGATGCCCTGCGCGATCTGTTCGGAGAACCGGAGCGCTGGAGCCAGACATTGCGCTCGCTGCTGTGGACTCATGCGACGGCCACGGTGCCTGAATTCTCCGGATCGATCGTTACCGATATTGCCGTTCCTTGCACGTTCGATTTTAATGTCGGCGCCGCCAAGTACTTCCACGCGTTGCAGGACATGGACGTACCTCTCTGCTTTCAGTTCAGCGGCACGGTTTTTTACACGGCAGCCGACGGCGTTTTGCAGATTGACCAGATCGGGTGGGATCGTGAATTCCGGTTCCACCTTCCCGCCAAGGTCTGGTCCGAGATGATGGAGCACTATTATCCAAACAGCGCGTGGCTGAGGTTGCGGCGCGACGCCTTCGAACGCCTTTACGATTACAAACGCCGCAAAGGCATGGCGACGTGGGAGGAAGCCATAGAAAGCCTTTTGCCTTTCGAAAAAGGGGCAGTCTCATGAATTTCGAGCCGCTGGAGAAAATTGCGAACGCAGTCCTCTATGAAGGCTTCATGCTTTACCCTTACCGCAAGTCTTCGGTAAAGAATCAACAGCGCTGGCACTTCGGCACTCTCGGGCCCGTGGGTGGCAATGAGCAAACCATGATGCAGACAGAGTGCCTAGTGGAAGGTGGAAGCGAGACCTCGCTCGACATCAAGATCCGCTTTCTTCAGGGCGAGATAGAACGGGAAATCCTGCTACCTGGCTTGCGACAGGGAAACCTACCGCGTCGGCAAGCTTTTTCGTTTGCGCCGATCGAAGGAGCGGTCGAAATCCACTCCACCCCTGTTTCGAAACAGGCATTCCGCTTTGCCGTGCGGATATTCAATCTAGGCGCCGGTTCCATGCTTTCGGCCCACACGCTGCTGGCGGTTCAAGACGGAGCATTTCTTTCAATTCTGGATCCGCCTGACGAATACCGCGAAGCCGCCGCGGTTTGCGGGAACATCGGGACGTGGCCTGTTCTGGCCGGCCGCGAAGGGGAACGCAGCTTGATGCTCTCTTCCCCGATCATTCTCTACGACTATCCGCAAATCGCGCCGGAAAGCGCCGGCGACTTTTTCGACGGCACCGAGATCGATGAAATCTTGACGCTTCGTGTGTTGACACTGAGCGACGAAGAGAAGCAGGAGGTGCGCGCGGGGGGCGATCGCGCACGCGGTATTCTGGACCGCACGGAAGCCCTCCCGCCGGAGGCATTCGCAAAGATGCACGGGGCCATTCGCGGCCTGCGCAACGCATCGAAACTTCAGTATCGCGAGGGAGACCGGGTGCGGCTTCATCCTAGCAAGAAGGCCGACATCTTCGACGTCGCGCTCGATGGAAAAATCGCGATTGTGGAATCGGTGGAGAGAGATTTCGAAGACAACATTCACCTCGCCGTTACGGTGGAAGACGATCCAGGGCGAGACCTTGGCGTCGCGCGCCAGATTGGCCACCGCTTCTTCTTCGGACCGGAAGAGGTTGAGTTGGTATGAGTATCCTCGTCGCATGTATCGGGAACATTTTCCAAGGCGACGATGCTTTCGGGTGCGAAGTCGCGAAGGCGCTATCACCGGGACTGGTTTTCGACGGAGTACGCGTGGTCGATTTCGGCATTCGCGGGCTCGATCTGACGTATGCCCTGCTTGACGTTCCGGGCCTGACCATTCTGGTTGATACACTGTCCCGCGGCGGACCGCCGGGCACGCTTTATACAATTGAACCGGATCTCGACGATCTCGAAGCGGCCGGCGAGCAAATGTTGGACGCCCACAGCATGGATCCCTTGCAGGTGTTGCGGGCAGTAAAGGCATTGGGCGGAACCTTGGGACGCGTCCTCCTCGTGGGTTGTGAACCGGCGGATCTCGGTGGCGAAGAGGGCCGAATGGGCTTGACCGCGCCTGTGAGCAACGCTATCGGACAGGCTGCTGCTATGGTTGAATCTCTGATACAGAAAGAACTACAGGAGGCGTATCAATGAGCATGAAGAACTTATTAGGCGGACTCGCGGTGTTAGTCGCTGTCGTGGTTGCTGTGACAGCGCTCCCGGATATTAAACGTTACATTCGTATCAGCACGATGTAACCCGAGCTCTGTGCATGAGCTTTCCATCGCGCTCAGCATTGTCGAAGGCGCGGAGGAAGAGTTACTGCATCAAGGTGGAGGGCGGCTTCGCGCCGTTCACCTCAAGCTGGGACCGCTCTCTGGAGTTGTGCGCGAGGGGCTGGCGCGAGCCGGCGTTCTCCAATCTCTATGATCAACTCGCGGACCTTCACCGGCACGGGCTTATAGTACGACTTTCATGTCCCTTCGTCGATTCAGCCTCAAGCTTGGCGCGGTTGCGGATCAACTGTACAGTCCCGATAATTGAAATGAAGAGCTGCCATGAGAACCGACAAGACCGATTCGATTGTGGTGTCCGCATTGCGCGCCGGCGCCAATTTCGGCAAGCTGTTACGGCGGGTTGAGGACGAGCGCCGCTCCCTGGTCATCGAGAAGCGAGGAACGCCCAGGGCCGTGATGCTGAGCATTCGGGATTACGTCCGCCTTGCCGCGCCGGAGCCGGAGGTGCTGCGGTTCATCGGCGAGGAATCGCGGCGCAAGGGGACGGACAAGCTCACCTCACGGCAGATTGACCAGGAGATCAAGGCCGCGTGCGCCGAGAAGCCCAAGCGCGGATGATTCCGCTCCGGCTCGTCGTTTCGGCGGCATTGAAACCCGATGGATTGCAGCGCGAATCTATCAGCATCGCAAGCGGCCACTGCTGCCAGCGTCCCGCCCCGTGGTCGGGACTGCTCATCCTTTTGGAATCTGGAACTGCTCAGCAAGAGCCGGACGGGGCGTCCGGCGCGGTCCAGGGGGACGGCCCCACTCAGGCTGGCAAGAATTGCTGAGACAGGACACTAGCTCATCCCGTAAGAAGCGTCGAAGCAGGCTGCCCCAACTGCCATTTCAGGTCGCTTTCACTTCCCCCCATCGGAATCGGCAAGCTGTGATAGACTTCGTCGCGTGATTTCATCTACCCTTTTGCGCGGGGCTGCGCTGCTTGCGGCGTTTGCCGGCAACCTCTTGTCTCAGAAGCCGGTCCTGACTGAAGACTTTGAATCCGGCAAGATCGATCCCGCTGTCTGGGATGTGCGTCAGAAGGGCGGCGAGACTATTGCTGTCGAACCCGTCGAGGGCGCGCACGGCAAGTATGCCTTGCACGTCCATTACACTGAGAACGAGCGCGGCGCGTATGCTTTCATCGTCGCGACGAAGCTGCCCGATTCGGTTCGGTCGCATTACTTCGGACGCGCTTATATGAAGATCAGTCCCGCCGCTCCGCCGAAGAGTCACGCGCCGCTGATTTTCACTGGTGAGCCGGGGTGGCCTATCTCTAAGTTTGAAGAGATTGGCTTGTCGAACGGCGACTGGATGCCGTCCTATCAGGAGAACAAGTCGGCTGCGGGACAAGGCCGCGGGGAAGATACTCACCGGAGCATGGTGGAACCGCCTGCAGGGAAATGGTTCCTGCTGGAATGGGAGTTCAACGATAACCCCACTACGATTACGATGTGGGTGGATGGGCAGTTGGTTCCCAATAAGGTGGGCGGCCAGGAGGTGACAGTTGTACCGTTCGTGTGGCCAAAGCCCAAGCCAGGCGCCGAGACGCCGGTTGAGTCGAAGACGGCCAATCTGGTGGGCGGGTTTCAGGAGTGGGGCTTTGGCAATCGCGTCTGGCAGGTGCCTGCGCCCGCCACGGATTTCTATTACGACGATATTGCGATTTCCACTTCGCGGATTGGGCCTGTTAAGTAGGCATCTTCAGTCCATCAGTCCGTGAGTTCAGAAGTTCGGCAACGTATTTCATCCCTGGGCAGGCGTCGAGATGAGTCTCGACGCGGCGCGCAGGAGTGCGTGCGCCACGATCTGATATGAGAATGTATTTTGCGAAATGGTGTAATTAGTCATTCGTTTCTTGTTGGAATTCGGCGATGGACGCCAGACGGTCCGATGCCGCGGTTATGTTGTATCCGGCGAGTTCCCGCATCAGCCTTTGCACGGCCGGGGAGCGGTCCATGCGGTCGCCGAACTTTCTCGATACCCAAACTGCCGCTGGAATCAGGGCCAGGCCTAGCGCTAGGTTGACGATCAGGAAGCGCAGGCTGAGTATTTTGTACGCGTCCACGTTCCACAGGCCCTTGAGCATCACTACCAGGAACGGTATCCACCAAACTAATTGTCCGGTAAGCAAGGCCCAGCGAAGCACTCGAAGGCGTAGCGCTCGCAGGTTCTCGATTTGTTTCTGGATCAACACAATCGGCTTGTTGTAGTCGATTTGAAGCGCCATCGCCATCTGCCGAATCGATGCCGCAACGTAGGCGATGACCCAGACGTCTAGTGCCACGGCGGGAAGCGCGAAGCGCGGTTCGGTCCAGTGCGCATAAATGAATTGGCCCAGGAGCATCAGAGGGATCAGGCCCATGAATGCGCCCATGCCCGAGAAAAGCGCAAAAAGCCGCAAGGGCGTCCGCCATCGGTGCGTCTCGACGGCCACTAGGAGCCGCTGGTTCAAACGGATGCAGGTGTCCAGCTTTCGGTCCTGCTCCGCCCATTTCTCTTTGAGAATATCGAGCTCCATTGTTATTTCCTCAACCTTTCTTTGTTCCGACTTTCTGTTTCATTCTGCTTTTCAGCCTGCTGATTTTGGTCGCGACATTGGTTTCACTGATGCCCAGGATTTCAGCGATTTCCTGGTATTGATTGCCGTCGAGATAGAGCAGGATGAGGGCTCTGCTCAACGGGTCCAGCTCCGCGATGAATTCGTAGAGGAGTTGAATCTCTTCCGGTTGGCGGTCGGGTTCGACCACTGCTTGCAGAAGACGCTCTTCGTCTGAGAAGACGTGCCGGGTCCTGGTTCTCTCGCTCCGGAAGAAGGAAATCGCGACATTGAGCGCGATCCGGTACATCCAGGTGGAGAACTGGCAACGTCCGTCGAACTTCCAGAAGGACCGCCAGAGCTGGAACATGATTTCCTGCGCGAGGTCTTCCCGCGAGTCACGGTCCGCGCAGTAGACGTTGCAGACCTTATAGAGAATCTTCTTGTGTTGCTCGACCCGGTCCTGGAACGTTTTCTGTAGGTCTGACGCCGTCATCCGGTGCGCTGTCCTTCATATAGTTATTCGCGCAAACCGGAGAAAAATCACAGTTCGATTTATGAGGCGCTGCTTGCTCCTGGGCTTGGGCCGATTGGCAATCGGCCGCCGGTTAACAACCGGCCCCACAAAAATTCAGAAGCGGATGCGCGCTGCGATTTGGACATTGCGGGATGCGCTGCCGGAATAGAGACCGGTGATCTGGCCGAAGCTGGCGCTCGTTACGCTGGTATTCGGATTGCCGAAGAACGGCGTGTTCAGGAAGTTGAATGCCTGCGCTTCCAGCTTCAGGCGGACTCGCTCGGTGATCGGAATTTCCTTGCTGAGATCCACGTGCCACATTCCAATTCCGGGTCCGCGCAGGTTCGCGATGGCGCTGGAGGTGTGCTGCAACGTGAAGGGAGCTTGAACTGCGAACTGCGTGGTATCGAACCAGTGCAGCACCGTCTGGTCGACGTTATTGGAAGAGCTGATTCGCTCGGCGCCCGAGAAGGATAGCGCCTGGCCGGACGTATACGTGCCGGTCCAACCCAACTGCCAACCGCCCACGACGCGCTTCATTACCGGGCCCGCGCTTGACAGAAAGTGCTTGCCCGGACCGAAAGGCAGTTCGTAGATGCCGGATACGACGAAGTTCGACGGGCGGTCACTGCCGGAGATCACGCTTTCCGGAGCTGCGTCGTCGATGTTGTGATACGCCGTGTTCTGCATGTACTTGGAGAAGGTGTAGGCCACCGATAGATTCAAGCCCTGAGAGAAGCGCTTATTCCCTAGGACCTGCAGTGCGTTGTAGTGTGAGCGTCCCAGGGGCAGGGACGACTCGGTTACGCCGGTGAACTGCGGAAAGGGCAGAAGGAGCTGCGAGAGCGGAATCGTCGACTGGCTCAAAGAGCTGGTGGAGTTGGTGATCACGCCATAGAATGGGTTCGCGACTTTCGAGTTGAGCAGGTTGCCAAGGGCGAGGTCGGCCTGCGGATAGGAATCGACGTTCCGGCTGATCGAAAGGTGTTGCACATTATTTCCGACGTAACTGGTGGTGAGAGAGATCTGCTGGGGCAGCAGGAACTGGAAGCCCATGGTGAACTCCTGATTCATGGCGTCCTTGAACGAGGGCACACTGCCCAGGGCCGCGGGTCCGCCGTTGATGCTGGTACCTAAGCCTGTCAGCACGCCGCCGCTGGCTTGCGGGGGCACGGCAACTCCATTGGGAAATGGATTCGAGAGCGTGTTGAAAGGCGTAAGGTTGTTGTTCAGAGACGTGATCATCTGCGTGGTCTGGCTGAACCCGGTGGTTTGGAAATTGGAGTTGTTATTGGGTGCGATGTAGATTCCGTAGCCGCCTCTCCACACGATGTGGTCGTTGATGCGATAGGCATAGCCGACGCGCGGTTCGTAATAGAGGGCCGGGACCGAAAGGTATCCTGTTGGCGTATTTCCGGCGCCAAGGAAGCCGAGGCCGCCTTTGATATTCAGAGCCGCTAGTTGAGCTACCGGGCTGGCGGCGTAGTTGGCGGCGACTTGCGCAGCGATGGGTAGCGCGGCATTCGGGTCGAAACCGGCGTTGCCGCGGTTGTAGCGCTCGGTGATGGGTCCTTCATGCGAGAAGCGGATTCCCACGTTTACGGAGAGGCGGCTCGATACCTTCCAATCGTCGTGGACGAAGAAGCCGAAGTACTTGATGGATTCGGCGGGAACGGCGTTGAAATCGACGCTGCCGCTGCCGGGCGTGCCGAGGAGGAAGGAGGCAAAGTCGAAGCCGGAGAGCGAACTCGATACCGTGGGGTCGGGACCCTGGGTGAAACTTCGGTTGAAACTGAATGTGCCGCCGGAGTGGCCGGGGGAGAAGTTGTTGTATTGGACGCCGATGAAGTTGAAGCCGTATTTTACGGAATGGCGGCCGTAGATGCTATGCACGCTGACTTGCGGGCTGAACTCATTGATGTAGAGCCGGCTGGGCGTGTTGCCTCCGCCAAGGTTATACACATCGCCGTCGCTCATGGTGATGGTGGGGAAGAGCGGATAAGGCGTGGATTTCGCGAAGCTGGCTGGGAAACCGAGCGTGGTGAGATCGAGGCCGAGAGTGTTCTCGATATTTCCCTCGCCGTAGCGCACGATGCTGGCGCGGACGTCGACCACGGTACGCGAACTGACGGTCCAGGTGTAGCCGAGAGCGCCGTTGGCATTGCCTCGGAAGAATCCGTCGGCGTCGCCGAGTTCGGAATCGGCGCCGGGGATTCCGTAGTAGGGGACGGTGGTATCGGTGCGGTGATTCCATCCGTAGCGGAAGAAGAGGCTTTGGGAGTTGTTGATGCGCTGGTCGACGCGGGTGATGAGACTGTTCCAACTGCGCGTGCTGACGCCGGAAGCGACGCCGTTGCCGACGAAGTTCTGGAGCGTGCCGGGCGCTGGAGTGAGGTTCGGCAACGGGTAAAACTTCAACAAGTTCAAGGCTACCGGGTCCAGGCGGGATGAGGGAATGATGTTCCCGGGAAAGGGCGTGCGGGTGTATTTCCCGTTGCTGCCGAGCAGGGTGGTGGCGGGGTAATAGATGGTGAACGCTTGCCCTTTGGTATTGACCGTTTGGGAGAAATTGCCGGCGCGTTGCAAGGCGGTGGGAACGATATTGGTGGTGTTGCCGCCCTGGCGCAACTGGGTGCCCTCGTAATCGATGAAGAAGAAGGTGCGCTCGCGGCCTTTGTAGATTTTGGGAATGGTGACGGGGCCTCCGAGCGACGCGCCGTAGGTGTCCTGGTGGAATTCGGCTTTGCCGAGGCCGCTTCGATTGCTAAAGAAGTCATTGGCGTTCAGGAAG
>Ga0302325_10031037_pt1 | contig 11006 bp, 12 predicted proteins | sample Palsa_T0_2_FD_201948 | JGI IMG/M metagenome (GOLD analysis project Ga0302325, IMG submission 201948) | Peat permafrost microbial communities from Stordalen Mire near Abisko, Sweden - Palsa_T0_2 | ecosystem: Environmental > Terrestrial > Soil > Palsa > Peat permafrost | place: Sweden: Abisko... | reverse complement strand
TGGTCCTCCCATCTCCTCAAAAGGTTGTATATTGTTTGTTCTCTTACTTTCACAATTTGGCCGAGTGGTCTTCTTTATTTGTCTAGCCCTCGTGCTTTGACAAATCGATTTATTTGCTCTCTCGTGAGTTTTTCGTTGTACCGTTCTTGGACTTCATAGAATGATATGATTTCCTGCGTGCAGTCGACAATGGCCTCAATGTCAATGTTGCTTTCTGCAAGCCAATTTGCAAGCTTCTGTACTTTTGTTCGCGCCGCTCCACCTGGCTTCTCATTGCCGGCCTTCGTCTGACCAACTGAGCTCAAGGCTGCATTCGCCGCACTTGCGATATTACCAGCAGAGCCGCCCACCGATTGTATACCAGTGGCATTGGGGCGAAGCACTATAGCAAGAAGAATCGCCATGATGGCAATAGTATGAGGTGCGAAAAGGAGAGGTAAATCGGTCATGTAGTGATCGTTTATGACCGACCAGGCAAGAGCCGATTCTTCTTGAGTAAGAGAAAATGTCGTTTGTAAGGCAGTCAGGCTCCTATAAGGGTGATGAACAATCATCTGGGAGCTCATTTCGGATATGAGAAAGAATTCGCACTCCCCAAGTTTTGATGTATCGCTGCTGAAGAAGTCTGGGTGAGGTCAGTACAAGCCATCCATATAGAGACTGAGACATGCCTGGCCACAAGGTTCGGCCCTCACTAACGACGAGCCTTATATGATGCGGACACTCTTCCATCTTGCAAGCCAAGTATACGGCAGTTGCTATAACCAAGTACGGATTTGTGCGTCTGATTTCGACCTTTGAATAAAAACGACGGATGTATAGTTGCGCTGTAGCCATAGCTTGCTGCCGTACGCCGAGTCGTTTTCCAAGCCGTGCAACCTCTGTAATGGCAAGTGTGTTAGAAACAGTCTGCAGACATGGAAAGGTGACTTACGTTGGTTGAAGTATATGCTGAGATGCCGTAGCGCCGGAAGAGGATACATCTGCACCAAGTTCTGATCTTCATCTTCTAGTTTCTCCCGCAGCTCCTCCAGTTGTTGTCGAGTGAACTGCCAATTACGCCGCTGAGTTGACTCCCAGTAATTGGCAGCCATCTCTGGGTAGCTTTCGTCTCAACTTTTTCCAAGATGGGGGAGATTTTCTCTAGCTTGGTAGAGGGTCCAATATCCGGGCTGGAAAACGAAATTATAACGCCTGGTTGCCCCAAAAGCTGAAGGCAAGTAGATAGGAAGAAGTATAGTTGATTGAAATGTGTGTAATAATAGAGATGCTTCAACAATGGGAGGAGAGGAGGCTGTCGGCGCGAGGCTGACCAGCCCACCCTTGCCCGCTCGCTTGGCAACATCCGGCTTGGCTATGATTCCGAATTTATCTTGGACTTTCAGACTTCCCTATTTTGAAGTCCAACTCCGCAGATCCGCGAGCACAGTCTGCAGATACAAGCTATGCCGATACCGCCGCCTCAATGGTGAGGAAATTATATACGGTGCTCAGGGTCAATTCTCCATCGACCATGAGCGATCAATGATTTACCGTAGCCAAGGTTCTCGAGATGGAGATTCCGGAATCCCAGAACTCGCGAGATGCGCGAATTGAGCATCTCTGGAAAAAACTTGACCCGCAGAACAAGGGCGAGCTGGATTTCAATGGCTTGAAGAAGGGGCTGATAAGAATCGATCATCGTAAACAACCCCTTGTTCTTCCTCCTGGCGCTCTATCTAATTTATCTCCAGCTCTAAAAAATGCCAACGATATGCTCAAGGATGTGGTGAGGGCTATGGATAAAAATGGAGACGAGGTGATCCAGTACGAGGGTATGCTCCACGGTGTTTCGAGGCTGTTCTGTCTTGCTTTGCCATCAGTTCGGCACACAATGTGGCTGACAGAATTACTTCTGCAGAGTTTCGCGTCTTCGTGGAGCGGACGGAGAAAGAACTATTTTCGCTCTTTCATAGCATCGATCGAGACCACAATGGGAAAGTAACTAAGGAAGAGTTGAAGGCCGCATTCAAGAAGGCTGGACTTACAGTGCCCAATTCGAAATTGGACCAGTTTTTTGCAGAGGTGGACGAGAACCACGATGTTTGTTCATTCTGTCCTTGTCTACCTATCACCTTCTAAGAGAATACAGGGCTACATAACGTTTGACGAGTGGCGGTAAGCAATAGTTTTTCTGGGAGAGGAATGTGGAGAGGCACTTTCTATTTTCTATGTAGTGTTGTACTTGTGTTCGGGCTTGCTTTTCACCAGCTCTGCCAGCGAACCATGGAACCACTGCGAAAGTAACTTGAATTTTATGTTAATCGCACGATTCCACGTAAACACCGACTAACGCACCCCCACAGTAATTTTTTACTGTTTCTCCCCACAACAAACCCAGGACTCAAGACAGTATTATCATACTACTCGTCTGCTGTCACGTTGAATGCAGAAGGCGATACTTCTATTAGCGAGGAAACACTTGAAGGCCTAGGTAGACCCAGATCTTTCATTTCAATCCTCTTTGGCGCCATTATCAAAATCGCGGAACCACCACCATCGAGTCGCTCTTTCCCAGCCAAATCTTCACCACCTCCCGAAGCCATCACGCCGGCAGAAACCATGTATGAGCATAATCAGGCTCATTTTGTTGACGCGACCGTCGATCCAGCAGTCGATGCAGAGGATGAATTCACTCATAGCGAGGATCCATTTTTCGAGGATGTCGCGACACTGAAGAAGTCATGGCTGACAGAGATTCTACCTGATCCAGGCTACTTTGCTGCGGGCGCTGTTGCTGGCGTTGTCTCCAGAACTGCCACTGCCCCTCTAGATCGAATAAAGGTATATTTGATCGCAAATATCGGCCCCCCGAAAGACTCGATAGAAGCTGCGAAGCAGGGCAACGCAGTCACCGCAGCCAAGAAGCTGGGTCAGCCCCTCGTTGACGCGACTAAAGAGCTATGGAGGGCTGGGGGTATGCGTAGTTTGTTTGCAGGTAAGTGTCTTGCTGATCAAACTTTAAGCCGTATCTGGTGGTTTCTAACTTTCATAGGGAATGGGTTGAATGTTCTGAAGGTCATGCCGGAGTCAGCAATCAAGTTTGGGTCGTACGAAGCTGCCAAGAGAGCTTTAGCGCAACTCGAAGGCCACAACGATCCACAAAATATTAATCCATACTCGAAGTTCGTGGCAGGCGGTGTTGGTGGTTTGATATCTCAGTAGGTCTCAATTTTATCACAATTATCTCTATACTGACGTCCCATTGCAGACTTTTTGTCTATCCGATCGATACTTTGAAATTTCGGTAAGCATGATCTTCGACTCAAGGCGCGAATACTAACGAAATCCTAGAATGCAATGTGAAACTGTAGAAGGTGGTCTCCATGGAAACGCACTCATCATCGCCACAGCAAAGAAGATGTACCAACAGGGTCCGATCCGTACCTCGTACCGGGGATTGACCATGGGTCTGCTTGGCATGTTTCCATACTCCGCGATCGATCTCGGAACATTCGAATTTCTAAAATCCAAACTCGCGCAGTCCAGCGCCAAGAGATTAGGCTGCCATGAAGAAGACGCACTTCCAGGGTCCTTTGCTACAGGCTGCATTGGGGCATTTTCAGGGGCTTTTGGGGCAAGTGTTGTTTATCCCATCAACCTTTTGCGCACAAGATTGCAGGCCCAAGGAACAGTGCTACACCCCCCTACGTATACTGGCATTGTCGACGTGGCGCAAAGAACCATCAAGAACGAGGGCGTGAGAGGGCTATTTAAGGGCATTACACCGAATCTGCTGAAGGTTGTTCCAGCAGTTAGCATCACCTACGTCGTTTATGAGAATACGAAGAAAGCTCTGCATTTGAGATGAGTGTGGCAGGCAGATCTGGTGATAGGGCACTACTACCTTTCACAAAAGCCTCATCACCTCTCTCATTCAACAACAAATATGAAGTCTGTTGAAATCTCACCGTAACGCCTTGCATGAGTTTTACAGTACCTCACCTGTCAAAAACTCAACACTACATTGCACGGAGACACAATGAGGTGTCTCTTTTGTGTAGCAGTCCGCGGTGGACTGCTTGACGACGCAGACGTCTATAAATTAAAGAGGAAGGTTGCATTGGGATGGCGTTTATCAATCACGAAGACTGGCGTTCCAGGATACCCAAATTCGGCTAATTTTGGTTAATGGGCTTGAGTACAGTGACTATGGTCTATACCATTACAATAATCAATGGAGGTTATTACACTATCAATGATTTCAATATATGTGATCGTATAATTTACGCGCTTTCTGCTCCTAGACTCTCCAACCAGCCTTCCCCCAAGGACAGATCAGCAGTGTAAATCTTCTTATATCTTATCTCCCATCTCCCCAAGGATTCCGATCCGTTTACGCTGAGATCTAAAGACGGTAGGGCGACGACCGTTTCTTTCCCATCCTCTTCCCGTTTTACAATCGCTGGCAAGGTCCACCTGACATTACCAGGTGCTTTTTCTTTCAATAATTGTTGGAGTCCCGCCCTATCAACCTTCTTAAGCGAAGCTCGAAACTCTGAGAGCTGCTCCCTCTTGAGCGGCTGGATGAGGAGAGGCACCGTGCTCAGATTCTTGACACGGATCCAGTAACGGCCATCATATAAGTGCCACGGCGACCAGGAATCCTCAATCGTCGGCACATCAAGCTGAAGTTTTGGGAGAGTTCCCGATGTGTAGGGCTGGCGTGAGATCAACCACTCGCACTTCTGGTTATCGAAAGGATATGGTTGAATTTCAAAGCTGGATGTCTGGATAGCTTTGAAATAGACTCCAGAAGTAGTAAATGCAGTCGCGTCGAGAGGCTGGTTGCTATGTTGGCAGAGTTCTGGAAAGATATGCTGTACAGCGCCGTGTAGTGAGGTAATATCAACATGCTCTTGGGGGGTCACCAGCAGGATGATCTGGCGAAGTAGCTCAGCTGCAATCTGGCCAGCATCTGTGGGCGACCACACAGGTTCCGATTCTCGAAACTGATTCAAATCGGCAAAACGAACTCTGACCGTACCAGCCCGCGTCTCAAAACCAGTGATTTTACATTTCGCCAGCCAAGACTTCACGACCTCGGATCGATGAGCCGCTCTATCATTCACCCTCGCCGAGAGAGCCAGAATAGCAGGCTTCGTGAGAGCAGCGGGCATTGAATGGTTGTTGTATATATGCCTGACTGCATTTCTCACGGTGATAGTAGGGTCTTTGTTGGTGTGGTCTTCGAACCATTCAATTTTCTCAGTCAAACACGTAACTATGAGTCGGGGCTTGCTGAAACTCAAGAATGGCCTATAGACCTGAATTCCACCAGTCTCAATTGGCAATTGGTGTCCTGATCGAGAGGATCTGCAGGCAGTTGAAGTGGATATCCTGTCCCTTTGATCAGTATCTCTTCCTAGCGTGCTATCAAGTCCACCGCTCTCATGAACTCCGTGAAGACCATAGCATTCCGGCATTCCCGCCGGATTCCTGATGCCAAGAAGGCCTTTCAAACCATGGCCATAGGTCAGTCTCATCATAATGGTCTCTGCTTGATCGTCTTCATGATGAGCAAGAAGCAGTGAATTGATACCCAAATCACTGCAAGCTTTGCCCAGCAAGCGGAAACGATATCTCCTGGCTAGGGACTCAAAATTTGGTAAATGGGCGGGAGGCTCTTGCTTAGGCCATGTAATCTTCAAGACCTGAGTTTTGATATCTAACACCTAATCAGCCTTGCTGAGCTAAAACATATATCGAAAAGTAGCTACCTCGCCGTTCTAAGAGTTTTGAAACAGCTTCGGCTTCTAGATGACTACCAGGTCTTGAGCCATGATCCACGACGAACGCTCGAAACTTAAGAGCGTCCAAAGAGCTCAGCTCCAAGGGTGGCTTGTTTGTTCCAGAATGAAGACGCTGGTGAGAAAGGTCTTGCAGCCGGGAGCACAGAGCAGCAAGAGCCATTGAATCAACGCCCCCACTGATAGCTAAGCCTATTTCCACTGAGTCAGAATTAATCACTACTAAAACCTATTTCACAGAACCTTTCCACTTACCAATAGTAGCCTGCGCCTGACCTTGGGGAGTCCATCGCTTGAACAGTGCATTTGCAAATTCTGTCACCGTAACTGGACTAGCATCAGAAGAGACAGCATTTCGGATGAAACGGGCGGGCCCCATTCCATCACGCTGATGTTCTTTTCAGGAAAAGTGGTCAGGAAGCTTGACGTTTGATAGACGCGTGCCGCGTCGAAATAAATTTTGTAGACGAGCTCTCCTCTACCTCGTCATCAAAGCACACGACCATGGGACCTCGACCTTCCTGCTGGCTTCGGCCACGACCCTGATTTCCAGTAACTTTTATAGCCTGTGCGTGCTTTCACGGTTCCTCTAGGACATAAAATGTCATCCCAGCCGCCTCCGTCGTTTTCAACAGCTCTGCTCTCCGGGGCTCTAGCTGGAACGACCGTTGACCTCTCTCTCTACCCCCTCGACACATTGAAGACCCGACTGCAATCCTCTTCAGGGTTCCTCGCATCTGGAGGATTCTCGGGAATCTACCGCGGAGTAGGCAGCGCAATCGTTGGCTCCGCCCCCGGCGCAGCGCTCTTCTTCTGCACATACGAATTCTCGAAGAGCTTCCTCGCTACCAGGCGGCACGTAAAGGAAGTGACGGAAGGGCAGACAGGAGAATGGACGGCGCCAATTGAGCATATGCTGGCTGCCAGTCTGGGGGAGGTGGCTGCGTGTGCAGTGAGAGTTCCAACGGAGGTTGTGAAGCAGAGGGCACAGGCGGGGCAGCATCCGTCTTCGCTGCTGGCTTTGCGGGCAATATTATCCCAACATCGTGGCATTGGCGTATCTGGGGTTTGGATGGAGCTGTATCGGGGTTGGTCTGTTACGATAATGAGGGAAGTGCCGTTTACGGTTATACAATTTCCGCTTTGGGAGTCTATGAAGGAATATCGAAGGAGGAAGTCAGGGAGGGATGCGATCAGTGCTTTGGAAAGTGGGCTTTTTGGAAGCGCAGCTGGAGCTATTGCTGCTGGCATTACGACGCCCTTGGATGTTCTGAAGACGAGAATGATGTTGGCCAAGGAGAAGACGGCTATGATTCCTTTACTAAGGCAAATTTTGAACGACAGTGGACCAAGAGCTTTTTTTGCTGGTATCGGTCCCCGAGTTCTGTGGATTAGTGCTGGTGGTGCTATCTTCTTGGGGTCATATCAATGGGCATACAACTCTTTGTCTGGTGAAGGATGGTTATAGCATAGGTGGATGACAGTTGAATCATGCATATAGATGGCGTTTTGTACATAGAATAGAGCAATCTCCCAGCGCTTCTCTCCGAACATTAGCCCACTTTACAAGTCAAGCAATCTGTAGTATATTCATTCATTATTGAAAGAAGTGAAGTTTATTCGACAATGTTTGAGCCCGTAGATGAACTCAACTTCGCGTACAGTTACAACCGTCAGAGCTCCCTCGATTTTGAAGCCTCTAATCCTCGTGAACCATGCGGTGGTCATCTGCTGAATACAGAGCTAAAGTGAAGCTATGTACTGTACCATCATATAATCCGATAAACAGAAACCAGTATCCTAGGAAATAATTACGAGGTAGTCGACGTGGCTTGCGCTGTGGGGGTCGATATCCCTGTCAGAGACTCTAGCTTCTTCTCATACTTAATGGGCTTCCGACCATTGCTCTTGTAGTACAGCATAACGTCTGCGCCCCCCTTCCAAACATGAGCACGAAGAGTAGCGAGACTCATAGTGATTGGCAATTTCTTAACTTTGTCAGAAAGGCTCTTCAAATGGGGATATAGACTCACTTGATCATAACAGTAAAGCTCGAGGTATTCTTCAGGGTGCAGCGCATCTGGTTCTGGGTTCTCTGGTGCTGGCTCAATACGTTCCGCGACATACGCTAGGATCTTCTTAACTCGAAGCATTCTATTGGCATTTAAGCGGGAATTTCCGTCTGGGCCTGCGATGCTTGGTAGAAGATCTTGCCAAGGTTGCAATACGAATGAGACCTTCACTGGTTCTTTGAAAGGAATCTTGTTCTAGTACAGTGTTAGGGTCTGGTTTGGTAATGAAAGTACAGAGACTTACTCTAAGAAGAAGATCGCCAAGCCACATTGGGGCGCGTTCTTCTATTAGACTTGCATCTTCTCCGACAGTTGCGACTGTTCCCCTGTAAAGGTCTGCACTTCCACCAGACGTTTCCTCCTGAATGATGACGGTCGTCATTGGTGGAGGTTTCAGCACCGGAGTCTCATTTGGAAGGCTGGGAGTGATACCGCTTTCGACTTTTTGTTCCGGATTGTCAAGTAGAGCCTTGTCGTACTCGTTCCTGATCTTCTGCACAATGCCAAAGAAGCTATCATCAACCTCTTTCTCCTTCTCTCCATTTTCGGAGGTCTCTGAGCCATCTTCCACTTTCTCATCAACCACGACAGGCTTTTCCGTGTTGGTTGATGCTGAACGCCCAAGCTTTTTGCTTCCGAATGACATACCCATCCGGAATTTCTTTCCAAAGAGGGGCTTTTCTTCTTTGCCATTAGTCTCTTTATCTAGGTCAGAAGGCGATTTTGGAGGCTTTTCGTCGTGCTGAGGCTCTACAGGAGTGGCAGCTGGCTTTGCAGTCGTCTCTGATAGAAGGGGAGCACTGGAGAAGTAGTCTCCGCTTTTATCAGCTGACTGTCGGCTTGCATCAGATGCCAGTTTGTCGTGAGGGGCACCATCTTCTGGAACACCCGGCAGATGGTTGAGCGGAGCAGGCGTTGCAACTCCAATGCCCATACCGGGCGTCATCGGGTACGAATTTCCATTAGCTCGAGGTGTAGTAGCACCGTTTTCTAACCAACCACCTAACGGCAATTGGATAGATGTTGGCGCACCTGCACGCTGACCGCCCTTGCTTATTTTGTCGTTGAGCTCTTTGCGGTAGCTTTCATCCCTCTTTATCATCTCATCAATGAGATTCGAGAATATATGACGGAGGATCCACTTCCCAAGATTGACTAGAATGTGGATTAGAAAAGTTCCTTGTGCGAGGATAATTGAAGATTGCCAATAACTTACTGCGCTGATCTTCTCGGAACTCAACATGTTCTTCTACTTCAAGTTCATCCGCGTACATCTCAGCATCGAAGCAGTTGTAAGCCTCCAAGACAACTGCGAGACGCCCAGTGCGAGTGTCTATCGAACACCAAGGAGCAACTGCTTCCATTGTATTGATCTCTGGCTCAACATCCTCAAGATGCCGCTTTCCGAATGATTGAATTGGGATGCACTTCAATTGTCAGCAAACGTATTCATACCATTTTAGCAGCACTTACACGCAATAAATCCCAAAGCAGCACATCTCCTGCGGTATCCAAGGTCAAAACCCGCCGACGGTCATTGAGAAGCTTGTGTTTGACAAGTCCATGCTGGCCTTCAATGGTTTCTTCCGGCAACGCGTGGGTTGGAACGATGATGCCAATATCCGGGTCTACAATCTCGGATCCTTTTCGAGCACTACTAAAAGCTGAGTAGGTTGTGGTAGCATCTGAATCTCTTATGGCTGGCGCTGGAAAGCTTGCAGTATTCGAAATCCTTAAAATTGATTGCGCCGATATCTCTTTTTTCGATTGACCACTGGTTCGAGGCGGGGAAATGTGTGTAGGTCTTGATGCAGCACTCGAGGCACGGTGATGTCTGTAAGCTTCCGGTAATTGGATGTCTGCTCCAGTGTCCACATTTGCCCAGCGGTTTATAGATGAGCTCGACGTCGCCGTCCAGATATAGTCACCACATGCAATGACCTTATTGACACCCTCATTTTCTTGAGCAACTGCGAGAGAGAGCCCATCATCCATCTCACCGAGAGTTCCCCGAACATCAGTCTTAACCACTAAGCCAGATCTGTCACTGCTGTAGAAAATTCCCAGCTGGGGATCGTCAGAATAAAGCGACCAGACACTGTCATTGTGCATTGTCAATGTATGCATGCACCGTCCCGCTGTGACACTCCACACTTTGACAGTTTGGTCTGAGCTGCCTGTCATGATTGTATCTCCGGTCTCATTAATGAGGATATCTCTGATATTATCCGTATGGCCAACAAACTTTGTAATTCGCTTTCCAGATCTTGGATCCCATAGTCGTACAATTGATTCTGGCCCTCCACTTGCGAGGATGGTTCGGCTCGCACTCAAAGCGTAGACGGATCCTTTCTCACTCTTCTCCTCGTCTCCAACCTCGATTTCAAGCTTTTTGCCTGCACCATTGAGATCCCATAGACATATACGTCGATCAAGTCCTCCAGAGGCGACCCAGTCTGCAGAAGCGTTCGGTGTCGCCAGGCGCTTCACGTAGTCTGCATGTTGCCCGATTGTCTGTGGAGCCTCGGATTCATTTGACAGTGGAAGCCATACTCTGACAGTCAGATCAGAGGATGCTGATACCAAGGCTGTATTATTCTGCGCGAGCACAATATCATTCACCCAGTGCGTGTGTGCCTGTGTCTGCGCGCGGAAAGTCGTTGATGTCCCACTCTTGGAGCTCGAATCTTCGGGGGGATCTTCGGGTGAGTCGAAAGGATTTTCGGACGGTATGGAGCTCTTTAAGTCGAGATTAAGATTCCACGCGCAGATAGCACCATCTCTTCCTCCTGAGTATCTGCGAGCTGGTCAACACGGCCATCTGGATCCGATCCCACCTTTCTAGTTTCGCAGGTCGATTGAAGCTCGCCACTTACAAAATGGATTGATCACTGTCCACAGCAAGCCCGTTCACTCCTAGTCGATGGCCGCCGGGAGAGTTTGCAAGAGGCAGGACTGTTCAGGGGAGTGAGTCGATTGCTAAGCTGGAGCTACTGGAAGCACTATCTCACCATAACTAATTCGTTGTCTCGCCTTGCGATGGGCCATAGCCACTATCTAGATCGAGCAATCATACGGATCGGGTTGATGAAAGCACAATTCGGTCGCACGGGCATGCATGTAAGGTTGGACGGTTTGTTCAAAG
>Ga0302325_10031034_pt1 | contig 11006 bp, 13 predicted proteins | sample Palsa_T0_2_FD_201948 | JGI IMG/M metagenome (GOLD analysis project Ga0302325, IMG submission 201948) | Peat permafrost microbial communities from Stordalen Mire near Abisko, Sweden - Palsa_T0_2 | ecosystem: Environmental > Terrestrial > Soil > Palsa > Peat permafrost | place: Sweden: Abisko... | reverse complement strand
TGGCGGCAACCGTGGTCTTGCTCGTGCTGCTGCCGTGGCTGATGCGCTGGTATGTCCGCTGGAAGGTCTCGCAATTCTCGCTGGTCGAGCAAGCCTAGTCTCCGCAAATCCTGCATCCCGCCGTCACGGTTCCTGGCAGCCCGGTGTGCCGCGGATTTAGCGGGGGCGCCGCGTGCCATCGCGCGGCGAAGGCGCGGAAGACATTCAAATGAAGAAAAATTAACCCGGCGGACATCGGGCGCGGCAGACGGCGGGGACCACGCTCGGCAGGCTTCGTCCGGAAATGGAGGATGTCATGTCGAGTTTAACAACAATTCAGCGCACAGCCGCGCAGGCGCAACTCGACAGCATCCAGGCGAACGCCCCGCAGCCGCCCGAATTGAGCCCGGGCCATGCGCGCGGACCGCTTTGGGCATGTTTGGCTGGAACAGACATGGCCGCGCGGTGGCAGATACCGACGCGCCCGCCGGTTACGCGTGCGGTGGAAGCCGCTTACAATGCCCCGCTTCGTGGGGGGTGACACGTTCGATGTCCGAAACGACCGCGCCGCTCAGTCCGGCGGAAGCCACCGTGCTGTTGTCGCCGAACCTCGTGAAGGGTCACGGTGCCGTCAAGGCGACGCTGCTGCTGTTGCTTGCGACCGGCGTGCTGCACATCGAGGAAGTCGAAGCGCCCGGCATTTTCCGCAACAGAAAGGTCGCGCATCTGCGCGTCGCCGCCGAGCCGAAAAATGCGCCGCCCGAGGTCGCAGCCCTCCTCGACGTGGTACGCGCGGCGCAGGCCGCGGGCGGAAAGATCGCCGACGTGGTCAAGCTCGCGGAGAAGGCTTTCGGTCCCGGCTGCATGCAATTCAGTCTCAAGTTCATCATCCCGGCGCTGATCGCGCGCGGGCTGCTGCTCAAGAAGAAGATTCTGTTCACGCACATCTTTCGCCTGACGCCGGCGGGCGAGGCGGAGCAGTCGCGCATCAAATCCGATCTGTTCAAGGCGAACGACGTGGTGCGCCTGCTCAAGTCGGATCCGGCGCAGGCGGCGGATTTGGCGAAGACGCTCGGCACCAATGTGCTGCTCAGCGACAAGCTCACCAGGCAGTTCAAGCCGCTGGCGGACGCCATGCGCGCGAACGCCGGCGCCGACGGCGGTGTCTTCACCGATACCGGGACGCACCACGGCAATTCTCTGGGCGGCCATTCCGGCGGCTTCGACTTCGGCGGCTTCGATCCGGGCAGTTTCGATCTCGGCAGTTTCGACGCTGGCGCGATCGACGCGGTCCATTCCGGCGTGGGTTCATTCGACGCCGGCTTCAGCGACGGCGGTGGCGGCCATGACGGCGGGGGCGGCGGCCATCATTAATGGCCTTATAGACCAAAGAGCCGCTCCGCATTGCCGTGCGCGATGCGCTCCTTATCCGCGGTGCTGACCGGGATCTGCTCCAGAAAGGCGCGCCTCCGTCATGGATTGATAGGGGTGGTCGGCCGAGAACATGATGCGGTCAACGCCGCCCAGTTCGAGCAGCAGGTCAAGGAAGGTCGGCGGGAAATTGAAGCCGCTGAAGGTGTAGTGAACGTTGTCGCGCAGATAGGCGCTGACCGGGCGATGCAGCTTCGTCATCGCCATGGGCATGACATCGAGCCGTCGGAACATGAAGGGCAGTCCCTCGCCCATGTGGCCGATCACGATCTGCAAATTCGGATACCGATCGAACACCCGCCGAGGATAAGGCGGATGACGTGAACGGCGGTTTCGATGTGCCAGCCCCAGCCCGGGCCAGCCAGCAGGTCGGTCACGATTGGCGCGAAGCCGCCAAATGACGCCTCGATAACCGGCTTCGGCGGCTGCGTCGGGTGAAGATAGATCGGAACGCCTAGCTGCTCGGCGCATTCCAGGCTCGGCCAGAAGAATTTGTCATCCAGATAGCGGCCCCGATGGTGACCGTTGACGACGCGCCGGCAAATTTCTGCTCGCGCACGCGGCGCTCCAGTTCTTGCGCGGCCTTGTCGGGCGCCGCGGTTGGCAGGGTGGCGAAACCGCCGAAGCGCGTCGGACACTTCTTCACCGCCTCGGCGAGATAGTCGTTCGATTCGCGCGCCAGTGCGATTGCTTCGGCGACTTCCAATTGTTCGGTGCCGGGCGAGGTCAGCGACAGGATTTGCATATCGATGCCGGCGGCGTCCATTTCCGCCAAGCGCTTGTCGTCGATGTCGTGCAGCTGCTCGAAAAGCCTGGCGGCGCGACCGCCGAATTGCAGAGCCTGCTCCTTGAGTTTCCGCCCTGGACCGTCGAGAAATCCCGGGCTCGCAAAATGCTCTTCGAGGGTTATGGTTCGCATCATCATTCTTTCCTGTGCAGTCCGCCGCCCCGGGGTGAGTTTTAGCAAACGTAGTCTGCGTTTTACGAAGGCCAATCCGGGGATCACCCGCGCGATCTTACATTGAATTGCATTTTACGCATTCTCGCGCCGCGGTCTTAATGCGCCATCGATAGCGTCCCGCCCGCATTCACAATCCACACAGGACAAGGCTGTTCACATGGACTTCGGAAAACGCGTTTCGATTCGCGATGCCGGCGCCGCTCCGGTGGTCCAGGAGACCTGCGTGCGGTGTTGCGGCACGGGTTGGATTCGCGAGCGCGGCAACCGAATTGTCTGCAAGCCCTGCAAGGGCACAGGCAGAGTCGATACCAAGATGGAGCGCGCTTCCTGATCGGCACGCACCCGGCGTGACAAGCCGCTAGTTTTTCGGAAAACCGGTTTCCACTTTTCCGGATCATGCGCTTTTCGCGATGGAGCATGATCTTTCGGAAAACCGGCTTCCACTTTTCCGGATCATGCTTTAATCCGAAGCCATGTCTGCACGCACCGTAGCCGTGTCTGCACGCACCGTCCGCGTCGGCCGCTCGGCCACCGGCCTCGGCCTGTTCGCGATCAAGACGATTGCGCGCAAAGCCTACATCGTGACGTATCGCGGCCGGGTCATCTCGACCGAGGAAGCCGACCGGCGCGAGCGGCACGGTGCGAGATATATGTTCGAGCTCAACAGCCGTTGGACCATCGATGGCTCCCCGCGATACAATCTTGGACGTTACCTCAATCATTCATGCCGGCCGAATGCGCAGCCCGTGGTGCGCAAAGGCCGGATCGTGATCGTGGCGCTGCGCTCCATCGCGCCCGGGGAAGAAATAACGTACGACTACGGACGGGAATATTTCGACTACTTCTTCAAGGAGACGGGCTGCCGCTGCGCGGCGTGCAGAGCGAAAACAGCCCGCCGCCGGGCGCGCAAACGCTAGCTTCGTCCTAACCGCGATTGTTGCGCAGCACGGACAAGTCTCGTCCCTGCCGCGTTCCGACTCGGAAGGCTATCCTCTCACGCCTTTCTCCTGCAGCGCGATTCCGATCTCGTCGAGCACGGCCGGGTCGTCGATCGTCGCCGGCATGGTCCAGTTGTCGCCGTCGGCGATCTTCTTCATCGTGCCGCGCAGAATTTTTCCCGAGCGTGTCTTCGGCAGCCGCCCGACGATGATGGCGAGCTTGAATGCCGCCACCGGGCCGATCTTGTCGCGCACCAGCGCGATGCATTCTTTCTCGATTTCGGTGGGCGGCCGGTTGATGCCGGACTTGAGCACGACGAAGCCGCACGGCACTTCGCCCTTGAGTTCATCCTTGATGCCGAGTACGGCGCATTCGGCGACATCGGGATGCGACGCGAGCACTTCTTCCATGCCGCCGGTCGAGAGCCGGTGGCCGGCGACGTTGATGATGTCATCGGTGCGGCCCATGACGAAGATGTAGCCGTCCTCGTCCTTGAAGCCGGCGTCGGCGGTCTTGTAATAACCGGGAAACTCGTCGAGGTAGCTTTCGCGCATGCGCTCGTCCGCCTCCCACAGCGTCGGCAGGCACGCCGGAGGCAGTGGCAGCTTGACCACGATCGAGCCCATCGTGTTCGCCGCCACCTCGCGGCACGACTCGTCGACGACGCGCACGTCGTAGCCCGGCATCGCCACCGTCGGCGAACCGTGCTTGACCGGCAGCATGCCCAGCCCGACCGGGTTGCCGGCGATCGCCCAGCCGGTCTCGGTCTGCCACCAATGATCAATCACCGGCACGCCCAGCATCTCTTCGGCCCATGCGAGCGTGGCCGGATCGGCGCGCTCGCCGGCGAGGAACAGCGTGCGGAATCTCGACAGGTCGTGTTGCGCCAGCAGCTTACCCTGCGGGTCTTCCTTTTTGATGGCGCGGAAGGCGGTCGGTGCGGTGAACAAAGCCGTGACGCCGTGCTCGGCGATCAGACGCCAGAACGCACCGGCGTCGGGCGTGCCGACGGGCTTGCCCTCGTAGAGCACCGAGGTACAGCCGTGCAACAGCGGCGCGTAGACGATATAGCTGTGGCCGACGACCCAGCCGATATCGGAAGCCGTCCACCACACCTCGCCCGGCTCGATGCCGTAAAGGTTCTTCATCGACCACTTGAGCGCGACCATGTGTCCGCCGTTGTCGCGCACCACGCCCTTCGGCCTGCCGGTCGTGCCCGACGTGTAGAGGATGTAGAGCGGATCGGTTGCCGCGATCGGCACGCAGTCGTAGACCGAGCGGGCGTGGATGAGCGCATGATCGCGTGTCGCCGCCCAATCGTGGTCGCGCCCGGCGACGAGCGACGCTTCCGCCTGCGGCCGCTGCAAAATGAGGCAGGCGCCCGCCTTGTGCTGCGCCAGCGCGATCGCCTCGTCGAGCAGCGGCTTGTAGAGGACGATACGGCCGGGCTCGATGCCGCAGCTCGCGGAGAGGATCACTTTCGGTTTGGCGTCGTCGATGCGGGTCGCCAATTCGCGCGCGGCGAAGCCACCAAACACGACCGAATGGACGGCGCCGATGCGCGCACAGGCGAGCATGGCGATCACCGCTTCCGGCACCATCGGCATATACAGGATCACCCGGTCGCCCTTGCCGACGCCGAGATCGCGCAGCATGGCAGCGAGCACCTGCGTCTCGGTCATCAGGCGGTGATAGGTCATGGTCCGCTTGGTGCCGGCGAGCGGTGAATCGTAGATGATCGCCGCCTGGTCGCCACGTCCGGCATTGACGTTGCGGTCGACTGCATTGAAGCAGGTGTTGCACATGCCGCCTGGAAACCAGCGCCCGTAGATTCCGGCTTTCGCGTCGAAGGTCGACTTCGCTGGTTCGAACCATTCGAGATCGGCGGCCGCTTCGGCCCAAAAGCCTTGCGGGTCGCGCTGCCAGCGCGCGTAGACCTCATGGTAGCGGCTCGAACGGGCGTCCATGGCGTTCTCTTTCGTTTACGCTTCTCGGCTCATTGTCGATCCCCGGCCGTAGCCTTTGCAAGCCGTGCGGCCCCGGCACTGCCGCCATGCAACACAACGCTGGCGTCAGGGCGCGCGCTTTGATCTATGTCACCCAATTCTCCTGCCGGATTCTCGGACTCCCGTGATCACCGATCCGCTGTTTTATCTCGTGGCCATTCCCGCCGTGACGCTGCTCGGCCTGAGCAAGGGCGGCTTCGCCGGGCTCGGCATGGTTGCGACGCCGCTGCTCGTACTGGTCATGCCGCCACTTGAAGGCGCGGCCATACTTTTGCCGATCCTCATTTGCCAGGACGCGATTTCGGTGTGGACCTATCACCGCGCCTGGAGCGCCTGGAATCTGAAAGTGTTGTTGCCCGGCTCGGTGCTTGGCGTCGGCGCCGGCTGGCTGCTGGCGAGTTACCTCTCCAACGCGGCGATCGAATTGATCGTTGGCTCGATCGCGCTGATCTTCGTTCTTCACATGTGGGTCGGGAACTGGCGGCGCGCCTATCTCGGCCGGCCGCCGGCACCGGCGCGGCGGCCGCATCCGGCCATGGGCGTTCTCTGGGGCGCGCTCTCCGGCTTCACCTCGACCCTGGTGCAGGTTGGTTCACCGCCATTTCAAATTCACATGTTGCCGCAACGCCTCGAAAAATTCACGCTGGTCGGCACGACGGTCATTTTCTTTACCATCCTGAATTGGATGAAAGTCATTCCGTATTTCGCGCTGGGCCAATTCTCGGCACGTAATCTCGCCACCTCGGTGGTTTTGCTGCCGCTCGCCGTCGCCACCAATTTTCTCGGCATCTGGCTCGTTCGCAAAACGCCGACCGAACAATTCTACAAGATTGCCTATGTGCTGATGCTGCTGATCGCCATCACACTGCTCTGGCAGGGAGCAAGAGGCTTCGTTCGCTGAAAAGCGCGCTGCCAGGTCCCGCCATTCTCAAAGTCGCCCGCTTTCGCTAGGCTGGGTTTCCAGGGAGGCGACACCGAATGCCGACGCCGTACGACACCGATCTCGAACGCAACGCGGCGAATTTTCAGCCGCTGACGCCGCTGTCTTTCCTGGCGCGCGCGGCCGAGGTTTATCCGGATACGGCCGCGATCGTTCATGGCGGACTATCCCGGAATTACCGCGAATTTTATGTACGCGCGAAGAAATTGGCGTCCGCGCTGTCGCGCCGCGGCGTCAAGCGTGGCGACACGGTCTCAGTCATGCTCGCCAACACGCCGGCGATGGTCGAGGCGCATTACGGCGTACCGATGACCGGCGCCGTCCTCAATACACTCAACACCCGGCTCGACGCCGCTATTCTCGGCTTCACGCTCGATCATGCCGGGACCAAGGTGCTGATCGTCGATCGCGAATTCTCCAAGGTCATGAAGGACGCGCTGGCGAGCGCCAAGGTGAAGCCGCTGGTCATCGATTACGACGATCCGGAATTTGGCGGCGCGGGCGAGCGGATCGGCAGCCTCGAGTACGAAGATTTGCTGCGCGAAGGCAATGCGGATTTCGCCTGGCTGATGCCGGACGATGAATGGGACGCGATCTCGCTCAACTACACCTCCGGCACCACCGGCGATCCCAAGGGCGTCGTCTATCACCATCGCGGCGCTTATCTGCTCGCGCTCGGCAATGTCATCACCTGCGGCATGGACAAGCATCCGGTCTATCTGTGGACGCTGCCGATGTTCCACTGCAACGGCTGGTGCTTCCCGTGGACGCTGTCGATCGTGGGCGGCACCCATGTGTGCTTGCGCGCGGTGCGCGCGGCGCCGATCTTTGACGCCATCGCGAAGCATAAAGTCACGCATCTGTGCGGCGCGCCGATCGTGATGTCGACGCTGCTCAACGCGCCGCCGCAGGAGAAAAAGCCGCTGCCGCATGTCGTGCAGTTCGCCACCGCGGCAGCGCCGCCGCCCGAAGCCGTGTTGGCGGCGATGAGGGCCGCCGGCTTCAACGTCACCCACCTTTACGGGCTCACCGAAACCTACGGCCCGGCCAGTATCAACGAATGGCACGGCGACTGGGACGCGCTGCCTGACGCCGAGCAGGCGGCGAGGAAAGCACGCCAGGGCGTGCGCTATCCGGTGCTGGAAGCGCTTGACGTGCTCGACCCGGAAACGATGCGGCCGGTGCCGCGCGACGGCGAAACGCTGGGCGAGGTGATGTTCCGCGGCAACGTGGTGATGAAGGGATATCTGAAGAATAGATCCTCGACCGAGGCGGCGTTTGCCGGCGGCTGGTTTCATTCCGGCGATCTCGGTGTCGTTCATCCCGACGGCTATATCCAGCTCAAGGATCGCTCCAAGGACATCATCATTTCCGGCGGCGAGAACATTTCCTCGATCGAGGTCGAGGACGCGCTCTACAAACATCCGGCGGTATCAGCCGTCGCCGTGGTCGCCAAGCCCGACGACAAATGGGGCGAGACGCCGTGTGCGTTCGTCGAACTAAAGGCCGGTACCAGCGCCACCGCCGAAGAGTTGATCGCCTGGTGCCGCTCCCACCTCGCGGCCTACAAATGCCCGCGCCATGTCGTGTTCGCGGAAATTCCGAAGACGAGCACCGGCAAGCTGCAGAAATTCAAGCTGCGGGATGTGGCGAAGAAGCTGTGACAGAAAGCAACGTCTCCCAGCTCTCGCCTTCGCGAGGCCCGAGCGACCGAAATAAGCTTCAAACTAATCGGCTAATGTACGAATACGTCTTGCCGCAGCCGTGCAATCTCGTCCTTGACGGACAATTTGCGCCGTTTGAGTTCGGCGACCTTGAGATCGTCCGCGGACGGGTGGGTCAGGGCTTCGTGGATTTCCTGCTCTAACGCCTGGTGCCTTTTTTCGAGTTCCGCAAGATGCGATTCGAGCGCCATGTGGGCTACCTCCTTGCGTTCTGATGCCTCCGGATCCCCGCTACGATGCTACACCACTGTGACCACCCGCAAAGATACTCCCTTTGTCGCGCCGGGAAAATCCCCGCTGTGCACCGGGCTCCGGCGCGCTTGTCGCGCATTGGCTAAAACGCGATAATCCATAGTAACTTACGGTCAATGACCGTGCCCAAGGGGCGCCCAGGCGGCGATGACACAAGAGGAAGAACGCGAGCTTCGGGCGCAACTTGGGCGCCTGCAGCAGGAGCATCGCGACCTCGACGCCGCGATTGCGGCGCTGCAGGGTTCACCCGGCGCCGACATCATCCAGGTTCAGCGCCTGAAGAAGCGCAAGCTGTATCTGCGCGACCGAATCACTTTCATCGAAGATCAGCTGACGCCGGATATCATCGCGTAAGCCGGCCGTGCAGCGCCTGGCGCCGCGCCATCTTGCGCGCATACATGGCGGCGTCGGCGCGCGCCAGCGCTTCGCTCGGGGTATCGAGCGGGTCGATCGGCGCCAGTCCCGCTGACGCACTGACGACGAGCGTCGAGGCGCCCCACCGCACGGGCGTCGCGTAGACCGCGGCTTCGATGGCCGAGGCTTTAGCCACCGCGTCGGTTTCGCTCACGTTCCACAGCAACACCGCGAATTCATCGCCGCCGATGCGCGCGACCACGTCGGAAGCGCGCACGTGGCGAACAAGCGCCGCCGCGATCGCTTTGAGCACCGCGTCGCCGGCGGCGTGGCCGTGGCGGTCGTTGACCGGCTTGAAATCATCGAGATCGAGATAGACCAGCGCCGCGCTCACTGCGTAACGCTTGACGTAAGCGAGCGAGCGCGTGAGTTCGCGCTCGAAGCCGCGGCGGTTGAGCGTTTCCGTGAGTGGATCGACGTCGATCCGGGCCTCGAGCTCAGCGATGCGCGCATACGAAGCCTGGAGTTCGGCCGCAAGCCGTTCGACCTCGGCGGCTAGCTGAACGGAACACGCGCGCGAACGCGGCTTCGCGGCTTCGGGCTCTTCGGGGCTCGGCTCTCTTCGGCTTCGTTCGTGCAGCCGTATGTGCCGCGGAGGATGCAATTCAGCCGCTCTGCCGGGCGGTCTTGCCGATTTTTGCTTCACGGTCGCCTCAGGTCGAATCGCGAAAGAATAATAGCCCCCGCGCTGCTCCGATTGAGCGGACCTCGGCCGCCAATATGAGCGGGCAGGTCCTGCGACGGATTGACGCAGCCGACGCGACACCCAACGTCCTGCAGACGCAGAGAAAGTCGGCGACGCATCGGGCTATTCGGCTTGTAAGAACGCGAGCGGATTTGGGTGCGCGCCGGCAAAGGCCGCCGCCGTTAGGGGGCCGCCGAACACGGCGCCGGTGTCGAGGTTCAGGCGATTGCCGCGCAGATCCGGCGCGCCGGTCGATCGCGGCGTATGGCCGTGCACGATCAAGCGTCCGTAGTCGCGCTCGTCGGAGAGGAACGGCTCTCGAATCCAGAGCAGGTCGTGCTCGCTTTGTGCGTCGAGCGCTTTGTCCGGATTGATTCCCGCGTGGACGAAAAAGCGGCTTCCGTCGTCGTAGCGGAGCGGCAGCGAACGCAGCCATTCGATGTGCACCTGTGGCAACTCGCGGGCGTTGGTGACACCGTAGCTCTGCAGTGTCTCCGCTCCACCTTGCGTCAGCCAATGTGCCGGGTCCTCCCTGCCGTCGAAAATGTCCACGGCAAGCGCTTCGTGGTTTCCTTTCAGCGCGATCAAGTTGTTGTGCCGCGACTGGAGATCCATCATCGTCCCGATGACGCCGAAACTGTCTGGTCCGCGGTCGATGTAGTCGCCGAGAAAGACAAACGTCATCGGCCGCCCGTCGGCATGCTCTTCGCAGCGCACGATGAGCTTGCGGAGCTTGTCCAACGAGCCGTGGATATCGCCGATCGCGTAGATGAGCGAAATTGCGCGCGCACCCGGATCGGCTTCCGGCCCTGAATGATGGCCATATTCAGGCATGATTGTTCAGTCCTCGTTCACCGATAAATGGGAACTTAGAGCTTAGGGGTCGATTTGTGTTCATGAACAACCAATCGGTTCGAGGTGATGCCATGAGGAAATTTCTGACCGTTCTCGTCGCGGTGGCTGTCGTCGGTGTGGCGGCGCTCGCGACAGCCGGCACGGCCGATGCCCGCTGGGGATACGGCTGGCGCGGCGGCTGGGGCTGGGGTCCTGGTCCGTTTGTTGCCGGCGCAGTGGTCGCTGGCGCATTGGCTGCTCCCTACTACTACGGCTATGGTCCTGGTTATGCCTATGGTCCTGGCCCGTATGGTCCGTATCCTTACGGCTACGGCTGCCGCCGCGTGTGGAACGGCTATTACTGGGTCCGCGGCTGCTAAGGCGGCAGGCCGTGGGTTCCTTAGAGAAACCGTGCCTCTGCCAAGGGGCACGTTTTTGTTAGCTTCCAGCGGTAATGTTGCCGCTACACCAAACTTCCGCCAAAGAGTTTTGCGTCAATATGCGCAGAGGCGGCGAGGAATTCGGGGGTTGACGGGGACTTCCGCTTAATCAGTTTCCCGGATCGGCGACCCGGCCGGTCCTTTGAGGAGAACACATGCACAAGTCGCTCATCGCCCTTGTCGGCGCTGCGGGCATCGGCCTTGCTGCACTGGCCGCCCCAGCCCCCGCGAACGCGGGTTGTCTCGGCTGCGCCATCGGCGCAGGCATTATTGGCGGCGTCGCCGCTGGCGCGATCGTCGGTAGCGCGATCGCGAATAGCCCACCTCCGCCCGGGTATTATCCGCCTCCGCCGCCCGGCTATTATCCGCCGCCGCCTCCGGGCGCATACTATCCGCCGCCA
>Ga0302325_10031033_pt1 | contig 11006 bp, 11 predicted proteins | sample Palsa_T0_2_FD_201948 | JGI IMG/M metagenome (GOLD analysis project Ga0302325, IMG submission 201948) | Peat permafrost microbial communities from Stordalen Mire near Abisko, Sweden - Palsa_T0_2 | ecosystem: Environmental > Terrestrial > Soil > Palsa > Peat permafrost | place: Sweden: Abisko... | reverse complement strand
CCACGACAGCGATCCAGGCGAAGAAGCTGGCCTTGTGCAGCAATACCAGCGGCTGACGAGCGCTGGGTCCCAGCACCAGCAAAGCGACGCCGGTGGCAAACACCGCAAGCGTGAAGAACACCAAGAACGGTGCCAGCCCGCGGAGCGCGGGGGCGGGTGGTCCCGCTTCGCGGTACGCCGGGTCGGAGGTGTAGTAGCGCGCGAACCGGTAACCGGTGCTCGAGAGCTTGAGCGCGACGGGGCCGAGCAACAGGAGGCCGAGGAACAGGTGCAGCCACAGCAACTGCCCGATCCGGATGATCGTCACGCCCAGTCCAGCGAACAGAACGATCAACAGCAGCCCAGTGAGGACAGTTAGGCGCTCATTGCCTTCTGTCCCTCCGGCAAACAGTCTCCTTGGCCAACTCGCGCCCTCGACACGCGGTTGGCGCACACGACGTGGCGTGGTCCGGTAGGTCGGTTGGCGAGCATCGTTGGCCATTACGACCGGAGTCTGTGAGCGGCGGCTCAGATCGCCCTAACCGAACCATGAAAATCCTCTTGTGAAGTGAAACTCGGGGCTCGCCCGGCTCTGACCGCGCCCGCTGCAGAGACGGCCTCCGAATCCCGTACCCGTTCAGTTGTCGTGAACGAACGCGACATCGGACGCGTCGGCGTCCCGCGGGCGTACGGCCGCCGGCAAGTAGCCGGGGAGCGTGAGCTCGAGCCGGGCACCGATGCCACCGGACGGCTCGCGTGCGGCGACCGAGCCGCCATGTGCGACCGCGATCGCTTGAACGATCGCGAGCCCAAGTCCGCTCCCGCCGGCGATGCGGGCGCGCGCGGAGTCGGTGCGATGAAACCGCTCAAAGATCCGGTCACGCTCATCGGCGGGGATCCCCGGCCCGTCGTCGAGCACCGTAAATCGGCAGACGCCACCGGGCAGCACAGTCGTGGTGAGCGCCACATGCCCGTCAGGCGCGGTGGTGTGCGCCAGCGCGTTGTCGATCAGGTTGCGCAGCGCCTGGGCGAGACGGTCGGGGTCGGCCTCCAAGGTGCCGGCTGGGACGGGCGCGAGCGCCAGCCGACGCGGTCGCCCCGCGGTTGTCGTCGCCCAGAGATCGCCGATGAACGAGGGAAGCTCGATCGCGCTCGGGTGCAGGAAATCGCGTTGCTCGGCGCGGGCGAGTAGCAGCATGTCGTCGACCATCCGTGAGATCCGCATGATCTCGGCGCCGACCAGCCGTTGTACTCGGCCGATTTCGTCCGCGGTGGGTCGGATCTGGGCGGCGAGCACTTCCAGCTGCCCGGAGATCACGGTCAGCGGAGTGCGCAGCTCATGCGAGGCGTCGGCGACGAAGTCGCGCTGGTGCTGGAAGGCGACCTCTAGCCGGTCGAGCATGTGGTTAAACGACTCGGCCAGCACTCGGATCTCGCTGGCCGCCGATGGCGGCGGCGACATTCGTGGCCGCAGATCGCCGTCATCGACGCGGGTCGCAACCCGCGCCATTCGCCGCAGCGGCGCCGACACCGCCGCACCCGCGAGGTAGGACGCGATCAGCACCAACACCAGGCCCAGCGCGCCGGCGATCAGGAACGCACGGGCGACGCTGCGCTGCGCTCGGGTGACCAGCTCCAACGACTCACCGGCACCCAGCCGTACACGAAGGCCGCCAACGGTCGCCACCTGTTCGGCGAGTCTGACGGTGCCGCCGTCCGGGATCGACGCGGTGCGAAACCCAAGCTGGCGGTGCAGCAACGCCTGCCCCTCTTGGTTCTCCCGGCGCTGCTCGGCCATCGTCTCGCCGTCGTCAGGCTTGGCTTGACCGAACAGCTCCAGATGGTTGCTGACCGGCCCGTGACCCGCGACAACCGCGAACAGCAACGACGAATTCGCGCTGTAGGGCTGGGCCCGCACGTAATGACGCAACTGGGAAACCAGCTGGTCGGGTCCGGAAGGATGCAGCGAGTGGGCGGCGTCAACGAGCTGGCTGAGGTCCCCGGCGACATCCTCGTCAACCTGGGAGCGCAACTGGCTGCCGGTCTGTTGATAGACGACCACGAACACGATCGCCAACGCCACCAGCATCACGCCGACCACCCATCCAATCAGCCGCCAGCGCAAGCTCGAGCGGCGGATCACGCGCCACCATTCAACCGGTACCCGCGCGACCGGACCGTCGCGATCGCATCAGGCCGGCCGAGTTTGCGCCGTAGATAACCGACGTACACGTCGACAGTGTTGGTCGAGGCATCCTCGCCGTAACCCCACACCGCGCGCAGGAGCTGCGATCGGTTCAGCACGCGCCCCGGGTTGCGCATCAGATAGGCGAGCAGATCGAACTCGGTCGTGGTCAGCCGAACCGGCTGGCCGTCGACGCTCGTCCGACGCGACAGCAGATCGATCGTGATCCCGGCGTGACGCAGCGTCGTGTCAGGAGCCTGGCGGGCGGCGCGCAGCTGTGCGCGAATCCTTGCGTCAAGCTCGGCCAATACGAACGGCTTGACCACATAGTCCACCGCCCCGCCATGCAGACCGGCGATGCGATCCTCCACCTCGCCGCGCGCGGTCAGCACGATCACCGGCAAGCCCGGACGCTGATCGACCAGTTCGGCGAGGATCTCTGAACCGCTGCGACCCGGGAGCATCAGGTCGAGCACGACGAGGTCAACTCGGTCTGCCAGCGCCAGTCGCAGCCCGCTGTCGCCGTCACGGGCGCTGCGTACGTGAAACCCGGCGGCGGTCAGCCCCCGTTGCAGGAAATCGACGATTCCTGGCTCGTCCTCGATTACGACAATGTTCGCCACTACGGTCGATGCTAAGCGCGATTGATGGCACGAACCTGAGACAAGAGACTTCTTAGCGTTCAGGTAAAGGCCGGTTTAACGGCCCGCGGCAAGGTCCGCCGCGATGACGAGATCGCCTCGAACCCCACCTGCGGTCGCCGCCCGCGACGCCGCCGTGCGGAGATTGCGTCGCGTCAGGCGTGCCTTGGTCGCGGGCACGGTGATCGTGGCCGTCGCCTTGACCGTCCTCGCCGCCCGCGGATTCTCCGGTCACGCTTCAGCCGCCGCCGCGCACGTGAAGCTCACAGCTGGCACGACAGCGCACACGAAGCGACACGCCGCGGCGGCGCATCACCCCGTCGCCCGCTTTGGTAGCCCCGAGCATCGCCGGCCGTCGCACAAGCGACTCTCCCGGCCGTCCGCACCACCTGCCGCCGCTCAGTCGGCCACGACGACCACAGCGGCGGCGGCACCCGCACCAGCGCCGGTCGTGTCGGGCGGATCGTGACGCGCCTGGTCGCGCCCGCGGCTGCTTGCGCATCCGCGACCTCACGCTGGCGAGCCCTCGGGACATCGGTCGTCCTGTGCGCCCCGGGTGAACACATGGCGTCCGCCCGCCGAGCCGTCGAAGCCGAGCTGTGGGCCGTCAATGCGGCTGCCAGCCGGTTTCAGACGGAGTCGGAGCTCTGCAGGCTCAATCGCGCCGCTGGGACGCTCGTCTCGGTTTCACCGTTGCTGCTGCAGGCCCTGAAGCTCGCCGTAGGGGCGGCGATTCTGACCGGAGGTGCGGTCGACCCGACACTTGGCCACGAGCTGTGCGGGCTTGGGTACGACCGCGACTTCGACCAGCTGGCTCAAGTGCCCGTAACTCGTGCGCTGCAGCGCAGACCCGACCTCCCGCGGCCGAGACGAACCTCACGCTGGGCCGAGATCGAATTGTGCGACGACCCGCCCAGCGCCCGCCTGCCGGTCGGCATTCAGATCGACCTTGGCGCGACTGCAAAAGCGCTGGCGTCTGACCGAGCAGCGGCCGCGGCGCACACGGCGACTGGGGCGGGTGTGCTCGTGTCGCTCGGTGGAGATATCTCGACCGCCGGTGACTGCCCTCAAGATGGCTGGCCGATCTACGTCACCGATGACCACCGCCCCAACACCTCGGCGGAGGGTCAGGCGATCACGATCCGCGACGGCGGGCTGGCGACCTCGAGCCTGCTTGTGCGCCGCTGGGACCACGAAGGGCGTGAGCAGCACCACATTTTCGACCCCTGGTCCGGTCGGCCGGTCGACCCGTACTGGCGCACGGTGAGCGTCGCGGCCGGCGACTGTGCCGACGCGAACATCGCCTCGACCGCAGCGATCGTGCTCGCTGAGCGCGCGCCGGCATGGCTGACCGAACAGCAGCTCCCCGCCCGACTGGTAACGGTCGACGGGACAGTGAAACTGCTGGGTGGTTGGCCGGCGTGAAGACCTACTGGTATCTGACGCGCTCAACCGGCGCTGTCTCGCTGATCTTGCTGACGGCCACCCTTGTGGTCGGGATCGTCCTGGTCGGGCGGGTTCACAGCGAGCACTGGCCGCGGTTCATGGTCGACGGCATCCACCGCGCTCTGTCGCTGCTGGCGATCGTTTTCCTCGCAGTCCACATCGCGACCGCCGTGCTCGACAGCTTCGCGCCGATCTCCCTATTGGACGCGGTGATCCCATTCGCCGGGACCTACCGTCCCGTGTGGCTCGGCCTTGGCGCGGCGGCGTTTGATCTGCTGCTCGCGGTGGCGATTACCAGCGCGCTGCGGGAGCGCCTCGGCCACCGGGCCTGGCGTGCCGTCCACTGGTTCGCCTACGCGGTGTGGCCGCTGGCGATCGTGCACGGTCTCGCCACCGGCTCGGACGCGCGCCAGGAGTGGATGGCCGGGATCTACGTCGCGTGCGCCGCCGCGTTCATCATCGCGGTGCTCACCCGGGTCGTGATCGGCTGGCCCGACCGGGCCCGGCTGCGGCTGGCCGCTGTCGGGACGCTCGCCGCGTTCGCGGTCGGGCTGGCGGTGTGGTTGCCCGGCGGCCCGTTCGGACCCGACTGGGCGCGCCGCGCCGGCACGCCGCCCTCGCTGCTGCCCCATACCGTCTCGGCCCCGCGAGCGGGCTGATGGTCGCGCGGGTGCTGCACGGGATCCAGGCGGACCCGTCGACGTTCGCCGATCACCTTCGGGTGCACGGACCACTGCCGGCGCGCGGCCCATCCCAGCTCGCCGTTGAGTTCGAGCGCTCCGGGCTGCGCGGCCGCGGCGGCGGCGCGTTCCCGCTAGCGCGCAAGCTCGCGGCCGTCAAGCGCGCCCGCGGGCGCCCGACCGTGATCGTCAACGGCTGCGAGGGCGAGCCGCTCAGCGCCAAAGACGGGCTGCTGCTCGGCGTGCTTCCACACGTGGTAATCGATGGTGCGCTGTCGCTGGCGTCGACCGTCGGCGCCTCCGAGATCCTGATCGCCGTCAACGAAATCGAAGTCCGCACCGGTGAGACGGTCCATCGCGCCCTCAAACAGCGACCGGAGCTGCGCAACGACCGCATCACGGCGCGGGTTGTGTGGACCCCAGCCGGGTATGTCAGCGGCCAGGAGACAGCGATCGTGCGCTGGTGCGAACAGGGCATACCCAAACCCCGGTTCGGATCGCCGCGAGTGACCGAACGCGGGATCGACCGCCGGCCCACGCTCGTGTCCAACGCCGAGACAGCCGCGCACGCGGGGCTGATCGCCCGCCACGGCGGCGACTGGTTCAAACAAACCGGCACCGCCACCGACCCCGGAACGGCACTGGTCACGGTCAGCGGCGCAATCGCTGCCCCGGCGGTCTACGAGATCGAGCAGGGGCTGGCGCTGAACACCCTGCTCGCCCAGGCGGGTGGCTGCAGCGAGCCGCCGCGAGCGTTCCTGCTCGGTGGTTACGGCGGCAGTTGGATTGACATCGCCGACACGGCCGCCGTCAGGCTCTCCCCGAGGGAGCTCGCGCCGCTGCGCGCACGGCTGGGCCCGGGGATCGTGTACGTGCTGCCCGACAGCGCCTGCCCGGTCGCCGAGACCACACGGGTGGCCGGCTGGCTGGCCGATCAGAGCTCAGGCCAGTGTGGGCCGTGCGTCAATGGGCTCGGCGCGGTCGCCGACGAGCTGGTGCGTGTCTGTGCCGGCAGCGCCGGTCGACGGGCGCTCGCTGAGGTCCTCCGGTGGTGCGGGCTGACGGCCGGGCGAGGGGCGTGTGCTCATCCCGACGGGGCCGCAAGCTTCGTCATCAGCGCCCTACGGGTGTTCTCCGAAGAGTTCTCAGACCACGCCCGGCATGGCCCCTGCGACGCGTGCCAGTGGCCGACGACGCTTCCCACCGACGAGCGAACCGGGGCGATCGCATGACCCAACGGATCGAGGTCGACCCGATCGCCTGCGACGCGCACGGGATGTGCGCCGAGCTCCTGCCGGAGTTGATCGAACTCGACGACTGGGGCTACCCGGTGATCGCCAACGTCGACATCCCCCACCAACTGCGTCCGCTGGCTCGCCGAGCGGTGAGCGTCTGTCCCACGCTCGCGCTCCGTCTCCGCACGGCCGCAGCGGTCACGCCAACCCCGCGTTCCCGTCGACCCCTCGCGAGAACGGACTAGCAGTGCCACGCGCAGAACCGGCTTGCTCCATGAACGGAGATGCAAAGCAATGACAGCTGAGAGCGCCAACAGACAGCCGCCATCAAGAACGGATTGGCGGCGCGCTGAATTTGTTCTGACGGCACTCGGGATCCTCAGCTTCGTCACCCTTCCGATCCGGATCACCACGATCTACAGCGGGCTGCCCGCGCACCCGTTGTTCGTGCACGTGCCGGTGATCCTGATTCCGGTCACGATCGTCGCCGCGATCATCTGCATGATCAAGACCGACTGGTTCTCGCGCTATGGGATCCCGCTAGCCCTCGTCTCGATCGCCGCAATGAGCTCCGTGTTCCTGACCATGCAAGCCGGCGCCGCCTTGCGCGCCGCGCTCAACCTGCACGGAACCGCCGCACACCTCATCTCCGAACACTCACAGGCCGCCCACATCCTCGCGATCGTCTACGTCGCCTTCACCGCCGCGCTGATCATCGCCTTCGCCGCGTACCGGATCTCGAGCGGGAAGCCAACCGGGCTGAGCATCCTTGACCGTCTGCTGTCGCCCCGCGCCGTGTTCACCGGAGTGCGTTTGGTGGTCGTGGTGCTCTCACTCGGAGCCGCGGTGCTGGTGTTCCGCGTCGGAGATCTCGGCGCCAAGGCGGTCTGGGAGGGGCGTCTTCACCCGACCCGCGGTCCGGCCGTCGCGACACTCGCGCCAACCGCTGACGTCACCCCTGGATCATGCGCCAAGTCATTCGTGCGCTGCACAGGCCTCCCGCACCGGTCCTGCCGACCAACGCGGATTCACCCGGTATTTGGGACCGACCAGCTCGAGATTGACCTATTCGGTGACGGGGCCCCAGGTTGCGCTGCCGCGGCCAGCCAACTGCGTGCCGCAGCCAATCGGCTACCGCGCGGGCGTCCGGGATCGATCAACGGCTGGCGCTGCCGGTGGAAGATCGGAGTCGAGTCATGCCACCGCGCCCAAGCCGTTCTGTGGGCGACGAACCCCGGCAAGTGATCACGTCCGAGTGGCCCCCTGGTCGCGCCGGTCTTCGGTCACGTCGGCGTGCCCGCTGTTCTGCGTCTATCTCTGTTTCGTCGTTGGCTGTGACGTAGGAGGGGACCTACGCCATGATATGCATGGCTGTTCATGCAAGAATAGATTCAGTGGCTCACGGAACAGAACCTGATCTGGCGTTTCTCTCGGTGCAGACCGCGCGCTCGGTCGCGGAGACGATGCAGGCGTTGGCGACCCCGAGCCGGGTCCGGATCCTCAGTCGCTTGAGCGCCGGTCCGTGCTCGGTCGGGGATCTCGCCGAGCAGATCGAGATGGAGCAGTCCGCGGTCTCTCAGCAGTTACGGGTGTTGCGTCATCTCGGGCTGGTGGTCGGCGAGCGCGACGGGCGCCGGGTGATCTACGCGTTGCACGACGATCACGTTCGCGCGCTGCTGACCGAGGCCGTTTCGCATACCGAGCATCTCCGCCTCGGGCTGTCCGCGCCGCGCGTGCAGGAGGCGTTGACCGCATGAGCACCCATGCCGGGCATGACCATGGGCATGGTCACAGCCACGGGCGGATCGACCCGTCGATCACCCGGTCGCGGGATGGGCTGCGGGTCGTCCTGATCTCGCTGGCTGTGCTCGGGATCACCGCGACGCTTCAGATCATCATCTACGCGACGACCAGCAGCGTCGCGCTGCTGGCCGACCTGATCCATAACGCCGGCGACGCGCTGACCGCGATCCCGCTGGGTGCCGCTTTCATCCTGCGGTCGCTGAAGGTCGAAAAGCGGGCCGGCTACTTCGTCGTGGCGACGATCTTCGTCAGCGCGTGTGTGGCGTTGTGGCAGTCGATCGAACGGCTGATCAACCCACACCCGCTGTCACATCTGTGGATCCTCGCGCTCGCGGGGGTGATCGGCTTTGTCGGCAACGAGATCGCCGCATATGTGCGGCTACGCGGCGGACGTCGTCTCGACAGCCCGCCGCTGGTCGCCGACGGCTATCACGCGCGCACCGACGGGCTGGTCAGCCTGTCAGTCGTACTCAGCGCGATCGTGGTCGCACTGGGTGCGCCGATCGGCGATCCGATCATCGGACTGATCGTCACCGGCGTGATCCTGCGGATCACCTGGCAGTCGGTGCTGACCGTCCGAGCGGACCCCGGAGAATCCCTACCGCACGACCAGCACGAAGAACACGAGCCCGCGCACCACGACGAATCCCATGAGTACCACGCTCACGACGACCACCTCGCAGACGCGGCTCCCGCGCGGCGCTAAGCATCAGCAGTGAGACCGGCGATCGACATCCGATCACCGCTTCGCGGACCCAGCAACCGTCGCTGTCTGCCAACGCGGGCCGCAACCTGCTCGCGCGCAGCGACCGGGCTGACCGGTGGAGCTTCGCACGGGACGAGCAGCGGACCTGCTCGACCCGCTGCTCGATATCGACCGCCACGCGCCCCGGCGCGCACGCCGACGACTACCCCAGGCGCAACGTCCGCGTCGTGCAGCACGACGTGACCACCGGGGCGGCAGACCGGCTCGTCAGCGCTGTCGTGCGCGGATGAGTACCCGACCCGGTACTCATCTCCGAGGCGCCGCTCCCCGGGGCCCCGGATGACCTCATAGTAGGCGACCTGCTCTACAGCCAGCTCATCTACCCCGCGCTACTCGACCTCGATGTGCCAGAACGACGACGACAGTTAGTGCTTGACCGATTCGGGCCAGTCGTCGCCTGCGGGGTCGTCGCCCGGCTGCACGCCTCCGTCCCCTACGGCCGGGCGGTCCACATCCACGATCCGCTTGGCTGGTGGCCCGGGCACCCGCAACCGGCTACCCGTCCGAGATCCTCGACACCGCATACCAAGACATCAGCTAGGCGATCGCGCTGATCCTGATCACGCTAGGCACTGGGCCGCAGGACGCAACCCGCGCGCCGCGCTCAACCACTTCGCGATACCGATCAGAGCAACCGTCCTGTGGCACTGGCCGTTTGCCGGACGGGCCGCAGTTCGTCAACAACTGTTGGCTCGTTGACCGAACCGCGCACGAGTGGCGATCGTCGGCTGCGGGTCGAGCGAAACGGCATCACCGAAGAGCAGGAGCAGGGGCCAGACCGTAGCGATGCGGAGGAGACCGCTTCGCTCTCGCAATGATCGCCGCTCCCGATGGACGCTGCGGTTGTGCGGGAGCGTCGCGTGGTCGCGGCGATGGAGGTTGATGCGACCGCGTCAGTGGCCGCACGTGGCCCGGCCGTTGCCTCGCGCGCACCCGCTCTCGCGGGCACAAGCGTCGGCGAGATGGTTCAGCGGGTTGACCGCTGGATCGTCAGCACCCGGTCAACGATCGACGCTCGCGGACAACTTGTGCAGCAGCCTCTCAATGTTGTAGTGACCCGCGCTGCCGTGCTGCCGCTGCCAGCGGTGCTCTCGACGACCTCATCGCCACTCACTCACCCGATCGCATGAGCCTGGGCTGCTCGTCAGGCGCGGCGCTCGTGGTGCGCCGCCGGCGTCAGTTGGCGGCAATGAAGTTGACGCGGTCAAGCGGATGGCCGCTCGGTCACGCAGCGGTAGCCAGTCGACGTCGCGGCCTCGGCAAGGGTACGGGTCCGTGCGCTCGGGCTGCTTGGTCATCGCACGCCGAAGAGGTCGTGCGGGGTCGTGCGGCGTCCTACGGTCTGCTCTGGCTCGATCCTGAACGCGCGATCGAGCCGCTGGAACTCCTCGAGGCGCAGCTTGGCGCTGACATAACGGTCTGTGGCGGCGAGCTTGGAATGTCCGGGAGAGCCGCGGACGAACACCGGATCCTTGATACCGCGGGCGACGACGCTGCCGGAGAACGGAGGGCTTGCGGAGAGCGGGCGACGGATCAGACCCCAACGGTTGCCCGTCATGGTTGCCCGGAAGGGAGCGCGCCGTGTGCGTGGTCCGAGGGAACGAAAAAACCCTCCGTTTGGAGGGCTTTCGTAGCGCGCCCGGAGAGATTCGAACTCCCGACCTTCGGTTCCGTAGACCGACGCTCTATCCAGCTGAGCTACGGGCGCGAGGTGGCCAAGTGTAGCCGGGAGGATCCGAGGGCTCGGCGCCCCGCCCAGACCCCCGACCGCCGGGAGCTCCGACCGGCGCCCGGACCGATCAGCACGAGCAAGCAACGGAGAGGGCGGGATTCGAACCCGCGATAGAGGTTTCCCCCCATACTCGCTTAGCAGGCGAGTGCCTTCAGCCACTCGGCCACCTCTCCGGAGGATGGCGCTGATCTTAGAGCGTCCGAGGCGATGCCCGGCTGGCGTCGGATCGGTTGCGCGCGGAGCGCCCCAGCTAGCATCGCGCGGGCGCCATCCGAGCCAGGAGGGGTGGCAGAGTGGTCGAATGCGCCAGTCTTGAAAACTGGAGTTCGGTAACCCCGAACCGCGGGTTCGAATCCCGCCCCCTCCGCTTCGGTGCCGCAGCGTTGCCGCCAGGACGCGACCACGCTGCGGGTTGCGGCCCCCGGCCCTACCCGCGGGCTGGCGCTCGCCCACGGCACAGGCCACGCACGCGCGCGCAGCCGGCGCTGTGCTGCCACCTGGCCTGCGGGCGCCTGATCACTCAGCTAGCGATTTTGCGG
>Ga0302325_10031032_pt1 | contig 11006 bp, 9 predicted proteins | sample Palsa_T0_2_FD_201948 | JGI IMG/M metagenome (GOLD analysis project Ga0302325, IMG submission 201948) | Peat permafrost microbial communities from Stordalen Mire near Abisko, Sweden - Palsa_T0_2 | ecosystem: Environmental > Terrestrial > Soil > Palsa > Peat permafrost | place: Sweden: Abisko... | reverse complement strand
GCCCCGCCGTCCGCCACGCCCTCGCCCGTATTGCCTGGCTCACTGGTGATGTCATCGTCGTTGATTGCCATGCCGTCACTCCCTCGTCTCCAGCCCCGCCGACCGCGCCGGCCAGGCGATCATCAGTGCACACCCGAAATGCTAGCCGTGGTCTCCGATCCGCCCTGCACCGCGTCGTGGCTACCCGGACCCAAGCAGCTCAGCCGCGGCGGCCTGGGGAACAGCTCAGTGCCATGGCCTGGCCGCCCGCTCCGCCCAATAGGCGTCGGGGTCTTCGGCCAGGCTGAGCGCCGGAAACTCGCCGACGGTGAGCGCGGCCAGGTTCTCATCCAGCTGCGCGCGGGTGACGGCGCCGGACAGCACGACCGATGCCCACGGCTGGGCCAGCGCGGCGGCCAGCGCGATCGCGTCTTCGGTGACACCGCGCGCCGCGGCCAGCGCGGTCAACGGCGCCGGCGGCCCGCCCGCCGCGGTCAGCCGCCCGTTGGCGACCGCCTCCTTGATCAGAACGGCCCATCCGGCCGCGGCGGCTTCGGCCGCGGCCGGGCCTGCGGATGGCTCCAGCAGGTTCCACGTCACCTCCGTCGCCGTGAACAGCTGCTGCCCGTCAACGGTCACCGACAGTGCCCGGCGGATCGTTTCGGCCTGATGCGGGCCGCTCGCGCTCAGCCCGATGATCACGCCCTCGGCGCGCAGCCGGGACAGCGCGGCCAGCAGGGCAGCGTCGGTAAACAACCCGGAGTCAGTGGTCAGCGAATGCACCTGATACAGCGTGAGCCGGTCACCGAGCAGGGCCCGGCTTTGCGCCAGCTGGGTCGTGAACATGGCCAGCGAATGTTCCTTGACCTCCTGCTGGGCAGCGTCGAGCCGCCAGTCACCGGTATAGCGGTAGCCCCACTTCGAACCGACGATCACGTCCGCATGGCCGCGCTCGGCCAGCCAGCCGGCCAGGAATTCTTCCGCCCGGCCGTAGGAACGGGCCGCGTCGACGTACCTGACCCCGACCGCGTAGGCCGCGTCCAGCATCGAGAAGGTCTGGGCCCGCAGGCCGGCCACGCTGCGGTCGGGCAGGTCGTCTTCACGGCCGCTGGTGATGTACGCCGGGCGGCCCAAAGCGGCCAGCCCCAGCCCGATCCGGGAGACCACCGGTCCCCCGGCCCCGAGCGTCGCCGCGGGCATCCGAATCCGGCTCGGGTGATGGCTGACCATGCTCACTACCGTACCGGGCCGCGTGGCCACAGAGCCGTGGGGCATTGTTAGGGGATGGACAAGCGTCTCCGCTTCATAGCAGACCTCATCGAACCGCTGCGGGTAGAGCCGGGGAGCTCGGTCAGGCTGAGCCGCGACTACGATCCGGGGTACACCGGCAAGGTGGCCCGGGCCCAGGCCGACGCCCTGCTCGCCGAGGGGGTGGAGCTGCTGGCCGAATACCAGGCCCGGCTCGCCGCCCAGGACAGGTTCGGCGTGCTGCTGGTGCTGCAGGGGCGGGACGCCTCGGGTAAGGACGGCACCATCAAGCACGTGATGAGCGGGGTCAACCCGCAGGCGGTGACCGTGCACGCCTTCAAGCAGCCCTCGGCGGAAGAGCTGAACCACGACTTCCTCTGGCGCTGCCAACGCGCCCTGCCCGGCCGGGGCGAGATCGGCATCTTCAACCGGTCGCACTACGAGGAGGTGCTCGTTGTCCGGGTGCATCCGGACCTGCTCGTTTCGGAGCATCTGCCCGCGCAGAAGGGTAAGCACGACGTCTGGGCCCGCCGCTACCGGGAGATCAACGACTGGGAACGCTACCTGACCGGTAACGGCATCCATGTCGTCAAGATCATGCTCAACGTGTCCAGGCAGGAACAGGGCAGGCGGTTCCTCGACCGGATCGACCACCCGGAGAAGAACTGGAAGTTCTCGCCCAGCGATGTCAGGGAGCGGCGCTACTGGGACGACTACCAGCAGGCCTACGACAGCATGCTGACCCAGACCAGCACGCGGTGGGCGCCCTGGTACGTCGTTCCGGCCGACCACAAGTGGTTCAGCCGCCTGGCCACGGCTGCCGTCCTGGTGACGGCGCTCCGTGCGATCAACCCCAGGTACCCGGCCGCTGACCCCGCGGAGAGCGAGGAACTGGCCAAGGCCAGGGCCGAGCTCGCGGCGGAACCCGGCCGCACGCCGCCCGGCTGAGCATCGCGCTGCCGAGCTGGCTCACTTGTTCCGCGGGTCGTCTTCCGGGTCCAGGTATTCGAGGCTGATCGGCCCGATCGCCGTCACCTGGGTGACGTAGTCACCGGATTTGGCCCAGTGGAAATGAGGAGTACCCCCGGGCAGGACGATGACGGCACCCGGCGGATACGCCTGCAGTTCTCCTTCGTCGAACTGTTCGCCCAAGCCGATGTAAAACACGCCGGATATGACCGTGTAGACCCGGTCCTCGTGGTGTCTGTGGGGCATCAGCTTGACGTCGGACGGCAGCTTGACCCGGACCACGTACGGAGCGGGCTGTGATGTATCGCCCACCACGACACCGAGACGGGCCGACGGCGGGAACGCCGGGAACGGCTCCCAGTCGATGTCCTCGGGCAGGGTCGGCCTGAAGAGGGCCTGATCCAGTAGATGGGTGCTCATGGTCGTGAACCTCCCGGGCTCCGTGACGGACTCAGCTGACGCCGTTGAGGTTCACTGTTCTGCTCCGGCGTGGCCCGTCGCGCCCGTGGGATCCCTGGCTCACTCCCTGGGATTCAGCTCCAGCCCGCTCCACCTGACTCTCCCCACTGACCGTCGTGATCACCAACTTGTGGCATGGACCGGTCGAAGAAGGCCAGCAGGTAACCGCGGCCGTACCCCAGTTCAGGAAGCCGGCGATGGCCATCTCCAGGGTCACCGATTACGCCGCCGTGCAGTCCATGAATGACGGGATCGCCAACGCTGACTTCGGCTTCCGCGACTACAACAAGACCAGCTACCTCGCTGAGCTGCCTGACCCGGCGATCGACGCCTACGCGGAATGGGCACAGCGCATGCCGTCCAAGTACGGCCTGGTGGAGCTGATGACCATCGACGGGCCGGCCTCCGGGGTAGACCCGGGAGCCACTCCGCTGGGCGCGCGGTCCGCCCGGTTCAACCATGTCATCACGGCCGGCTGGCGAGACCCGGCCGAGGATGACGTGAACATAGCCTGGGCGGACGCCTTTCACGCAGCGATGTCGCCGTATTACGGCGCGGGAGTGTACGTGAACTACCTCGACCGGGGCGAGCCCGCCGAGGTAATTCAGACCGCCTACGGTCGGGCCAACTGGGCCCGGCTGCGGCAGCTCAAGCGCCGGTACGACCCGGGCAACCTCTTCCGCCGGAACCACAACATCCCACCATCAGAGAGTTAGTCTCAGCCGACCAGCAGCACGAGCTTCCCGCGCACGTGGCCCTGCTCGCCCACCCGGTGCGCCTCGGCCACCTCGGCGAGCGGGAAGGTCTGCACCACCGGGAGCGAGAAGCGCCCGGACTCGATCAGCTCGCCGATCTCGCCGAGCGCGTGAACCGCGCGGCCGGCGTCCCCGCTGCTGAACCTCACCCCATGCTCCTGCGCGCCAGCGAAGTCAGCGATCGTCACGACGCGCTCCGGGCCGCCCGCGAGTTCGATGAGCTCGGGCAGCACCCCGCTCCCCGCGACGTCGAGCGCGATGTCGACGCCGTCGGGATCGAGCGCGCGAACCCGCCCGGCGAGGCCCTCGCCGTAGGCGACGGGCTCGGCCCCCAGCGAGCGCAGGTACTCGTGGTTGGCCGGACTGGCGGTGCCGATCACGCGCGCGCCGCGCACCACGGCGAGCTGAACCGCGGCGCTGCCGACGCTGCCGGAGGCGCCGTTGATGAGCAGCGTGCTGCCGCGTCCGACGCCGAGCTGGTCGAGCGCGCGGGTGGCCGTCTCGATGGCGGCCGGCAGCGCGGCAGCGCCGGGGAAGTCAAGCGACGGCGGGATCGGCGCATAGAAGGACAGCACCGCCAGCTCGGCCTGGGCCGCCCCCTCGGCGGAGAAGCCGAACACTCGATCGCCGACAGCCACGTCCGCGACGCCGCTGCCGAGCTCGTCCACGACGCCTGCCGCCTCGTAGCCCATGGTCTGCGGGAGCTCATCGTCCATCAGGCCCTGGCGCTTCTTCCAGTCGCTCGGATTGACGCCGGCCGCGCGCACCGCAATCCGGACCTGGCCGGGACCCGGATGCGGATCGGGGAGATCCACGATCTCAAGGACCTCCGGGCCCCCGAACCGGTTGAAACGAACTGCCTTCATCATTCGCTCCGATCTCGACTCAGGGTGTCGCGCACGGCGCGGGGCCGGCCACGGTGGCCTGGCCACGGCTGGGATCAGGGATCGCTGGTCTAGGCGGCGCTGAGCGTGTATGTGGTTCCGACGCTGGTCTGTACCCAGGCATCGGGCAGCATCGCCGCCAGGGTGTGCTGCGCGCGCCATCCGGTGCAGTGGCCGGGGGTGATCAGCTCGGGCGCGAGCTCGGTGAGCGCGGCGACGGTCGGCTCGATGACCGGCTCGAATGCGGGACCGCTGAGGTGGAAGCCGCCGATGACGGCGAGCAGCCGGGTCACGCCGGTCAGCCGCATGGCGTGCCGGATGATGTTGACCACCCCGGCGTGGCCGCACCCGGTGATGACGACCAGGCCCCGGCCGCGCACGCTGATCACGAGCGCCTGGTCGTCGATGACGACGGGGTCGTGCTGCCAGCCGTGGCCGTCCCAGGCCTGGTGCAGCGGCGGCATGCCGTGCTCGAACTCGGTGACGCGGTCCACCTCACCGGTGATCAGGATGCCACCGACCAGCAGCGAGGGCTGCCGCCGTTCGATCACCTCGAACCCTTCCCGCTCCAGGGCACCCCGCGACAGGGTGGGCATCTCCAGGTCCCGGCCGCCGGGCAACTCCAGACGCCGGCGGGTCCAGACCGCGGGATGCACCGTCAGCGGCAGACCGGACCGGCCGCGGAGCCGGGCCAGGCCGTCCAGACCGCCGGTGTGGTCGGAGTGCCCGTGACTCAGCACGACGCCCTGCAGGGCGCCGGTATCGATGCCAAGACGCTCGGCGTTCACCGCCAGCGCGTCCGGCGACGCGCCGGTGTCGAACAGCAGCGCGCTGCTCGTTTTCCCGCTCCGGACGGTGACCAGGGCGGAAAAGCCGTGCTCGGCGCGCAGGCCCGCGACGGTCTCCCCGCCGGCGAACTGCCATGCGGCGACCCGGCCGGCGCCCATCGGCGTCCGGGTGACCCCGTCGGCCGGGGCCAGCAGCGCATCGAAAGTGTTGTCGACCATCGTGGTGACCGTGACCTCATCGACTGCGGGCAACGTCACCGGGTCAACGGCCGGTCCCTCAGCGGCGCGAGGCGCCGACCACGCCGTCCCCGCCGAGTGCTCATGATCATCGCACATGCGCCAGACAGTACCGCCCCGCCGCCACAGCCAGAGCATCCTCAGCGCCTCAAGGTTGAGTCCGCTGGCCGGCATTGCGCATCCGGCTTGGTTTCTCTCGAGCTGCCCTTTGCGGCTCGTCCACTCGGACGACGAACGGAATCTGGCCAGATGGACACGCGCACTGGTGGCCGGCTCTTCCCGCAGTGTCATCTCGTCGGCGAGGCGCTTGACGAAGACCGAACGCCTCAGGGAAAATACGTTCACGGCGGCGACCGGTCGCCGAGCTGTGGAACATCCGCCCCAGTCGGAGTTTCACCGGCGAAGGGGATTCGCCCTCACGGTCGTCAAGGTCACAGGCCATCTTCCAACACCGCGTCGCTGGGGGACGAGGGTGTCAAGGGGAGGCTTGTTCATGACCAAGGACGCCAGCTTCAAGAAGGTTGTCCGGCGCCACGCCGAGGAGACTGGGCAGCGCTACACCGAAGCGCTGACGGATCTCGAGGGTCTCGGTGCGCGGATGCACCACGAGCCAGTTCCTGAGCGACTACTCGCTCATCTCCGAGATCGCTACGGCATTGACCCGGTCGCGGCGACGAAGCTCAGTCTGCACAAAACCTACGTGTTCCGCATCGACCGCAATGATGGCAGCCCGTGGGTCGCCCGCGCGTTTCCCCCCGCTCGGCCGCGTGCCGGTGTTGAGGGCGACGCCGCGATCCTGGGATTCCTGGAGCGGCAGGACTATCCCGCGGAGCGCCTGGCGGTCGATGATGCCGTATCTGACTTCGATGGCAGCGCGCTCCTGGTGACGCGGTTCGTCGAAGGCGTCCAGCTCCCCGATGGTGCCGCGAAGTTCGCCATGATGGGTGAGCTGCTCGGACGGCTGCACGCGCTGCCGCGGGATGATTCCGTCACCCGCCCAGGTGGAGCGAGTGGTGAGGACCCGAGCCGCGAGGGCACGCCGCGTCAGGACCTGCTGGCCGCCCTGTCGTTTCTCGATGCCGTCGACACGAAGGTCGCGGCCGCCGAGCGCGAGCGATTCGAACAGCTCCGCGACCGGGTGCGCTCGGCCGACGACGGTCACGGCCTGCCGGAAGGCTTGCTCCACGGAAATCTCCTGCACGCCCCTGATCACGCCGTCCTGACCGAACGGGGGCCAGTCGCGATCAACTGGAAAGCGTCCGGGCGCGGACCGCGCCTCGCCGACTTCGCTTACCTGATCTGGGGCACGGGCTCGTGGAACCCACGTCGGCCGAACCAGGAGTGGATCGACGCTGCCGTCAACGCCTACCGCCGGCACATCGAGCCGACCGACGAGGAACTCGACCGGCTCGAGGCGGTCATGTACATCCGGACGCTCTACCTCGCCTGTTTCGGCTACCGGCGCGCCGTCACCAACGGCCGGACATTCCGCGAGTGGGGCTTCATCGAACCACCCGGGTACTTCAGCTCCACCGCAGCCGCAACCCGAGCCGCGTTCCGCCGGTAGGTCCTCGGTGCGGCAACGGAACGACGGTGGTTCGTCACTGCTCGACTAGTACGCGCTGGGCGTCGAGCCCCGCGCGCTGATCCGCAGGCAAGCTCGGCTACCACGATGTTCGGGGCCCGGCGAGCGAGAAACCTGGGCGGTGAGCCGAACCGCGTCGTCGCTTGTCGCTACTTACTCTCCAAGGGAAGCCTTCGGGGAGGTCACAGATGAGCGATCCGCGCGGGGACGCCGGCGCACCGATCTTCACCGTCAGTCGCGACGGTGCCGGCGACGACGCCGCGTTGCTGCGCAGGATCGGTCAGGGCGACGAGGACGCGATGGCGGCGTTCTACCGCGAGCACGGCCGGGTCGTGCTTGCGCAGGTTCTGCTGGTGACCGGTGAGCGGGTGCTGGCTGAGGAGATCGTGCAGGACACGATGCTCGCGGTCTGGCGCGGCGCGGTCTCCTTCCGGGGCGAGTCGTCGGTGCGGTCCTGGGTGATCGCGATCGCCCGGCGGCAGACCCGGGACCGGCTGCGGGGGCGCCAGTTGCGGCTGGTGGATGACGCCTTCCTGGCCGAGCAGCCGGGTCCGGGGCCGGGGCCGGAGGTCACGGCGCTGGACCGGGCTGAGCTGGCCGAGGTGAAGGGCGCGATCCGGGAGCTCGCGCTACCGCACCGGGAGGTGCTGGGCCTTGCCTTCGGCTCCGGGCTGAGCCTTCCCGACGTCGCCGGCGTGCTGGAGATCCCGGTCGGGACGGTGAAGAGTCGCCTCACCGCGGCGCGCACCGCACTTGTTCGGGTACTTGAGGAGAAAGGCCAGAACCGATGAACACAGACCCTGGTGACACCCGCTGCCCCCATCTGGACCTCGGGGACCTGATCGCCGGGGCCGCTGACCAGCCGATCGGCGACCGGGCCCGGGAGCACCTCGCCGCCTGCGAGCACTGCCAGCTCGAGGCGAAGCGGTGGGACCTCGTGGCCGACGGGGTCCGCGGCCTGGCGGCCGCCGCGCCGCAGGCCGCCCAGCCTGCCCGGCCGCGGCGCACCGGACAGCGCGTCCTGCCGGGTCCCTGGCGGCGCGCCCTGCTGGTGGCCGCCAGCGTGGCGGCCGCGCTCGTCCTCCTCGTCGGGATAGGCGCTGTCACCGGGTACGTGCACATCTCCGGTCACCGCACCGAGACGGCCCTGACCGCGGTCACCGGGTGCACCCAGCTCGAGCAGGCCGACGGGACGCTCGAGCAGGTGAACGGGACCAGCCTGGTCATCCGGACGGCAAGCGGCCAGCCGGTGACGGTGACCACCACGGCGTCCACGTTCGTGGCCGTGTCCGGACCGCTGCTGAGCGACATCACCGACGGCGCGTCAGTGATGGTGCGCGGCCACAGCTCCGACGGGACGATCACGGCCGCCGTCGTCACCGTCGGGCCGCCGTTCAGCGCGGTGAACCCACCGGGCTATGTCCCCGTCCAGGGGACGGTATCGGACGCGAGCACCGCTGGCTTCACCCTCGTCACGTCCAGCGGAACCCGGGTCCCGGTGACCACCTCCGGTGACACGCTCGTGGTCGTGCCCCACGCCAGCCCGGGCCAACTGCAGGCAGGCACCAGCATCTTCGCCGTTGGCCGCGTCGGACCAGACGGGACGCTGTCGGCACGAGGAGTGGCGGCGATCACGCAGCTCCCGTCAGGACCGCACCTCGGCGTGTCGGTCAGAGACTGCTCGCCCAGCTCGATCACCGAGGCACTCGGCGCGATCAGCGCGGCGCCCGTCCCCGCCGGCTGATCCGTCAGACCCCGAAACCGGAGCACTGCCAGCTGGCCGGATCCAGGCAGGTAGCCGACGTGGAGCATGACGGGGCGGGCTGACCACGCGCCAAATACGGGACCAAGACGGCTGGGATGAGCACGCAGCATTCGTGGATTGAGGACGTTCACCCACAGTGCCGGGAATTATGCGCCCGCGCATGCGTTAACATGAGCGGTATCCGCGAACCGAGCCGGTCGTCCGACGACGACTTTCCCGTGCCGTGGTTACCAGCCCACTCACCGGCGGCTCCGGGTCCGCGTGAGAGGCTTGTCGAGACCCGCTGCGTTGATCTTTGGAGATCCGCAAGTCGGCTCGGCGTTGGAAGCGGGCCCTGTGCCCGGGACGTTCCTCGTCCCGGCCCCGGGACTGTGCGGCGTGCTGCCGTGGCCACCGTGCCCCGGCATTGAGGAGAAGTCTGTGGCTCGACCAGGCCAGCGCCAGACGAGCGCTCGCCGTACCACCCCGCGGAAGCAACGACGCGTCCACCACCGCGGCGACGACGTAGTCTCGGTGCTCGCCCGAACTGTCCGTGAGGTCGAGGCGGCTGCTCGGCGCGGCCGCGTGACGCCGGCCGTGCGCACGAAGTTCGAGGCCGCCGCCCTGCTGCTGCGGGAGGAGCGCGCCCGCGTCCGGGCGGCGGCCGGAACCGACACCCATCGGGCCGAGCAGCTCAGGAGCCTGGACGGCATCGCGACCATCCTCGCGGCGACCGCCGTCCAGGACGCTGGGCTACTGGCGCTGCTCGCCGAGGGCTCCGGCGTCTCCGAGGCGGCGCGGTCACTCAAGCGGGAAATGCTGCGGGACCTCGGTATCGAGCCGGCGCCCGAAGAGATCGCACCGCCGGAGACCGCTGCAGGTTCCGCCGGCTCGGAGCGGCGGGTCGTGCCGCAGTCGGTGATCTCCCGGCAACTGGCGAACCCCTTTCTCGCCCCTGACTTCTCCGCCGTTCCGCAGCTCACCTCCCGTCCGCGCCGCCTGGCCAACTGGGAACTGCTCGGCCCGCTGCTGAGTTCCTTCGAGCGCGCCAGCGCGGGTGCCCCGGCCTGCATGGCGCTCCCGGCACCAACGGCACGCTTCACCCCGGCGGGCCTGGAGCTGATGCCGCACCAGGGGCAGGTGGTCGCCGCGGCCGCTGCCGGTCACCGGACGTTCCTGCTCGCCGATGAGCCGGGCCTGGGCAAGACGGCCGAGGCGCTGCTCGCCGCGGAAGCAGCGAACGCCTACCCGCTGCTCGTCGTCGTGCCGAGCGTCGTCAAGACCAACTGGGCCCGTGAGGCGGCCCGCTGGACGCCCCACCGCCCGGCCACGGTGGTGCAGGGCGACGGCGAGGCGGTCGACGGCTTCGCCGATATCGTCGTGCTCAACTACGAGGTGCTCGACCGCCACATGGGCTGGCTCGGCGACTTCGACTTCCGCGGCATGGTCGTGGACGAGGCCCACTTCATCAAGAACAAGACCTCACAGCGCTCGCAGCGCGTCCTGGCGCTCTCCGACCGCATCCGGTCCCGTGCGGACCAGCCCCTGCTGATGGCGCTGACCGGCACTCCGCTGATCAACGACATCGACGACTTCCGGGCGATCTGGCAGTTCCTCGGCTGGATCGACGACAGCAAGCCCCTGGCCGAGCTGATGGACGCGCTCGAGGACACCGGCCTGACGCCCGCCGACCGGGGTTTCTACGCCGCGGCGCGCCAGTGCGTGATCGACCGCGGCATCGTGCGCCGCCGCAAGCTCGACGTGGCCGCCGACATCCCCGCCCGCCGCATCGCCGACCTCCCTGTTGAGCTGGACGAACGGGCCGGCCGGTCGATCCGGGCGGCAGAACGGCACCTGGCCGGCCGGATGGTGGCCCAATACGAGAACGCGCTCGCGAACCGATCCTCCGACGACGCCGTCGAGGGTATCGACTACGACCTCGTCCGCCGGGTGGCCCGGTCGGAGCTGAAGGACACGACGACCAAGCAGTCTGGCGAGAACGTGTTCACCATGATGCGGCGCATCGGCCAGGCGAAGGCCGAACTGGCCGCGGAATACGCGACGCAGCTGGCCCGCAGCGCCGGCAAGGTCGTCTTCTTCGCCAAGCACATCGACGTCATGGACGCCGCCGAAGAGATTTTCGCCGAGCAGGGGGTGCGCTTCTCGTCGATCCGCGGCGACCAGACGCCCACGGCGCGGCAGGCGAACGTCGACGCCTTCGTGAACGACCCGGACGTCGCGGTCGCGGTGTGCTCGCTGACCGCGGCTGGCGTGGGCCTGAATCTGCAGGTCGCCTCCAACATCGTGCTGGCCGAGCTGTCCTGGACCGACGCGGAGCAGACCCAGGCCATCGACCGC
>Ga0302325_10031031_pt1 | contig 11007 bp, 5 predicted proteins | sample Palsa_T0_2_FD_201948 | JGI IMG/M metagenome (GOLD analysis project Ga0302325, IMG submission 201948) | Peat permafrost microbial communities from Stordalen Mire near Abisko, Sweden - Palsa_T0_2 | ecosystem: Environmental > Terrestrial > Soil > Palsa > Peat permafrost | place: Sweden: Abisko... | reverse complement strand
CGAGTACCGGCAGGAAGTGCCCAATATTTTCCTTCCGGGCTTCGGCAGCAACTTCTACGGCCGGTCGCAGATGGTAAACCTGGGCGATTCCAAGTCGATTGGCAGCGGTTCGGTGAACGAAATCCGCGCCGGCTTTACCCGCCTGCGATTCGTTTTGCATACTCCCACTGGCGGCAATGGCGTCACCCCGGGAACGTTGGGCTTTGCTTACGGTCCCAGCACGTTGGGCATCTCCCCTTCCGTTCCGGCCAACGCGCACGTCCCGAATATTGGTTTCAACGCCTTCTCCTTCGGCGCGTCCGGCTCGGCTCTGGGAGTGACCGAAAACACCTACCAGATTCTCGATAATTACAGCAAGGTGATCGGAACCCACACCATCACTTTGGGCGGCCAATTTCGCTATAACCAGTTGACCGAGTACAACCTGGGATCGAATGGAAGTTTCAACTTCAACGGCTCGGAAACCGGCCTCGATTTCGCCGATTTTCTGATCGGTGCGCCGCAGTCTTATTCCCAAGGCCAGGGCTTTCCGTCCTACGGCCGCTCGCGATATTTCGGCGCCTTCGCTCAGGATAGTTGGCGCGTGCGCCCCAAGTTAACCCTCAACTACGGTTTGCGCTGGGATGTCAGCCGTCCGTGGTCGGAAGAGCACAACGAAATAGAAACCCTCATACCCGGAGAGCAGTCTCTGGTATTTCCTGGTTCTCCTGTGGGATGGGTTTTCCCCGGTGATCCGCACGTGCCAAGCACGCTCGCGCCCACCCGCTATGACAATTTTGCGCCGCGAATCGGTATCGCTTATGCCTTCACCGACAAGACCAGTTTCCGCGCCGGTTGGGGCAAGTTCTATAGCACCTTTGAGGGCGCAACGAACTTCAACGAAATCGGCGATGCTCCGTTCGGAGACTATTACGGAAGCCCGGTGCCCCCGGAGTTCGTCACCCCGTTCGTGGATCGCGGCACCGGTAATGTGGAAGGGCAGCGTTTCCCAGTCGCCGCGCCGCCGGCCAATTCTTCTCCTTCTCATCCCGATACTTCGATCAACTGGGCAAACTTCCTGCCCATTGGCACCTCACCGGCCTTCTGGTACAAAAACGTTTTGCCGTACACCGAACAGTATGAAGCTTCGGTCGAGCGGCAACTCGGTTCGGCAACGGTTTTGACCGCCAGCTACGTTGGATCGCAGGGACATCATCTACTCTCATCGCTGCAAGCCAACCCCGGCAATCCCGCGCTTTGCCTGAGCGTCAGCCAGGTCAGCGAAGTGGCGGCCGGCACATCCACTTGCGGGCCGAACGGCGAAAATGGCGTGTATTTTCCGGTCGGTGGAGGTGTAATCAACGGCACCCGCGGCCCGTACGGAGAGCAGTTCAGCAGTGAGGGCTATTTCATCACCGATGGAATTTCCGACTACAACTCGCTCCAATTGAGCCTTCGCCACCGTACCCGCCGTCTGCAGATGCTCGCCGGATACACCTATTCCAAGTCGGTTGACAACGCTTCCGGCTACGGCGAGCAGATCAATGTGGAAAATCCACATCAGAAATCCCTATCCGCATTCAACAACACCAACAACTTCGTGGTCAGCTACAATTACGACCTGCCCATCGACTTGCTCCACGGGCCCAGCCGGTTAGTGAAGGGTTGGAGAGTGAGCGGCATCACCCGTTTCGCCTCCGGCCTTCCGGTCACCTTGTATGAGACGGACGACCGTTCGCTGCTCGGAACCAGCGGTGCGGGCGCCATCTCGCTCCCTGTGGATACACCCGAATACACCCCAGGATCGCTCAACGTCACCAATCCGCGAAGCGGATCGCCGTACTTCAACACCGCCTTGTTCAGCCTGGAGCCGTTGGGCCAGGTCGGAAATTCGCAGCGCCGATTCTTTGCCGGACCGGGAATCAATAATTGGGACATAGCGATCATGAAGGACACCGCGATCAAGGAAGGAATGAACCTGGAATTTCGCGCGGAGCTCTTCAATGCCTTCAATCACGCACAATTCAATCAGGTAGACGGCAATGTGGATGACGCAACGTTTGGCGACGTGACGTCGGTCAATGCTCCACGCATTATGCAAGTCTCCCTGAAACTGTTGTTCTAGCCGTCTGCAGCCTGGGTTCGATCGAGTCATTCAGAGGCTCAACGCCTCCGCGGGCCTCTGAATGGCTTCCCCTTTCTGTCGAAGCCGTTCAGTCGGTCCTACGGTGAGACTCTTACCCCCCAACGGACGCCACAAGGCTTGGGAGAAACCCCCTGAAGAGACTCGCCACTTTCGCGCTGTGCGCAGCCCTCGCGGCGCTAGCTATCGGTCAGGCTAGTGTTCATTCCCAGAACAAGACTGCCGCCGCCACCCCGGCTGTTGTCGTCATCAGCCTGGATGGTTTTCCCGCTTACGCGCTCGATGATCCCAGGCTTCCCGTTCCCACACTCCGCAAGATGGCCCGCGAAGGCGTAGCCGCCGCATCCATGCGCCCGGTGAATCCCACCGTAACCTGGCCGAATCATACCGCGATAGTGACTGGCGTTGATGCCTCAGCGCACCACGTCCTGTTTAACGGCTTGCTCACCCATCCAGGCGCGGGCGCTCCGCCCGTGGTTGAACCCTGGCGCGACAAAGAGCACATGGTTCACGCCCCAACCGTCTACGACCTCGCCTTTCAAGCCGGCCTGACCACCGCGCAAGTGGATTGGGTGGCCATCTATCACGCGAAAACGATCACCTGGCAATTCCCCGAACTGCCCGATCCCAGCGGGGCCATCGAACGCGAGTTGATTGCCGCCGGCACCGTTACGCCGGATCAACTGAGGACTTTCGAAGACAGCAGCCAGGCTTGGCAGGATCAGATCTGGACGGATGCCGCGCAAGACATTCTGGAAAAGCACCAGCCCAACCTGCTGCTGTTTCATATCCTCGCGTTGGATAACACCAACCATGAATATGGACCGATGAGCCCTGCCAGCTTCACCGCGATGGCCTTTCTCGACGATCGCGTCAAGCAGATCCTGGATACATTACAGCGCACCGGACTCGCCAGCCGCACCGCGGTAATCGTTGTTTCCGATCACGGATTCCGATCCATCAAGTATCAGATTCATCCCAATGCGCTGCTGCGCGAAAGGGGATTGTTGACAGGCGCCGCATCCCAGTCCAAGGACGGCGCGTACGTAATTACGGACGGGGGCGTGGCCATGGTCTACGCGTCGGGCCCAGGCGCGAAGGAGGAACTGCTTTCCCAACTGCGCCAGGCTTTCACTGGCGCGGAGGGCATCGATCGCGTCTACGGCACAGAGGACTTCGCGAAACTCGGCTTGCCTCTTCCCGCTCAAAGCGATCAGGCTCCCGACCTGCTGTTAGCCGCCAAGCCTGATTACGCATTCAGTCCTGGATCGGACGGAAAGTTTCTGACTGCGGCTAACGAAGGCGGAACCCACGGCTACCTGAACGATGACCCCAAGATGCAGGCCATTTTCATCGCCTGGGGTACCGGCATTCCCCGAGGCGTTCACCTCGGCAGCATTTCCAATCTGGACGTAGCGCCCACCATCGCGGGTTTGTTGGGGCTGGAGATGAAAAACGTAAAAGGGCACGCGATTCAGCAAATTGTGAACCGCGAAGTGAGTCGCTGATTCGGCTCAGGCTTAGCCTGTGCTGAGAAAATAGGGGGGAGTGTTGTGCAACGTAAACTTTGGCTCCCCCTGGAATTGAATCCTTGCAGTAAGATGGCCACCGCGGAAATTGGCGCCCTCCTGCGAGAAAGAGTCGTCAACATGACCGATCAGACTTCGCGACGGGATTTCCTGAAAACTTCGACGTTGGGGCTGGGAGCTATCGGCGTCGCGGCTGGCGCGGTGGCGTCCGGGGCGCTCGCGGCTACCGAGGCAGCCCCTCCCACTTCCGATATCGCCGTCTGGGTTACCTCTGACGAAAAGCGTTACGCCGCTGAGCCAGCCATTCACTGGCAGCATATTTCCGAGAAAACCGCGATTGACCCGATCCGAATCGATCCCTCCAAAACTTACCAGGACATTTTAGGTTTTGGCGCAGCCTTCACCGATGGTGCCTGCTACACCCTCAATCGTATGGACCCACCGGCCCGTGACCGGTTGCTGCACGAGCTGTACCATCCATCGGAAATGGGTCTAAGCATCGGCCGCACCTGCATCGGTGCAAGTGACTGCTCCACCACGGTGTACGGCTACGACGAAGGCGATCCCGATCCCGACATGAAGCGGTTTTCCATCGCTCATGACCGCGAATACATTCTTCCCATGCTCCGCCAGGCACGCAAAATTAATCCCGACCTGTACCTATTTTCCTCGCCTTGGAGCCCGCCCGGCTGGATGAAGTGGAACAATTCCATGCTAGGCGGCGCGATGCCCCGCCTGCATTTGGCTGCCTATGCCCAACACTTCCTGAAATTCCTGCAAGACTATGAGGCCGAGGGCGTGCCGATACAAGCCATCACCATCCAGAACGAAATTGATACCGATCAAAATGGAATTATGCCCGCCTGCACCTGGTCCCAGGAAACCGAAATCGAATTCATTTCCGATCACCTCGGTCCGCTGTTTGAAAAAACCAAAACGCCCGCGCAAATCTGGATCCTCGATCACAATTACAATCTCTGGGGCCGGGTGGTTTGCGTCCTCGACGACCCAGACGCCCGCCGTTACACCAAATCCGTTGCCTGGCATGGCTATGGTGGCGTGCCGGAAATGATGACCCGCGCCCACGACCTGCATCCCGACGCGGAATTCTATTGGACTGAAGGCGGCGCCAATTACGGCGACCCCAACATCATGGGCAATTGGGCCAAGTGGAGCGCCACCTTCGCCGGAGCCCTGAATAATTGGTGCCGCGTAATCATGGGCTGGAATCTTTGCCTCGATGAGCAAGGCAAACCGAACGTCGGGCCTTACACCTGCGCCGGACTCGTAAGCGTCGATTCGCACACCCAGGCGGTCCTGCGCACCGGTCCCTACTGGGCTCTTTATCATTATTCACGCGCCATCAAGCGCGGCGCCCGCCGGATTGATTCCCAATCCCCCATCGCTGACGTCCAGCATGTGGCCTTTGAAAATCCCGGCGGACAGAAAGTTCTGGTCATCACCAATCCCGGCCAGGGGCGAACCGTTCGCTTGCACCAGGCGGAAAGCACCGCGCTGGTCCCGCTGCGCGACGATTCGGTGACCACTTTGGTGTGGAGTTAGTCTTCGAAGAGCTGCTCGGTGACTCGCCGCCTGGCGTTACCGGTCTCGGCGCAAAAAGGGTCGTCGTCCGCTATTTCTTGCCTGCGTAACCAGGTTTGGGTTTTCCGTCGGCGTCCAATTTATCGCAAGCCCACAGCAGGCCGTTAGCCAACAGGCGCTGGTAGGCCGGCGATTTCGCCGTTTTGGTATCGTGTCCAAGCGTGGTAGCAAAGACGCGCCCTTGGCCGTACGTGTGAGTCCAGCAAACGGTGTGAACCCGTCCGTCGCGCGGACTCTTGGCGGTCAAAAGCGGCTCCGTCCCGGCAATCACTTCGATGGTCTGATACAGCTCATCGCCGCGAGTCTTCCAATCGCCGGGAAAGCTATCGGTGATCGGATTGTGCGCCCCCACTTTCTCCACCGAAAACGGACCAAACTTGTCGTGGACCTTCGACCGCAGCCCAACGTAATTCTCCCATTCGTGGATCTTGGGCGAATTTCGGAACGAGTGCACCGCACAGTGGATAAACACAGTCGGCTTCCCGTCGTGCCCAACGTTGAGCGCATTATCGAGCTCGCCCGCATCGATGTCGTCGTAGCAAAGATCGTAAACGATGACGTCGTAGCCATCGGCAAACTTTGCGTTCTTCAGCACATCCAGCCCAGTGACGATATCGAATTTCACGTTGTCCATCTGCCCAATCTTCGAAGTGAGCAGCCGCGGCAGCTTCTTGTAATCGTGGTAAACGCCGCCCGTAATAAACAGCGCCTTGAGCGCCGGCGTAGTTTCGGCTATTTGCCCAACGGCGAGGGCGGAGCCACTAGCACTGGCGCGCCGTACCACCGCGAACGGCGGCATCAACGCAGCGATCAGCAGCGCCAACAACGCAAGAACGCGAGTGATCACTCGACGCCGTTCCGCAATGGGCGCCTTGCCCTCCAACTTCTGTCCTACAACATTTTCGCCGTGGCCATCCTCAATCTTCGTCAAAGCATGCTCCCGAACAGGTCCCTAGCGCGCAGGGATAAAATCCCCCACCAATATCCAGTAATAAGCGGTTAGGCGCAAGCCCCATCTCAATTCACAAGCTCCACGCTTCTGGCGCCAGTATCTCCTCAGCCAGCCCGCCCTTCCCGGCAGGAAGAGTGCGTGTTTTAAATTACGCTTCCACGGTTCTACGAAGTTATCCGTTCCGGGTGCCCCATCCTTTGCGGTTTTCGCAAAGGGTGGGCGTTCCAACTAGCAAGCTATCGAGACAAGGAGTGTGTTTGTTGCCGCAGCAGCGAATCAACGCCGATGCCGAGAGCGCTGCAACCCGCGCGCCAAAAGAAAGAACGGCCCGACGCGTTAGCTTCCTTCGCTCTGGTCACCTCGCGCCTCCCGCGATGTGGCCAGAGCGCCCGTCTCTCCGGCCCCGCCAACCGTGGATACGCGCGAACTATTTTCAAGACCGCCGAATCGTTCGCCACTATACTCGGAGACACGCCAAATCCGTCCTTGGCGGCATCTGCGCGGAAAGTGGGACTCGCAAATGAAAAAGCTGAAGACCGCAATTTTTGGAACTGGTTTTATGGGCCGCGTGCATACCGAAGCGGTGCGCCGCCTGGGCAACGTGGAAGTGGTGGCCATCGCTGGACGGACCGCCGAGAGCGCGCGAAAGCTCGCCGAATCCCTCAGCGTCGAGCGGTCCACCGGCGACTATCGCGAATTGCTCCGCGATCCCGAGATCGATGCCGTGCACATTTGCACCCCCAATTCCCTGCACTTTCCGATGGCCACCGCGGCGATGGAAGCAGGCAAGCACGTCATCTGCGAAAAGCCTCTCGCCACCACCGTCCGGGAAGCGGAAATCATGATCGCGCTCGCCAAGGAAAAGAAACTCGCCAACTGCACGCTGTACAACCTTCGCGCCTACCCGCAGGTGCAGAACATGCGCCGCTTGTGCGAGGCTGGTGAGCTAGGCGAAATCCAGGTACTCCAGGGCACTTATTCGCAGGATTGGCTGCTCTACGATAGCGATTGGAATTGGCGCGTCGAATCCGGTCCTTCGCGGACCTTCGCCGACATCGGGACGCACTGGTGCGATTTGATCGAGCACGTTACCGGCGCCCGCATCACATCTCTGTGCGCCGATCTTCACACCTTCTACAAGACCCGCAAGAAACCGAAGGGATCGGTGGAGACGTTTTCCGGCAAGACCCTGCAGCCGTCGGAGTACACCCAGGTCGATGTCACCACCGAAGACTTCGGCGCGATGATTTTCCAGATGGGCCAGTCGGCAAGAGGATCGATGACCGTCAGCCAGGTCGCCGCGGGACGCAAGAACCGGCTGTTCGTCGAGATCTTCGGCACCAAGGCTTCCGCCGCATGGAATGCCGAATGCCCCGATGAGCTCTGGATCGGCCATCGCAATTCACCGAATGAGCTCATTATTAAGGACGCGACGTTGTTTCCGGAAAAGGCCCGGAGCTACGCCGATCTGCCCGGCGGCCACAGCGAAGGCTACGACGACACATTCAAGCAGGTCTTCCGCCGGTTCTACCAGACCGTGGCCGATCGTAACGCCGCCGTGGAATACCCGACGTTCGAAGATGGCATGCGTCAATTGCAGGTGCTCGACGCCGTGCTGGCAAGCTCGCAGAAAAGGGCTTGGGCGGATGTAGTCTAGATTTTCTCGTCGTTCACGCACCAACAGGGATTCGGTAGCGCTGCACCGCGCAGGGTCGCGCTTTCCGGCATTCTTTATTCCGAGCTAAACTAAAGGCGGCGCCATCTTCCATGAATGTAGACCGACGTACGTTCGTTGCCACTTTATTGGCCGCCTCCGCGGGCCGCTTCCTGGCCCAGCAGAGCGGCGTGGCTACCCGCGGAGTTCAGCCTCAGAACAGGAAGCCTCCATCGGGGAGGCCGTTTTCCCACTTCACCGATGTCGCGCAACAAGCCGGCCTCACCGCCGTGATCCCGTACGGCGGAACGGACCAAAAGACATACATCATCGAAGCCGTCGGTTCAGGTTGCGCATTCTTCGATTACGACAACGACGGCTGGATGGACATCTTCATCCTTGGAGGAACTCGGCTGGAAGGTGCTCCCGCCGACGCAACCAACCGCCTGTACAAAAACAATCGCGATGGAACCTTCACCGACGTCACCGATAAGGCCGGCCTGCGCGATGTGGGTTGGGCCTACGGCGTTTGCGTCGGGGATTATAACAACGACGGGAACGAAGACTTGTTTTGCACCTACCTCGGGCAGAACAAACTGTACCGCAACAACGGCGACGGCACATTTACCGACGTCACCAAACAGGCTGGACTGCTCAGCGAAGAGTCTCGCTTTGGAAGCGGATGCAGCTTCGTCGATTACAATCGCGACGGGCATCTGGATTTGTTCGTGTCGAACTACGTTCAATTCGACTTCAAAAACGTCCCGACGCCGTCCGAGGCTCCCAACTGTAACTTCAAAGGCATCTCCGTAAATTGCGGACCTCGCGGTCTGAAGGGCGGAATCCACTCCCTCTACCGCAACAATGGCGACGGCACTTTCACCGACGTCAGCAAGCAAGCGGGCGTCTCGGCCTCCAAAGACACCTACGGATTGACCGTGATCGCCGCTGATTTTGACGAAGACGGCTGGCCGGACATCTTTGTCGCCTGCGATTCCACTCCCAGCCTGTTGTTCATGAATAATCACGACGGAACATTCCGTGAAGAAGGTCTGGTGCGCGGCTTGGCCCTGAACGAGGACGGCAACGAACAAGCCGGAATGGGCGTAGGCGTGGGGGACTACGACCTGGACGGCCACCTCGACATTTTCAAGACCCACTTTCAGGACGACACTGCTGGATTGTTTCACAACTCCGGCAAGGCCAACTTCGACGATGTCACCACCTCGGCCAGCCTCGGCGTGGAGACTCGCTACGTCTGCTGGGGCGCGGGCATGAGCGATCTGGATAACGACGGCTATCCGGATCTGTTCATGGTGACCGGAAGCGTGTATCCGGAAGTGGAGAAAAAGCTGCCGCAATTTCCGAATAAAGGGCCGCGCGTGGTATTTCGGAATCTGGGCAACCGCACCTTTGAAGAATTGATCGATGAAGCGGGTGCGGGAATTGCCGCCAAACATTCCAGCCGCGGCTGCGCGTTCGGCGACTTTGATAACGACGGTGATCTGGACATTCTGGTGATGAATCAGAATGAGCCGCCGTCGTTGCTGCGAAATGATGTTCCCGGAAAGCATCACTGGCTCAAGGTAAGGTTGGTAGGCACCAAATCCAATCGCAGCGCGATTGGCGCGCGCGTGCTGGTGCGATACGGCAAAAAGATTCAGGCACAAACGGTGCTGAGCCAGGCCAGCTACTTATCCAGCAACGATCCCCGATTGCACTTCGGCTTGGGAGCGGACGCCGTCGCCGACCTCGAGATTCACTGGCCGAACGGGCTCCTGGAGAAGCTGAAGAACATTCCGGCCAATCAATTGATAACGGTACAAGAAGGCGCGGGCATCGTTCCCAGCAAGGGATGGCCCAAGCGCTAAGCCAGAGCAACGCAACTGCACGAGTCCGCAACTAAACCTGAGATTCCGGCCCACGCACTCACACCATGACCACTGACGGCTTGCGGAACATTTAGTCAGCGGCCGTCGTTTAGTCATATAGAGGACCATGCGCGGAATGTCTGATAGGGCCTCGGTAAAAAGCTGTGCCTCGCATGCGGCTGGGACGCAGGCATGAACAGTTTCTGGCGCGACGTTCGATTCGGTTTCCGGCTGCTCAGGAAGAATCCTGGGTTTGCGTCGGTAGCGGTGCTGGCGCTCGCGCTTGGCATCGGCACGAACACCTCGATTTACAGCATCATCCACGCCACCATGCTGGAGCCCTTGCCCTATTACCATCCCAACGAAATCGTGATGGTGTGGTCCAAAGTGCAAGGCGATAGGAACGGGGTCGCCGCCGGAGACTTTCTGGATTGGAAGCGTGGTAGCACCTCGTTTCAAGGTTTGTCCGCGTGGAGCGGCTTGAATCTGAACCTGGCAACCGCAGGCCGCCCGGAACAAGTGCGCGGGTGGAAAGCCACGCCAGGTTTTTTTTCGGTGATGGGCCAGCCGATGTTGTTGGGGCGCGACTTCCTTCCCGAGGAAGGCGAGGTTGGTAAGGATCACGTCGCCATTCTCACCTACCGATTCTGGATGGATCGTTTCGCGGGCGACCGCACCCTGCTGGGCAGGACGGTCACAATGAATGGCGAGCCGTACACCGTCGTCGGAGTCCTCGCGCCCGGCGCTACCGACCGCGGCCGGGAAAAGGTGGCGGTGGCGCTGGCGTTTAAGCCCGAGCAAATCAATCACGATTTTCATTGGCTGCTGGTGATGGGACGACTGAAGCCGGGAGTTACCGTCGCGCAAGCGAACGGCGACATGGATGCGGTGACGAAACACGTCACCGAGCTCTACCCCAAATCGAATACCGGCTGGGGCGCGGTGGTCGAGCCGCTCAAGAACGACTTCCTGGATCGCGATGTGGTTCGGGCTTTGTGGTTGTTGCTGGGCGCGGTCGGTTTCGTTTTGCTGATCGCGTGCGCCAATGTGGCCAACCTGCTGCTGGCGCGAGCGACCACGCGCCAGAAGGAAGTTGCGGTGCGGGCATCCGTCGGCGCCACTCGCTGGCAGCTGTTCCGCCAGTTTCTGGTGGAGAGCCTCACTCTGGCTTTCATCGGAGGGATTTTTGGAATCGCGCTGGCGTGGGGGCTGTTGAAAATAATCATATTGATGATGCCGCCGTTCACTCTTCCGTATGAAGCGGATGTAAGGCTGAA
>Ga0302325_10031030_pt1 | contig 11008 bp, 8 predicted proteins | sample Palsa_T0_2_FD_201948 | JGI IMG/M metagenome (GOLD analysis project Ga0302325, IMG submission 201948) | Peat permafrost microbial communities from Stordalen Mire near Abisko, Sweden - Palsa_T0_2 | ecosystem: Environmental > Terrestrial > Soil > Palsa > Peat permafrost | place: Sweden: Abisko... | reverse complement strand
GGAGATCTTCATCCGTACGCCGCAGACCCGGGTTGTGGAGCCGTGAGCCCGCTCACCAAGATCCTGCGCGACGAGATTCGCCGCGCGGGCCCCATTTCGTTCCATCGCTTCATGCAGGCGGCGCTCTACGATCCGGAACATGGATACTACCGGCGCGCGCGCGATCCGTTCGGCAAGCAGGGCGACTTCTACACCGCCGAACAGATCCAACCGGTGTTCGGTATCCTGATCGCCGCGCGCATACGGATGCTCTACCAGCAGATGGGCGCTCCCGCGGACTTCACGGTCGTGGAACTGGGGGCTGGACGAGGCGAGATGGCGGACGCGTTTGCGCAGTGGCGCTACATTCCGGTGGATATCGCCGCCGGCGAATTGCCGGAACGCTTTCGCGGTGTAGTATTCGCCAACGAATTCTTCGACGCCCTGCCGGTGGAGCAGGTTACTTTCGGCGAGGGCTGCTTCCGCGAGCTGCGGGTCGGATGGGACCAGCGCTTCGTGTGGACAGCCGGCGCGCCGGTGCGCGAAGAGGTCGCCGAGTATCTGCGCTGTTACTTTCCGCCGCCCCAGGAAGGCGCGGTCTTCGAAGTGAACCTGGAGGCGCTCGCATGGCTGGAGCGCATCGCGCGCGCGTTGGAATCGGGATTCCTCTTCACCATCGACTACGGTTACACGCGCGCGGAGTCCGCGCGCTTTCCGCGCGGCACCCTGATGAGCTACCGCCGCCACCATGCCGACGAAGATGTGCTGGAAGATCCCGGCGCGCGGGACATCACCGCGCACGTCGCCTTCACGGCGCTGCAGGAGCATGGCGCGCGGCTCGGTCTGGCGGCCGCCGGCTTCGAAACGCTGGCGCAGACGCTGTTGCGCGCGGGAGAGCCGGATGAATTCGCGGCAGCGCTTGCGGCCTCGACGGAGGCGGAGGAGTTGCGGCGGCGGTTGCAGTTGAAAAGCCTGTTGTTCGGGATGGGGGAGACGTTCCGGACACTGCTGCAAGAGGGCTGCGAATGACGCTAGAAAATGAAAAAGGCCCCGACGAATCGGGGCCTGTTGGTTCAAACCTGATCTACGCCCTTCGGTGGGCGCCCATGCTACTTCTTCTTTTTTGCAGGCGCCTTTTTCTTCGGGGCGGCTTTCTTAGTTGCGCTCTTCATCGATTGATTCTCCCTAAACATCAAATTTTGCGATTCGAAAATCGCAATGTGATTCATATATAAGGTTGTTCGAGAAGAAAGTCAAGAAAAAAATGCATCGAGACGGCTCCAGCGCAAATTTTTTTTCGAGAGAGATGCTGCGCGTGGTGTTGGTCGCGCCGCGGAACCCGCTGAACATCGGCGCAGCGGCGCGCGCGATGGCCAATTTCGGCTTCACGCGGCTGCGCGTGGTGAATCCGTACGACGTGGCGTTTCGCGAAGCGCGCTCCGCGGTGCATGCGGCGCCGGTGCTGGCCGCGGCCGAAGAATTCGCGTGCGTCGGCGATGCGGTCGCCGACTGCCAACTCGTAATCGGCACCACGTCGGTGGGCCATCGCGAGCTGCAGCACACGTTGCGCCGCTTGGAATACGGCGCGCGGCTGATGCGGCATCAACTGGCGGACGGCGCCGTAGCGCTGCTCTTCGGATCGGAAAAGTTCGGCCTGTCGAACGAAGACATAAGCCATTGCCACTGGCTGATGCGCATTCCAACGGTGGATGTAAATCGTTCCATGAACCTGGGCCAGGCGGTGGCCGTGTGCCTTTACGAACTGGCGCGCGACTCGCGCGCGACGGCCGGGCGCGCGGAGAAGCCGAGAGGTGCCAGTGCGGCGGATACCGAGCAGATCACCGCGATGCTGGTGGAAGCGCTGGAGCGCAGCGGGTACATCAAGCCGCTGACAGCCGCATCCACCAAGACAAAGGTACGCCGCCTGGTACGGCGGCTCAACCTGACCGCGCGCGACGCGCCGGTGGTGCTGGGGATGCTGCGCCAGATTCTATGGAAAGTATCGATATGATGATGTGGCGCAGGCACTCGTGCCTGCCGTGACCGCACTCTTGCGGTCACCGGCGAGCGAAGCTCGCCCGCCTGCGCTACAGGATTGCCTGCGCCACATCGACAGGAGCACACTTATGAGCCGGCTGTTCTTACTAGCATTCGCAACATCATGCCTCTTCGCCCAATCCGCCGCCGTTCCGCCGGAACTGGAGAATCCCCATGTCCTGGGCATCGACAAGGAGCCAGCCCACGCATCGCTAACGCCCTATCCCACGGAAGACGAGGCGCGCCGCGCCGACACCAGCATCCCCGATTCGCCGTTTACGAAATCGCTCAACGGCAAGTGGAGCTTCCAGTGGAGGCCGCAGCCTTCCGCGCCTCCCACCGCCTGGAAACAAATCGACGTTCCTTCCAATTGGGAGATGCAGGGTTACGGCACGCCCATCTACACCAACATCATCTATCCCTTCAAGCGCGACGCGCCGCACGTGATGGAAGAACCGGACGACAAAACCTGGACCGCATACCGCGAGCGCGATCCCGTGGGATCGTACCGCCGGACCTTCGCCCTGCCCGCGGTGTGGCGCGGGCGCCAGACTTTCATCGTCTTCGATGGCGTCTACTCCGCCTTTTATCTTTCGATCAACGGGCAGAGCGCCGGTTACAGCCAGGATTCGCGCTTGCCCGCGGAGTTCAACATCACCCGGTTCCTGAAGCCGGGCGATAACCAGATCGCGGTGGAGGTTTATCGCTGGGGCGTGGGCAGCTACCTGGAGGATCAGGATACCTGGCGCATGAGCGGCATCTACCGGAACGTGACGCTGGTGTCGCGCGCGCCGCTGCACGTGCGCGATTTCCAAGTGCTGACGCCGCTCGATGCCGATTATCGCGACGCCACGCTGCGGCTCCGCGTGCAGGTGCGCAACCTCGCATCGCAACCTGCGGCGGCATCCGTCGAAGCCAAGTTGCTGGACGACGGCGGCAGCCCCGTGTTTCCGCCTCTGGTTTCGAAAATTGCGGTGGATCCAAACGGCGAGGCCGGCGTCTCCTTCGAGCAGCGCGTCGCCAATCCCAGAAAATGGTCCGCGGAAGATCCCAACCTCTACAAGCTGCTCGTCACCTTGAAGGACGCCAGCGGAGCCGTGATCGAGAGCATCCCCTGGAACGTGGGCTTCCGCCAGTCGGAGATCAAGGGCAACCAGATTCTGTTCAATGGCCGTAAGTTGTACCTCAAAGGCGTCGACCAGCACGAGTTCGATCCCGATACCGGCATGGTGGTGACGCGCGCGCGCATGCTGCAGGATTTCCAACTCATGAAGCGGAACAATATCAACGCGGTGCGCACCAGCCACTATCCGCACGTGCCCGAATGGTACGCCCTGTGCGACCAATACGGTATCTACGTGCTCGCCGAAGCCAATATTGAGTCGCATGGGTACGGCGCGAACAGTCGTACGCCGATCTCGGACGGCGAGGATTGCCGCGATATGCACGTCGATCGCGTCAGCCGCATGGTGGAGCGCTACAAGAACCATCCCTCGATCTTCGCCATCTCCATGGGGAACGAAGGCGGTTACGGCCGGAACTTCGCCGCGGCCAAAGACTGGGTCAAGACGCACCATCCGGAGTTCTTCGTGGGTTACGAGCCGGGCAACAGTTACCACGGCGATGTGCTTTCGCCAATGTACACGCCGGCGGATAAGCTGGCGGCCACTTACCAGCGGCTCGCCAAGGGCCGCCCGATGTACCTGGTGGAGTACGCTTACTCGCGCGGCAACGCTACCGGCGATCTGCAGCAGTACTGGGACGTCTTCGAATCGGAACCGTTCCTGCACGGCGGCTTCATCTGGGATTGGCAGGACAAGGCCATCCGCAAGAGGGACGCGAACGGCAAAGAGTTCTTCGCCTATGGCGGCGACTTCGGCGATAAACCCAATGACGACGATATGTGCGCCAACGGCATCGTGTCGGCGGACCGCACGCCGCATCCGGCGCTGGCGGAGGTGAAGAAGGTGTATCAGAACATCGCTGTGGAGCCGGTGGACCTGGCGCGCGGCGAGATCCGCGTGCGCAACAAGCACCTCTTCCGCGATCTGTCGTTTGTGCGCGGGGCGTGGACGATGGAGGAGAACGGCGTTGCCATAGCGCACGGCGATCTGCCGGCGCTTACGGCTCCGGCGGGCGAGGCACAGGAGATCGCGCTGGCGATCCAGCAGCCTGCACTACAACCGGGCGCGGAATATTTCCTGAAGATCGGCTTCGCCCTGGCACACGATCAACTTTGGGCGCCGGCCGGGTATGAGGTTGCGTACGATCAATTCCAAATGCCCTATGTGGTCCCGCCGGCGCGCGCGCCGGATGTGACCGCCATGCCCAAACTGCGGATGACCGAATCGGCCGCCGCATTCGAAATCTCCAACGGACGCTTCACGGCCCGGATCGGCAAGCGTTCCGGCGCGCTCGAATCCTATGTCTATCAAGGCAAGGAAATGCTGGCGGGCGCGCTGGCGCCGAACTACTGGCGCGCCGAAACCAGCGACGATCGTGGGCAGATGCCGCGCATGGCTGTGCGGCAGGCCGTCTGGCACGATGCCGCCGGCAAGCGTAGCGTCGCAGCCGTACATGCCGGGACGCTTTCGCCGCAACTGGTGAAGGTGACCGCGGATGCGGACTTGCCCGCCGGAAAATCCACGCAGCAATACGTGTATTCCATCTACGGCGATGGCTCCATCGAAGTGGAGAGCACGCTGCATCCGGCTGGAGAGCTTCCCGATCTGCCGCGCATCGGCACCCAGTTCCAAATACCCGGCGAGTTTCGCAAGGCGGAGTGGTACGGGCGTGGGCCGCAGGAAAACTATTGGGATCGCAACACGGGCGCGGCGGTAGGCCGCTACACCGCCAGCGTCGACGATTCGTGGTTCCCGTATGTGAAGCCGCAGGAGACGGGCAACCGCACGGATGTCCGCTGGGTGACCTTCACCGACGCGAAGGGCGAGGGCTGGCGCGTCACAGGTATGCCGACCTTCTATTTCAGCGCTTGGCCGTTCGGCATGGACGGCATTGAAGGGCACAGGCATCCGTCGGAGATCGTTTTCTCTAAAGACATCACCGTGAACATCGATTATCGCCAGATGGGATTGGGCGGTGACGATGGCTGGGGCGCGCGGCCTTTGCCGCAATTCCGCCTACTTGCGGACAAAGAGTATCGATACAAGTTCCGGCTTCAGCCGATCCGCTGATTGTGGGACAGGCCCTTGGCCTGCGGCGGCCTCGTAGGCCGCCCTCTTGCGGGTCCAAGGGACCGCGCAGGCCAAGGGCCTGCCCCACTTCACTCCCCTAACGCCAGCCGCAAAGCCAGCCCCGTCCAAACAATAACGATGCCGGCCACCACCCAGGGCGCGAGCGTGGCAAACGGCGCGAGCACGTCGCGAATGCCGGGCCAATACAGGGCGCACAGCACCATCACCGTGACCGCGGCCAACACAGCCGACCCCCACTGCGCGATGGCCAGCGGCCGCGTTGCGCGCGCCCGGGCCGCCTGCCGTTCCAGCAGCCGGGCCTGCCACCAGATGAGCGCAGGGTCCGGCAATGCGCCTTCAGTCCGGGACAGCGCCGCCAGCCGATTCATCCAAACCGCGGTGTCCGATTCGTTCACGGCTTCACCTCGCTTAAACCATTTTGCCGCAGAATGCGCTCCAGGTTGCGGCGCGCACGGAACAGCAGCACCTTGATGCTCTTCTCGCTGAGATCCAGCGTCGCCGCGATTTCGTTGTGCGCGTAGCCTTCCACGTACGCCAGCCACAGCAGCGCGCGCTCCCGCGGATTCAGTTTTTCAAAACAGCGCGACACGTCGCCCGATCCTTCGGCAGGCTTCACGGCTTCACGGAAACGGAAGGTCAGCGACCACAACCGCTCGCTCCGGCGCTTGCGCCAGTAATCGTAAATGGCCGCGGTCGCCGTTTTGTACAGATAGCCCTTAACGCTGGCGGCATCGGTCACGTCCGGCTTGGCGCGCAGGAATCGCACATAGGTCTCCTGGAGAAGGTCGTCCGCGACTTCCCCATCCTGCGAAACGCGCCGGATGTACCCGCGCAGAGCCGGCGCAGTTTCGTTATAGAACGCCGTGAATGCGGCCTGATCCATGGCCGGTTCACTGCAGGTTCTTCGACAACCGGTGCGCGACCGCCGCGGATACCAGAAAGCCCACGCCCAGGCACAGCAGCAAAACGCCGATCACCAGCATCGGGTTATCATTGGCGCCGTAATGCCAAGCCAAGCCCAGGCAGCCTAGGGCCACGATTGCCAAAACGATTCCGCGATGCGTGGAACGAAGAATGCCGCTGGCCGGATGCTCGCGGTCGCCGGAGAAGCTCTCAATGAATTGCGCGCCTCCCGCAGTCTGCAGAAACTGGACAACCTCCCCCGCCGACCCGAACTTATCGAGCAGACGGCCGGTCAATTCCGCCTGCGCTTTCATGCGCCCCTGCCGCTTGCGCGTTTCGGCGACCAGGTACATCACCCATCCGGCCGTTGCCAACGCTGCCAGTAAAACCATCAGAACCGCAATGTCTTTCGATTCCATACTGTCCTCCTCGCCCGTTAGAACGATTCAGACTTCTTGCGGTTAACAGGTGCTGGTGCGTACTTGAAGAACAGAGTCACATCCACCATGTGGGTTTTGTCGTCGATCTTGGTCTCCGCGCGGGTTTCGCCCAGGTTGTCGAACATGCCCTCTTCGTGCACGTGTTTCAGAAAGTAATCCGGGTACTCGGGATTGTACGGCGTGCCTTCCTGGTGCGTCCACATTTTGCGGATGGCGGACTCGCCATTGAGGTCCAGCCCTTCAATCTGCAGCTTCCCGAAAAGAAACTGCACGCCTTCATCGATGCGCAGCACCAGGCTCACGGTCTTCTTGGCATCGTCGATCTTGCGCACGATCTGCACGTCGTTGCGCATGTAGCCCTGGTGCGCCAGCACGCTCTTGATGCGGTCCACGCCTTTGCCGATCTCACCGAAGTCCGCCAGATCGCCGGTTTTGAATTTGGCGGCTTTGAACAGCTTGGCCGTCTCGAAGTGCGGCGCGCCTTGGATGTGCACGTCCCCCAGATCGTAGGTGCCGCCCTCGTCCACTACCACCTTCACCGCCAGCCCCTGCACATCCGTGGCTTTCTCCACCGTGACTTTGGTAAACGCCACGCGAATGCGGCCGCGCGCATCGTAAAGCGGGCGAACGGCGGAGTCCAGGTATTGGCGAAAGCTATCTTCTTTATATGGCGCACCCACCGCTACCTCGGCGATGGCATTCTGCAGCGCGCTCGATGGGATCACCTGATTGCCTTCAAAGGATACTTCGGCTACCGCCGGCTCCAGCCGCGCCGGACGGAACAAGATGGCAAACTCTCCCGGTCCTGTCGGCATCACCTTCACGATCACCGTGTCTTTGCCTTCATGCGCCGTCACATACTCCTGAATCAACTGCTTGTAGCGCTCCAGCACCTGCTTGGTGGCCGCCAGGCGCGGGGCAAACATGGGATCCTTCGCGCGCAGATATTCGACGATGTCCTTGTCCGGTATCCCCAGATTTTCGAAGCGAATGGGGTAAGCCGGGTTCACTTCCACCACCTGGAAAGAAGCCGCATAACCGTTCTGGTCGCCGCTGGGCGCGAACTTATAGCCCACCGTTTCGAACGAGCCGGTGGCAATCAGTTTATCGCGCGCGGCTTCGAATTCCGCTTTGCCCGCCAGTTGCCCGACCTTCAACCCTGCTACGGCCAGGATCTGGGCCTGCGTATAGTTCTTGTTGCCCTCCACCTTGAGGCTTTCCACCGGCCATTTGCCGGGCTGGGTGGCAGGCTTTGCGGTGGTCTTTTTGGCGCGGCTGCTCTGCGCCATGGCGGCCGGAATCCCGGCGCCCGACCCGCACATCACTAATAGCAGAAGCCAAATCATATCTTTATTGTAGGGGCGATGTAGAATGGAAAAAGTGTCCTACGATCTGATCGTTATCGGCAGCGGCCCCGGCGGATACTCGGCCGCCATTCGCGCCGGCCAATATGGCCTTAAGACCGCGCTCATCGAGAAGCAGCCTAAGTTAGGTGGGACGTGCCTGCTGGTAGGCTGCGTTCCAACAAAGGCCCTGCTGCACACGGCCGATGTTTGGGACCATTTCCTGAATCCCGAGGCCGATGGCATCCAGTGCCAGAACCCGGTGCTCGACTACCCCAAGGTCATCGACAAGAAGAACCGCATCGTCAACAAGCATTCCAAGGGCGTGGAATTCCTGCTGCGCAAGAACAATGTCGAATGGATCAAGGGGTACGCCCGGCTGAAGGGTGGCGGGCAAATCGAAGTGGAAGGCGTGCAGGGACCCCAGACCTTGGAAGCGCGCAACATTATTATCGCCACCGGTTCGGAGGCCCGGATGCTGCCTGGACTGCAGCCCGACCCCGACCTGATTCTGACTAACATCGAGATCCTGAACCTGACCACCGTGCCTAAATCCTTGGCGATCATCGGAGCGGGCGCGGTAGGCGTGGAGTTCGCCTCTATTTTCAACCGGTTTGGAACGGATGTCGCCGTGTTCGAGATGCTGCCGCGCGTGGTGCCTGTGGAAGACGAAGAGATCTCCCAGGAACTGGACCGCGCCTTCCGCAAGGCAGGCATCCGGGTGGAAACTGGCGCCATGGTGGCGAACGTGCGCAAGGGCGGCCAGGGTGTGCAACTGACGGTGACGCTCGCAGGCGGCAAGACGGAAGAGGTGGAAGCGGAGAAGCTTCTGGTAGCCGTGGGCCGCAAGCCCAACACGGAGAACATCGGCCTCGAAAACACGCACGTGGAGCTGGATCGCGGCTTCATCAAGGTGAATCCGTACCAACAGACCGGCGAGCCGGGCGTATACGCTATCGGCGACGTGGTGGCGGGTACCCCGCAACTGGCGCATGTGGCCACCATGGAGGGTATGGTGGCGGTGGCGCACGCCGCGGGCAAAACGGCCGTTCCCATCAATCGCAACCGCATCCCCGCCTGCACCTATACCGAGCCGGGCATCGGCAGCGTGGGGCTCACCGAAGCGCAGGCGCGCGCGCAAGGCTACCAGGTGAAGATTGGCAAGTTCCCGTTCGCCGGCAACAGCCGCGCCAGCATTCTGGACAGTCACGGCGGATTCATCAAGGTGGTGACCGACGAGAAGAGTGGCGAGATCCTGGGCGTGCACATCATCGGCCCGGAGGCCTTCGAGTTGATCGCGGAAGCCGTGGCGGCCATGGAATCGGAGGCCACGGTGGAGACCATGATGCAGACCATCCACCCGCATCCCACGCTCAGCGAGGTCATGGGCGAAGGCTTCAACGCCGTCTACGGTCTGGCCATCAATGCTTAGCGAACGATGTGGCGCAGGCACTCTTGCCGCCGCAAACGTGCTTACACCGGGACGCCTGGACTACCCGGCAGCGCTGGACTTACAGCAATCCCTGGTGGCGCGACGCAAAGCCGGCGAAATCCCCGATCAACTGATCCTGATCGAACACCCGCACACCATCACCCTGGGCCGCAACGGGCATTTAGAAAACCTGCTGGCCAGCGAAGAAATCCTGACCCGCGCCGGCATTGCCTTCCATCCCACCGACCGCGGCGGCGACATTACCTATCACGGGCCGGGACAGATCGTGGGCTATCCCATCATGGACCTGCGCGAATGGAAGCGCGACGTGGGTGCCTACGTAAGGGCGATCGAGCAAGTTCTGATCGACACGCTGGCGGATTTCGGCATCCAGGGCGGCCGCATTCCAAAGCTCACCGGCGTGTGGGTGGATGGCCGCAAGATCGCCGCCATCGGCGTGCACATCAGCCGATGGGTAACATCGCACGGTTTCGCGCTGAATGTCTCCACCGACCTGCGCTATTTCCAGTACATTGTTCCTTGCGGACTGACCAAACCCGTGGCTTCCATGGCGCAATTGGGATGCAATGCCAGTTGGGAAGAAGTCGCGGAGACCCTGGTGACGCATTTCGGCCGTGTATTTGAACGCGACATAGAGAGGATTCGACATGACGGACGTAGTGATGCCCCAGATGGGCGAGAGCATCGTGGAAGGTACGCTGACCAAATGGCTGAAGAAGCCCGGCGATCGTGTGGAGCGGGACGAGCCGCTATTTGAGATCTCCACCGATAAGGTAGACACGGAGATTCCATCGCCCGCCGCTGGGACGCTCTCGGAAGTCCTGGTGGAAGAGGGCAAGACGGTCGGCATCAGTACCGTAGTCGCGCGTATCGATGAAGGCGGCGGGGCTGCCGCACAGCCCGTCGCGCAACCCGACGCGCAGCCTGCACCCGAACCGGTTGCCGCCGCCGCGCCGGCGGCTCCACCCGCGCCCGAACCGCCGCCGGCGCCGCCCGCTCCGCCGCCTGTTGAGGAAGCCGCGGAACCGGCCGGTCCGCTGTCGCCGCTGGTACGGCGCATGGCGCGCGAGTACTCCATCGACCTGACCAAGGTAAAGGGAACCGGCGCAGGCGGCCGTATCACCAAGCAGGATCTGGAAGGACACATCGCACGTCAGCAGGCCGCTCCGACGGCTGCACCACCCGTACAAGCAGCGCCCGTTGTGCAAGCGGCGCCGCCTCCACCAGTGCAGGCCGCACCGCCGCCTCCTCCGCCTCCCGCGCAGGAACTGCCGCCCCTGCCCGCCGCCGGGCAAGCCAAGGCGCGTATCGAGCCGATGAGCACCATGCGCCTGCGCATCGCCGAGCACATGCTCGCCAGCAAGCGCACGTCGGCGCACGTTACTACCATACATAAAGTAGACATGACCAAAGTGGCCCGCATGCGCGACCGCCACAAGGCCGACTTTCAGTCGAGCTACGGCATGTCGCTAACCTACCTGCCGTTCGTGGTGCGCGCCACGGTGATCGGGCTGCGCACTTACCCCCTGTTGAACGCCTCCATCGAAGGCAACAACATCATCTACCACAACGAAATCAACGTGGGCATCGCGGTGGCGCTGGAAAACGGGCTGATCGTGCCGGTGATCCGCCAGGCCG
>Ga0302325_10031029_pt1 | contig 11008 bp, 11 predicted proteins | sample Palsa_T0_2_FD_201948 | JGI IMG/M metagenome (GOLD analysis project Ga0302325, IMG submission 201948) | Peat permafrost microbial communities from Stordalen Mire near Abisko, Sweden - Palsa_T0_2 | ecosystem: Environmental > Terrestrial > Soil > Palsa > Peat permafrost | place: Sweden: Abisko... | reverse complement strand
CCATGATCTCGCTAACCCTTTCGTCGAGCAGCAGAGGCTCGATGGGCCGAAGGAATGGCAGGATCAATTCGAAACTCATTAGAGGAACCTCAAAGCCATGGAAGCCCAGCCAGCAGCCGGGCTTCCGAGAGTGAAAAACGAGGGCCTACGCGACCGCTTGCTCTTGGGACAATTCGTCGTGCTCTTGGTCTTCCGCGGCGGCCTTCTCAGCGCGGTCCAGCTTCAGGATCGAGGCCACCCGAATTTCCCAAACGCGCTGCTTCGATTCCGTCTTCTTGCTCGTGTATTCCCGGCTGCGCAGTTCGCCTTCCACCTGGATATGCGCGCCCTTGACCAGCGTCTTGGCGAACTCCGAGAGCTTGCCGAAGACAACGCAACGATGCCATTCGGTGTGCGAGATGTAGTTGTCATCCTTCTTATAGGAGGACTTGGTTGCCAGCGAGAGAGTGGTGAAGCTGCGATTGTCGTAGGTGTGGACTTCTGGGTTGCCGCCGAGGAATCCGATGAGGGTTACTTTGTTCTGGTACATAACAGTGTCTCCTTTTGTTGAATTTCCCGTTGTTGATCGGTCACACTGGGTAGAGCCAAGCGAGTGGGCCCGGCTCCCAAGGTCGAAGGTCTGCTTTCACGGAGGGGCCCGAAGGAAGTTTGCGTGGCGTTTCTTGGCGTGGTTTCGAAACTTGTTTTGGAAGGAACCGAGCCCCCGAAGGGGCGCGGAATGCGAAGCACAAGGTCGCGTGCCGCCGGGCCCAGGAAAAGCACCGAAGCTGGGACCGAGCAAATGACGGGACCCATAACGGCACACACGCGCCAGAGCAAGGTTTTCATCGGCATATTGGCTACGGAAGTTCGCTCGAATCGCAGTGCGATTCAAATCGGCATGTCCGCCGCAAGAACGATGTAGGTCGCCACCGTCGTGGCGCGCGGAAAGGCCCGCGATAGCCCGCTCCACAAGGCACGAGGAAAGGTGGTGACAATCAGCCGGGTTGGCAGCAAGAAGTGACATACATAAGCCTCAGCGAGGAGCGAGGATTCCTGAATCCTCAGCTGAATGCCTGGTCGGCCCGGAAGCGCACGACAGTCAGACCGAGAGGGTTCACGGCCAGCTCATTGTTTTTCACGCTTTCGCGGAAGACGTAGGTAACGCTGGCTGTCCATCGCTCCCGCTTGAGTTCGGTGTGATCCTCCGGATTGCTGTACACCTTCTCGAACTCGATACGCGCTGAATAAGGGGACTGCCGGAGATCATCAAGGATGACGTTCTTGATCTCGACATCGACATATGGCAAGGTGCTGTCTTTGACGTAGTTCTGGATGATGTGGTCCTTGCGTTCCCGGTCGATTACGGCGCGTTGCACGTCGCTATTGAGGAAGTAAAGCGACTGCGTTTGATCGCGCTCGATCGTGAAACGGTTGCGGGTGAAATACAGCTCCGCCCAGCGGGTGAGGTAATACTTGTTCTCCGCTTCCTGCGGGCGGTATTGAAAGTTGCGATAATCGATCGCTTCGGCGTGGCCCACATCGTTAATCCGCACAATCATGGGGTGCATGTTGGCAAGCGCCGTTTGGCTCTTGAAAGTCAGCAGCGCTAGAGCGAAACAGATGGCGGCGAGCACAAGAATCGTCACCTTAAGATAGGTGTTCATCACTAGCGGATCGCCGTATTGTTCCAAGTAGCGTTCCGCGGCACGGGTGATGTTCGGGGTGTTGTTCGTTTCGACGGTCATGGTTTTTTCCTCCGGGTTCATCTGTCGACCTCGTTTCTCTTGGGGGTTTACATCAGGGTCCTTATCGCTAATATCGCCGCGCCGAAGCCCTCGCCGTGTCCGCCAGTGCCGCCGCTGAATAAGCTGTGGGTCATGGTAGGAATTTTTAAGAGAATGTAGACGTTGACCAGGACGAGAAGGACAAGAAGCGGCAACGTCTGGACCATGGTTGAAGGGTCGGACACGCTCTGGCCAAGCTGGATATAAAAGTTGGTCAGAACGTGGGCCAGAACATTCATGGTGGCTGCGGCGATGACTTTGTAAAAGCTGAAAGCCAGATAGGCTTTGAGCCATCCCCAGAACAACCAATTGAGCTTGTCGAAGACAAGAAACGGGATAAAGATCGGCCCAAGTAATCCGATGATTGTCGCCGCAATGGCACCGTAGGCCAGGATGGCCGAGACGATTGCGGCCAGTAGGGCTAAGAGAAACTGCACGACAAAGTACACAATGGCGTAGTAGGGAGACATAACCGTGGTCAGCAGCGAGGGCCCAGCTTTCGAGGATGCCGCGTGGATCTCGCTCAGCATGGTTGTGGAACCATCCGACCCAATGAGCCTCACCAGATTGGTGGTGCCGCCGTCGATGAAGCTCTTGATGGAGAAGCCGAGTCCAGGAATGGAGCTGTCGTAATAGTTCACCATCGCATAAGCGAAGGTGAGCAGCATGAAGAGGTTGAGGAACCGCCCCATGCTGAATCCGCCCGCCCCGTGCGCCGATGCCAGTGCTTCCTGCACACCGAACCAAACCATCATGATGGTGGCAAGGGCGATGACGATGTGAATTCCCATCGCGGTAATGGTGGGTGCCGCCGTGGCTGCAAGCGACTGGCACCCTTGAGCGATGTACTCGAAAAGACCACCCATATTTCATGCCCTCTCTGGTTGGCTCCGATTCAGTACGCTTGGGTGAGGAGGTTGGCCGCTCCGCTGCTGGTTGTGGCGATGTTGGCGTTGTAGTAGCTTTCGTATCCCGAGGAGTCGCGGAATGCCGACTTCATCGCGTCCTGCTGCTGCTTCTGGGCAACGATCTGCTGCAGGGCAAGGTTGGCGTTGATCTGGTTTGCGTCCTGTTGGGTACGGAGTTGCAACAGCAAGGCCTGATTGATGCGCTGCAGTGTAGCCATGATGGTCTGCTGCGAGGCATCCTGGCTTTGGGTCATGGCCTCCAGGTTGGTGAGGTCCGTTTGCCTCGCGCTCTGATTGGCACGGATGGTCCCGAGCATTTCGAGGTTGTTGGTCATTACGGAGTCGGTGATGTCAACGGTGGCTCCCTGCGCGGCAATCTGCAACTGCCCGGCAACACTAGCGCTGCCGTAGCCGGGAATTGTGTTGGTGGTTTTGGGCACGCTGACCTGCTGGTAGGAGGCTGCGGCCCCGTTTCCGGTATTGGCTGAATTGAGCCACCCCATCGAGTTGCCGTAGGTGTTCGAGATTTGTTGCAGCATCCTCAGGTCGGTCGTGGGGGACAGAAACCGCTGATAGAGCATGGACGGGGCAAGGACCATCTGATGCACGAGTTGGTATTGCTGTTTGGCGAGGTTGTACGCCTGGAGAGCCGTCGTCGCGATCTTGACGGTGTTGGTGAAGATTTGTCGGCCCTGCTCGATCTGCTGGAATTGGTTGGAGATGGATTGTTCTTCGTGTTCGATCTGGGTGACGGCGTGGACCGACTGCGTAGGATCGTAGACGATACCGGAGCCGAATTGCGCCTGCGCCGCAGGTTGCAATGCTGGGGCAAGTCCGATGGCCAGTGCGGTAACGATGAGTTTCTTCATTGTTTGTCCTTTCGTTAAGCGTCTGTTGATTCGTTGTGGTTGATGGTGGAGCGGTGCTCTTTTGCAGCGACGGCATTGCCATTGCACGGCAAGAATTTCCCTCTGGATCCGTCGAAGACGGTCGCTGGCTTCGACTGTGCGTCTCGTTGTTTCTCATTGGCCTGGAACTTCTTCACCTTTTCCGCTTTGCTCTGAGAACCCGCAGGGGTGAGAGCCGATAGGAGTAAGAGGGACAGGGCCGCTGGTCGCATCGACAACCTCCTTAAAACGTTGGTGGAATGGTGTGGTTGGAGTAGGCAGGAAGAAGCAAGTCCTGCGTGAAGTACACTTTCACGCGGTGGCCCTCCCGAATCGTGATGGTGGGCGGTATCTGCATGAAGCGATCAAGGATTGTGCTCGCAGACTGCGAAACACTGGCTGCGGTCCCGTTGGTGAACGCCTGGGAACCGGTGGTGGTAATCGTGCCGCCACCCTGCGTGATTTCGCCCGCTCCGGCAATCACGCCCAAGGCAATCGAGGTGCCAAAGATCTGAAGGTAATGGTTGTTGACCTTATCTTTCAGCCCTGCTTCGCCGATCTGGTCGAGGCCGTGGAACTGGTCGAGATCGACGGAGTAACCGTCCGGCATGATCAGGCGATGAAAAACGACGGCCATGCGCCGCTGTTGTCCGAAGCCCGTGGCGCCAATCTTCCTGGCCTCACCGAGAACAACCGCCCCGTCGGGAATGATGACGTGTTGATGATCGTGCGAATACAGCGGATTTGAGACAAGGACCTTGACCGGCCCCACGGCGTCGCCATCTAAACGATTCATGAGAACGGTGTCGAGAATCGAGCCTTCGTAGATGAGATAAGGCTGGCCCGTGGCCGAATCGACATCGGCTTCCAGCGGACGCTTATAGCCTGCGGACGTTTCCTCCTGTTTTGCTTCGACTTCCGGGGCGACGGAACTACGGTTTGTCTGCTGTTTGGTGTGGTCATACTGGGCCGACACGATCTGATCTTGCTGCGGCGGTTGTTGCGGCTGTTCGGCGGAACGGGAGTAAACGAGGTTGGAAGCGAAACGGGCGTCGTTCGCCCGTTCGCGTTCTTTCGCGGCGATCAGTTCCGCCTGCTGCTGTAGCGGAGTAGGTTGCGTCTGCAGGTTGGCCTGCTGCAGTGGTGGGCAGGGCCGGGCTGGAGCACAGGGCACCCCAACGCCGGTTGGGCCGGAGGCGGCGGCGGCCTCCTGCGGGATCGTCGCAGAGGCAAGCGCCGGATCTGCCATCGCGGCAGAGGCCACGGTTGCCTGCTGTTCTTTCTGCCGTTCGGCCTGAAGCTGGTTCTTCAACTCCTGCACGTTGCTGTCGGTGTTGTCCTGCAAGGCTGGTTGCGGGGGTTGCCCCTTGACCGCGCCCGGTCCTGCGGGTGTCTTCTTGTTGTTGCCGGACGAACTGAAGAGCGCCGCCATAACGACCAGCAATGCCGCACCGAGATAAAGGAAGGTCTTGAGGTTTTTCTGAAAGACGCCTTTCGGCAGTGCCAGGTTGCGGCGCAACCTTGGTTCAGCTTGCGGCTCTGCGCGTGGCTCGGTGCGGGCCTCGGGGGGAGAAGTAAAGTCGTTGTTGGTCATGACCGTTATCCCTTCCGCGTGAAACTCATCCGTTTTTTACCCAGCTCCACATATCCGTCGTCCATGATTTTCGGGATGATGTAGGTCCCTTCCCGGAGGTCATAGGTAACGAGGTTGGGCTTGCCGTCCTTCATTTCATAGACGCTGAACTTTTCCGGTGCATTGGTCCTGATGTAGGTGAATTTGTCGTCGTGGTAGATCGATTGGATATCGAAGGGGGATTCGTTCGCCTTGTAGACGTAGTCGAACTTGAGCCGCGTCGGATAGGCGCTTTTGTACTCGTCCACCGCCTGCTCAACGTGCGATTGAAGGGCGGCAAGCTGCTGCCGCGATTGTTCCAGTTGCGCGACCGGCACGAACTGCGGAGGACCGCTCGCAGCCACAATCGCGGAACGATCGGCCGGTTCGACGATCACTTTCAGATCAGGGCTGGTGGAAGCCGCAGAGATGTCCTGGAGCGTAAAGCTGTAGATATTTCCCTTGTCCGTAATGAGATTCAAGTTTGAGCTGATGCCTTGTTTCGCCGGATGCACAAAGCAAAAGTTGCCAACTACATCCACGATCCAGAAGTCCTTATCGCCGGTGGCGGCTTCCATGATCTTCTCGGTAGTGGGCAACTCGATCAGGGTTGTGTATTTGAGCTTGGCGCGGATCGCAACGATATCCTGCGCGTGATACTGCACCGTGCGCGCGGAGTCCTGCGCCACGACACCGATGGAAGAAACGACCAAAGCAAAATCGACGATGAATCTCAGGGATCGCATACCTGCCTCCTTATGGGTTGTTGTTGGTGGTTGGTAGGGCCAGCGCGCGCGGCTGGAATGGAAACTGTTCCGCCAGACGCCGAAGGCCATCGGCGAAACCGTGGCGGTCGAAATATTCCCGTTTTTTGAGGTTGTCGCGGGCGTTATTGGTCGCCATCCAGTGCGAGACCGAATCGACATTCAAATGCACTTTCTTAGAGGTCTGTGCCTTGCGAATCAGCATCTGACCGGGCGGAATCAGACCTCCGATAAGATCGAGCTCTGTGTCGTTCAGATGAAACGCCGCCCGGTAAACTTCGCGGTTCATGTCCGGATTGGCCAGGAAGATTTTCGTGGGGCAGCTTTCGGCCACAATTGCCAGCATCCCGGACTCCTCGAGCTCTTGGATGGATTGCGTCGCCAGGATCATGGCGGCGTAGTGCTTGCGCCAGGTCTTCTGCGCCTGCACCACGTAATTGCGAATCGTCTCGTTCTTGATGAACAGCCACGCCTCATCGAGCAGGAAGATCTTGAAGGTGGCGAGCTTGTTGGCGTCGGTAATCTCATTGGACGCGCGGTGCAAAACGTAAAACAGCAGCGGTTCCAAAACTGCGGGCGCATCGTTCCAGCCGTGAAAGTTGAAGGTCTGAAAACGGGAGAACGAAAGCGAATCGCGAGCGTTGTCGAAGAGAAAACCGTACTGCCCGCCACGCCTCCAGCGGTGTAGCCGTTCTTTCAACTCGCCAATGATGTTGGTAAAGTTCGAGATGGTGCGCTGGTTCGGCTCCAGCACGTAGATGCGCTCGATGGCATCCCACAACCGGCGTTCTTCTTTAAAGTCGAGCCGGTAACGCTGTTCGTTACCCTCAATGAGCACGCGGAAGAAGCTGAAGAGGAATTGCATATTCTCTTTGCTTTGGGGCAGTGAGAACGGATTGATGGTGAAGTCTCGCGCCTCCTGGCCGACATTGAGGTAGGAGCCGCCGAAGATGGTCGTAAGCGACTGGAAGCTGCCGCCAATATCGAAAATGAAGGTCAGGGGGGCATACTTCTGTGCGTTTTGCAGCAGAAAGTTGCAAAAATAGGATTTTCCAGTCCCGCTCATCCCGAGAATCAGAGTGTGGGCAACGTCGCCGGTATGCAGGTTGAGATAGTAGGGTGTGCTGTTGTCGGTTTCTAGCACCGCCAGGTATTCGGTGCCTAGATGCGCGTTTGTCTTCTCGCCGGGAAGGATCGTAAACAGAAAAGACAAATCGGCGTAATTCGTGTTCAGCAGATACAGCTTGCGGAGGTTGAGCGCATAGTTGCCGGGCACAGTGGCAAAATAAGCGTTCAGCTGGTTGTAGGTTTCCGCGAAAAGATTGCCATCCGCGTTGGTGAAAAGGCCAGTGAACTCGGCCCCGAGCTTCTCCAATTCGGTTTTTGAGCGGCCGTACAACACGAGCGTGAGCGAGAAATCGCCGAGCGATTGGCCGTCGCCCAGGGCGCGCAGGCAATCGCCGAGGTGTTCAATGTCGGCCTGCTTGGACTCATCCACCAGCACATCGCGCGGGTTTGTCTTGGCGGCATCATTGCCCATCTGAGAGACAAACCCGGTCTTCGACATATTGAAGTGGCGGCGACGCTTGTTGACCTCCTTGCGCGCTTTGCCCGCGGACAGTGGCGTCCACTCCGTGACGACATAGAAGTTGGCTGGTATCTTCAGCAGCACATCGAGCACAAGGGGCCGTGTTTCGGTAACGGCCTCTTTCATCGTCAACACACGGACGATGTGATCGCCGATCCGTAGATGGTCGCGTTCGGCTTCGATGTTGGAGTTGACAACTTGATAGTCGAGAAACTGCGTGGACTGCGGCCTGCCCGCAACACGCCAATCGTCGTAATTCAGCAACCGGCGAAAGAACCTGAACTGTCTCTGCTGATGCAAGATCTCGATTTGCATGAAATCCGCAAGCTGCCGAGTGAAGGCCTCGACGCTCTGGTCGAGCCGTCGAAGATCGTGCTCGATATGCGTACGCAACAGCTTCTTCATGCTGTCATTGGTGAACTGCACTTTTAATTCGCCAACCGCGCCCGCGGGATCGCTCAGGATTCGAGCGATGGCCGCGCCCACGCCGGTCTTTGATCTGGTGCCTTCGAGCAAAATGCAATAGAAGATCTCCACCTGATAAAGATGGTCACGCTTGGCTTCAAAGAACTTCCGGCGCTGATCGATCGCCGCTTCCACAATCGGGTCGTCATATTTTGCGAAAGGTATGTCAGGGCGATTCGACTTGAAAAGATATTGGTAAACATGGAAGCCCGGGCCAAAGGCTTTCAGCGCCGCCTCCAACCGCTTCACCGCGTACTCCTGCTCCGAGCGGTCCAGACTTTCATAATCCACGCCGGGAATACGGAGAACCATACCTACATCGCCACTCTTGGTAAGGAAGGCCGTCTCGTTCCAGAAGCCGTACAGGTTGATGTGGTCGTTGAGGGACGCGCTCTCTTTCCACGGCTTGATGACTTTATCGAGACGCAGCATCAGACAACCTCCACATGGGGCATCTGCTGCTTGGCCGCGTCATAGCGCAGCTTGTAGCGTTCGGATTTTGCCAGGATGCGGAGAAACGCAGGATCGCTCGTCGTTACCCAATGCCCGAAGGCGAAACCGCCAATGAAGACGGCGACGCCGGCGAGTATGGAATTGAAGAGATTGAAGGCTCCCACCGAGCCGACGCAGACCAAGTAGAACAGCGTACGTTCCACGCCCAAGTAGGTGAGCGGCTTATGCAAGCTCTTGAAGACTCGATTTGTGCGGTGCTTCTGCCGTGGTTGCTCTGGCATAAGTCCTCGTCTAAAGATGAGTAAAAGGTGGCCGGGAAGGGTTTTATACGCCCCAGAGCCAACCCAGGACGTTTACGGCGAGAACGGCAATGCCCGTGCCGGCGGCAACGCCAGCCAGCGCCTTTTTTGCGCCGGGTTCACCGTGGGCGAAGCCATAGCCGCCGATGACGATGGCGACGAGACTCGCCACCTTCGCAATGGTGCCGGTAAAGAGGGCTTGGATGGCGTTGAAGCCGGCGTCGAACGGTGAACCCTGTGCCATCGCGGCCACAGGCAGGACAAGGAATAGAACAAGAACGGCGGCCTTTGGACGTGCCCACTTCCACCGAAGAACGGGCTGGACTGGGCGGACAAGGTGGATTTGGATCCAACGGGATGACAATTGCGCCTCCGGGAGCAGCTAGAATCTATTGGGTGTGGCGCAAAATTAGACCCACTCCATCGTCATGTCTAATGACTTCTCGTTATAACGTTATTCCCGGAGGTTATAAGTCCGGGAAGTCAGAGTGACTCGGTGGGTCCGGCTGAGTCGAGGCCGCATGAAGAGCTTCTATCCGCCTTGCAAGAAATGACATCGCCATGGTGACTTGGCTAAACCTTTGGTTGCCTATAAAGTGTCACGGCGTGTGGGCGACCGCCTAGGATAGATCTGAATAGCACCGGACACGGCCGGATTCGCCGCCCCCCTCAAGGATTGTCTACCTCATCATTGAGTGATTTTGTCTTCCGTAAGTCCCGCCCTGTCAATAAGCTCCGCATCCGAGCCGCGGTCTGGTCAACACGAATTTGCTGTGACGCATCGGCGTGGAGCCTCCCGTTATAACCGGCAGGAATAACGTTATAACGAGACGTTATTGGACACCGCGGCAGAAACGGGTCAAGTCGGTTGACTATTGTCGGTCTAGTACAGAACTGACCGGCGACCGCTGGTTCCGAATGCAACCGGATTGCCAGGCTTGTGCTCCGCGTCATCTCTTTGGAGGTTCACGATCGAAGCCGTAGCCCCGAAGCGCAAGGACGAGCGCCGAAGGAAAATGACAAATGACAGACCTCGAGCTCCTAGTGTAGTGTCTTATAAATAACTGGAGTTATTAAGAAAAATGGAATACCCTGGGGTGCATGCCACGCCAAGCTCAGCCCATTGCCCTGAGGCAAGCAGATCAACTGGAATTGCAGCGCTGGGTTGCGGCCCATGGCACGCCGCAGCAAGTGGCGCAGCGCTGTCGAATTATCCTGTCCGCGGCCCAAGGCCAACCGGACAAAACGATTGCTGCAGGCTTGCAGATCAACTTTAAAACTGTGGCATTGTGGCGGGCCCGTTTTCGCAGCGAAGGCACCGATTGTTTGTGGGAGGTGGCAGCGGGACGGGGACGTAAGCCGCACTATTCGGACGAAAAGATCAAAGCGATTATTAACGCCACACTACAAACTCGCCCCGCAGGCGCCACGCATTGGAGTTGCCGAACCTTAGCCCAGCAACAAGGCGTCAGCAAGGACACGATTAATCGGGTGTGGCAGAGTCATCAGCTCAAACCCCACCTTCAGAAAACTTTCAAACTGTCTCGTGATGCGAAGTTTTTGGAGAAGCTGACCGATGTAGTGGGGCTGTACCTTAATCCGCCCGAAAAAGCCCTGGTGTTGTGCGTCGACGAAAAGAGCCAGATTCAAGCTCTGGATCGAACCCAGCCAGGATTGCCGCTAAAAAAAGGCCGCTGCGGAACCATGACGCAGGATTACAAACGCAATGGGACTACGACGCTATTTGCCGCGTTGGAATTGGCCCAAGGCAAAGTGGTCGGTCAGTGCTTCGCCCGGCATCGCAATCGGGAGTTTTTGATGTTTCTGCGACATTTGGATCAAGAGTTTCCCGGCGATATACCGCTGCATCTGGTGATGGACAATTACGGGACTCACAAACATCCCAATGTTCAGGCCTGGTTGAAGAAGCATCCGCGTTTCCTACCTCATTATGTTCCCACCAGCTCCAGTTGGTTAAATCTGGTGGAGCGGTGGTTTAGCGAACTGACGAGCAAGCGCATACGACGTGGAACGTTTCTCAATGTGCCTGACCTCATCACGGCTATTGAAGAGTTTATGGACACCTGGAATCGGAATCCAAAACCATTTGTTTGGACAGCTACCGTGGATTCGATCGTGGAGAAACTGCAACGGTGCCGGCAAACCCTCGAAAACATCCGGCCGGGATGCACCCTGCCGCGTTCACGAAAAAGGAGGAAAAAATAACTCCAGTCGTTTAGGCGACACTACACTAGCAAGGCGAGTC
>Ga0302325_10031028_pt1 | contig 11009 bp, 3 predicted proteins | sample Palsa_T0_2_FD_201948 | JGI IMG/M metagenome (GOLD analysis project Ga0302325, IMG submission 201948) | Peat permafrost microbial communities from Stordalen Mire near Abisko, Sweden - Palsa_T0_2 | ecosystem: Environmental > Terrestrial > Soil > Palsa > Peat permafrost | place: Sweden: Abisko... | reverse complement strand
TTACATCTGTCTGCTTGCTATTGCTGGCCTTCTTTTCCTGGCTTACTTTCCGCTGGCTAGGATTCGAGCCGCGAACGCGGGAGCGACGATTCTTCCCGGTACAGGGAAGCCGTTGGTCAACCTGAAGAAGACTCAGAGTCTCAAGGTTACCTACACCGGGTCCGCCGACGCGGTGGCGGCTTTGCAGGGCGGCACGGCGAATCCCACCGCATTGGCGAGTGCTGATTTTAATGCGGACGGCGCCATGGATGTTGTGGCAGGCTACTCCACTAAGGGCGGCGGCGTGCTCGCCTTGTTCCGCGGCAACCCCGACGCTTATGCGCCAACGGACCCCTCTCTTTATGCCAAGGCGATGAAGGGCAACGTTCCGCCAACCTTCCTGTCCAAAGCCAGCGTGTTTACGCTTCCCGAGTCTCCCGACCTGATGGTCACCGGCGATTTCAATCGCGACGGCAACCTCGACGTATTAGTCGCCGCCCGAGGCAACAACTTGTACTTGCTGGCTGGCGATGGCAAAGGAAATCTGCTGCCTCCGCAAATCGTTCCCTTGACTGGACAAGTGCGAGCGCTGGCCACCAGCAGCGATGGCCACGTCGCGGTTAGTCTTGATGGTCCAGGCGGCGCGCAGATCACCATCCTCGCCCCCAGTACGAGCGGCTTGATCGAAGGCGCCTCGTACCCGTTACCCGCCCGCGGCGATGCGGTTACGTGGGGAAATCTTGGCGGTGGACATGACATCGCCGTCGGCGCAGGCAGCAACCTCGTTCTGATCTACAACGCCCTCAGCGCCAAGCCGCAAACCGAAACCGTCACCGTTCCCTTCACAGTCATGGGCCTTGCGGTGGGCAATTTCATCTGGGATCGCGATGGCCGCGAAGAAATCTCCGCCCTCGCCGGCGACGGCTCGATCCAAATCCTGCAGCACGGAACTCTGAACACCGCCCCGCTCACCGCCGCCGACATTCCCGGCCGCCGCGCCGCCATGCGAGCGAGGATGAAAAATCCGCCAAGTCCCACGTCTTACGGCGCGTGGACGGTCGCAAAGCAGCTGCCCTACACCGCCTCGTCGCCGGCAGGGCCGGTTTCGTCTTCCGCATTCAGCTCGCCGAATCTGGCTGTAACTCCCAGCAACGACATCATGTTGCTCGACACCGGACGCAGCCAGCTCACCATCCTCGACACCTCAGGCACAACCGCCAGCCCCGGCGCGGGCGTTTCGTTCTCCAGCAGGCCCGTCGCGGCCTTTGCCATGCCGCAAAAAATCGACGCCTCGCGCGACGTGGTCGTGCTCACTTCATCGCAATCCGCGCCCATGCTCGTAACCGCCAATGCCAGCCTCACGTTCAATGTAAACACCACCGCGGATATTGACACCGTGGACGCCTGCACATCCTCGGTCACAACTCCGCCGAGCACGCTCAGCTTGCGCGAGGCGGTTTGCATAGCCAATAACAATGCTGGTGACACCATCACGATTAATGTTCCGGCGGGTACCTACGACCTGACTTCTCTCGAAACCGGCGAGCTTCAGTTGGGCAATGGTTCGGCCGTAAACATCTCTATCGTCGGCGCTAGCCAGACGACCACGATCATCCAGCAAACCGATGGCAAAGACCGCATCTTCGAACAGGATCCTCTCTACAGTGGCAATACTCCGGTCGCTCTCTCGAACCTGACCATCGCCCTCGGCACCTGCACTTCCGGCACCGATTGCGGCTATGGCGGCGGTGGCATGCTCGGCATCGGCAACACCGGCGACAACCTCACGCTCACCAATGTCACCTTCAGCAACAACAACAGCGGAGCAACTGATGACGGCGGCGGCTTGGCCGCAACTGGAAGCGGCAACCTGACGGTTACGAACTGCACGTTCTCGAGTAACACCGCGCCTTCAGGTCCGGACGGTGGCGCAGCCGGAGGCGGCATCTACCTCGACGTCAGCGCCGGCGAAGGAACTCTCAGTATCACCAATTCTACGTTCACCAACAACAGCAGCACCCTCGGCGGCGGTGGAGTTGATAGCGATAGCAGCGGCAACAGCGCGACTATCTCCGGCTCCGTCTTTGCCGGCAATTCGGCTGGCGCATCGGTTGGCGGTGGAATCTTTGCCGACGATAGTCCCGTCACCATCTCCAATTCCCTCATTGTCGGCAATTTCGCCTCTGGGGGCGGCACAGGACTCGGCTCCGAAGGCGGAAGCACGGTCACTGCAATCAACAACTGGTGGGGCTGCAACGCCGGACCGGGCGCTACTGGCTGCGACACCGTATTTGCCAGCGGCGGCGGCGCCACAGCCACCTTCAACCCCTGGCTGGTGCTGAGCATCAGCGCCAACCCAACCCAAATTGTTGCCGGCGCCACTTCGATGCTGACCGCCGACCTTACGCACAACAACGATGGCACTGGCGGATTCACCGTTCCTAACGGCACTGCCGTAACCTTCGGCGGCACGCTGGACAGCAGCGTGAATCCGACCAACACCACGCTTACTAGCGGCCAAGCGACCTCGACGTACACGGCGGGATCAACTGCCGGCAACGATGCCGGCGTCTTCGCCAAGGTTGACAACCAAACGGTCGATACCACTATCAACATTATGCCCGCTACTCCGGCCGTGACTGTGACGAAGAGCGTAACCTCAACCGGGCCTTACAACACGGTTGGCCAGGTTATCTCCTACTCCTTCGTCGCCAACAACACGGGCAACGTAACCCTGAACGCTGTCGGGATTACGGATACCCAAACGGCTCCCGCGGGCTCTTTGACCTCCGGTCCTACTTGCCAGTCTCTGAGCAGCCCGACTGGAACATGCTCGGGCTCCACAACAACTCTCACCCCAGGGCAAAGCGCGACCTTCACTGCCACCTACACCATCACGCAGGCCGACTTAAACAATGGATCTGTCAATGATTCGGCGACGGCAAGCGGAACGCCTCCAACTGGTTCCCCTGTCACTTCGACCCCTTCCACGGCACAAGTAACCACAACCTCGTCCCCGGCCGTGACTGTGACGAAGAGCGTGACCTCAACCGGGCCTTACAACACGGTTGGCCAGGTTATCTCCTACTCCTTCGTCGCCAGGAACACGGGCAACGTAACCCTGAACGCTGTCGGGATTACGGATACCCAGACGGCTCCCGCGGGCTCTTTGACCTCCGGTCCCACTTGCCAGTCTCTGAGCAGCCCGACTGGGACATGCTCGGGCTCCACAACAACTCTCTTACCGGGGCAGAACGCGACCTTTACTGCCACTTACACCATCACGCAGGCCGACTTAAACAATGGATCTGTCAATGATTCGGCGACGGCAAGCGGAACGCCTCCAACTGGTTCCCCTGTCACTTCGACTCCTTCCACGGCAACAGTAACCATCCCCATGGTGCAGGTCACGGTCACCACCAGTCCGGCGAATCTTCTGGTTTCGGTAGACAACGGCTCTTTTGTAGCAGCCCCGTTGGTGGAAACCTGGAACCAGGGATCCAGCCATACCATCGCGACTGAGTCACCCCAATCCGGCGGGACCGGAATACAGTACGTCTACAGCAGTTGGTCCGACGGCGGAGCGATTTCGCACGGCATCATGGCGCCTTCCACCACCACCGCCATTTACACGGCCAGCTTCGCCACGCAATATCAGTTGACGACTGCGGCGAATCCCAGCATCGGTGGAACCGTCACGCCCAGTTCCGGCAATTATTACAACTCCGAAACCGTCGTCCCGCTGACGGCCACAGCCAACGCCGGCTACACCTTCAACAACTGGACCGGCAACGTCGCCAACTCCACCAGCGCCACGACCAGCATCAGCATGACAGCGCCGCAAAGCGTGACCGCGAATTTCTCGCTCGTCATCGTGGCCACTCCAACCACAACCTCTGTATCGTCGAACAACAACCCATCCTTCACCACCGCTCCCGGAAACTCCGTCACGTTCACCGCGACCGTAACTTCCAACACCACGGTGAACGAAGGCACGGTCACGTTCTCGGACCCCGCAAACAACTTCACCTGCAGCGGCGGCAACACGGTGGCAGTAAGCAACGGACAAGCCTCCTGCACCACCTCGTTTACCACCGAGGGATCGAACACGATCACCGCGGCCTACAACGGCACGGTCAACTTCCAGTTCAGCAGCGGAATGGTCACGCAGGTTGTAAACAACCACACCGTGGAAATGGGGAACCAGTTCTGCAACCAGGGTCCCATCACCGTGCCCAGCACGGCCGGGTCAGCCACGCCTTATCCGTCGAATATCTTCGTGACCGGCCTGAGCGGCAACGTTGGAAGCGTCGCGGTAACGCTTAACAACATCAGCTCCAGCAATATTCCACAAACTGACCTCCTGCTGGTTGGCCCAACCGGGGCGGAAATCGTACCCTTCGCCAATGTGGGAGACGGCTCCACCATCGACGGCGTAAACATTACGCTCGAAGACTCAGCTTCCAACCTGATACCCGGAGGATCTCCGCTCACCAGCGGCTCCTACCAACCCACGTCGACAACCGGCAGCACTACTCTGGTCTTCCCGGCGCCAGCGCCTACTGTGGTGGCGGAAGACTACGCCGCCACCGATGGATCGGCCACGCTGACCTCAACGTTTCAAAACACCTTACCCAACGGGACGTGGGCGTTGTACACCATGGACAATTCGGGCAACGGCGGCGCGACCATTGGCGGCGGATGGTGCGTGAACATAACTCCCTCTCCAACTCCAACCCCAACTCCAACGCCAACACCGACTCCAACCCCAACACCAACCCCAACTCCGACTCCGACTCCGACACCAACTCCAACCCCAACTCCAACACCAACCCCAACTCCAACACCGACTCCAACTCCAACTCCAACACCAACCCCAACTCCAACCCCGACTCCAACACCAACACCTACTCCAACACCAACTCCAACACCAACACCTACTCCAACACCAACTCCAACACCAACCCCAACCCCAACTCCAACCCCGACCCCAACACCAACACCAACACCGACTCCAACGCCGACACCGACGCCAACCCCAACTCCAACACCAACACCAACACCAACCCCGACTCCAACACCAACACCAACACCAACCCCGACTCCAACACCAACGCCGACTCCGACACCAACCCCGACCCCGACACCGACGCCAACGCCAACTCCAACGCCAACTCCAACACCAACCCCAACACCGACTCCAACGCCAACACCAACACCGACGCCAACTCCAACCCCAACGCCGACACCAACGCCAACACCGACACCGACACCAACTCCAACACCAACCCCAACACCAACGCCGACTCCAACACCGACCCCGACCCCGACACCGACACCAACGCCAAAGCCAACCCCAACTCCGACGCCTACGCCAACTCCGACGCCTACGCCAACCCCAACCCCAAAGCCAACCCCAACCCCGACACCAACCCCAACGCCGACACCAACCCCAACGCCGCGGGTTAGCGTGAGCCCAACCAGCATCAACTTCGGACAGGTTTACCTCTACAGCCCGTCAGCCGAGGAGAACGTGACGGTGAAGAACATCGGCACCTCCACGCTTTCCATCAGCGGAGTCTCCTTGACCCTGGGTCCCGGGACCAACTCCGGCGATTTCACCTTCTTTAACGGCTGTCCATCCAAGCTGACGGCCGGGAGCAGTTGCATCATCAAGGTTTCCTCCTATCCCGACCAGGTCGGTACGCTTACGGCCACACTCAACGTCGCCGACAACGCTGCCGGAAGCCCGCAACAAGTCAAGCTGCAGACGACCGTGATCGATCCTCGGGCCAGCATTAGCCCGTACAGCCTGAATTTTGGGACGGTGGAGGTCGGCCACAGCAGCACGCAGAAGCTGACCGTCACGAACACGGGAACAACGGCGTTGGACATTTCCAAAGCTGGCGTAACCGGTGCGGACGCGAGCAACTTCAAGCCAACCAATCTTTGCCCGAGTTCGCTGGCAGCGAGCGCCAGTTGCACCATCGAGGTCACGTTCACGCCCAGCACCACGGGTTCACGCACGGCCACCCTGACGGTCACTGACAATGCCAAAACCAGCCCGCAGAGCGCTCCGCTTACGGGAAAGGGAAGCAACTAGGAAACGGACTGGTAGCCGTCACCAGAATTCGTTCCGAGACACCGGTGCCGAGAACAGAACCGCCCGAGGTCGCGGCTCACTGGCGCGAGGTCAGCGGGTGTGGTTACGAACACACCGCTACCCGCCTCTAACCTCTGAACCGCAGAGCGAGGGAAGGGTAGGCGCCGCCGTGCGGGAAAAACTGCTCGCCATGATGACGGGCCGCGAACCGGATCGGCACGAGGGCATCTGACGAGAACCCATGCCGCATTTCTAGGATACGCAAACTCGAAGGGAACAGGACACCCGGAATGCATTACCTTTTGTTCTATGAAGTTGGTGAGGACTACGTTTCCAGGCGCGCAGAATTTCGGGATGCTCACCTCGAAAAGGCCTGGGCGGCGACTGCCCGCGGCGAACTTGTCTTAGGCGGTGCGCTGGCGAATCCAGTGGACGGTGCCGTGTTGCTGTTCGTGGGCGACTCGCCTGAGGTCGCGGAGAAGTTTGCCAAGGCTGATCCTTATGTGACGAGCGGCACAGTGAAGCGCTGGCATGTACGGGAATGGAGGACAGTCGCGGGGGAAGACGCCGCGATGCCCGTTAGACCGGATGCAGTGGCAGCCAACAAGAAGATGTTGAGTGACTCCTCGAACGCCCTGGGAGGTAGTTCATCCGGAGATAAGGGCCTGATCTTGCGAATGTGGAGGGCGCGCTCAACCACCGAGAAATCAGGCGAATATGTTCAGCATGCAACCAGCAAAGTTTTCCCGATGCTTCGAGCAATCGCCGGCCATCGCGGAGCCTACTTGCTCCGCCGCGCGGTTGACGGAGCTGTCGAACTTGTCGTGCTGACCATTTGGGACTCGATGGAGTCGGTCCGTAAGTTCGCCGGCGACGAACCGGAGAAAGCCGTCGTCGAACCGGAAGCGCGTGCTGTGCTGACAAGCTTCGACGACTATGTAACACACTTCGAGGTCATTGACCGCGCGAACGAAACGGTAAAGTGACTCGCGATCCGCAGTCGTCCGGGCTCTGGGCGAATGGTCGGCGACTCTTAATATGGGATTACTTCAGGTTGCTCGTGATCCGCCCAGAATTGTCGTCAAAGGATAGAGCTGCCTGCTGACGTCAACCACTCCGTTAACGCAATCAAATGTGGTAACAAGAGGGGAACTCGCACAACAAGGTGCGGCGATGACCTGCGGAAGTCGGTGGGACAGGGTGCCAATAGGCTCCGGTCCGTAGAATCTGGCGCCGTGAGCGGAAATCCTATTTGAGCCCCATCACCAAATAGAGCTCGGAAAGCAGGCGAGTATAGCTGTAAACGTAGGCTCGATCGTCAGTGCTGAAATAAATGCGAGAGATGTCATGAAGTCCCGCTAGGTCCGGGGGAGTTATTTCTCGGAAAAACTGCCTCTGTCCGGTCAGAATGTTCAAGCGGTAGACCTTGACCGGTGATTGTTTCCTCCGATACACGTACAACCAGCGCGGATCTGAGGTCCATGCGAAACTTTCGCCCGTCTGCAAGCCAGGTATCGGGCGGGACTCCCCACCTTCGACGGGATACAACCAGAATCCACCACCAGAAAGACCGTTGCCGGCGATTAATTTGCCGTCTGGAGAGATCTTGCAGAAAGTAACTCCTTCCGGAGTGAGAGGACGTGGTTTGCCGCCGTCTACATCCTGAGCGAAACACTGAACGGCATGCCCAGGCCGATTTGCGGAGAAAACGATTTGCTTGCCATCAGGCATCCAGTTCGCTCCGTACCAATACTTCTGAATGTCGCCTTGATCGATTTGCCTGGCCGTGCCTGCTCCGGTCGGCAACAGCAGAAGTTGGGCATTGGACACAATCGTGCTTGCCCATTTTCCATCGGGAGATAAACTGCCGGCCATTCCTGGACCGAGTGGAATCGGGGACGATCCGCGCATGTCCCGCACAGCGACGGTATAGTTTGGTCCAGACTCAATTCCTTGTTCGTCGAAGAGCACAGTGTTGCCATCACTGGAGATATCAGTGGGGACCGACCAGTCCCGCCACGAGATCTCCTTTTCTTTGCTGCCCGGTTCTTTGTTACCCGGCGCTAGAGCCATCATTCCGACGCGTTGTTCATCGCGGGTTACAAGGACTCTGCCGTCGGAGGCGATGTCCTCGAGCGTGACTCCTCCAGGCGCGCGGAAGATCAGACGTTGGTGACCCGATAGATCCACCGCATAGATGTGACGTTCGCTTCCAGCCTGGGCAGCCGAGAACCAGATCTCGGTTCCATCGGCCGACCATGCCAACCCTTCGACAGTTCCCCAGTCGGCAGAGAGAACCCTCTTGTGTCCCTCGAGATCGACAATCGAGACAACGCCCTTGTCGTCAGGATAGATCGGGTGGTCCAGGAACGCGACTTGATCTCTTTTGGGCGAAATCCGCGGATGGCTGATCCAGCCAGCGGTTTCATATAGAACATGGCCGAGCGGAAATTCAAGACGCTGTTTGCCGCTTACATTGCGAACGGCCGCTAACGCCGCCCCGTCGCTAGACCAATCCGCCCAGTCGATATTTTCAGCGAGCTGACGAGGGGACCCGCCGCTGAGTGGAACCTGGCCAAGAGTTCCCCGGCCTGTAAGCAGGAAAATATCGTCGACGGGCTGCAGCACTGCCATTTCGCCGGAAGAGGAAACCGCAAGCAGCTGAGTGTCCGGTAATCCGAGGCTTCGCGTTCCGGAGATTTTCGGATCGATGGAGAATATTTCAGTTGGTGCGCCGTCCCAGGAGGCGGCATAAATCACGCTGTGACCATCCGGCGCAAACCTGGCTGAGTATACCGTGCCGCGACGAACGGTTAGCCGCTGAAAATCTGGCGGCTGCCATTTGGCTGTACGGTGGCCGACAAGAACGCCGGTTCCGACGAGGAATCCGCAGATCACGACCGCGAGAAGCGCCAGGAGCGTGCGGTTGAATGCCGATGCCACTCTGCTGGGTTGAACCCCGTCGATCGCCGGTAGCGGCGGATGCGTATCCGCCGAAGCTTCGTCCAACCTGGCTACAAAGCGGTAACCACGACGTGGCACGGTCTCAATGAAGGAGGGATTTTCGGCTGAATCGCCCAGAGCAGCACGGAGTTTGCCGACCGCGACATTCACCGCGTGGTCGAAGTCTCCAAAACTGTCTTCCGGCCAGATACGGGACTGCAATTCCTCGCGAGTGACCAGGTCTCCCGGGTGCTCCAGTAGAATCTGCAGTACTTTGAAGGGTTGGTCCTGGAGTTTGATGCGGCTTCCGGACTTGCGGACCTCTCCGGAGGGGAGATCGGCTTCAAACGCCCCAAAGCGTATCGTCCGGCTCCCGTTATTCACCGTGACCTCTCCGTTCTTAGGAAAGTCTAGCATCGTTGGTCACCTTTTCTATCGACGCGCTAGAGGCTCATTGGTTTGTCGAATTCAGGTGGAGACTGTGGTCTCCACATGTCTCCCGCGTGTCTCCTGAGCCGAGATTCACTGTGGATCGAAAAGCTAGCTGTTGTGCATTGAGCTCGTGGACCCTGATCAAATATAGGTTCCAACGTGGGGCGGATTTGCCTCCGCAGTGGATTGTTTTATCTGCCAGAAAGGAAGGAACATGAAGGTTACGGGATGGAGGAAAACGGCTTTTGCGGGCCTCTTGTCAATCGCTGTCCTATGCAGCACCGCGGCACCTCAAGACAAGCCTAAGGACCCTGCAGTGCAGTTGGCAACCGCTTCTACGCCGCGCGAGCGGCAGATCGAACTGGCCTTGAGCGCAGCCCCAACCGAGGTATCGAGTAAGGCCACAGTTTATATTTTGGGGCCCAAAGGCTACGAGAAAGTTCGCGAAGGCACGAACGGGTTCAGTTGCTTGATTGAGCGGTCATTTGTAGGGACAACGCAGACTTCGTCCGCGCCGGCGTGCTTCGACGCCGAAGGCAGCCGAACACTTATGCTCACTTACCTGCGCAAGGAAGAAATGCGGGCAGAGGGCAAGTCAGAGGCAGAGATCAAGGATGACATCGCGAAGGGATTTGAGGAGGGCCGCTTCAAGGTGCCCGGGCCGGGTTTCCTTTACATGATGTCGGACGAAAACTATGTCTATGACGACCAGTCCAAGGAAAGCGGTTTCGTGCCCCCGCACTTGATGTTCTATGCACCCTATAAGACCGCGAAAGACCTGGGATATGAATCGATATCGCCCACCATGGTCCCTCATCTCACGCAGCCCGGGAGGGCGGAAGGATTGATTGTCGTAGCAGCGAAAAAGCCGCCCCAGGATAGCTCCTCTGAGGATTCCCATAAGCACTAAGGAGGGCTTGGTGGAGATGTGGCGAGCCTAATAAACACGTTTGTCGTAAAGACGCCTCGGATCATTCCGCCGGTCCGAGTCCGCGTGAAAACGTGAAAACGTAACTTCCGGTTGGGCCGTGATCCGGGAGCAGAGCGCCAGGCAGGAATACGGCACGCGCGAAGCGGTTTATGATGCTCGGGTCGGTTTATCCCGTTTTCTTGAGGAGCATTTGCATGAAACCGTACCGCGTTCGGTCGTTGATATTTCTCGCCTCAGTCCTTGCGCTGGCCGCGTCCGCCGCGCTCGCCGAAGAAGCAATCCTGGTCACTGTGGACGCGAGTAGAACTCAGCAGAAGCTGCTGCACACGCATTTGGTGATGCCCGTCAAGTCCGGGCCACTAACGCTCTATTATCCGAAATGGATTCCCGGTGAGCACGGTCCTGATGGACCCATCGCAGGTGTCACCGGCCTCAAATTCGAGGCCGAAGGCAAGACCATCCCTTGGGAGCGCGATTTGCTGGATGTTTTCACCTTCCACCTGGAGATCCCCCATGGTGTCAGCCATCTCGATGCCAGCTTTGACGTGATTGAACCCGATGGCGGCTCAGCCACTGACAAACTGATGGTCCTCGAATGGAATGAAGTCGTACTTTATCCCG
>Ga0302325_10031027_pt1 | contig 11009 bp, 12 predicted proteins | sample Palsa_T0_2_FD_201948 | JGI IMG/M metagenome (GOLD analysis project Ga0302325, IMG submission 201948) | Peat permafrost microbial communities from Stordalen Mire near Abisko, Sweden - Palsa_T0_2 | ecosystem: Environmental > Terrestrial > Soil > Palsa > Peat permafrost | place: Sweden: Abisko... | reverse complement strand
ACCCTGCTGGCCCCGTACGCCGACCTGGTCCGCCCGGCCCTGACCGAGCGGTTCGACTACGAAGGCGAGCTAGGCATCGTGATCGGCGCTGGTGGCCGGTACATCCCCGCAGACCGGGCCATGGACGCGATCGCCGGGTTCACCGTGCTGAACGACGCTTCGGCGCGTGACTGGCAGCGAGCCGCGTCGCAGTGGACGGCAGGCAAGAACTTCGATGGCTCGATGCCGCTCGGGCCGGAAATCGTCACCGCGGACGAGGTCGACATCCTCGACACGACGCTGACGACCGTCCTCAACGGCCAGGTCATGCAGTCGGCCCGGACATCGCAGATGATCGTCGACATCCCCAGCGCGGTGGAATTCTTCTCCTCGTTCACGACGCTGCGCCCCGGCGATGTCATCGCCACCGGGACTCCCGGTGGTGTCGGCTTTGCCCGCAAGCCGCCGGTCTGGCTGGAGGGAGGCAGCGTCATCGAGGTCACCATCGACGGCGTAGGCACCATCCGGAACCACGTGGTGGCTGAAGAGGCCGACGTCAGCAAGTGGCGCTGGCAGCCGAACCGTTCCGACGGCGGTAGCTGAGGCGCTCGGCTCCGCTTCCGGCCCGTGGCGGTTGACCTCAACACTTCCGGCCCTTGGCGGTTGACCTCAACACTTCCGGCCCCTGGCGGTTGACCTCAACACTTCCGGCCCCTGGCGGTTGACCTCAACACTTCCGGCCCCTGGCGGTTGACCTCAACACTTCCGGCCCCTGGCGGTTGACCTCAACATTAGTTGAGGTTCTACCGTGGCGGGCATGGTACTTACCGCTACTGAAGAGGCGTTCCTCGCCGGACACCGGCTCGGCCGGCTGGCCACCGTCGGGCCCAGCGGTGGTCCGCAGGTGAAACCCGTTGGCTTCGCCTACAACCACGAGCTCGGCACCATCGACATCAGCGGGTTCAACATGGCCCAGAGCGCCAAGTACCGCAACGTACAGCGCCATCCGGAGGTGGCCTTCGTGGTCGACACCGGAGCCGGCGCAGGCTTCACCGACGTCCATTTCCTGGAAATCCGTGGCGTGGCGGAGGCGGTGGCCGGGCAGGTACCGTCCTTCCCGGACGCGGCGGCGGAAATCATCCGGATCCATCCCCGGCGGGTGATCGGGTTCAACGTCGACCCGGAGCGGCCCGGCCTGAGCATCCGGGACGTCGGCACGGGCCAGCCGCAGCCGGGCCAGCCGCAGCGGGGCCAGCCGCAGCCGGGGCGGCCCGATAAACGGCATCGACCCGATCAGCCCATGGAAGAGAGGCGCGCCGTGGCTGACGCCGATGGGGACCGGCCGGTGCTCGGGGCCGGCGGGCCGGCGGCCGACGGCGCCGCCGAGGCCGTGCAGGGCCTGGTGGCGGAGCTGCAGGCCGGCCTGGACTCCCGCGACGCCGACGTATACAACCGGCACTTCGCGGCGGACGTCATCTGGGGCAGCCCGTTCGGAGCGACCGTGCACGGCTATGACCGGCTGCACGCCATCCACGTCCAGCTGAAGCGCGAACGACGCGGCGGCCCGTCGTCGCGGTACGAGATCGTGGCGGTCCTGTCGCCCGCTCCGGATGTGGCGCTGGCCCAGGTCCGGCGGGTCGCCCTCGATCCGGACGGCCAGCCGGTGACGTCCAGCGCCGACCTGGCCGGCTCCTTTTCGGAGATGGCCCTCTACGTCCTGGTCCGCAGGGACGGAACCTGGTGGCTGGCGGCCGGCCAGAACACGGTCGTCCAGCCGGTGCCGCGGCGCTAAGGCGACGCTGGCGACCAGGGCGGCGACGTGGTCCCCGTTCCTGCTCGCGGAGGCGGGAGTCCTCGCCGGCCGGCGGGCGACCACGCACTGGAACGCCTGGCGCCGCAAGCGTGCCGCTGAGCGAGGAGCGTGTACGCTCTGACGCCCCATTAGCAGCCGGTCCCTTCAGCTGGCCGCGTCGCGCATGGCGGGCGTCCCCGCGGCCTGGGTGTCTTGGATGAGCCAGTGCCTGAGCTGGTCCGTGACTTCGCTCAGCTCGCTGGTGCCCATTTTCCACTGGATTGCGGCGCCCCCTTCACGGGTGAAGGTGGCGCAGTTGTCCGCGCGGTCATCGATGAGCACGGCATCGGTGAAACCTAGTCCGTGGGCAGTCAGCGACGGTCCGAAGAATGCCTGCGGATCTTCGCTCTTCAGTGCCCCGGTCTGGCCGCAGCAGATGAGGTCGTCGCAGATCACGGCCCAATCCGCGAGCGATTCCCGCTCCCGGTTGAGGCGCCGCCTGCGATTGCGGGCGTGCTCGAAGACGCGTGCGAAGCAGTCCATGTTGTCGGCCGCGACCACGACCATGGCTTCGGCCCGCAGCACGCGCAGCACCTCGAATAGCCCCACGTTGACCTGCATTCGCGCGCTGTCCAGGTCCAGGCGGCGGGCGAGGAAATCCTCCCGGAACCGGCCGTTGAGCTGGATGCCCACGCCGGCGATGACCTGATCGGAGGACAGCAGGCCCTTCATCCACTCGTTCGCGATGTCCCGGTCGCTGGCGCACCCCGCCGTGCCCGCTTCGAGGTCGCCGAGGCGTTTGATGCCTGGGCGCACGGCCCGCGAGGACACCGGCGAGGAGCTCGCGGACGTAGCGATATACCCTGTTCACCCCGGCCCAGATGACCGGAGTGGATCTGCAGGCCGAGGTCGAGGCCAAGATCACGAAAAACGCGGCGCGGGCCTACCGGCGGCTTCCCAACGGCGTCATGGTCAAGACCGACGACGATGGGGCGGCGGCCAGCATGTGAATGCCTGGGCTCACCCAAATCGGCCGGCGCTGGGTGCCGCCGAATCCCGGGTGGTGTGCGGTGGGAAATGTGGGCCTGGATCAGCGCCGACCGCTGGTATGGCTGGGGATCGCTGAACGGCAGCAGCCAGGCCGGGTAAGGCCGGTCCGGTCACGAGCGGTGTCCCAGCTGCGAGCGCGGTAACTTACTGATCCTCATTGCTGCCGCCGTTGCCTGCCTGGACAGCCCGCTTCCCGCGGACGTGGCTTCGGTGCTGATCAGGGTAGCGATCGCCGGATCGCGACGCAGCTTTTCCAGGCAGCGGCGGCGGCTTGGCCCGATGCTGCCGACTGGGATGCCTAGCTTGGCGCTGATCTGGGCGTACGGCACGGGCGGGTCCTCGATCAGCAGCGCGATCAGCTGCTGGCAACGGGAGGGCAGGCGGGTGAACGCCTCGCGCAGCGCCGCGTGCCGCTCGGCCACCAGCAGCTCCTGCTCCGCCATCCCGGTCTGCTGGTCTGGGATGGTCTCGACGTCGAGCTGTAGCTGGCCGCCTGTGGTTCTCGCGCTGCGTGCAGGATCCGGATGCATTCCCGCCGGGTGGTGGTGGCCAGCCAGCCAGGAAGCGCAGCCTGATCGCGGATTCTGCCCAACTGGCCTGCGAGCTGGAGTCAGACGGCCTGGCCGACGTCCTTGGCATCGGCGTCGCCCAGCCGGTACCGGCGGCAGATCGACCAGATCAGCGGGGCGTACCGGTCGACGAGGGCGTGCCACGCCTGCTCGTCGTCGTTTCTCGCGCGGGTCACCAGGACAGTGACGGGCAGGTCATCGCTCATCAGGGTCATGTCCTCTCGGGCGGGTGCTGCGGACGGTCGCGAAGGCTGGGTGCTGGCCGGGTCTTAGGGGAAGGCAGACCGTGGCGGCGGGCGCGAGGCCTGCAGGTGCCCGCCGCCAGGGTCTTGGCGGTTGATCAGCTGGTCAGGTACAGCGCCACGTTGCTGCCGGTGCTGGTGGGCTGGAGGTGGCCGTAACCGCGGGCGTTGGCGAAGGCGCCCGTTCCGCCGTCCACCACCAGGGCGACCGATGCGCCTTTCGCGGATCCGTCGATATACCCGGTGGTGGCGATCAGCCCGTTGTCCAGGGCGTAGTCGACGGTGCAGATCCGCAGCACCGGGTCCTTGGTGATGGTGTAGGTGCACTGCGCGGTGGACAGCCCGTCCACGGCTCCATGCCGGGTGACCCGCCCGGCCAGCACGTAGCCGTCCCCGGGCGACAGCCCGCCCGGCACCACGTTGATCGCGGTGTAGGAGATCGACGTGGTGGTGAAGGAGATGCCGGGCTGGTTTTCCTGGCTGACGGTGTGGGTGACCCCGCCGGGACCGTAAATGGGAAACATGGCGGTGCTGGCGGTGGCGCCGGTCTGCAGGGCGGCGACTGCGCCGGCCGCGATGATCGCTGCTCCGGACAGTGAGACGAAGAGTTTGCGCATGGGATCCTCCTGTGGTGCTCGTGCTGTCACCACGACGATCCGCCCAGCGTGGAGGCTCGCTCTTCCGTGAACCCCGCAATGCTTCGCTGCGCGTCCGGCCTGGAATGGAGATCTAACGTGCCGGCATGCTCGGCAGCCGCAATGCCGAGCACCTGCGGCTCAGCCGGGAGCAGACGTCGATCAGGTTGAGCGTCAGCCCGGGACCGAGCCCGCCGAGGTAAGCCGGCGGGTGAGCTCGGTGCGGGAGGCCACGCCGAGCTTGCGGTACGCCCGGGACAGATGGAACTCGACCGTGCGAGTGCTCAGGAACACCGCCCGGCCCACCTCGGCATTGGTCCGCCCTTGGGTGACGAGCAGGGCGATCTGCAGTTCCTGGGAGGTCAGCTGCTCACCCCCGCGCCCGGGGCTGGCTATGGTCTCGCCGCTGGCACGAAGCTCGGCCTGGGCACGCTCGGCCCAGGGGCGGGCGTCGAGCCGGCCGAAGATCTCGGCGGCGGCACGTAGCTGGACCCGCGCGTCGCGGCGCCGGCGGGCGCGGCGCAGCCGCTCCCCGTAGCACAGGAGCGTGCGTGCATGCTGAAACACCACATCGCCGCGCTCATGCAGGCCGATCGCCTCCAGGAAATGAGCGTCAAAGTCGTCAGCGACGATGCCCCGGCACCGTGCCATGCGGGCGGCTGACTGCGGGTTGGCCCGGCCCGGCACCTGGGCCACGAACTCGGGCAGCAGCGCCCGTGCCTGGTCAAGCGTGCCAGCCCGGGCGTGCGCTTCGATCAGGTCGGGAATGGGTGAGTAGTAGGGGTGAGCGATTCCCCACTCCGCTGCGAGCCGGCGCACCTCGTCGTAGCGGGTGATCGCCTCCTCCAGGCTGCCCCGGCTGAGCTCGAGCAGGGCCTGGCTGCGCCGGGCCAGGAGCTGCAGCTTCCGGAGGCCGAGTTCACCGGTGAGCTGGTCTGCCTCGCGGGCGTGCCGGAGGCAATCCTCGTCACGTCCCTGAGCAGCCTCGACGTGGGCGATGGTGACCAGCGCGTAGCAGGCCAGGTAGGTCTGCCCGGTCGCGAGTGCCAGGTCGAGGGCCTGGCTGCCGTGTGCCAGCGCCTGCCCCCACCGGCCCCCCTCCCCATCGAGCCAGGCAGCCCACGCGAGCGCGTCAGGAAGGCGGCCGACGGCTCCTTCGCTGCGCGCCAGTTCCACTGCCCTGCTGGAGCATGGCCAGGCGCGATCGGGACGCCCCATGTCGCACCAGGCGGAGGCCAGGTCGAGTTGCCGCTCGGGGCTGGAGGCGAGGATCGGGTCCGCCTCCAGCCTGGACACGGCCCGGCGGATGAGGCGGATGCCGCGCTCAGGATCGCCTCGCTGCCAGGCCAGGCCGCCGTCGGCGAGGTCGGCCAGGAATCGGGCGGTCTCATCGGATTGCTCAGCCAGTTCGGCCATCAGCTCAGCGGCCCGTCTCGCCTCATCGAACAGCCCGGCTTCCAAAGCCGCGCTGACGGACTCATCAAGCAGCTCGACCGCCAGCCGCGGGTCATCGTCCGCAGCGAGGTGCGCCGCCTCCTGAAGCACGTGCTGCGCTACTGTCATCCGGCCGGTCAGGACGTTGAGACGGCCCTTGACCGCGAGCATCCTTGATCGGAGGATGGGCTGCCCGGCGTCGGGAACCGTCTCGGTCAGGCGCCTGACCCGGTCCAGGTCGCCGCCGCTGAGCGCGGCTTCCGCGGCCTTGACCAGCCGCGCAAACCTGCCCTCCGTGCCTCCAGACATGTCCGCCGCGCGCTCCCATGCAGCAGCGGCCGCCAGCGGCGCGCCCTTCCGCACCGCCAGCCCGGCGACGACATTAAGCGCGGCGGCGGCCGCCTCGTCCGGTCCCGTCGCGGCCGCGGCCCGCTGCCAGGCCGCGCGCTCGGGATCGCGGCCCGCCAGCACATCCGCGAGCGCGCGATGCGCCGCCCGCCGCTGCGCCGGGGCTGCTGCGTGATACGCAACCGACCGCACCAGCGGATGGGAGAATTCCACGCCCTCGGCGGTCAGGCGGACCATGCCGGCCGCCTCGGCGTCGTCGATCGCCTCGCTGTCACCGGCGTCCAGACGCCCCGCCGCCGCGGCCACCTCCGCCACAGGGCACCGCCCCGCCGCGGCCGCGACAAGGACCGCCGTCCTCGCCGACGTGCTCAGCTGGTCCAGGCGGGCGGCGAACCGCTGCCGGATTGCCGCCCCGGGCTCCAGCGGCACCTCGGGGATCTCCGCGCCGCCCAGCTGCTCCGGCGTTAAGGAGGCCGACAACTCCATCAGCGCCAGCGGGTTACCGCCGGTCTCAGCATGCAACCGCCCGGCCACCGCCGGAGCAGGCCGGATCGTGGCAATCGCTTCGACCAGCTGCTCCGTCTGCTCACGCCCGAGGCCGGCCAGATCTCGGCACGGCAGGCCGGCTGGTACGGGGACATCCGCCCGCTGCGTCATCACGCAGGCGATCGCGTCACTGCCGAGCCGGCGGAGCGCGAACATCAGCGCTTCGCGGCTCGATGGGTCCAGCCAGTGCAGATCGTCGATCAGGAGCAGCAGTGGGACGTCCTCCGCCGCGGTGGTCAGCAGGCCATGGGTACCCGCGGCTACCGCCAGGCGCTCGGGAACGGCCCAGTTCTGCCCGAGGCCGAGTGCTGCCCGCAGCGCCGCGGCCTGCTGTCCGGGCAGCGCCGCCAGGTGGCCGGCCAGCGGATGCAGCAGTGAGTACAGGCCGGCGAAGGCCAGCTCGGTCTCGGCCTCGATCCCGGTAGCCCGCAGGATCCGCATCGGCGCGGCACGCGAGGCGGCGTAGTCAAGCAGCGCCGTCTTCCCCATACCCGGCTCTCCCCGCAGTACCAGCACCCCGCTGTTACCGGCCCGTGCCTGCACCAGCAGCAGGCTGAGCCGCCGCTGCTCCGCATCGCGGCCCACGAGCATACCCTGCACGATAAGTCACCACCTCATTGCCGGCAAGGCGCCTTTCGAACTGGTGCCACGTCAGACAACGTTTGCCCGCTTGACGACCCGGCATAGCCGCTCGTCGGAGGCCTGGTTGTTACGCCAGACGATGTGGCGGCGAATTCCTGGCGTGCTGTATCAGCGGGGCGAAGTGGGCCTCCTACCTGGTATCTGGCACATGGATCGCCGAATTGACGTCGGAGCGCGCCGCAATGCGACCTGAGCGGGGGGCCTTGGGCCGCGATTGTCGGTGGAAGCCTCGATCCGCTCGCTAACGACCGCCCGAAGTGCGTCATACGGAATATATGGAGGAGCCCATGAATACTCACGAGCCGCTCAATCCCCCGCCTGAGCCTGTTACGTCAAGAGACTCAGCCATAATTACTCGTGTCGCGGGGACCGGCGTTGCGGGTGACACCGGGGACGGCGGCCCGGCCACTAAGGCGCAGCTCAACACACCCACGGGGCTAGAGGTGATCCCCGGCGGCGGGTTCCTGTTCTCTGACACGGGCAATAACGTGGTGCGCCAGGTGTCACCAGAGGGCGTGATCACGCGTGTCGCGGGGACCGGCCTCGCGGGTGACACCTGGGACGGCGGCCCGGCCACCGAGGCCCAGCTCAGCGGGCCCGGGGGTGTGGGGGTGATTCCCGGCGGGTTCTTTTTCACCGATGTCCTCAACAATGTGGTCCGCAAAGTCGAGGCGGGTCAAGGTGGCAGGAACGGATGAGCGCGCAACGGTCAACGCGCGGTGGGAAGCACGGAGCATGACGGAAAGCAGACAGAGGGTGAAAGGACTACGGCCTTTATGTATTGTCGATACTTCTCTGCCCGTGAGAGACCGCATAGCTCTCTCCGGCAGTCGAACCGGTTAGGATGCGGCAATGCGGATTACGCCTCGTTACGAGGGTGCGGCCGTCATTAATGTCGATGGCGTGGTGCGCTCCCCTTCCACGGCGCTGGTCCGCCAGCGCGCACGGCTCGCAATGTCGCTCCGCGGACTCAGCACCGAGGAATGGAACACGCCCAGTCGATGTGGCGGTTGGACCGTACAGGACGTCGTCGAGCATCTGATCGGGGTGAACCGGTTCTGGTCGCGATCGATCCAGGCCGGCTTGCGTGGCGAGCCGACTCGGCTTCTCGCGTCCTTTGATCCGGTGCGGGTTCCGGCGGCCATGGTGGAAGCGGCCCGCGGCGCCAGCGCTTCCGCGACCCTCGATAGCTTCCAGGCCACGAATGCAGAGCTAGGGACCCTCGTTGGTTCGCTCACGGCCGAAGACTGGGACAAACTGGCCGAGGCGCCTCTGGGGCACCTAGCGGTCCGCGCTGTGGCACTGCACGCGCTGTGGGATTCGTGGGTGCACGAACGAGACATCCTCGTCCCGCTCTCACTCCAGCAGGCCGTCGAGGTCGACGAAGTCCTCCTGTCGCTTGCCTACGCCGCCGCGCTCGGGCCGGGGCTTCGCGCCGCCGCCGGATCTACGTCAACAGGGTCGCTCGGCGTGATCGGGCACGACCCGGAGATCGAGCTCACGGTGAAGGCCGGGGGTGAAGTCACCGTTCATCTCGGCGCCCCGGAAGATGCGGATGCGACGATCGAGGGAGACGCGGGCCAGCTTCTTGAAGCACTGAGCCTCCGGGCACCCAGGCTTCCGATCGCGGAAAAACACCGGTGGCTGCTCGCGGGCCTCGCCGAGGCCTTCGGCGCTGGTACGTATGTGGATGCAGCTCCCTCGGCGCCATCGTGATATGGAGGAACCCGACGCGAGCGCTACAGAAAGGCGCAACACGACGGCACTCCGTCCTCGTGCGAGTTCTCGGCGCGGCACCCCGATCAGGTGGCCAGCCCATGCCAGCGCAACGGCGGGTGATATGGCAATCGGTTCCGCGGGCTGAACTCACCGGACGTGGCGGGGCATCCGGAATGGGCAGCGACCGTCAGTCAGACATCGATGAGTTCTACCGCATCTTGGATCAGCTGTCCGCGACGATGGGCGGGCCACGGCGCCTGCGTGCGTTGGTGGCCGCTACTGCCCGCGTGGCCGCTGGGGCTGAGGAGCGTGGCTGATCTCCTCGGGTGGCATTAGGCAGGCCAGGATCAGCGCCGCAGGCCACCCGACTGGGATCGTGTTCAGGCAGATGACCAACCCGAGGCCTTCCACCTGGCGGGCGATGACGATCACGGTGGGCAGGATCTAGACGGCAGCCAGCCCGTCAATGATCGCCAGCCGGAAGAACCAGCTGTCCGCGATCACTGCGGGGATCACCCCCGCGCCCCGTCGGTGACGCGCCGGATTTCGCTGGAGTCCCGGAAACAGCGCGGGGAAAACAGGTCCTCATCCGCCGTGCCGTCCGGGGCCGGGCTGCGGTCGTCCAGCACGGCTAGCTCGCGCGCCTCCACATCGAGCCAGGCAGCCACGGCCATGCCGACCGGTCACCCAGCCCTTCTTGCCGGTTGAGCCGGTAACGGACCTCCACCGCGATGTCGTCAGGGAAACTGCCGTCGTTGTCCTCGTCCATGTCGGCTCCTTCGAGGAGCCGCCCGGACAACCTGTGTGATTATCACAACCTCGGCGGACCATGGATACATCCGCAGGTCCGGGCGTGGGACTGAGGGTGGCCGGAGATGCTTTCTTAATCGCGGGGTTGTGTGGCGTGCTGGAGGATTGCGGTTATGTCGTCAACGGTGTCGAGGTGTCCGGCGGCGACGTTCATTATCAGGTTGTAGGCCTCGTCGTTGGTCAGTGTCAGGCGGCGCCCGTTGAGGCCGTAGAACGCAATGAGCCCGGCGAGCGCGAGCCGCTTGTTGCCGTCGATCAGCGCGTGGTTGCGGGCCAGTGAGTGCAGGAGAGTAGCTCGGCGCGGCTGTGGTTTTCCACGTACTCGCGGATGGCCGTACGTCGGGCCATCCGGCTGCATCGCCGCGGCTAAGGGTGATATGCGCAGTTCCGAGACCAGCAAGGTTCCAAGACCAGCAAACCGCGGTCAAAGCGGAGCCCGCGTGGGTATCCAGATCTGCCGTCCTACGGCCCTGATCGCCCGACGGGCCCGACGATTCCCCCAGCCAGAAGATCAGCCGGGCTCGGGGGACCGCCGTGCAGCCCGCGGTGCCGCTCACCTTTTCCGAGGGTGTCGGCTGCGGCGTGTTGTGCTCTTGGGTTGTCGCCGGGCGGGCTGCCCGGCCGCCTCGTCACGGTCGGCGCTGGGACGCTGCTGCTCAGCCTCGGCGTACTCCGTGCCGGCCGACTCGGCCTTGGTCGCCGGGGACTGCGCGCCGGTCACCGCCTCGCCCCGCTCCTGCCGCGCCGCAGCCAGCTGCTCCCGCGCGGCCCGCGCCTGCTGCTCGGCGGCGGTCTTCGCCTCCCGTGCCTCAGCCAGCTGCGCCTGGGCCTGCCGCGCGGCCAAGCGCGCCTGCCACGTATCAGCCTCGGCCTGCTCGGCCCGGGCCTGAAGCCCGGCCCGGGCCTCCTCGGCCGCCGTGATCTGCGCCTCGAACCCGGCCCGCAGCTCGGCCTGGTCCTGCTCGGCGTCCTCGCGGGCCTGCGCCACCTGCTCCTCCACGGCGCGGCGCATCCGGTCCAGCTCCGCCTGAGCCGACTCGGCCGCCTCCCGCGCCTCGGCCGGCCGCGCATCAGCCTGCCCGGCCTGGCCGACCAGGGAAGCCCGTACCGGCGCGGTCCGCGCCTCCTGCTCGGCGGCAGCCTTCGCCTCCCGCGCCTCGGCCTGCTCGGCGCGGGCCTGAAGCCCGGCCCGGGTCTCTTCGGCCGCCTCGAGCCCGGCTCGCAGCCCGGCCTGGTCCCGCTC
>Ga0302325_10031025_pt1 | contig 11009 bp, 7 predicted proteins | sample Palsa_T0_2_FD_201948 | JGI IMG/M metagenome (GOLD analysis project Ga0302325, IMG submission 201948) | Peat permafrost microbial communities from Stordalen Mire near Abisko, Sweden - Palsa_T0_2 | ecosystem: Environmental > Terrestrial > Soil > Palsa > Peat permafrost | place: Sweden: Abisko... | reverse complement strand
TCAATCCCAAGAAGTTTTTGCGCATCAATCTGGCTATCTTTTGAGCAGGCGGCTCATCGAAAATGGCGAAGATTTTGGATTCACTCCGGAAGTAAACCACGGAATCCTGGAAGCACATCGCGCCGGCATTCTCACCTCTACCACGCTGATGGCCAACGGCGACGCGTTTGACGATGCCGCCCGCATCGCCCTGGCCAACCCGACACTCGATGTGGGATGCCATCTCGTGTTGATCGGAGGCCGCTCGCTGGTGCCGCCCCACATGGCGCTGCCTCGCTCAGTTCCCGCACTGCTGCGCGCGTTGTCGGCGCGACGACTTCGAGTTTACGATGAGCTCGCAGCCCAAGTCCGCAAGATTCTCGCAGCCGGGTTGCATCCGACGCACCTCGATACGCACAAGCATACGCACCTGGCGCCGCCGGTGCTCGATGCCGTAGCGCGTATCGCGGAAGAATTCGAAATTGGTTGGGTGCGCCGCCCGTTCGATGTGCCGGCGCTCGGCTGGCTCTTCCGCCGCGTCCTGGTGCGCCATGGCTGCCGCACCACCGACCATTTTACGGGTTTCCGCCTGACCGGCCGCTTCCTCGCCGCCGATGTGGTGCGCATGATCCACGGGCTGCCCGAAGGTCTCACCGAATTCATGTGCCATCCCGGCTATTGCGGCGAGGCTTTGCGTCGCGCGGACACACGGCTTAAGGAAAGCCGTGAGCGCGAGCTTGCCGCTCTGACAGCAACCGAAACCCGCCAGGCGCTTCTCGATTGTGGCGTCGAGCTGACCGATTACCGGCGCGCTATGCTTTATACATGACCACTGCTGAATACAAACTGGATTTCAAGCAGCCCGCCAATGAGACCATCGACCGCCTCTCGTTCACCATTCAAAGACAATCGGCCATGACCATGGAGTTTGTACTGCACGCGGTCAACGAGGAGCGGCGGCAGTGTGCGGCGATAGCCGAAGCCGAAACCCGTTCGAGCGATGCCGGCCGGCTGGTGGCCGCGCGTATCGCGGAGAACATACGTGCGCGCGCCGAGCGTCCGCATGTGGTGGCCACGGTCAAGGCTCCATCCGCCAGTTGAGCGCCGGCCCGCCGCAAATGCGCAAGCTGCTGGCACTGAATCGCGGGGAAATCTCTATCCGCATTCTCCGCGCGGCCAATGAGCTGCGCCTGCGTACCGTAGCTATTTATTCGCAGGAAGATCGGCTTGCTCTGCACCGCTTTAAGGCTGATGAAGCCTACCTGATCGGCGCGGGCAAGGGTCCCGTCGAAGCCTATCTGGACGTGGATGGTATCGTCGCGCTCGCCCGCGAAAAGGGTGTAGATGCGATCCATCCGGGCTACGGATTTTTGTCCGAGAATCCGGCTCTGCCGCGCGCCTGCGAGCAGGCCGGCATCACTTTCATCGGGCCTAGCGCCGAACTGCTGGAATTGCTTGGCGATAAAACCGCGGCGCGCCAGCTCGCCGTAAAGGTAGGCATACCCGTGGTTCCCGGCAGCGAGGAGGCCATTCGCGATCCGCGGCGCGCGCGGCGTATCGCGGGTCAGATCGGATTTCCCCTCATCGTCAAGGCGGCCTTCGGCGGCGGCGGCCGTGGAATGCGTGTCGTCGCGAGCGCAGCGGAATTCGATGAACGCCTCGGCGAGGCCCGCCGTGAAGCAGGCGCCGCCTTCGGCAACGACGCGGTGTTTCTGGAACGCTATGTGCGGCGCGCGCGACACGTTGAAGTACAAATTCTGGGTGACCGCGCGGGACACATTCTGCACCTGTACGAACGCGACTGTTCCGTGCAGCGCCGCCATCAGAAAGTGGTCGAGGTGGCCCCCGCCGTGGGCCTCGACGACAGCATCCGCAAAGCCCTTGCAGAAGCAGCGCTGAAGTTGACGCAGGCCGCCGGTTACTACAATGCGGGCACTGTCGAGTTCCTGGTGGACGCGGATTCGGGCGCCTGGTATTTCATCGAAGTGAACCCGCGCATTCAGGTGGAGCATACCGTCACCGAAATGGTCACCGGCATCGACCTGGTGCGCTGCCAGATCCAGGTCGCCCAGGGTCTCGACCTGTTCGGTCCCGAAATGAATCTGCCGCCGCAGGAGCAGATGCCGCTCTACGGCTTCGCCCTGCAATGCCGCATTACCACAGAGGATGCGGCCAACCACTTCGTTCCCGACTACGGCAAGATCCACACTTACCGCTCGCCCGCGGGTTTCGGTATTCGCCTGGATGGCGGGTCGGCCTATAGCGGCGCAGTCATTACTCCGTACTACGATTCACTGCTGGTGAAAACCACCGCCTGGGGACGCGACTTCCGCCAGGCGTGCCAGCGCATGGACCGCTCTCTGCGCGAGTTTCGTGTGCGCGGCGTCAAGACCAACATTCCGTTTCTTGAAAACGTGGTCAACCATCCGGATTTCCTGGCCGGGCGCGTGACTACTTCGTGGCTTGAGCAGACTCCTGAGTTGTTCCGTATCGTGGTGCGCCGCGACCGTGCCACCAAGCTGCTCACTTATCTTGGCGAAGTGATCGTGAACGGCAATCCCACGGTGGCCGGCAAGGCGCCACCGCCGCGTATGGATGCCCCGCCCGTTCCGCCTCGCATCGCCGAGGCGCCGCCATCGGGCACACGCCAACTGCTGGCCGAACTAGGGCCGGAAAAATTTGCCGAGTGGACCCGCTCGCAAAATCGACTGCTGCTCACCGATACGACCTTCCGCGACGCGCATCAGTCGCTGCTCGCCACGCGCGTACGCACTTTCGATATGCTGCGCATCGCCAATTTCGTCTCGCGCCGCCTGCACAACCTTTACAGCGTAGAGATGTGGGGCGGCGCCACCTTCGATGTGGCCATGCGCTTCCTGCATGAAGATCCCTGGCTGCGCCTGCGGCAACTGCGCGATGCGATTCCCAATATCTGCTTCCAGATGCTGCTGCGCGCCTCCAACGCTGTCGGCTACACCGCCTATCCGGACAATGCAGTGGAAGAGTTCATCTATGAGTCCGCCGCGCAAGGCATCGATATCTTCCGTATCTTCGACTCGTTGAACTGGCTCCCGAACATGAAGGCGGCCATGGAAGCGGTGCGCAAGACTTCCAGGATTTGCGAGGCGTCCATCTGCTACACCGGCGACATTCTCGATTCGAGGCGCGATAAGTACTCGCTCGAGTATTACGTCAAGATGGCCCAGGAACTGGAGCACATGGGCGCGCACATGCTCGCGATCAAGGATATGGCGGGGCTGTGCAAGCCATATGCAGCCGAAAAGCTGGTCAGCACGCTGCGGCAGGAAATCGCGATACCCATTCACTTCCACACGCACGATTCGAGCGGCATCAATGCGGCCTCCATATTGAAGGCGGCCGAGGCCGGTGTACACGTGGCTGATGGCGCCATCGCATCGATGAGCGGCGGCACCAGCCAGCCCAACTTGAATTCCATAGTGGCAGCTTTGCAGCACACCCCGCGCGATAGCGGTCTCGATCTGGGCGCCTTGAATCTCTGCGCGGATTACTGGGAAACGGTGCGGACTTATTATGCGCCGTTCGATACCGGCCCGAAGTCCGGCACCGCGGAGGTGTATGTGCATGAGATGCCCGGCGGCCAGTACACCAATTTACGCGAGCAGGCCGAAAGCATGGGGCTGGGGCCGCGCTGGCACGAGATTGCGGCAACCTACGCGGATGTGAATCGGGCGCTGGGCGACATCGTGAAAGTGACGCCTTCCAGCAAGGCGGTCGGCGATCTCGCAATTTTCCTGATCAACCACGACATGACCGTGGATCAGCTTACGAAGCTGGGCGCGGACCACAATCTGACCCTGCCCGGCTCGGTCATCGAGATGCTGAGCGGAGCGCTCGGCGAGCCTCAGGGCGGCTGGCCCAAACGTTTGCAGCAGGCTGTCCTGAAAGGCGCCAAGCCGCTACGAGGCCGCCCCGGCGCTCACCTTGCGCCGGTGAATTTTGAGGAGACCGCCGCTCTGGTCGAGCGCAAGACCGGGCACAAGCCCGCGCGTGACGAAGTGCTCAGCTACGTTATGTATCCGGACGTATTTGTAAAGTTCGCGCGCGCGCGCCAGAACTGGGGCAACGTGGAGGTGCTGCCGACCCCGCCATTCTATTACGGCATGCAGCGTGGCGATGAAATCGCGGTCGAGCTCGAGCCCGGCAAGGCGCTGGTGATCAAATTTCTGACCGTCGGCGAGCCGCATCCGGACGGCTCCCGCACCGTGTTCTTTGAGCTGAACGGCCAGCCGCGCGAAGTGAACGTACGCGACCGGAGCCTGCAGGCGAAAGCCGAAACGAGTCAGAAAGCCGACCCCGCCAAGCCCGGTGAAATCGGCGCGCCCATTCCAGGCATCGTGTCGAGCGTGGCGGTGGAGTTGCACCATCCGGTGAAAAAGGGCGACCGCCTGCTGGTCATGGAAGCCATGAAAATGCAGAGTACGGTTTATGCGCCCGTGGCAGGTAAAGTCACGCAGATGCTGGTGCAGCCGGGCCGGCATGTGGAAGCTAAAGATCTGCTGCTGGTGATCGAGTAGCCTCACTCGACTGTCGCACCCGCGCGTTCGAGGGCGCTGGTCACTTCTTCTTTCGTCAGCGCCGTGCTGATGAACAACTCCTGCCGCGCTCCGGCGCTAAGGGCGATTGCTTTCCAACCATTTTGTGTGGGGACGGTGATGTGAACTTTGACTGGCCCCCTGGCATCGCGCACGGGCCGGATCACGCCGGGAATGACAGAGCGTATCGGCGGATTGCCGGCCAGCAAACGCTCGAGGATCTCCCGCACGCCATCGATAATGCTGTGCTCGATCTTCAGACGGTCCTTCGCCGTGCGCAACCGCATAGACCTACCCACACAGTAACAGAAGCCTCACTGGTGGTTGACCGCTGTATACTGCGTTAATGAGAAAAATCGCTGCCCTTATTCTCCTGGCGCTTCCCGCGCTCGCTCAAGAGCATGTCGACCTGGGGGTCGTGGACCGCATCAAAGCGGAAGCTTTCGAACGTTCGAAGGTCATGGAGATCCTGCGCAACATCAGCGACGTACACGGTCCGCGGCTTACAGGGTCGCCGGGCTTCGAAGACGCCGCGCGATGGGCGATGGGGGAACTGAACACTTACGGCCTCGAGAAGGTACATCTGGAGAAGTGGGGCCCGTTCGGGCGAGCCTGGTCGCTCGAACAGTCGTCGCTCGAGTTGATCGAGCCGAGCTACTCGCAGCTTACGGCCGTGCCGCTGGCGTGGAGTGCCTCCACGAACGGGCCTGTCACTGGTGAACTTGTGCTGGCGCCGATGCGCGCATCGTTCAGCGATGGTCCCAAGAAATACAAGGAGGCCATGGATGCGTATCGCGCGAAATGGGCTGGAAAACTGCGCGGCAAGATCGTGCTGCTCAGCGAGCCCAAAGTGCCTCCCCAGCAGACCAACCCGCAGTTCCGGCGTTATACCGCGGCCGAACTGACCGAAATCGAGGCTGCTCCGGCGCCCGCCGCCAAGCTGCCCGTCAAGAAACTGGACGAACTGGAATGGCCGGAAGATTCGGCCGATGTGGGCAAGTTCTTCAACAGTCTGCCCAATGGGCTGATGGAACAACTGTTCGATCTCTACGTTCAAAGTGTAGCCGAGCGCGGCGAGCTTCTTGCGAAGGAGGGCGTCGCCGGCGTGCTGCTGGAAAACGATCGGGCGCACGACGGTCTGCTCTTCGGCGAAGCCGCCGGCGGGTTCAAGGCAGCCAACGTGGCCGCGCCGCCGACATTTATTGTGACCGCTGAACAGTACAACCGGATCGCCCGGCTGGTGGACAAGAAGAATCCCGCGCGCGTCCGCCTGAACGTGAAAGCCACGACCTCGGATCACGATGTGGACGGGCTCAATATCATCGGCGAGATCCCCGGAGGCGACAAGAAAGACGAGATCGTAATGATTGGCGCGCACTTCGATTCCTGGCACTCGGGCACGGGCGCTACCGATAATGGCGCGGGTAGCGCCACCATGATCGAGGTGATACGCATTCTGAAGGCGCTCAACCTGAAGCTCGACCGCACTGTCCGCATCGGCCTGTGGGGCGGGGAAGAAGAGGGGCTTTTCGGTTCGCGGGCCTACGTGAAGGAGCACTTCGCCGATCCCAAAACCATGCAGGTAACATCCGAACACGCCAAACTTTCCGGTTATTATAATCTGGACAACGGCAGCGGAAAAATCCGCGGCGTGTACTTGCAGGGCCATGAAGCCATGCGGCCGCTGTTCGAGTCGTGGCTCGCTCCGTTCCGCGACTTGGGCGTCACGGCGATTTCGATCCGCAATACCGGTGGCACCGATCACCTCAGCTTCGCGGCGGTTGGTTTGCCGGGCTTCCAGTTCATACAGGATCCGCTCGATTATGGCACCATCACGCACCACTCCGACATGGACACCTGGGACCACGCGGTTCCCGAAGACCTGATGCAGGCTTCCGCCGTGATTGCGACTCTCGTATATGAAACTGCCACGCGCAAAGATATGTTGCCGAGGCGGGAATTGCCGAAGGCCGAATAGCAGCGACGCTTGGCGGCTATACTATGTGCGAAGGAATTGACTATGAAACGCTCGCGTCCAGCGTCGCTATTTTTCACCGTTGCCGCGTTTGCTCCCGTTTTCTGCCTCGGGCAGACGGCCTTGCCGAAGGGTGTCACGAAGGTAACATCCGTTGAGGGAATCACCGAATACAAGCTGGACAATGGCCTGCGCCTGCTGGTCTTTCCGGATCCCTCGAAGCCTACTATCACGGTCAATATGACCTACCTGGTGGGCTCGCGCCACGAAGGCACGGGCGAAGGCGGCATGGCCCACCTGCTCGAACATATGGTGTTCAAAGGAAGTCCGAAGCACACCAACATCCCGCAGGAACTGACCGAGCATGGGGCCCGGCCCAACGGCAGCACTACAGAGGATCGCACCAATTACTTCGAAACATTCAAGGCCACCGATGAGAACCTGAAGTGGGCGCTCGATCTCGAGTCGGACCGCATGGTGAACTCGTTTATCAAGAAGGAGGATTTCGATAAGGAATTTTCCGTCGTGCGTAACGAGTTCGAGGCGGGGGAGAACAATCCGATCGGCGTCACCTTCCGGCACACCATGGCCGCGGCGTACATCGCCCACAGCTATGGCCGCCCAGTGATCGGAAACCGCTCCGATGTCGAGCGTGTGCCCATCGACAAGCTGCAGGCCTTCTATCACAAGTTCTATCAACCGGACAACGCCATCCTTACGGTGGCGGGCAAAGTCGACGAAGCGAAACTGGTCGTTCTGGTGAACGACTACTTCGGCCCGATTCCGCGTCCCACCAGAACGCTCGCACCGACCTATACCGTCGAACCGGTGCAAGATGGCGAGCGCATGACCGTGGTGCGCCGTGTCGGCGATATTCAGGGCATCCTCGCGGCGTATCACGTTCCGGATGGCGCCAACCCCGACATGGCAGCGCTGGATGTGCTCGCCGAAGTGCTCGGCGAACAATCCTCCGGACGACTTTATAAAGCGCTGGTCGATAATAAAAAAGCGACTCAGGTCTTCGGGGAGGTTCGTTCGATGGATGAACCGGGCCTGATTCTCCTCGGTGCGATTCTGAACCGCAACGACTCGATCGACGATGCTCGCAACACCATGCTGCAGACCGTCGATGGCGTCATCAAGGAACCACCCAGTAAAGAGGAGGTGGACCGCGCACGCACGCGTCTGCTGAAGGAGATCGACCAGACCCTGCGCGAATCCGGGAGAGTCGGGCTCTATATCAGCGAATACGCCGCGGAGGGCGATTGGCGGCTTCTGTTCCTTGAGCGTGACCGCCTGCGCAACGTGAAGCCGGAAGATGTGCAGCGGGTGGCGGCAAAGTACCTTAAGTCTTCCAACCGCACCATCGGCGAATTTATTCCGGATGCGACGCCCGACCGGGCCGAGATTCCCACCAAGACCGACGTTGCCGCGGCGCTCAAGGATTACAAGGGCGACCCGGTTATGGCTGCCGGCGAGGCCTTCGATCCATCGCCGAAAAATATCGAGGCCCGCACGGAGCGCTATACCCTGCCGTCGGGGATGAAAGTTGCGCTGCTTACCAAAAAGACCCGAGGCGGGAGCGTGCAGGCCGTGATCCGTTTGCATTTCGGCGATCTGGAGAGCCTCAAAGATAAAGAGACTGTCGCGAGTCTGGCCGGGGCGACTCTCATTCGCGGAACCTCGAAGAAAGACCGCCAGCAGATCCAGGATGAAATCGACCGGCTAAAGGCGCAATTGAACGTCTCCGGGAGTGCCACAGGCGCCAATGTCAGGATTGAAACCGATCGCGAGAATCTCCCGGCCGTTCTTCGCCTTGCCGGGGAGATTCTCAAGGAGGCGGTGCTGCCTGAGACTGAATTCGAGCAGATCCGCAGACAGCGGCTCACGGGTTTGGAATCTGGAAAGTCCGAACCACAGGCCCTGGCATTTACCAGGATCCAGCGAACTCTTTATCCGTTTCCGAAAGGCGATGTGCGCGGCACGCCATCCATTGATGAGCAGATTGAAGAAGTGAAAACCGCCAAACTGGACGACGCAGTGGCATTTTACAGGAACTTCTACGGCGCCTCGCACGGCGAACTGGCGGTGGTGGGCGATTTCGATTCCGCCGAGGTGAAGAAGGCCGCGGCAGGATTATTCGGAGATTGGAACAGCGCGGCCAAGTACGAGCGCATTAAGACGGGTTTTCAGAAGGTCTCTCCCGTCAACGAAACGATTGAGACGCCGGACAAAGCGAACGCGGTGTTCATCGCGGGAATGCGGCTGAACTTGAGCGATGGGGACCCGGATTATCCCGCGCTGGTCTTTGGCAATTACATGCTGGGCGGCGGCTTTCTCAACTCGCGGCTGGCAACCCGCATTCGCGTCAAGGACGGTCTGAGCTACGGGGTCAATTCGAGCGTGTTCGCGAAATCCGACGAGAAGGACGGACAGTTCCAGGCTTTCGCAATTGCGAACCCGCAGAACGTGGCCAAAGTGGAGGCAGCCTTCAAAGAGGAATTGGGTCGGGCCTTGAAGGACGGCTTCACCCAAACGGAGATGGATGCCGATCGCGACGGCTGGATGCAATCCCGTACCGTTCAGCGCGCCGAAGACCGCTCATTAGTGAATCTGCTCGCGGCACGCGATTACGACAACCGGACCCTCGCCTGGGATGCGGATCTCGAGACCAAGGTGATGGCCCTGACTCCGGACGATGTGGTTTCTGCGATGCGGCGGAACCTCGACCCGGCCCAGGTCAGTATCATCAAGGCCGGCGATTTCAAGAAAGCTGCCTCCGCCAAGTAGCGGCGTCATTGAAAAACAACACTCAGGGCATTCGCGGGCGTCCCGTTTACATTCACGGAGACGATGGTCGCGCCCTTCCCCGCCAAGGCTCTTGGCAACGGGCCCACGATGAGCTGATCGAGTCCCAGGTATTGGCTCTGCGGACCAGCGTAGAGAGCGGGGACGGAGATGCCTCCCAGAGTCGCCAGCACATTGGAAACGCTGCTTCGCCCGCGGAACCCCGTACCGTAAAAATCGAGATACACGAGCGTACCGGCGGCGCCGGGGCTGGTTGGTTCGGCTACCCACTGGTTTTGGTTGGGATCGTAGACGGCCATGGGAAGGAGCACGCTGGAGCTTCCGTTGACGGCCTGTACGGAGCCGGCGGCCAAGCCCTGGCCATCACTACCTACGGAGAAGAGGCCCGGTGCGACGGCGCTCACCAGCAAGAGCCCTGCCGCTACCACCTGACCCGCATTACTGAAGGTACTGCGCCTGGGTCGCTGTGCAATACGCAAAACGTTTCCGAGATGCGCCAATACATATAGCGCGTAGAGCAGAATATGGAGAGCGCGATGAGGGCCAGGGTCATCCTGTGCCGGCGCGAAATGCGGCCGAGAATTATCGAGGCGGCAAAGAGGAGCACTCCCAGTTCAGCCTGGCTTTTCCACTCGAGCGGAAAAATGGCAAACAGCGCCAGGATCACCGCGGATACGAGCCAGAGCAGAATGGTCAAACAGGTAGGTCGGGAAGCCACTCCACAAACCTGTGGAAGTCCTCCGCGGCCGGAGAGTCCGGGGCGTAGTCTAGAACACTGAGTCCATGTGCCAGAGCTTCGGCCACTTTCTCATCCCGGCGAATGACGAAGGGGAGAAAGGCCGGCCCGAGTTCTTTGCTCAGCCAATTACGCATGTCGACATTCAAGGAGGAAGAGGCGTCGAACTTGTTGAGCAGGAAGCAGGCTGGGGCAGGGCAGCCGAGCTTGCTGCGGCACGATGGAGATGGCCGACGAATACATCCGTTGCTCAGTGGTGTCGGCTTTTTGCGGCCAGTATCTCAGCAGCACCCGGTCTACATCCGCGCGCAGATCGGCAATGGCGTTCCACAGCCATAGATCGTTCGCTGCAGATCCTGCGCGGCCAGTTGCTTCAGAACCATGTAAATAGGAGCGCCACGGCACAGAATCAGGGCATTCAGTCCGCGCGGAAGACTGCCCACGCGAAGTATAAGGGGAGCGTGCTATCTGTCTTGTCATCCGCCAGCAGGACGCGCTTGCCGCGGATGGAGAGAGCGCGCGAGGCCGTCGCCAGGATGGTGCTGAGCCCCGCGCCGCCTACCACTTGAATGGAATGCCAGAGCTTGGGGTAGGGGTGTTTTTCCGTGCTCTTCCCCGGTATGGGACAAGAGCTTCCAACGATGTTTGTCCGGCACGAGTTGAGTCGCGAGGTTTCAATTTCCTTCGAAAGGGACGTAAACGGGAGTGGAATTGGCTGCGAGACCTGCTCCTCCAGGCGCTGCAGTTGCTCGTCCACCTGAGGCGCTTCCGCGGAAAAAGCGCTTATAAGAAGTCGGGCTTTAGACCCGCGTTACCGAATAGCAAACTTGGATAATGGTGCAATCGTGACTCGAATATATCGACTTTCTGCTGCGCTAGCGCGCCGGCAAATACTGAATATCACATGGCTGTGGCGGGGGGCCGATGCGGCCCAAGC
>Ga0302325_10031023_pt1 | contig 11009 bp, 13 predicted proteins | sample Palsa_T0_2_FD_201948 | JGI IMG/M metagenome (GOLD analysis project Ga0302325, IMG submission 201948) | Peat permafrost microbial communities from Stordalen Mire near Abisko, Sweden - Palsa_T0_2 | ecosystem: Environmental > Terrestrial > Soil > Palsa > Peat permafrost | place: Sweden: Abisko... | reverse complement strand
CAGTTATGTCTGTTTTCAGCGGCAGCGCGCGGCCAGGCCCGGCCTTGGTTTCGATCTCAGCGGCGACAGCTTCGAGCAGGTCGGTTTCCGGCGCCGCCAGCATTACGCGAGCGCCGGCCTGCGCCAGGGCAATCGACATGGATTTGCCCAAGCCGGTGCTGGCACCCGTTACGGCAACCACGGTGCCGTCGAGGTCGATCCCATTCATGCGCGGACCGTACATGGCGTACAAACCGATGACTAGCGGGACCCGCGGCCGAACGTTCGAGATGCGCCGCTTCGTTGCGCTCCTCACATGAGGCTCGGATGTTGAGCCACCCACACGTTCGATTTTATGCTGAGGAGCCGCCGAACGTCCGGTTGAAAGTCAGTCCGATGATGAGCTTTCGCCCCATCTCGCAGAATTACCGCACGGCAAATAAGTGATAAGGTCCCGGCAAAATGCAGAATAATTGAAGAGCAGAAACGTTCATGCGAATCCTGGGCACAATCCTCGTCTTGTGCTGTATCGCTGCCGCTGCCGGGGCCGACCAATACCCGTCGCGCGCGGTCCGCGTGATCGTAGCCGCGCCGCCGGGCGGCCTCACCGATATCGTAGCGCGCTCGGTCTCGCAGTTCCTGCATGAGAAATACGGCCAACCTTTCGTAGTCGAGAATGTGGCCGGCGCCAGCAGCACCATCGGCGCTATGCAGGTGGCTCGCAGCGCTCCCGACGGCTACACACTGCTGGTCAATCCATCGCTGTTCGTCATCACGCCGATGCTGATGAAGACGCAATACGACGTGCTGAAGGACTTCACGGCGATTTCGAATTTCGGCACTGTGCCTCTCGCAATCGGCGTCAATCCAGACATTCCGTCAGAGAACATCCAGGAGTTCATCGCGCTGGCCAAGGCAAACCCGGACAAGTTCACCTGGGGCGCCGAGGGGGTAGGCTCAGTCGGTCATCTGACGATGGTGCGGCTAATGCGCGAGGGCGACTTCGAGATCCTTGTAGTGCACTATAAAGGCACCTCGCCAGCGCTGATCGACCTCATAGCTGGACGCGTCAGCGCCATGATTAGCCCGGTGCCGAATCTGATCGAGCAGTTCCGCAGCGGCAAGGTACGGCCGATCGCGGTGACCACCAAGACGCGACTCACTACCTTGCCGAACGTGCCGACACTTGAGGAATCTGGTTTCCCGAACTTCGAGATCGGCTCATGGTACGGGCTTTGGGGACCGGTCGGATTGCCCCCCAACGTAGTGGCGACACTGAACGCCGGCATTGCCGAGGCGGTCAAAACGCCCAAGGTGATGGATTGGGTAGCGCAACAGGGTCTGATACCGGTCGGGTCGAACTCAGCCGATTTCGCTGTGTTCCAGAACGCCGAGATCGCGAAGTATCAGAAGATCATCACTGATGCCAACATCAAGATAAGCAACTGAGCCGCAAGAAGCGCTTAACGAACGATCATTCGCTTGTCAGCACAATCGATTGTCGCGGCTTTGTTGGCACTGAGTTGCCGGCACTTTCAGCCCCTCACATCGCCAGCTCTTCTCAGGGGGCTTCGACCGAGGCGAAGCCCCCTATTCACGTTTCCTTCTGAGCATTACGATATTGTGCGAGAACGGACGTGATCAGAATGGTGACACATAGGAGATCGTGTTAGCCGACGGCTCAGCCTCATCTTCGCCCACAATGCGAAAGGTTTGCACACGACCGTCGTTTCGCTTTACCGTGACCGTAGTTTGCCCTAACGACGGTTCACGCCAGACGCGAATGGCCCATCACGGCCAATCTGGGCGCAGTAAATTCTTGGTCGCTACTGGCGGCGAAGCGGACATCGGCTGGCGGTTGAGCCCACTCCGTTCTGACCCATCTAAAGCCCTCCTCTTGCCCGGCGACCTCGTGAACTGCCTATTGTTTGGACTTGCAGACGGAAAATATCGGAAGCAACTTTTAGTTTCTAAGAGGCCGGGAAAGGCGTTTGCGGAGTCAATCTATGTCCGGTCAAGAAATGCGCTGTGCTTTCTGCGGCGAGCCGCTGGAGTTAAGACTAATTGGGGTGGTTGCCTGGAGGGTAGGCAAAACGTTTGTCTGTAATGAGTTTTGCGAAGACGGTATTTTGGCGGAAAAAGTCGCTGACCGACCGGCCTCGCAGTCTGAAAATCAAATTACAGAACCCCGCATAAATTAGCGGCCTTCTCAGGAAGGCTAGGAAGCCGCTCTCTAAAAGTTTTGCGCGCTGGGCCCGGCGCTCCGTCCGCGGTTCCATTCACAGCATCTTAAGCCGCGATGTTTTGTGCGCGAAGCCGCCGCGCCAGGATGCGCATGACATTAAGCGCGAAATGCGGTGTGTGGCTTACCAGGAACAGGAATTGTTTTTCGCTGACCGGTACGATTTTGACATCGGTCTTGGCCACCGCCGTGGCGCTGCGCGGCGCCGGGTCGATCAGCGCCATCTCGCCGAGAATGTCGTGGTCGCCGAGCGTGCCAAGCAACCGGTTGCCGAGACGGACATCCACCTTGCCGCTCTGGATGACGAAGAATTCGGCGCCCGCGTCACCCTCGTTTAAAATGACCTCCCCGGCCTTGAACTCTCGTACCGGAGCGCCGGCGCCTGCCAGAACGCCAAAATTGATCGCCATGTCGGACATTTCGAGGCCCTCGCAACCTTAAGATGAAACTGCGATTCAATCACGTGCGGGAGTTCATACCGGAATGTCGCTTATCCGCTTCACTTCTGCCGCCTTGTAATTTGGTCGCTATCGTGGAGAAGCGGCACATTGGTCCGGACTTTATAACTGCACGGCCATCGACCTATTCTTCGGGCGGCAGTATTTTTTGGACGCAGACCTGATCGATGAGATGTTCTCGACGCAGGTCCGTCAGATGTGCCCTCTTTTCCTCATTCGTGAGGTGCGCACCGACTCCGTTGGTCATGACCAAAACGAGAGTCCGATCATCCATATCCAGCCAGTAGGAACGACGGACAAGCTTATTGTTGCCGTCTCTGACGAACGGGCTGTCAATATTTTCACTTAAGTCTGGTTGGTAAAACTGAGCCATGCGCTATTTCCGCCTGTGGGTAGGGTGTTACGGGAACGAAATAAAAACCACCCCGCTCAGCGAGCCAAGGATTCGATTGACTTGTTACAAGCGAAAACTCCCTCGTCGCCTTATCTGAATGTTCCGGGACCGGTTCGAAACCAACCTTCGTAACCTCTGGAATTGAGCCATGCTCTTAATCCCTTACTCCCGGCAAGCCATTCCAAAGCCTCGATCTCACTTTGGAAGCCTGCAACATCCTCCTGTTGTCCGCTTGGATGCGTCGCGACAAGGTACCACCACCCTCCGCATCGAAGCGGTTTGCGAGCAAAGCCGACTTGTTTGGTCAATTCCACTACCGGAGGTGAATCGATCGCGATGTCACTGTCTGTAGTTAGTCCCGACCTTCTCGGACTCGTCTGTTTTGTTACTGGCATTCGGCTGACTAGCGCTCAGTGGTATACACGCGCTTCGGCTCGACGGCGCTGAAGCTCGAAGGAGATATCGGCGTTCGCGCATGACGCAGGGGAAAACAGACGTTCGCCTGTGTCGGCCTTATTTGCGCTGTTGCACCTGACAATCTGCGGCGATTATTGCCGGAATAAGTGGTTTGGTGGAAGCGGTATTTAAGCCGCCAGGAAAAAGCTATTCCAAGGGACGCCAAGTGATGGAACCGGCGAAGCCGGAGGCCACTCCCAAAACGGCCGGGATAGTCGCGCACCGTCTGTGCCGCATATTCGTTCGACATACGCGCGAGATCGCGAGCTTCTTTAGCGTCGCCAAACCAGGTGCCGGGATTCGACAGCGATGTCATCGCAAGTGTGACCCCGAATTTATCCATCTGTTCCAGTGACCGTGCTGGGGTCCATTCGAGGACGCTGACAAAATTCGGCGCAAACGACAGCAGGCGATCGCGCGCTACGGTCACATATTTGGGCGGCAGAATATGATAATGCACATCAATAATGCGTGCCTGGTTAGATGACGTTGAAGGCTCTTGCGCCTTGGCGCCTGTTTCGAAACCTCTGACTGCGAAAGCGGCGCTGGCGGCCAGAATAGTGCGTCGCGTCGTGCAGCAAAGGCAGCCGCTCGTGTGTTTGATGCGCTTGGAACCCAAGTCTGCTGGCATGGCCATCTTCTCGTTAACTTTTGTAATTCGAACTACGGTTCCTTGAGCATCGCGCGTTCGCGCGCGAGGAACTCGGCGACTTCCGGTCCGTCATAAGGCACATCCACAGCCATTACGTCGCGCATGCCGACAAACTGACCGCCGTAGAGCGCCCCGCAATAATGGACAGGAAGGACCATATCCCAGAGAATGAATCCGTTTACATCGACGCAATTCGCATCGACCGCTGCGGCGACAACTTCCCCGACCACCATCAGCCGACCTGTCCATTCCTTGGTCCACTGGACGCGGCACTCGAAGTTTCGCGGTGTCTCCTGGATTCTTGGCGGCGCAACGTGCGTCGATACCAGGCTCGTAATCCCAGCTTTCTCCAGTTCGTTCGTGCCTGGTGAGAACGGCAGCCCCACGATCCGCACCGCCTCCAGGCTCGCTCGGTCGAAGCGGGGCAGATTGGCGACAAATTCCCCCCGACCTAGAACATTGCGTGCGGTATCGCTCCCGACATTTGCCGTAAATGCAATCTGGACAGGCTCGTGATTGACCCGTGTACAGGTGCCATACGCAGCCGCGTTCGTTCGTCCTTGGTCATCAACGGTTGTAATGATTGCCAGACTTGAACTCGGGGCGAACAGCCGGTCCCACCACCTTCGCGGTTGTTCGAGTTTCTGTGGTCTCATCGAAAGCGCTCCAGTGCATTCCCCTCAACCCACAAGAGAGTGAAGACGAACGCCGTTACCGTGAGATTTCCTCCAGAACCTTTTGCTTGGTCTCGACCGCGAATAGGAACACGATCAGAGCGCCGGTGAACGCACTCACGCCAAAGAATAGGAAGACCGACGGCAGACCCGCGCCTCCGAGAATCACCCCGACGACAATCGGACCTATGATCGATGCGATACGCATCCAGGAGCTCGCCGCTCCGCTGCCCAGGGCGCGCATGCGTGTGGGGTAGATCTCGGGTAGATACACGTAAATGGCTGCGAGCAGGATCGAGATGAAGAACAGCGCAACAGAGGCAAGCTCCACGACGGTCGTTACTGGGACCTGCTCCTCTCCGCTCAGCCACCAGAGCGCCAACAAAGGTATGCAGGCGCCGAGAAATGAAACGATGTAACAGACACGCCGCCCGAAGCTGTCAATCAGCAGGGCTCCGAACAGACCGACAAAATAGCTGATGAAGCTGTATTGAAGGTTTTGTTCGATCGGAAGGTGATAGACCGTGCGATAAATCGTCGGAAGCCACGCAAGGAGGCCGTAGCCGACGAGAGATGTTGCGAAAGCGAGCGCCCAAGCCGTCAGTGTTCTCGACAGATAGCCCTGTTAGGGATTGCGCCTTTATGGGCCGCGACATACCGCTCGGCGGCTTGCTTGAACGTGATCGCCTTGGCGTTTTGTGAAAGCCGCCTCCGCGCGCTCGACCTTAACTGCGGCAGCGCGCTCGCGTGCTGGCAAAGTGGCCCGATGAATAAGCGCCCGCATGGCCGCTAACCGCCGCAAGCAGTCTCATAAAAGGTTCTGTAGGTGTGCGGAATTGCACACAACGCTACGAACAATAGTAGCACGGGTAGAGAACGTGCCAGCTGATTTACCGACTCCTTGTCGACGTTGTGTCGCGGCGTGAAGTCCGCCGACAATCGTGGCCGCCCCTGGCGACTTTAAGCTTAATCGCCGATCGAAAGTGCACGGATCACCCGATACTGCTAAATGCAATTTTGCATTCAAACAATGACCCCATATCCCCGTCTGTATGCAGGCGGAGCTGCGGAACCCCAGCCGCGGCTCCGCCCAAGCATAACAGGTTCAGCGTCAACGCTCGGTACGGTTCAAGATAACGAACGCTAAAGCGCCGGCAGTGCGCCGCGAAGCTGAGATCGAATGGCGCTGATGATCGTTGAAATCCGCCTCAGCCGAAACGCCGACGGTAGCATTGACCGGCAGGGGCCATTCTTGGTCATTGCAAACGAGCGCACCGGCCTGTGCTTAAACGAGCTGCAGGTGATTGCTCAGCTCGCGCTCGATGAAGACCGCGGGCGCTTTGAGGCGACGTGGGTGGATGGTGAGTGGCAGTTCGGACCGAGGGTGCAAGATGCCTAAGCATCCCGCTTGGTCGACGCCCCTACCCCGACTGATCACGATCCCCGCAGCTAATGGACGCTGCTCAGCGGGCGGGGTGTGAATTTAGTGGATTCAGTGGATAACGTCATCCTTCTGCAACTAATGGGGCATTAGCTCTTCACGTATGCTTGTAAAATAAGTTTCCGTATGGGCGAGCGCAATTTGTATGGGCAGGCCCAAATGGTTGCTGAAACTAAATTTCCGCCATTCCTGATCGCCACCCCACGCTGTCCGAAGTGCGGCACGCAGATGATGCTTGCGCGCGTATTTCCCGATCGACCCGGTTATGATCAATGCTTGTACGAGTGTCCTAAGTGCGAGCACGAAGTGACGGAGGTCGGTCAATTTAGAAGGACGGCCGCTCCGTTTCGCGTGCGGAACGTGTCGCGCTTGTTAGGGTAACAGCTTATGTCGGTACTCAAAGTCGTTGAGTCATTCCGGCAGCGAGCCGTTCCCTTCCGGCGGCAAGTATCCAGTGGGCGCGACGGCTCAGATTTTGTGTTGCCTTCCAGCCGGACAAAGTTGTTGTGTTCAGACACAGCGCTGCGCGCGAATTGCGGAAGCTTTGTCTCCAGCTGCGATGGGAAATCGTGAGCGACACAACAGCAGACCCTAACGAACCTGCGTCTTGGTAACGTTCCAGGGTCTACGGTTCGGCCCGGCGGGTGCAGGATGCAAAACGGCATGGAACCGGTAAGGCTCGGCCCGGATTTAGCGAGCGGTCACCGGCTTCGACACCGGTGGCTAAGGCCCCACGGATCACCAAAGCCCCTCAGCCCCTCTCCGTGGGGCCTTCTGTTTTTTGCTGAGATGAGGTCTTGCCGTCGCGGGAAAGCCGCGCCGGGCACTCAGGCCTTACGAAAATGATCAGGATTTCGCTTATTCAGCAGATGTCGAACGCGGGCAACGTGCGGGATGTAATTATTTCTTTTGGCCCAACCAATCGCCTCCTCTTGAGTGGGAAACGTTGCGAGCACTTTATCTCCTTCGGTCTCGACCACGTAGTTATCAATACGCGCATGTTCATCACGCGCTTTGGGCCGCGGTTCAACGTAGACGCTTATCATGACGATCCTCCCGGATCGGCTATTATCGAGCAAAGATCACATAACAAAAAAGTCCCGGCAAGCTCACGCCGGCCAGGCCAATTACAGCCCCGACGTGCGGCGGACAGTTCCGACGCCGATCCGCAACTCCCGTGCGATGCGCGACGCGCTTCCGAAGCCTGGCAAGCGTGGCCCTGCAAGAAACAGACAGCAGCATGAGTATTGAAAGCTTAATTCTCGAAGAAGCCGACTATCAGGCGAAATTGTTGCGCGGTCCACGGTCGAGCTTGGAGGCGGAGTTTCGCGATATAGAGAAGCGCAAATCGGAAATAGAGGCGCGACTTCAGGCAGGGAATCTCGCGTTCGAGCGCCTCGGCAATTTTGACCCCGCATCGGGGCGGATTTCCAATGTCCCCGTTGCTGGGTTCAGAAAGAAATTAGATCGGGCTTGCATCCCGTCGGTAGCAATACTCGCGACGACATTTTGCGCTGCGGCGTCTGCGGATCTCCCGATTCCTAGCCGGTAAAACTTGTTGAAAACTGTCAATCGATACAAGTACGGCGGCCGGCATCGATCAATGCGGCGAGCGCAGCCTTTAGTTCCGCGGGATGAAGCCTGATCGCAGATTGTCCTAACGCAACGCGATTGTTGTAGCGAAAGTCGGACTTCGCAAGCAGCGGTGCCGCGCACAGCGAATAGCGGTCGATTGCAGTCGTCGGCTTCCCCTTCAACTCATGGACAAGGTTGGACGCGGAACACCCTCCAGCGGATACCGTACACGCCAATTTAGCATCCAACGGCTGCGCTAGCGATGCCCAGGGTGCCGCATGGTAATATCATCCATACGACGAGGACCTATAGAATAATACCGATCCGCCACCATCCGTTGAGTTTTATTTGCATCGCCTCGACCTCACTCATCGGCGATACAATCTACCAACTATGTTTTCCGAGAACCAACGTGTATCAGCCATTTGCCCATGGTCTACCGCAAATCGCATCGATCGCAGCGTCACAAATAAATGACGAGAACTCCATATTGCGTTTTTGACACTCGTTCAGGATCAATTCTTCCAGCTGATAGCTCAATCTGAATGAACGCATGCGAACCTGATTCGAAAAAATGGATTTACAATCAGTTTTTTCTGTCTCCTCCGTCATACCACTTCCTTGCAAATACTCCTACGATCGTGCCGCTTTCCGCTCATGATCGTGTGTCTTGAGATATCCGGCTAAAATTCTGCGAAGCAGCTGCGATCTTGTCAAATCCATTACGTCGGCCTGGGCCATAACACTTGCGGCCTCTGCGGCGTGGTGCTTTATAGCATCGACACATATTGGTTCGGTGGGATGTACTTTGACGCGGTTCGCGGGATCGCAGATCAAATTAGACACCATTTTTTTGAGCGCCGGTCAGTCGGTGAGCGCCGATTAAAACCCTGGCTCTCCCCGTCCATCGTCACATCAGGCGCCGGCAATGTATTACGTACCGGCGATTTAGAGGTCTGCGCGGACGGGGAGATCCCCGGGGTTACGCGACTATCTTTTCGGAGAAAGATAACGGCGCTCACGAGTTCGCGGTCGCGCGCCTGACGTCGATCCCTCGCAGATATCTTGCCGCGCCACGAACGGGCGAAATGATAGCCGGCAATGTGAACTTGCCGCCTAGCAATCTCAGTAAGGTCCGGTTAACTTGAAGCCGCATATTTATCGGGATTCTTTGCGCGTCGTTAAACCGTAACAACCATTTCGAGTAGCGGAACTGGCTGGTGCCAAGCTATCGAGCGGGGATGCCGACACCATCACCGCTAGGCTTACCTCCAGGCTTTTGGGAGGAATATCGCAAGCGGATCGAACCCGACCTTGCACAGCTAAGGCATCACCTTTTCCCACTTGAGGCCGGAAAAACGCATCTTCGGGATGGGGAGAACGATTGGACGCATTTTTGGATTGCCCGTTTTCGGCGCGTGATAAGGAATTACGAGACGATCCTGGATGCGATGAACCAGGGCGACTTGCGTTAAGGTCCTGAGATCACCGTCGCCGAGCGGCGAACCTTCGGCTGCAATCGTGACCATCAGCGTTTAAGCGATCCGGATATTTGTCTGCGGATAAGTTTCGCGCAGCGAGCATATCTCCGAGCGGTCCCTAACACCTGCAAAATGCCAGCAAGGGGCTAAGCATAAGCATTTGAAGTAGCTAGACTATCCAGGCGTGAGTCGCGATTTCCAGTAACGATTCTCAGCACTTTCGGCTTAAAAGCGCTCTGTTGGAGTGCGTGCGCGATGTTAGCTGCGACCATCCAAAAATTTGCCTCGGACGCAACGCGGTTGCGCTCGCCGCGGAGATTTGCCGGCTGTCGTAAAGCCGCAACCACCGTCGAATTTGCACTCGTTGCCACGCCGTTCATCGCGCTCCTGGTCGCAATCATCCAGACGTTCGTCGTGTTCTTCGCACAGCGTATGCTCGACGAAGCCACCGAGGAGGCGAGCCGCTATATCATGACCGGTCAGGCCCAGGCCGCGAACATGACGCAGTCCGGCTTCGCCAACTATCTCTGCACCAGCTCGAACACAGCCACCCTAGTCAGCGCGCTGTTCACATGCAGCAATGTCATGATCAACGTGCAGAACTATTCCTCATTTTCGTCCGCTAACACCACGACTCCGACCTTGACGTACAATGCCAATGGTACGGTATCGAACACCTGGAGTTACAGTGCGGGCGATGCCGGCGACATCGTCGTTGTCCAGGTCATGTATCAGTGGCCGGTCGTGCTCGGACCGCTTAGCTTCAATCTCGGCAATCTGTCGAACGGCGATCGGCTGCTGATATCGACGGCCGTATTCAAGAACGAGCCGTACTGATGCTCGCCCGCATCTTGCCAGCCCGATATCCCTCGGTTCTGCGTCGCTTCGCGCGCGATCCCAAAGGCGTCTCCGCGATCGAATTCGCCATGGTGTTGCCGTTCATGGTGGCGCTCTATATCGGCGCTATCGAGCTTGGTGATGGCCTGACTATCCGATTCAAGGCCACAGTGGCGGTGCGCTCGGTGACGAGCCTCGCCTCAGAGTATGTCGGTATTGACACCTCGACGATGAGCAGCATTCTCAACGCGGCATCCACGGTGATGATGCCATATCCCACGTCGAGTATGGCAATCACCCTGAGCGAGATCACCACCAACGCCAGCGGGCAGGGTACGGTGACCTGGAGTTGCTCGCTCAATGGCACTCCGCACACCTGGAATTCTTCCTATACGCTGCCGACCACTCTGCAGACCGCGAACATTACAGTCCTTCTGGGGGAGGTAACCTACCCCTACACGCCGGGGCTCGGTTACGTCATCAGCGGAACGATCAATATCTACCAAATCATGTATTTTTATCCGCGTCTCACCGCCACGATCACGGGGCCAGGCACGGCGTTGAGCTCCTGCCCGACTTCATAAAATTCCGAGCGGAAAGCCCTACAACGTGCTGCGCCGCTCCACCACCGCCATCTGGCGACATCAAAGACGTAAATGGGCCGGAGCAAATTGGGCATTCCCGCTGGGTTTTGGCTTATACCAAACCGTAGGGTGGCTGACTCTCTGGGGGATTCACGAATCACGTGGGGAATGATTCAAGGTGGCAAACGGAGGGGGTTTGCCATGGGCCAGGCGATTGCGGTTCGGACGGACTTTAC
>Ga0302325_10031020_pt1 | contig 11010 bp, 13 predicted proteins | sample Palsa_T0_2_FD_201948 | JGI IMG/M metagenome (GOLD analysis project Ga0302325, IMG submission 201948) | Peat permafrost microbial communities from Stordalen Mire near Abisko, Sweden - Palsa_T0_2 | ecosystem: Environmental > Terrestrial > Soil > Palsa > Peat permafrost | place: Sweden: Abisko... | reverse complement strand
CGGCTCGCAGAGGGAGGCCCGGAGGTTCTAGTACCCAGAAGGAGCAGAAGGGGCAGAAGGGGCAGCGCCGGCAGCACCGTTTTTGCTGCAAGATGAAGTATCCTCGGAGCGACAGTCGTCGACCCCGTTCATTGCAGTAGGACACAAGCTACTGTACGAAGTACCTGCCTGTATGGGACCGGTCGACGAGACGCTCTCTTCCCAGACCTTCTCAGCTCACGACACACCCTGCTGCGCAATCAACCTTCCAAAACTTCGCTGCATCAATAGCTTCATTAATTACAATCCCATCCGAACGACCTACGCGGACTTCGATTTATTCCACACCGCAGCGCTTGCAAGACAATAACTTTCCTTACATAAGCGACAATCGCCCCCCAGACGCTGCGACCCCTAGCTCTCATTCGCTGACCGTAGCGAGATTGCCTGGATTGCCTACCTCTACACCTCAGCCTCTCCTCTCTGAATCTCCCCATCGCCCAAGAGCTGCCCGTGTGCTGTCCACGCTGTCAAGCTTTCCTCCCAGCCCTGCATCAATTGTCGCATCCCATCGCGCTCCTTTAGCACAATTGTTGGCTCTTCAGTCGTGTCGCGCAACAGATCGGACCTTGGTCAAGCCGCATTAGGGGTTTCCGTCCAATCTGCACATCCCACCGCCATCCACGCGTGCAGAGATAACTCGGGCGAAAGAGCAGGAAAGTAACTACGGCTTCTATCACTAGTGGCCTGACAAGGTCGTGAATTGCCCTCGATGAGTAATGAGACTCCTCAGCCCACTGAGCAAGATCTTCGCCGCTCAACTTCGGTAGAAGGCGGGAAAGCATCGAAACCACCTGCGCTGGATACTTCGAGTTGTACGTGGTCCGCTCCGTTCATATACTCCATTGGCTGTGTAGTTGAGTTGGATGCGCCGGGCGTCGAGGCGCAGGTTCTGAGAAGATAAGCAGCTAATGTATGATAGTTACGACTACTCCTCACCCACCCAGCTCATCAACTCAGACCACCTCCACTGCACAAAATACAGCCAGCACCGACGGATCCGAGGCTCCAGTCTTGTCGGGGTCACAGAACGATAAGGATTACCCTCGGGTAGCTGATGAGGCTCCAGAGGTTCCTAAGAAGAACCGTGGCCTTCTCCACGTCCCATCCAGATCCTCTTCGCACAAGATACAACCATCCCCAACATCGACGGGACTGAGTGGAGCAACTGCAAGTGATCCCAGAGAAAGCATCGGTGGCAGGTCGAAGGAGTCCAAGGGCAGCATTTTGGGTAGGAGGCGGAATGGGAGTGCTACAAGTAGCAAGATGTCGATAACACACCAAGGTTCCTCAGCGGGACCAGCGGGAAGCATGAATCCCGCGATGTCCGGCGCCAAACAATCTCAGCAACCAAAGAAGAAGGGCTTCTTATCGTTTCTCTGTTGTGGAGTTCCAGATAGCGCCAATACATCAGACCCGAACGAAGCAGCTATTCTTGCGAACAAAATTACCAAGGTGCCTTCTGGGCGACCAACTACCGCGAGTAGACCAGAGCATGGATCAACGGATCAGATGGATAGCATTCCGCCGCAGCCGCAAACCGAGAAGGAGGCTCTACAAAATGAGCCAGAAAGAGAGAAGAATGTTGTGGCGAGTTTAGATTCTGGTGGAACTTTGCAATCAGGAGCAGGAGTGAATGGCGACGCGAATCGACTGTCGGGAGATGCACGGGACCAACCATTACCTGCTTTACCCAAGGTAGCTGAAACAGCGGCTCAGGCTGGGCAGTCAAATCCTTCAGTCGTGGTACAAGGTCCTTCAAGAACCGAATCGGCTGGGACTTCCAAATCTGCGCCGGTTCCATCACAAGTGCAGAAAGATGGAGAGGGGGATGTGAAGATGGTAGATTCAGACCCTGTACCAACAGAAAAAGTAGAACCCGTTGCTCCCGTTGCTCGGCGGGACGAGACCGCCAACAGACCAGTTTTTCCACCACCGCCGTCCGTGCCTCCCCCTGCACCAACCGAAGAGGTCGCCTCTCCAGAGCCTGCGGAACAGAAGCAACAATGGTTGTTACCACCAATCGCGCCAAAATTCCAAGGGAAAAAGTGCCTAGTTCTTGATCTTGACGAAACTTTGGTTCACAGCAGTTTCAAGGTATGTTTGGTAGAATCTATTTGTCTTATAACTCGCTAATTTATCCAGATTTTGCACCAAGCAGATTTTACAATCCCTGTTGAGATTGAGGGTCAATATCACAATGTCTATGTGATTAAGCGACCGGGTGTGGATCAGTTTATGAAACGAGTTGGTGAACTTTATGAGGTTGTCGTTTTCACAGCTTCCGTGTCCAAGGTAAGCAGTGTTCTACCTCAGAAATGATATTTTACTAACAATTCCAAGTACGGTGATCCTCTGCTGGATCAGTTAGATATTCATCATGTCGTACATCACCGTCTCTTCCGCGAAAGTTGTTATAATCACCAAGGAAACTACGTCAAAGATCTTTCTCAGGTGGGACGAGATCTTAGAGAAACCATCATCATCGATAATTCTCCAACATCCTACATCTTCCACCCCCAACACGCCGTTCCGATCAGCAGTTGGTTCTCCGATGCTCACGATAACGAGCTTCTTGACCTAATCCCGGTTCTCGAAGACTTAGCAGGCTCGCAGGTGCGAGACGTCAGCTTAGTCCTAGATGTCGCCCTCTGAAGCAAATCTTACCAGTGCGATCCTGCATGCAGATAAACTTGCTATCATAGCGGATGGCGTTTCGGTTGATACCTTTGGTTCCATTGTAGAATGTACTGTTTAATCTATATAATAGGCTTTACATCTGGCGAGACCAGATCCAGTCTTCTTTTTGGGTGGATCGTGGGGGGGATTTGAGCGGGCAATCAAAAAATGAATGGGGAGAACCATGTTTACTCTGGAGGAGCTGGGTGTCTTTGAGAGGGATCTTGGGATTGCAAAAAGATTTTGTTTTTTGAGTCCCAGCCTCGAAGACCGTTACAGAACAGCTGTTGCTGTCTCGTCTTATTTTCTTGTTCCAAGGGAAGCATACAGAGAGGGAGTCTTTTCATTTGTTCATTCTTCACTTTATAGCATGCGCATAGGCGCGAGATCGAGATCCCCTTCCTGTAACAAAGCAAGCAAGCATAGTCGGGTGTCTTCTCCTGCGCGAGAGGTCCATAGCGTGAAAATAGGTGACGATGTTTAGCATCGTTTGGAAAACTCATTTGAGACTGAATGTTCCTGATGAATGTGAGCTTCACCGTTCATTTTTAATACTTCACTTTTGCTTTCGCTGTGAACGATGCAGTGAAGTGAAGCTCTCCCAGATTCATCCCAGCTCCACTAGCGTCCTCTACCCGCTCGCTACCAAGCCCCTTCAATGCATCTCGTGTCCTCAATTCATAATTTTGAACGCCCAACGCAACGAAGTACAACCACCACCTCAATCCACCACGCACACGACACTAGTCCTTTGCACTCAATCGCACGCGCATTCTCCTACATAATTTCTCACAGCCCTTAATTCGCCGTCAAGATGGTACGTCTCTCTCTCTCCCTCCTTAACAATTGCAATGCCTCAAAACGACCATCTGCCACCACACACCTGCCCTTCCCATTCCTTTCCAGTCCTCTCATCTCACACCTCTCCAATGTGCACACAAGCTAATGAGAAGAAAAGTCATCACCCCGCCCCTCCTCTCCAGTCAACAGTCCCCCTTCAGCAGGCGTTGGACGGCCCAGCTCTCCCACCCCCCCTGGCGGACCAAAGACTGCGATCCGAAGACGCGCGGCTGCTGATCAGAAGGATAAGCTGGCTAATGCGAGGCCATCGAGCACGAGAGCTGCGGGCGCGGGGGGGAGTAGTAGTACTATGTTGCGTGAGTTTGTCCTTTCTCTGGTTGACGGGTAGGATTGGAGGGAGAGAGGGGAGAGGAAATGGAAGCTGACAAGAAACAGGACTCTATACGGATGAATCGCCTGGATTGAAGGTTGATCCTGTGGTTGTGCTTGTGCTGTCGCTGGTGTTTATTTTCAGTGTTGTGGCGCTGCATAGTATGTCCTCCCTTCCTATTTTTGCTTCCTTGAATTTTCTGTTGGTGGTGAGTTCGGTCTCGGGGGAAAGGGAAGCTAATTTGGGAAATTGCAGTCATTGCGAAACTCACGAGGAAGTTTTCTAGCTAGGTTGTGCGCTGGGCGAGACGGGCTGGGAGTGCGACAGTGGACCTGGGCATATTGAGGGAGGTTTGGGGATGGATAGAGAAAGGAAAAGGTGCATAAAATTGAGCGCTGGGTTCTTGGCGGCCAGATGAGCCCTTTGCAGCGTTTGCAAGTGGATTTTCGTCTGCGTGTGCTTGTATTATATGCAGTATTTTAGGGAAAGGGAATTGCTGCACTTTTCATGTTTGGACTTTGTGCTGCTTATGAGAAGTGAGTATCGAGAGACAGGAGGTTGTGGCGTAGATGTGGACGTGGAAAATGTGGAGATCTTCAAGTGAAGAGCTCCAGGAGTCCAGAGGCAATGGTGCTGTGTCCCTCCTGAAGACACAAGAAAGGGCTGCAGTTGAAGCCAGCTTCAAGAGCAGAGCAAAATTTCTTTTTTAACACCCATGTTCATCCAAATTATTCTCAAATCAGTCTCACCGTGGTACTTGCACCCAGATACTCTCGTTCTTCGAGCGCTATAAAGGCTTCTCGTCTCAGCTCGCTCAGTCTCTCAACTGCGTGAAGCAGGGACTTGCTACTATTAAGAAGGTTTACTAATGGGTTGTGGCGTAGGTTGAAGAAAACGGGTGTTATGAGTGAAGAATCCGGTTGAGACGGCGTTTCAGGACAGCAGGTTTTTGGAGCTGGATGATGATGCTGAGTCGGAATAGGGGGGGTATATATGGGTGGATTGTTGCTTTTGCATCTGGGCACTGCATGGATGGGTGGGGGATGCATTGGTGTTGGTTTGGGATTTGGGAAAATTTCCGGGCTTGAGAGAGAGGTTTCTTGTGGGATAACTGGGGATTTGTAACGTACGATTTTCGAACTCTTGTGTTGGTATTCCTCCATCCAGATCCATTTTCTCGCGGGCAACCTTGTTTCCCTGGCGTCTCTTAAGCAAGATTCGGGCAAGTTGCCTATCGACCAGCTAAGCCAAGTATCTCGTCTCTCTGCCTTGCGGTCTTTAGGTCGGTAGGCTGATCGGGCTAATATGAGATGGAGGCTTATGACTCTAATGCTGAGTAGCTTGTCAACTTTAATTTTCTTTCTATTAGTGTTTTTGCTCTATACTGCGGATTTATTACTGATCTATCTATCCCATATGCCGTCTGATACCATCATTTCAAACCCCAAGCGCCTTGTCTCGTCATCTACCTCGTCCTCCCAAGAGCCAAAATCCCCTTGAGTTTCAGCTCCTGATAAACATCTTTACCCTCCACCCACAAATCCCCATAAACCCATCCAGCACCTTTCACACCCGGTACCTCCGTCTACCCTCTTCCTCCCACGGCCCTAAATCCTCGTCTTCAGCGCGTATAAGTCTTCCACCCCTTACTAGAAGATACAACAGCAAAACTCTGCTCCCTCTCCTCAAGTTCTCGCCATAGCGCTTTGCTATTTGCAAATGTAATAAGTTTGCGCGCGAGCTCGGTGCTGATATCGATGAGCTTGGGATGTGAATACCACTCCCTAAGCGTCAGGAATTGAAACCCGAGTTCTACGAAATGATGCCCTGTTACGCCATAATACGGTGTTCCAGGGAAGGGGCTGCGGAGTGCATTGTTATATCTATACAAGTTTTTCTTACTTCCCGGTGCTAGGGAGGAAGCGAGAGTGGCAAGCAGGTGGCGAGTTGGCGGGAAAAAGATGACGTCTCCGATTTCCGTGTTTACTCGTATCTAGAAGAGATTTCGGTCCATGATTTGTGATATTTGAGCTGCGCAGAGGAGTTTCTCGACGCCTTCTTGGGAGAAGAGGGATGTGAGGTATGCAATAAATGCTGGGAGTGGGACGCTGCGCGTTGCTTCTGCGAGGAGATATTCCTTTCCTATGTTGTTAGCTTCCCAAAATCACGGAGGATTGAAGAGAGGAGCTCACCTCATTTAATGACTCTCCCACAATAATCTCTTCCACCCACTTACACTTGTTAATCAACTCGGCTTCATTAAAGTAATTCGGCACCCCCGGCTCAAAAACATCTCATCAGCAACAGGCGGCGTAGAAAACACCAAAATCCCCTGAGCAGCCTTAACCAAAATTTCCACCTCCACACCCCTCAACTTCTCCAACCTCTCCTCACCCCCCCTCTCAAGCCCCAAAAAGTTCAAAAGCCAAAGATACTCCTCTTACCTCTGCGCAAACGAAACAGGCCTTGAGGAGTAAGCGGTCCCAGATTGCAAAATTACCCGCTTGAAAAGAGGGGTGGAGGAACAAATGTGGAATGCGAGACTCATACTCCCTGCACTTTCTCCGAAAGCGGTTATTTCCAAGGGGGTTGCCACCGAAGCCGGAGATGTGAGAGTGGATACAGAGGAAGGTGAGGCGTTGGTCGTGGAGCCAGAAGTTGGTGCTTGGTTCTCCTGACTTCTTGGCTTCGGTGAGGAGGTCGGAGCAGGCGAGGAAGCCTTGCCAGTTTAGACGGTAGCTGGGGATTTAGTTGGGTTATGTGGAGATAGGGGAGGGTGCGGAATTGGATTACGGGCGGAGAAAGGTGGAGGTGGACGCCGGTTAGGGGGCCGAGGGTGTGGGTATATGTTTGTGGTGATGGAGGGGTGGTGGTAGCTATTGTTGGTGAAGAAAGATCCGGATAGAGATTGGTTATGAGAGTGATGGTGTAAGGGTTCTTAACTAAGGGTTTGGAAAATGAGATATATCAAGAATAATGTCGGGTTAAGAAGTGCCGGATTCGAAAGATCGGATGAATTGCTTTCTATTAGTGATATAACTCGGAATAATTTACGGGGAAACAGAGTCCCCGAAATGGATTATCATTCCTGCTGCTTTGTTGTTTAGCTGCAGTTGAAGCTCGACAGACTTAGGTTGATCCGGCTTCATGTACCGTTTATCCGGGGTTCTCTTGCTTGGAAAGAGGAGCGGAATTTCGGAGGTCAGACTTTAGCCGGGAATTCTGCTCTCGAGTTTTGATATCTCGAGCTTCTTGCGCTTGAGTTTGTAGTGTTATGAAATGTTGGATTTACTCCTGTTTTCGCATTTGCGAATAATACAACTTGGCAATAGAAAGTCGCTTGGAAGAAGTGGTGAGTAGAGGAAGAGGTACAGTAGGAAATATCGCGTTCGGCTGTGAGTGAGGCGAGGTTTCATTCGTCTCACTCGTAACACTTTAAAGGGTGAAGACATTCCCGTGCATTATCTTCTTATACCGAAATTGGTTTTGATACGGATTGGCTTTGAATTCGTGATAAAAGGTCCCTTATCGGTTTGATTAACTGGTTGTTGATATCTTTTAAAGTGTTGCAAAGGCGAAATAAATTGCGACCATCTCTGCCTTTATATCTTAGGCCCTTAATTAGAATCTCAGACTAGTGACACTCTTAATTTTGAAATCCTCCACCTTTATAACCCTGATATTTGAATCGAATTAATAATTAATAATAGTAATCTAAGCTAAATCTTTACTTGCATTCCTTCTCTATAGTTAGTCACTATTACTACTCTACTTATTCTCGCCTTCCCTTATGCTTAAGTTTCTTAGTTATATTCCTACTCTTCCTTTTATTAACTAAGTAAATATACTATATTGCTTTATTATATAAAAGTTATTAACTTTATAAAATTACGAGGTCCTCGCAGCTCGCAGGCTCGCACCTGTGGCGTCTCAGGGCGGAATCTCCACGACCCATTGGTCTCGAGAAAGCAGAAGACGGTCCTATCGTTGTGAGGGATAGACTCGATGTTCTGGTTTTGCTCCTCTACGTCGAACTGACGATTCAAATCATCTATATTATTAGCTCGTTATAATTATATCCGAATCTGTATGAATACCTTTATTAAGGAGATTAACAGCCCATTATACATTGTAAGGATAAATATGTTGTCTTGCGGCTTTTAGTCTGTGTTGGCCATGAGTGTGCGTCAGTACGGCGCCTTGAGGAAGCTTAAGGCATTAGAGGTTCTCGGTGTCTTGCAAATCTTCGATGGTTACTCTAGATAGACCTAGCGCTTGGGCGAGAACGGATGGGGATATTTTGGCCCGTATACGATTCCGTTGAACGTTTGGAAAGCATCCCCGATCTCTGAACTCGTCGAGCTAGAAGTCTATCTATTTGGATTAAAGCGGAATAGATGGCCGGCCTAGAGGCGGCTTATTCTTTAGACTCTCTAATCTCACTAAAGCTACACCCACTCGAGCCCTCTTAGTGAGATGGTCCAAGGACTTTGCGTTTTCCTATAGGTCTCTCATCCCGCGCAGGACGTACTAAACCGTTCGAGGTCCATTTCATGCATATATGGCAGCTATATGCCGAGGCCTTCTTTGCTGACTGAGTGCAGATGACAAGCTGGGTGCTGACTAGATTGGGTCCCAGCATTATAAAGTAGCAGGCAGTCCTTCTAGAGCATCAAACCGTAAGCATAATGGAGCACGACTCTACCCTCTTCACTTGCCAGTAGCGTTAATCCACATGGCGATGGCGCCTAGGAGAGCGTAAGGGTTTGGCGAAGTCCAGAGATCAAAGGAGATTGAGATTCTACTCCGTGAATGGTGGAGATCCTCCCTAAGTTGTTGTTTCTTCGATATGAAGGCATTCATTACCCAGCTTCGAATAGTTCTCGCTGCTTTTGGGAGGTGATTCAACAGTGTTTCAATTATATTATGTGTAGTAGTACACGTTATATTATATACAACATATTACCTTTATCTCTTCAAAGTGTTTCTCTTTATAATATTAGCCTTAAGATATAACGCCGCCGATATTACTACAAAGACAGAAAGGGGAACTATAAAAAAAACATCCAAGTATTAGCGTATAAACCAATTAAAGAATAATAAGACTAAAATACCTGTTATTAGTACACCATCCATAAAGAAAACCTGCACTAACACACGAACTACCGCAACCGCTAGGCCCGCAATAGCTTTGAGACCCACAGTTAAAAGCTCAAATACTTTCAGAATAATCAGCATTCCTATAATGAGATATAATTAACGCCGTAGCAGTAGGCTATATGAGGTCTTTCTTACATGTAAAAGCAGCGTTGAGCACCATCAATGCTGCTCACTGGGCAATTCCCCGTGACCGAAGCTTCGCAGGTTGTATCCGAAAAGATATCCATATTTTGGCATGATGCATTCCAAGTAGATGGCAACTTAGGCGTTGCTGATTAGGACGTAGTTACCGATGAGTCAAGTGCCATCGGTTTTACTACAAATACACGGGAAGTCACTATAGAAACATAACTAAGTATTAGTATATAGACTAGACAGAGAATAGTAGGACTAAGGTACCCGTCAGAACACCACCCATAAGCAAAGCCTGCACTCTGACACGAACTAGCACAAGTGCTTCCAGACCCGCAGTAGCTCTGAGACCCGCAGTTATAAACGCAAAGCCAAAGCAATTGGCGGCCATCGAGTCTATAATAAGATATAATTAGCGCATGGTAGCAGAGTATATTGGGCCTTTCTTACCCATAAACGCAGCGTTGAACGCCATCAGCGCCTGCTGGGCATCCACTTACGATTGAAGCTGCGCAGGACATATCCGCAAAGACACCCGAAGCTACGCATGACGCATTCCTAGAAGGTGCCGAAGTAGCTGCCGACGAAGTTGTCGATGGAGTAGATGGAGCTGCCGTGGCGCTAGCAGAACTGCTAGTGGTAGAGGTGCTGGTAGAGGTGCTGGTAGAGGTGCTGGTAGAGGTGCTGGTGGAGGTGCTGGTAGAGGTGCTGGTGGAGGTGCTGGTGGAGGTGCTGGTCGAGCTCCTCCTACAAGCTAATGCTGTGTTATTGTGCTCGGAATTCACATCTCGTGGATTTACGTCCGGTAGTCCTTCAGCCGCCGGCCAGGACTTTTCAAGCGAGATCTCAGCCTCCACCCAAATCCTGTATTTTCTCGGCCTCGCGCAGTCTGGTTGAGTAGCACTGTATTGAATAAGGATTTTCCCATTCGGTTCCCTGCTACTGGTCGCTGCCTCCTTATTCTTTCTATACTTGTATGTTGTAATGGGAATATTGGGCATTAACGATTTGAGTTTAAGTTCTATTATACCGATTTTACCCGAGTAGCGGAATTTATTTGGATCCTCTTCCCGCCCGACGGATACAATAAGGGCTCGAGGCTCATATAAGGCCCCAAAGGGTTGCGTAGGGCCGGTGAGCCCGCCAAGGCCCGGCATTCCTGCGTCCCCATTTTCCGGTCCAGCTCCCTCGACTAGGGGTGTAAGGACGAGTGCTCGAAATTCCAGGAAACTTTGTGCGACGAAGGGGGGTTCCTCCCACCAATGCGACACCCACACGGCCCCTTTTGACACAACGATGATCGAAGTACACCCATAAAGGCCAACCACGCCAGTAGTAAGATCCTGTTCTCGAAAAGATTCCAGCCTGGCCGACGGCCCGTACCGCCTCCGATAATCCACTAATTGCCCGCTTGCCCTTGCATTCCTTAGCTCTGTTAAGAAAAATCTCTTCACATCGCCGCCGTAATTCTCTGGACCACTCATTTCACGCTTAAACAAAGCAGGTAAAGCTAGCTCTTGGGGAGATCGGGCTCTTTCGAGTGAACATGATGAGCCCTTGCAACCACCATACTTGCAGAATTCTGTCAACGAGGTGGTCGTTGTCGATGTTGACGTGCTAGTAGTGCTAGTAGTGCTACGAGGAGATGTCGTAGGGTCAGTGGTAGAAGGTGCAGGCGAAAGAGGCGGTGGAAGCGGTGGAAGTGGAGGAAACGGAGGAAACGGAGGAGGCGGAGGAGGCCAAAAAGGCGGTGATTTACTAGTACTTGAAGTTACGGTACTGGTGGACGCTGTAGTAGTCAAGCGAGTCGATGTTGACGTGCTAGTAGT
>Ga0302325_10031018_pt1 | contig 11010 bp, 7 predicted proteins | sample Palsa_T0_2_FD_201948 | JGI IMG/M metagenome (GOLD analysis project Ga0302325, IMG submission 201948) | Peat permafrost microbial communities from Stordalen Mire near Abisko, Sweden - Palsa_T0_2 | ecosystem: Environmental > Terrestrial > Soil > Palsa > Peat permafrost | place: Sweden: Abisko... | reverse complement strand
GCGAAGTCGGCGACCACCTGGGACAGATTTACGAGAAGGAGGGGAAGAAAGATCTCGCCCTGCGCACCTACGCGCTTTGCCTGAGCGGACTGCGGCCCATTCCCGAAACCCGCGACCGGCTGGCCTCGCTAGCCGGCGGCAGCGGCCAAGTAGACGCCGCAGTAGCGAAGTACAAAGAGGACCTGCAACGGTTGCGCACCATCGACCTGGGGAAAGTAGCAAAAGAAACCGGCATCGCCGATTTCTTCGTCCTCCTCAGTCGTGGCCCAGGTCGGGCAGGGAGTTCTGCCGCCACGGTGGAAGCCGTAAAGTTCGCCAGCGGCGACGAAAAGCTAAAAGTCTTCACCGAAGCCCTCCGCACCGCCGAATACCGCCTAACCTTCCCCGACGACACCCCCGTAAAAATCCTGCGCCGCGGAATCCTCTCCTGCTCCACAGCGATAGGCACCTGCACGTTCGTGCTGATGCTGCCCGATGATGTAAGGACGGTGGACTGAAGCCCGCGGTTTGTCATCCCGGGGGGAGCATCTGCTTTTCGCCAAGCGAAAGCAGATGCGGAGTCGAAGGATCACGAGCCGCGTGATAAGCATGACCAAGCCTCAGCACCAGATCCTCCCGCCAATGCGGCCCAGCGATCTGCAATCCGATGGGCAGCCCCCTTTTCGTAAAGCCGCAGGGCACTGAGATTGCCGGCAGTCCCCAAATATTGAACGGTCGCGTGTTGCGCAGCAGCACAAGCTCGGCGGGACGGAGCGCCGCTGGATCCTTTTTCAGATCGGCGATGGCTGGCGCCGGGATGGGTATCGTAGGCGTCACCAGCAAATCCAGTTCGGCAAAGATGTCGTCAGCCCGGCGTCGTTCCAGATCCAGTTCGCGACGCCGCTGAATATATTCCGCCGCCGAAATGTTCGCACCAGAACCAATGCGCCGCAGAGTCTCCGGCTGATAAAGCTCAGGCGTACGCGCAACATGGTCGGCGTGATAAGCAAAAGACTCAGCGGCTTGCACCGTACGGTCCGATGAGACTTCGAGGTGCAAGTCCCGAACATCGGCCACCAGAGCCCGGATCACAACCAGAGCCTGCTCCACGGCCGTGCGAACTTCAGAGTCAAGATCGTCAAAAAAATGCGACCGCGGAACTCCAACCCGCAGATCCTTGGTCGAATCGCGCAAGCCAGAAACATAATCGGATGCCGGAACATCCGCGCTCGCGACCTCGAGCGGATCGTATCCCGCGATAGCCTGCAGCACGACCGCCGCATCGCCAACCGTCGCGGCCAGCGGACCAACGTGGTCCAGCGACCACGAAAGCGGAATCACGCCCCGCGCGGACACGCGCCCATACGTCGGCTTGATCCCAACGCACCCGCACAGCGCGGCCGGTTCGCGGATCGATCCCGCCGTATCCGTCCCAATCGCCGCATAGCAAAGCCCCGCAGCAACCGCGGCCGCCGACCCTCCCGAGGATCCCCCGGCAATGTGCCCCGCGTTCCAGGGATTGTGCACATCGCCGAAGAAGCTGACCAGAGAACTCCCGCCATAGGCGAACTCGTGCAGATTGTTCTTGCCGAGAATCACCGCACCCGCCAGCCGCAGCCGCCGCACCACTTCGGCATCTTGGGTAGGAACACGATTCTCGTAAAGAGCGCTGGCAGCCGTCGTCCGCGTGCCCGCTGTATCGATCAGATCCTTCAACGCAATCGGAATCCCGTGCAGTGGCCCGCGCCATTCTCCGCGCGAGATTTCGATCTCCGCAGTCCGTGCCTCCACCAGCGCAGACTCGGCAGTCAGCGTGATGAAGGCATTCAGCGCCGGGTTGAGTTTCTCGACCCGATCCAAACAAGCGCGCGTCACCTCGAGCGGAGAAACCTCCTTCCGCCGCAGACGCGGAGCAAGCTCAACGATGGTTTCCAAGACAGGCATGGGCGAGGCGGCCTTCATTGTAGTGGACAACTGGAAAAGTTCTGCCCCCAGAAAAAAGCAACCAACAACCAGGGCCTATAATCAAAATCGTGAGTTCGTATCCGGGAGGCAACAAATGGCGGAGATGACCATTGCCCCAGTCGCGACCCATGGTTTCTTTGTCGACGGCCGATGGGTGGAAGACGGTGACATCGTCGATATCCGCGCCCCCTTCGATGGCAGCGTGATTGGGCGAGTCGTCCAGGCACGGCGCGAACATGCCGAAGCAGCGATCGCCGCCGCCGTCAAGGCTTTCGGAACCACCCGCCGCTTGCCTGCCTTCGAGCGGCAGCGCGTGTTGCGGCGCGTGGCGGAGGCCATGGCCGAGCGTCGTGAAGAATTTTCCCGCACCCTGGCGCAGGAAGCCGGCAAGCCCATCAAGCTGGCGCGCACCGAGGTGGACCGCGCCGCATTTGTCTTCACCGTTGCCGCGGAAGAGGCCACGCGCATCTACGGCGAGTATCTTCCCCTCGACTGGCAGGAGTTCACGGCCGCACGCTGGGGCATCGTGAAGCGTTTTCCACTCGGTCCCATTGCGGGGATCACGCCCTTCAATTTTCCCTTGAACCTGGTCGCGCACAAAGTGGCTCCGGCCATTGCAGCGGGCTGCTCGATGGTGCTGAAGCCTGCGCCACAAACTCCTCTGTGCTCGCTCTTGCTGGCGGAGTGCGTGCAGCAGGCGGGCTGGCCCGATGGCGGACTCAACGTGCTTCCACTTTCGAACGAAGATGCCAGTCTGCTGGTCACCGACGACCGCATCAAGCTGATCAGCTTTACCGGCAGTGCGCCCGTGGGTTGGGACATCAAACGCCGCGCCGGCAAGAAGAAAGTCGTGCTCGAACTCGGCGGCAATGCCGGCGCCGTCGTGCACAGCGATGCCGATCTCAACTATGCCGCGGAGCGCTGCGTTTCCGGAGGGTTCGCCTATGCGGGCCAGACCTGCATTTCCGTGCAGCGCATACTGGTCGAGCAGTCGGTCTATGGCAAGTTCACCGACCTGCTCGTGGAAGGCGTCAAAAAGCTGAAAGTCGGCGATCCCATGCAGGAATCGACCGACCTGGGTCCGCTGATCCGGGAGAGCGACGCCATCCGCGTTGTCAATTGGGCAGAGGAAGCGGTGCGCTCCGGCGCCCGCCTGCTCTGTGGCGGCCGCCGCCGGGGTTCCATGGTTGATCCGATCGTGCTGACCGGCACCAAGCCAGAAATGAAAGTGAACTGCCAGGAAATTTTCGGCCCCGTCGTCACGGTTGAGCCCTACCAGAATTTTGACGAGGCGCTGCGCCGCCTCAACAATTCCAACTACGGTCTGCAGGCCGGCTTGTTCACGCGCGATGTGAAGCTGCTTTTCCAAGCATACGACGAACTGGAAGTGGGTGCCCTGATCGCAGGCGATGTCCCTTCGTTCCGTATCGACCAAATGCCATACGGCGGCGTCAAAGACTCCGGCCTCGGCCGCGAGGGCTTGCGTTACGCGATCGAGGAAATGACCGAGCCGAAGCTGTTGGTGATGAATCTGCGCTAGGAGCGTCATCCGTAGCGAACCTCCAAACCTCTTTCGCCAGTGTTCAGTTTTGAGATTTTTATTACGCCCAGTGGGAAAATAGGCGACAACGGCGGGCGAAGTATTTATAATCCTGAGTTTTCCATTTGTATCGCCTAAGATTCTGGGGATGTTTTCTTAGGTGGGACGTACCCAACGTGGCTGACGATTCATCTCAAGCATAGATCTTGATAGCCCATGCCGCAGATCTTTCATCGCAGCACGAACACCCTGTCCCGAGCCACGATTTTTGGCGCGGTCTTCGTGGTTGCCGCGCTCAGTTGGATGGCGATGGAGATCCAGCGTTCGCCCTACGTCACCTATGCCGGAGTGCGCAAGCCGCAGCCCGTGCCCTTCAGCCACCAGCATCACGTTGCCGGCCTCGGTATCGATTGCCGCTACTGTCACACCACGGTCGAGACCTCGAGTTTCGCCGGCATCCCTCCCACCAAGACCTGCATGAACTGCCACTCGCAGATCTGGACCAACGCCCAGCTGCTGGAGCCTGTCCGCGCCAGCTACCGCACCGGCCAGTCGCTCGTGTGGACGCGGGTAAATCAGCTTCCCGACTTCGTTTTTTTCAATCACAGCATTCACGTCAATAAAGGAGTTGGTTGCAACACCTGCCACGGTCCGGTCGACCAGATGCCGCTTATGTATCAGGAGGAATCGTTGCAGATGGAGTGGTGTTTGAGCTGCCATCGCGCACCGGAAGAGAATCTGCGCCCGCGCGATCAGGTATTCAATATGCGCTACCAGCAGCCCACCAGCGCAAACCCCGTCGTGGTGGATGGACAGACCTTCACCGACCAGATTGATCTGGGCTCGGCTTTGGTGAAGAAGTACAGTGTGCGCAGCGTGAGAGACATCACCAGTTGCAGTACGTGCCACAGATGAAGCAGCTCCCGGCGCAAGCCGGGGGTAGAAGCGAACTATCTTGAACGAGCCCCGGAGGGGCGAACAAAACGCGCCACAGCAGTGGGCAATATGGGCAATAAGAGATGGACGAGCTAAGCAAAACCAGTAAGCGCGAGGACGTTTGTCCTAGCCAAAAGGGCAAGCTGGATCTGGAATCCGTCCGCGCCCAAATCGAAGAAGCAAGCCAGAAGGCCGGCCCGGAATACTGGCGCAGTCTGGAAGAACTTGCCGGCAGCCCCGCCTTCCAGCAGGCCCTGCATCGCGAATTTCCTAAGGGCGCTTCCGAGTGGGTCGATTCCGTCTCCCGCCGCGGTTTCCTGAAAGTGATGGGCGCGTCTATGGCGCTGGCCGGCATGACCAGTTGCGTGCGTCTGCCGCTCGAACCGATCATTCCCTACGTTCGCCAGCCCGAGGGCGTGATCCCTGGTCGCCCCATGTTCTACGCCACTGCCATGACGCTCGGCGGATATGCCAGCCCTTTGCTGGTCGAAAGCCACCTCGGCCGTCCGACAAAAATAGAGGGCAATGACCAGCATCCCGCATCCCTCGGCGGTACCGACATTTTCGCGCAGGCGTCGATTCTCGGCCTGTATGATCCCGACCGCTCTCAAAGTGTGATGTCGATGGGCGACCAGCGCTCCTGGCAGTCGTTTCTGACCGCGATTCGCGGACCGCTAAGCGGGCAAAAGGCGTTGCAGGGAGCGGGTATCCGCATTCTTACGCCGACCATCTCTTCGCCCACCCTCGCCGATCAACTGCGTGGTTTCCTGAAGATCTATGCGCAGGCCAAGTGGCATGTGTACGAGCCGATCAATCGCGATAACGTGCTCGATGGCGCGAAGCAGGCTTTCGGCCAGCCCGTCGAGACGCGCTACGACTTTGAAAAGGCCGACGTAATCGTCTCGCTCGACGCCGACTTTCTGTATGCCGGTTTTCCGGGGAACGTCCGCTACATCCGGGATTTCGCCAAGCGGCGCAATCCCGACGGTAAGATGAATCGGCTGTACGTGATCGAAAGCACGCCGACGACGACGGGAGCGAAAGCGGATCACCGGTGGCCCATGACGGCCGTCGAAGCTTCCTTTACTCCGAGGGCGCTTTTCGAGGCACTGAACAAGTCGGGGCACACCGGGATCGAAGCTCTGGATGAGTTCATTTCTGCAGTCGCCGAGGATCTTCAAAACCATCGCGGATCGAGCATCGTCATTGCAGGCGATCATCAGCCCCCGGAGGTCCACGCGCTTACTCATCTCCTCAACGAGTCCTTGGGCAACGTAGGCAATACGGTCTTCTATAGTGACGCGGTCGATGCGAATCCGGTCAATCAAACTGAGTCGATCAAAGATCTCGTCGCCGACATGCGTGGTGGCAAGGTCGATTTGCTCATGATTCTCGGCGGGAATCCGGCATACGACGCGCCTGCAGACCTGGACTTTGGCGAGGCGCTCAAAAGCAACCGAGTTCCATTGCGTGTGCACCTTGGCCTCTATCAGAACGAAACTGCCGAACTCTGTCAGTGGCACGTCAACCAAACCCACGAACTGGAGGCCTGGGGCGATGCCCGCGCATACGACGGCACGGTCAGTGTCATCCAACCCCTGATTGCCCCGCTCTACAACGGCCGGAGCGCGGTGGAATTCGTCGCGCTGCTCTCCGGCCAATCCGATGCTACGGGTTACGACCTGGTCCGCACTTATTGGCAAAAGCAGCACAGTGGCGCTGATTTCGAATCATTCTGGCGCAAGTCGCTGCACGATGGCTGGATGGAAGGCACGACCACCCCGGCGCGACCGGTCTCTGTGCGTTTGACCCCGCAAGCGTTTCCCTTCACCTGGCCAGTAAGAAAAGAGCCGGAGCTCAACATCCGCCGCGATCCCACCATCTACGAGGGACAATTCTCCAACAACGGCTGGTTGCAGGAACTCCCCAAGCCGATGACAAAGCTCACCTGGGACAACGCCGTGCTCATCGGCCCCAAGATGGCGGAGCGGCTCGAAATCAAAGTGGAAGATGTTGTCGAACTGGAACTGAACGGCAAGAAAGTCTCCGGCCCCGTCTGGATTCAAGCCGGCCATCCCGACAACTCAGTCACGGTGACGCTCGGCTACGGCCGCCGCCGCGCCGGCCGCGTCGGAACCGCGCAGGGCTTCGACGCTTATCCGCTGCGCACGACCGCAGCGCCGTGGATCGCCACGGGAGTGCAAATCCGCAAGACCGGAGAAACCTACAAGCTCGCCTCCACCCAGGGCTATCAAACGATGGACACGCCCAATGGCGATCGGCGTCCGCTGGTCCGCGAAACTACGCTCGAGGAATATCGCAGGCAACCGAACTTTGCCGGCGAAGAAGAACCGGAGCCCGCGCCCGGACTCACTCTGTATAAGCCCTATCCTTACAAAGAAGAAGACTACGCCTGGGGCATGGCGATCGACCTGAACTCCTGCGTAGGCTGCAACAACTGCATGCTGGCCTGCCAGTCGGAGAACAACATTGCCGTCGTTGGCAAAGAGCAGTGCGTCATCGGCCGCCACATGCACTGGATTCGCGTCGACGCCTACTACCAGGGCGACCGCGACAATCCCAAGGCATACTTCCAGCCCGTGCCCTGCATGCAGTGCGAGAACGCGCCTTGCGAAGTGGTTTGCCCCGTCGGCGCGACCAATCACTCGAGCGAAGGCCTGAACGACATGGTCTATAACCGCTGCGTGGGCACGCGCTATTGCTCGAACAACTGTCCTTATAAGGTGCGGCGCTTCAACTTCTTGCTCTTCCAGGACTGGGAGACGCCGCAATACAAGATGATGCGTAATCCCGACGTCAGCGTGCGCAGCCGTGGCGTGATGGAGAAGTGCACCTATTGCGTGCAGCGCATTACCGAGCACCGCATCGACGCCGAAACCGCCTCGGTTCGTGCAGGCGAGGAAATCAAAATCAAAGACGGAGAATTGCAGACCGCGTGCCAGCAGTCCTGCCCGGCAGGCGCAATCCTATTCGGCAACATCAATGACCCAAATAGCAAGGTTTCAAAGCTCAAGGCGCAGGCGCGCAACTACAGCCTGCTCGGCGAACTCAACACCCGCCCGCGCACCACGTATCTGGCGGAAGTTAGCAACCCCAATCCAGAACTGAAGGCATAGCAGAAACACAGAGAGCCCAAGCATGGGCGAACAATAGTTGGACGAGCAATACAACATGGACGAGCAATCCAAAATGACGGTGGACGCGCAAGAGGCCCCGGTAATGGAGCCGGGCTACACCTTCGGCACGGTCACAGAGAAAATCAGCGCGATTGTGCTGACCCGTCCCGCCTCGAACGGATGGTTTGTCGGTTTCGGCATCGCTTTTCTGCTGACGATGATGCTGCTCTACGCCATGGGCTACCTGTTCCTGAAAGGCGTTGGGATTTGGGGCGTGACGATCCCCATCGGCTGGGGCTTCGCCATCATCAATTTCGTCTGGTGGATCGGAATCGGCCACGCCGGCACGCTCATCTCGGCGATTCTGTTACTGCTGCGGCAGTCGTGGCGCAATTCCATCAACCGCTTCGCCGAAGCCATGACGCTGTTCGCCGTGGCCAGCGCGGGAATCTTCCCCGCCATCCACGTCGGGCGTCCCTGGCTCGCGTACTGGCTCTTTCCCTATCCCAGCACCATGGGTGTGTGGCCGCAATTCCGCAGCCCGCTCATCTGGGACGTTTTCGCCGTCTCCACCTACGCCACCATTTCGGCATTGTTCTGGTTCATCGGCCTGATTCCGGACATGGCCACGCTGCGCGATCGCGCCACGCACCCCGTGGCCCGAATCGTCTACGGCATGCTCTCGATGGGCTGGCGCGGATCGGCGCGGCACTGGCACCGCTACGAAACTGCCTATCTACTCTTGGCCGGATTAGCCACGCCCCTCGTGCTCTCGGTCCACACCGTCGTGAGCTTTGACTTCGCGATCGGCATCGTCCCGGGCTGGCACACGACAATCTTCCCACCGTACTTCGTCGCCGGCGCCATCTACTCCGGTTTCGCCATGGTGCTGATGCTGGCCATTCCAATCCGCAAAATCTACGGCCTCGAAGATTTCATCACCGAGCGCCATCTGCAGAATTCCGCGAAAGTCATGCTGGCAACGGGACTCATCGTCGCCTACGGCTATGGCATCGAGGCCTTCATGGGCTGGTACAGCGGCGATCGCTACGACGCTTTCACTCTCTGGAACCGCCTGCATGGGCCCTATGCCGTCCCTTACTGGTCACTGCTCCTGTGCAACATTTTCATTCCTCAGGTGCTCTGGATTCGCAAGCTGCGCACCAGTCCTGTGGCCCTATTCTTTGTTTCCATGGTGATCCTGGTGGGTATGTGGCTGGAGCGCTTCATCATCGTCGTGGTCAGCCTGCACCGCGACTTCCTGACCTCATCCTGGGGCATGTACTACCCCACGCGTTGGGATTGGATGACCTACATCGGAACCATCGGCATGTTCCTGGCGGCGATTTTCCTCTTCGTGCGCTTGCTGCCTATGATCTCGATCTTTGAGATGCGCACCCTCCTGCCGGAAGCGGAGGTCAAAGAATGAAGCGCGAACGCACGTACGGAATCATGGCGGAGTTTGATTCGCCTACCGCTCTGGTTGAGGCCGCGCGAAAGACGCACCAGGCAGGTTACAAGAGGATCGACGCCTACAGCCCGTTTCCCATCGAAGGGCTGGCCGAGGAAATTGGTTTTCAACACGATGAAGTTCCGCTGGTCGTGCTGATTGGCGGCATTGTCGGCGGCCTCACCGGCTACCTGATGCAGTACTGGATGTCCGCCGTTGATTATCCGCTCAACGTCGGCGGCAAGCCCCTGCATTCCTGGCCCGCCTTCATTGTGATTACGTTCGAGATGACGATTCTGTTTGCCGGAATCTCCGCCGTCTTCGGCATGTTGGCGCTCAACGGCTTGCCTATGCCCTATCATCCCGTATTCAACGTGCCCCGCTTTGCGTTGGCCTCCAAAGATCGCTTCTTCCTGATCGTATTTTCTACCGATCCCAACTACGATCCGGCGGGCACGCGCAGTTTTCTCGAGGGGTTGGAGCCGCGCTCCATTTCGGAGGTGCCCAGCTAGCATGCCGCGCCTCTCTAAAATCTCGATGGTGGCATCTCTCAAGTCTGGGTGCCCCGCCTCTGGCCTGCTTTGCGAGAACTGGGAGCGTGCGTCGGGGAGCGTCGCCGCCTTGCTCCTGGCGATATCGTTGTTGTCCGGCTGCCGTCTCGACATGCACGTGCAGCCGCGACAGAATCCGCTTTCCCGGAGTGATTTTTTCACTGATCAGCGCTCCGAGCGTCCGCCCGTTGAAGGTACCGTGGCGCGCGGTCAGCTACAGCAAGACACTTATTTCTACACCGGCAAGGTGGGAAGCAATGCCGGCGACTACATGCCGTTTCCCGTGACCAAGGAAGTTCTCGAGCGCGGCCGCGAGCGCTACAACATTTATTGCTCTCCGTGTCACTCGCTTCTCGGTGACGGCAACGGCTTCATCCCCTCGCGCGGTTTTGCGCGCAAGCCGGACTCCTATCACATCCCGCGGCTCGAGAAAGCACCGCTCGGCTACTTCTACGACGTGATCACCAACGGCTTCGGTATCATGCCCGATTACGCATCGCAGATTCCACCCGAGGACCGCTGGAAAATCGTGGCCTACATCCGCGCCCTGCAGCTAAGTCAGAACGCGACCCGGGCCGACGTTCCCGCCGGACAGACCGTGCCCTCCGAACCCCCGCAGTTCCGTGGCCAGCCGGGCTCGGGCGCGACCCTTCCGGTGATTGAATCCGAAGCAAGTTCACAGACCGAGGAACACAAATGAGCGCCGCGGCCACTCCACATCTCGATCTAACGGCGCCCGAGGTCGTAGGAAAAATATCACGGCGTTCGCTCCTGATCGGCGTCGTCTTCTCGGTGATCGCGGTGGTGTTGGCCTTCACCGGCCCCGGCGAGTTCTATCGCGCCTACCTGCTCGGCTTCATGTGCTGGCTGGGCGTTGCCCTGGGCTCCATGGCGATTCTCATGATTCGTCACCTCACTGGGGGCGGCTGGGGCACGGTCATCCGGCGCATCCTGGGGGCGGCCATGCGCACGCTGCCGCTGCTGGCGCTTCTGTTCATTCCCGTCCTGTTCGGAATCCGTCGGCTCTACGTCTGGGCTCAGCCACTCGGCAACATTGCAGACAAACATCTCCGTGAGCACCTCGAACAAATCACGCAAACCTATCTCACCGTCAACGGCTTCGTGGTTCGGGCAGTATTCTATTTCGCGATCTGGAACCTGCTTTCGTTCCTGCTGTCAAAATGGTCGAAGCAGACCGACCAGCCCGGGGCCCCCGATCACAGCGGCCGTTTCAAGGCTGTCAGCGGCCCCGGACTCATCCTCTACGGATTTACCATTTCCTTCGCCGCCATCGACTGGATCATGTCACTCGACCCCAGTTGGATCTCGACCATCTTCGGCCTGATCATCCTCATCGGCGAGGTGCTGTCGGCGATGTGTTTCGCCGTAGTCGTCGAGCGCATCCTCTTCAACTACAAGCCCATGTCGGAGATGTTGAAGCCCGACTTCGTC
>Ga0302325_10031015_pt1 | contig 11010 bp, 11 predicted proteins | sample Palsa_T0_2_FD_201948 | JGI IMG/M metagenome (GOLD analysis project Ga0302325, IMG submission 201948) | Peat permafrost microbial communities from Stordalen Mire near Abisko, Sweden - Palsa_T0_2 | ecosystem: Environmental > Terrestrial > Soil > Palsa > Peat permafrost | place: Sweden: Abisko... | reverse complement strand
TCCTGTTGAAGACCACGGACTCAAATCCGCAGCAAGTGGCTGCCGTGAAGGCCAAGATCGAAGGACTGCTGAAGCAGGCCCGCGGCGGCGCGAATTTTGCGGATCTGGCTAAGAAGTATTCGGAAGACCCGGGCTCGGCATCGAAGGGCGGAGAATACGATGCGGTGGTACACGGCCAAATGGTCCCAGAATTCGACAAGGCGGCTTTCGCGCTCAAACCCGGCGAGATTAGCGAGCCGGTGAAATCGCAGTTCGGATATCACATCATCCAGCTCATCTCGCACGAAGAGCCGCGCCTCAAGCCGTTTGAAGAGGTGAAGCCGCAACTGGCCGCCGAATTCCAGAAGCAGCGGTCGAATGATCTGTTGCAGGAGACCGCGGACAAGGCCCAGGCCGCCCTGTCCAAGGACCCCCAGCATCCCGAAAAGGTGGCTGCCGATCTGGGCGTCCAGTATGTGAAGGCCGACAACGTGGCGCCCGGGGATTCGATGCCGGTAATCGGCGTGAATCGCGAGTTCAACGAATCCGTCGCCGGTCTGAAGAAGGGAGACGTCTCGCAGCCCGTGGTGGTGGTCGGCAACAAGATCGCGCTGGCCGTATGCACCGACATCATTGCCGCCCACCCGGCCGCATTTGAAGACGTGGAGAGCAAGATCCGAGACGCGCTGACCACAGAGAAGCTGAGTCACCTCGTGGATCAGAAAGCCAGCCAGCTGGCCGACAAGGCGCGGGCCGATGGTGGAGACCTGGCCGCCGCCGCGAAATCCATGGGCCTGGAAGTGAAGACCTCGGTGCCGGTGGATCGCGCGGGCTCCATCGAAGGGTTGGGCGCTGCCAGCATGCTTCCGGATATCTTCAGCAAGCCGGCCGGCTCACTGTTCGGGCCGAACAGCATCCCGGAGGCCAGGGTGGTAGGCAAAGTTCTGGCGCACTCGCCGGCGGACATGTCCGGACTTGCCGCCCAGCGCGCGGCCATTCACGACGAGATCAAGAACCGCATGTCCCAGGATCGCAGCGCCCTGTTCGAGGAAGGCGTGCGCACCGAGCTGCAGAAGGAAGGCAAGATCAAGGTTCATCAGGAAGTATTCAACCGGTTGCTGACCAGCTTTCAAGGCTGACCGGATGATCCATACGATTCTGGAGGTGCTGCGGTCGCTGACCACGCCCGAGCGGCTCATTCAGCTACTGAGCACGCTGCTGACCGGCTGGTTGGGATACGCCGTGCTGTTCGTGCTGGTGTTCGCGGAGACCGGCATGCTGGTGGGCTTTTTCCTGCCGGGTGACTCGCTGTTGTTCACTGTGGGGGTGGTGTGCGGCGCGGGGCATCTGGATATTGCGCTGGTGAATGTGCTCCTGATCTGCGCCGCGCTGCTCGGCGATACGTCCGGCTATCTGTTGGGCAGAAGCACGGGTCCGCACATCTTCAACCGCCCGAACTCGCGTATCTTCCGCCGCGAGCACCTGAACCGCACGCACGAGTTCTACGAGAAGTACGGCGGCAAGACCATGCTTTACGCCCACTTCATTCCGATCATACGGACGTTCGCGGCATTCGTGGCTGGAGTGGGCCGGATGAACCTGCTGCGCTTCGTGTCGTTCGACGTGTTTGGGGTGACCGGCTGGGTGTTCCTGATGACGATGGCGGGCTATACGCTGGGCGGCGTGCCGTGGATAAGGCACTATTTCGACAAAGTGATTCTGGTGATCATCGCCATTTCGCTGCTGCCGGCAGGGATTGAGGCGCTGCGGGCAAGGCGGCGAGCGAGTGAGGCGGGCGGGCGAGCCGCTTCTTAGTTGGCGGGTTTAGGGCGCGGGGTGGCGTCGCCTTCCGTCATGCCCATGGCCCACTTGACCCCTTCGATCCACATCTGCTGTATGTCGGGGCGATCCCAAACTTCCTCGCGGTGGCCCAGCGAAGAATAGAAGACGCGGCCCTTTCCGTATTGGTGGACCCAGGTGATGGCGAAATCTTTATCGCTGCGTTTGACTCTTGGGTTAGACAGATCCACTGAGCTCGGATCCACACTCATGAGTACACGCAGCTTTTCCCGCGAGTAGGGCTCCTTGAACTGATAGATCTCATCGTAGAAGGTTAAGCTGGGCGGGAAGTGTTTGGTGGCCGGGAAGGCGCGATCCTCGACATTGATCTTCAGGTGCACCTGGCCCCAGGGATGGTCGTTGAAGTAACCGCCGATCATCTCGCCGTACTCGGGCCACTTGTAGAACGTGTCGGTGGCGCTGTGAGTGCCCAGGAAGCCCTTGCCATCGTCTTTGACGAAGGAGAGCAGCGCGGCCTTCTGCTCGTCGTTCAAGTCCAGCTCGCCGGTGGTGTAGAACATCACCGCATCGAAGTAGTCCAGGTTCTTGGCGTTGTTGTTCAGCTTTTGCTTGGTGAGTAGCTCGGAATCGGTGCGCAGAAAGGTATCCCATAAGCCGCTTTGCTGCCCCAGCTTCTCGATGGTGGCCATGGCGTGGGAAACCGAATCGTGCTCGAAGCCTTTCACCTCGCCGATGAAGAGCAGCTTCTTTCTCTTCGGCGGCTGGGTCTGGGTGGAAGCACAAACTCCGAATGTCAGGAACAGGGCTCCGAGTAACAACCAGTTCTTCATAGAATTGTCCGAAGGGAGATGATCTCACCGGGCGGCGCGCGGCGCAAGCAGGAAAGGTGCGGTGTAAAATGGCCCTCATGAGCATTGAAATGAATCGGCGCGGCTTTCTGGCTGCCGCGGGTCTGGCGGGTGCTGCGGGTATGCCTGGCATGGCGGCTCCGAAACCGGACGCGGCGACCGAGTCAGCCGCCGAGACAATCAAGCTGGGCGTGGCCAGCTATTCGCTGCGCGAATACAGCCGGGCCCTGGCGATCCGCTGCATCAAAGAACTGCGCACGCCCTATGTCAGCGTGAAGGAGTTCCATCTGCCTTACCGCAGCAGCCCGGAAGAGCTGGAAGCCGGCCGCAAGGAATTCGAGCGCGCCGGACTGACTATCATGAGCGGCGGCAACATCTCACTCGCAAAGGACGATGCGGACGACATACGCCGCTATTTCGAATACGCCAAGATGTGCGGCATGCCCATGATGGTCTGCGCGCCCACGCACAGCAACCTGGGCACCATCGAGAAGATGGTGAAGGAATATAACATACGCATCGCCATCCACACGCATGGCCCGGAAGACAAGCAGTATCCCACACCGCAGACGGTGCTGGCAGTGACCAAAAACATGGATCCGCGCTGCGGGCTGTGCATGGACGTGGGACACTCGTCGCGAGCGGGCGCCAACGTGGTGGAGTCGATCGCGGAGGCCGGCGACCGGCTCTTCGATATGCACATCAAGGACCTGCGCAGCTTCGAGCCGCACGCCATTCAGTGCGACGTGGGCGAGGGCATCATGCCCATCAGAGGCATTTTCCAGCAACTCCAGAAAATCGGTTATCAGGGCTGCGTCAATCTGGAATATGAGATCAACGGCGACAATCCGCTGCCCGGCATGAAGAATTCATTCAGTTACATGCGTGGCGTGCTGGCGGGTATGAAAGGCTGAGCGCTGCTACAAGGCAGGTTATGGCTGAGATTCCAATCGGAACTAAATTCGAACAAAAGCTGCTGGTGGACAACGAAGTGGCCATCGATTTTCTGGGCATGGAAGGCGCGCGGGTGCTGGCCACGCCCTGGATGATCGGGTGGATGGAGCGTACCTGCCGCAACGCTGTGCTGCCGCACCTGGAGGCCGGATACGATACAGTGGGCACGCACGTGAATGTCTACCATCTGGCGGCCACGCCAATGGGCATGACGGTGACGTTTACGGCGGAGGTAATCAGCGTGGACGACCGGCGGGTGAATTTCAAAGTGGAAGCCTGGGATGAGAAGGAGAAGGTCGGCGAAGGAACGCACCAGCGGGCCATAATCAACATCGCGCGATTTGCGGCGCGCGTGCAATCCAAGTTCGGGTAAACGATTGCGTGGAGCACGCTTCCGCGTGCCGCGGCGAACTTCAGGTCCCCGTCTGCCGTAGCCACGCGCCGCGCCGGGCAATCTGTTGGGCCGTGGACTCCGGATCGATCCCGAGAATCCACCCGTGATCCGGCTCCCGGCCAAGCTTCACATCGATATGCATGAGCCGCCCGCGCCGGGCGATCAGCAGCGACAGCCGGGCTCCCGGCTGGTAATTCAAGAGCTCATGCTCCCACTCGTCCGGACGCACCCGGAAATCGCCGAAGCCGACGATTTCGTCGTCCGAATCGAGCCCCGCCTCGCCGGCCGGCGTACCGCGCGGAACTTCGGTGACGATGAGGCGGCCATCCTGTACTTTGGTCTCCGCGCCGAGCCAGGCGCGCTCCCCGGCTGATTCGGTCGAGAAGCGCAGCCCGAACCAGTGGAGCGCTTCGCCGTAATCGAGCTCCCCGGTTGAGTCGAATGCATTGGCGAACCACGGGCTCAGATCTATGCCGGCCACCGCGGAAGCCGCCGCGCGGAAGTCCGCCGGGGTAAAGCCGCGCTCGACCGGATTGCGCGCCAGCGCCAACCGCATCACATCGTCCAGCGACCGCGCGCCGCCGGTAGCCGCACGCACGCGCGCATCCAGCAGAAAGGCCGCCACCGCCCCTTTCGTGTAATAACTGATGGCCGTGTTCACGGAATTCTCGTCAGGCCGGTAGAATTTGATCCAGGTGTCGAACGACGACATGGAGAGCGATTGCACGCCGCGGCCGGGAGTGGTCTGCAGCTCGCGGATCATGCGCGAGAGACTTGCCAGTAACTCCTCGTCTGTGGAAAGACCGGCGCGCCGCACCATCAGGGGTCCGTAGTAGCTGGTGAAGCCCTCCGATATGCCGAGGCTCCTGGTGTAGGGCTCGGTCTCGTATTCGCCGGGTGGCAATTCCGCGGGGCGCAGCCGTTTCACATTCCAGGTGTGAAAGAATTCGTGACTCGCCAGGTCCAGCCAGCGGAGGTAATTCTCGGGCGTGCGTGTCCCCCAGCGATCGGACATCAAGGCCGTCGAATTACTGTGCTCCATGCCGCCGCCCTGGCCGGTCAACAGATTCAGGAAGAGGTATTTGTCGTAGGGCAGGCCGCCCCACAAGCGGGCGTCTTCCCGCACGATGCGAGCGAGGCCGCCGGCCGCGCGTGCGCCGTCGAACACACCGTCTTCGCCGATATCCACGAGGTAATGCGGTTTTCGCTCGACCTCGAATTCGTGTATGGCGGGGTTGCCCGCCAGGATGGGCGAATCCACCAGAGTCTCGTAATCCGGGGCGCGATAGTGGTGCGGGCCGTTCGCAGCGGGCATCCCGGTCATACTGGTCTTCCAGGCTGGGGGCAGGATCAGCCGCACGTCGTGCGGGCGCGCGGCGTGCTCGTCCCGCGTTAGGAACGTGGGCGCGCCGTTGAGCAGCGCGAAATCGCCATCCACCCAATCGTCCTGTACCGACATCACATGGCAGTAGACGCGATAGGAAACCAGCACCGGATCGGCGCCGCCTGTCTCGATGCGCCAGCGATTCTTGCGCGATTTTTCGATGGCCAGCGGCTGTCCGGCGGTGGTGCTGGCCGTAACTGCTTCGACGTTTTTCGCATACTCCCGAATCACGTATTGCGTCCACACGGCCATCATCAATTCCACGCGCGGCTGGCCAGAGGTGGGGACGCGCGCCTCCACCTCGACGTAGTGGGTTTGGGGCGCGGGAATGCGGACAGTGTATTCGATGGGGGCCAGCGGCTGGGCGACACTAACGGCAGCCGCAAGTCCCAGCCAGCACAGCAGTGCGCGCATCTGCCACTATTATCAGATAGTGGACCAGTTTGCATTCGACTTCGCTCCGGCACGCCGGGTTTACCCGGTCAGCGAGCTGAACTCCGCCATCCGTGCGGCGCTCGAGCATGAGTTCCCGGACGTGTGGGTCTCGGGCGAGATCTCCGGCGTAAAGCTGGCCACCAGCGGCCACTACTACTTCACGCTGAAAGAGCGCGAGGCGCAACTCCACGCGGTAGCTTTCCGCTCCGCGCATCGCTATTGGAAGTTCAAGCCGCGGGATGGGCTGGCGGTGCTGGCGCGCGGGCGTATCGACGTGTTCGAGGCGCGCGGCGAATATCAGCTGATTGTCGAAGTGCTGGAGCCGCAGGGCCATGGCGCGCTGCAGCTGGCCTTCGAACAGCTCAAGAAAGCGCTGGCGGCCGAGGGGCTGTTCGAGCCCGGCCGCAAGCGCGCGCTGCCGCGCTATCCACGGCGCATCGGCATCGTGACCTCGCCGCGCGGCGCGGTGATTTCAGACATGGTGCAGATTCTGGCGCGCCGGTTTCCCGGCCTTCACATTCGGCTCTTCCCCGCGCTGGTACAGGGCGAGGGCTCGGTCGACGAGATCTGCCGCGGCTTGGACTACTTCAGCCGCACCGGCTGGGCGGAGCTGGTGATCGTGGCCCGCGGCGGCGGCTCGCTCGAAGATCTCTGGAGCTTCAATGAAGAAGCCGTGGCCCGCGCCATCGCGCGCTGCGCCGTGCCGGTCGTCTCGGCGGTCGGTCACGAAACCGATGTCACCATCGCCGATTTCGTGGCCGACCTGCGAGCACCCACGCCTTCGGCCGCCGCCGAGATGATCGTATGTACCCGCCAGGAGCTGCTCGACCGCATCGCGGGCTGCCGGCAAAAACTGCAGCACGCCGTGCGCTACCGGTTTGCGGTGCTCGCCCGGCGATTGCAGCAGCAGGGTATCGAGAGGCCGCTGGGCCTGCTGCACCGTGCCATAGGGCGGCAGGCGCAGCGCGTGGATGAACTGGAATTCCGGCTGCGCGACCGGCTCCGCGCGCGCCTCGAGCGGTATGCGCGCGCGCAGAGATCGCTGGCTGCGCGCTTGCGCCATTTCGATCTGCGTCCCCGCTTGGCCGCCGACCGACGGCGCCTGGATCGCGCCCATGCCGCGGCCGCGCAGTCCCTTCGCTGGCAGCTCGCCCGGCGGCGCGGCGAGGTCGAACAACTGGCCGCCAAACTCTCGCAGTTGAGCCCCCTGCGCATTCTGGAACGCGGCTATGCTATCGTAACGAACGAATCCGGTGCGATCGTGAAGGAAAGTGCCGCCGCGCCTGAAGGCTCCGCGATTCACGTTCGCTTAGCCCGGGGCGGCTTGGATGCCGATGTAACCAAGACGCGCTAACGGATTTTTGCAGTAACTTGCGTAATAGAGCGAAGACGGCTAGAATCAGGAGTTTGCAATAGTCCAGGAGGAATCATGGCAGGAGTCGCCGAGAAGGTGAAGCAGATCATCGTCGAGCAATTGGGCGTAGACGAAGGCCAAGTCGACCTTAACGCGTCGTTCGTCGACGATCTGGGCGCCGATTCGCTCGACATAGTTGAGCTGGTGATGGCGTTTGAAGAAGCCTTCGAATTGGAAATCCCCGACGAGGACGCGGAAAAGATCGCCACCGTCAAAGACGCCATCGATTACATCGAAAACAAGACGAGCAAGAAGTAGCCGCGGCGGCGTTTTTCCAGGAGCATTTGCGTGTCGCGCAGAGTGGTGGTAACAGGTGTCGGTCTGCTCACGTCCGTGGGCATTGGGACGGAGGTAACCTGGCAAAGTCTGCTGGCCGGCAAGAGCGGCATCGGGCGGATTACTGCCTTCGACGCGGCCGCTTTTTCCTGTCAGATCGCCGGCGAAGTCCAAGGGTTCGAGCCGGGCCGTTACATCGAAAAAAAAGAGATCAAGAAGATGGGGCGCTTCATCCAGTTCGCCATTGCGGCGGCGGATTGCGCCATAAGCTCGGCCGCATTGCATATCGGGCCCGACCAGGCCGAACGTGCCGGCGTATACATCGGCAGCGGCATCGGGGGATTTGAAGTTATCGAGCGGGAGCATCAGACGCTGCTGGAACAAGGGCCGCGGCGCATTTCTCCGTTTTTCATTCCGGCCACCATCGTCAACCTGGCCTCGGGCTACGTCTCCATCCGTACCGGCGCAAAAGGTCCCAACTCGGCCACGGCAACCGCTTGCACCACCAGCGCGCACTCGATCGGCGATTCCTTCAAGATCATCCAGCGCGACGACGCCGACGTCATGATTTGCGGCGGCACGGAAGCCTGCATCACCCCCATGGGAATCGGCGGATTTGCGGCGATGCGCGCCCTTTCTACGCGCAACCATGAACCGCAGCGCGCCTCGCGGCCATGGGACCTCGACCGCGACGGCTTCGTGGTGGGAGAAGGCTCCGGCATCCTGATCCTGGAGGAACTGGAATACGCGCGGCAGCGGGGCGCCCGGATTATGGCGGAAATCGTGGGCTACGGCATGAGCGCGGATGCTTTCCATGTCACCGCGCCGCCGCCGGATGGCGAGGGAGCCGTTCGGGTGATGCGCAACGCCATGAAAGATGCCCGCCTCGAGGGGCATCAAATCCAGTACATCAACGCGCATGGAACTTCCACCGAACTGGGCGATCGCGCCGAGACCGCGGCCATTAAGCGCTGTTTCGGAGAGCACGCTTATAAGCTGGCGGTCAGCTCCACCAAGTCCATGACCGGCCATCTATTGGGCGGCGCGGGCGGCCTGGAAGCCGGCGTCACGGTGTTGGCCATACGCGATCAGGTGGCCCCGCCCACCATCAATTACGAGACTCCCGATCCCGAGTGCGACCTGGACTATGTTCCCAACCAGGCGCGCCCCATGCGAATCGACTATGCGCTGACCAATTCCTTCGGCTTCGGAGGGACCAACGGCGCGCTCATATTCAAACGCTATTCTGAATAGGCGGTAAATGAAAATCATTGTCTGCATCAAGCAGGTGCCCGCCCGCGATTCGCAATTGCGCGTCTCGCCGTCGGGCACTTGGATACAGGAAACCGATCTCAGCTACGAGATCAATGAGCCCGACGCTTATGCCTTGGAAGAGGGCCTGCAACTCAAGGAGAAGCACGGTGGCGAAGTGGTGGTGCTGTGCGCGGGACCGGCGCGCGCCTCGCAGACCATCCGCGAAGCCCTGGCTAAAGGAGCGGACCGCGCCATCCATATTGAGGAAGAAGAGCTGGGCGGATTCGACCCGCTGAGCGCCGCGCGCCTGCTGGCCGGAGCCCTGGCGCCGGAGAAGCCCGACCTGGTGCTGACGGGCCTGCAGTCCGACGATCTGGGTTACGGGCAGACCGGGGTGATCCTCGCCGAATTGCTGGGCCTGCCGCACGCCACCATCATCATGCAGGTGGAAAAGCAGGATGGCTCGATTCGCGTGAAGCGCGAGCTCGAGGACGGCTGGTTCCAACACGTGGAGATGCCCCTGCCCGCGTTGCTGACGATTCAATCCGGCATCAACAAGCTGCGTTATGCCACCCTCATGGGCATCAAGAAATCCAAGAACAAGGAAGTCCGCCGGATCACAGCGGCGGATTTAGGGGGACACTCCGGCACAGCTACCATTCAAGTCTCGCGGGTGTATTTGCCGGAGCGCACCAAGCACACGCAATTGTTTGACGGGCCGCCCAAGGAAGCCGCGGCCAAGCTGGTCGAAAAGCTCAAATTTGAGGCACGCGTAATATGAGCATCCTGGTGGTTATGGAACAACGCGCCATCGGGGGGCCGCCGGCCTGGAACCGTATGTCCTGGGAGACACTGGCGGCCGGCCAGCAGCTCGCGCGCGAATTGCAGCAGCCTGTCTCGGCGGCTGTGTTGGGACAGGGCGTCGACGGACTTGCCGCGGAACTCGCCCAAAAGCAGCTCGAGCGAGTCTATGTGGTAGAGCACGACTTACTCAGTAGCTATACTCCCGATACTTATACCGCCGCTGTGCGCCAGTTAGTCGAAAAGATGACGCCGCAGCCGCAAGTAGTGATCTTCCCGCACACTTACCAGGTGCGCGATTTCCTGCCCAAGCTGGCCACCGCACTTGGCCGAGTAGCCGTGAGCGATGTGGTGGCGCATCGCGTGGAAGACGGCAAGCTGGTATTGGTGCGGCAGCTCTTTCAGGGCAAGCTCAACGTGGATGTGCGTTTCACGGGCGAGCCGCCTTACTTGGCTTCGCTGCAAGCGGGCGCTTATCGCGCCGATCGGATCGAAGCGGGATCGGCCCCGGTGGAGAAGTTCGCGCCGCAGCTCACGCCGAGCCGCATCCGGCCGCTGGAGCTGTTCCGTGAAGCGGCGCGCGCGGTGGACCTGACCGCCGCGGAGATCATCGTCTCAGTGGGCCGCGGCATCAAGGAAGCCGACAACATCCCTGTGGTGCAGAAACTGGCCGACGTGCTGGGCGCGGAGCTGGCGGCATCGCGGCCTATCTGCGATTCCGGCTGGCTGCCGATGGAGCGCCAGGTGGGTAGTTCCGGGCAGACTGTAGCACCCAAGATGTACCTGGCGGTGGGTATCTCGGGCGCCATTCAGCACCTGGTCGGGATGAAGGGCTCCAAGATCATTGTGGCGATCAACAAGGATGCCAACGCGCCGATTTTTGAAGTAGCCGATTACGGCATCGTGGGCGACTTGTTCCAGGTGGTTCCTGCGCTGGTGGAGGAGATTCGGAAGGCGAAGGGCTGACATGGCACTGGATGAGATTACACTTCAAGTCTTCAACGACGAGGATTCCGGCTGTCTGGTAGCCTCATGGGACTCGCCGGACGGCTCGGGTGGTATCACAACTCAGGGGCGTGACCTTCAGGACTTACAGCAGCAAGTCAGCGAAGCGGTTGCGACTCACTTTGATGAGGGGCAAGCCCCGCGCCGCATCCGGCTGCATTTTGTCAACGATCCAGTTCTGATCCAGACATGAAGCTGCTGCGGAACGTGTCTGGCGCGATGGCAAGCCGGGCCTTGCAGCGCCTCGGACTCACGATCACGCGGCAAGTCGGCTCACACGCGCGGTTGACTTCCGGCGATCTTCGAGTAGCTGTTCCAATGCACAGTGCGTTAGCTCCAGAGCATATTACGCCAAGCGGATGTCGACCTGGAAGATTTCCTCAAGGCGCTCTGAACGCGGCGAGCCGGATACGTCCTTCACCAGCCATTACAATAGAAGCTGCATGTCCCACAACTTCCGCCAAGC
>Ga0302325_10031014_pt1 | contig 11010 bp, 8 predicted proteins | sample Palsa_T0_2_FD_201948 | JGI IMG/M metagenome (GOLD analysis project Ga0302325, IMG submission 201948) | Peat permafrost microbial communities from Stordalen Mire near Abisko, Sweden - Palsa_T0_2 | ecosystem: Environmental > Terrestrial > Soil > Palsa > Peat permafrost | place: Sweden: Abisko... | reverse complement strand
GGATTGGACAAGCTTTGGAGGAAGACCAGCGGCTCGTTGATCGACTGGCGCAACGGGAGGAAGCGCCTGGACTCCTCGAAGGCGGGGATGCCATCGGGGAATATCAGCACAGATGCCTCGTCGTACTAGACCGGGCCGAAGTATCTGGTTTCGCAACGCTGGAGAACTGTCATGTGGGTGATGGCCATAAGCTACGTGAAGCAATCGGAATTCCTAACCCGATTAACCCAATATTTGCCAAGTCCGCTGCGGCGCGGGCACGGCGCTGTAAAGACGGCGGCGCTTGGGCAGCCGCGCCAACCGGGCTGCCGCGTGCGCCCGCCCTATCAGCACCTGCCGCCGCGTCTGCTCCAACAGCCGGCGCCACTCGGCCTCCATCTGGCGGAGGCGTGGATCGCCTGCCGGCAGGCGACGGACTATTTCCTTGAAATCCCGGCAGTAGGTGTCGAAGCACGCCTGGGCCTCCCCGTAGCGCCTTTGTGCAACCAGGGCCCCCAAAAGGTCCGCCGTGCCAGCCAGTTCCGATTCCGTCGTGCTCATTAGAGCCCTGTCATATCACTGTCCTGCTGGGCCGTGAAAATGCCGTTGATCTCGGTTGACTGCTGCTGCAGCTCGTAGATCATGGCGTCGGCCGCCGACATCTGCTGCGTAAGGTTCGTCTGCAATTGGGTCACCTGGGCCGTCTCGTTGGCGATCTGCGAGTTCGTGCTGGTAATGTCCGCTTGGACCGAAGTGATCTCACTGGCAAGCGTGCCGGTCGTCGGATCCGCAATACTGCTCATGGCATTGGTAGCCGCCTCGATGAATCCGCCGCTGGTGGTCGAGCCCAGGAATGCGGTCAGCGCAGCGGTCTGGCTGCTGGTGGCCGAGTCGAAGGTGCTTTGATCGAAAGACAGCTGGCCAGTGGTGTCGTTAAAGGTCAGTCCCAGCGCGGCCATCGACGAAATATTGCCGGTGCCGCTGGTGTAGTTGGCGAGGCCCTGTAAAGTATCGGTGAGCTGGTAAACGATGCTCTCCCCAGCCAGCGCGCCGCCGCCTTGCCCGATGTTCTTGCCGAGCTCGGTGATGGCCGAATTGTACGAGGACACGAAAGACTGGAACGCACTGCCGATGCCGGAAGGGTCCGCCGCCACGGTGATGGTGGCCGGCGTCGTATTGGTGCCTGTCAACTCGGCCGTCAGACCGGGCGCCAGCGTCACAGTATCGGAGGTGCTTGTAACCGGCTGGCCATTGATGGTGTATTGAGCGGGCAGGCCGGCGGTGTAACCGGTGCCGGTGGTCTCCATCAGAGGCTGTGATGTGCCGTCGGTCACTTGCATGGTCACCGGGCCCAGTTGATCGCTCTGGAGCGAGAGCCGATAGTCCGGCGCGGAATTGCTGCCGACGTCGACTACGGTGGCTTGGACATTCGCATCGGCATTGTTGATGGCCTGTGCCAGCCCATTCAGATTGGTGTTGGTGCCCGAGAGCGTGATGGGGGGAGTGACGGCGACGTTATTCACCGTGAGCGTGAAGGTATTACTGGCGCTGATGTTCTGCGAGGTCGGATCGGTTACCGTGATTGAGCCACTGCCGCTGATAGCGTCGCTGTAAGATCCCAGACTGCTGACGCCGAGCGTATAGGTGCCCGCAGTGGCGCCACTGCCCAGCGTGGTAGTGGCCGAGGAGTCCGAAACACTCGCGGCCAAGGTACTGCCGGCCGCCGAGGCGAGATCCGAGATGGCCGACTGGACCGCCCCGAAATCGGTGTTCAGCGTACCCAGCTCGGTCGACTGGTTGGTCAAGGTGGTTACGTCGTTGTCCAGCAGGTCGATGGGCAGCGAAGCCATGTTCACTTCTTGCGAGATCTCATTGTTCAGAGACGCCGAATAGTTGCTCATCCCGTTGAAGTAGGTGTTGGCTGAACTGCTGCTGACCGGTGAAGCGATGCTGCTCATAGTTCCTGTCCTTCCGGAAATGGCTCAAGCCAGACCGGGGACGACCCGGCCTGGCGTTAAGCGTCTTGCGGTCTACCTGCCGTTAACCCTGCAGCAGTTTGAGGAGGGCCTGCGGCTCCTGATTGGCCTGGGCCATGGCGGCGATGGAGGCCTGCTCGATGACCTGGGACTGGCTCAGGTTGGCGGCTTCCTGGGCGACGTTGGCGTCGCGGATCTGCGACTGCGCCGAGGAGAAGTTGGTGATCTGCGACGTCGCCAGACTGATGGCGTAGTTGAGCTTGTTCTCACCCGCGCCGACGATACCTTGGGTCGTGCCCAAGATTTGGACCGCTGCGGTGATGGCGTTGATGGCCGCGGTCGGATTGCCGCCGGTGCCGGTAGGGGCAGTGGTGGCCGCTATGGTGCCAGTGCCGGTGATAGCCGTGGTGAAAGTGCTGGAGCCTTGCAGGCTGATATTGCCGGCGTTGCCTGCGTCTACAACCGCGCCGATTCCGGTTATGCCAGCGGCTGTGAGAGCCGCATTGATTTGAGCCGCCTGGGCCTGGCCGGTAGTGACCGTGCCGCTCAGGGTGACGCTGGCCGTCTGTGAGCCCGACGTGATGGTGATTGCGTCAGCTGTCGTGACGGTTGCATACTCCGCGTTGTACAAGCCGGTGTTGACGGCTTTATCGCCGGTGGCGGTCAGCCCAGCGGAAGTGGCTTTCACGGTGAAAGCACTGCTCGACTGGAGTTGAATTTCGTTAGAGGAGTTGAGGCTAGCCGTGATACCGTATGCGGCGAGCCCGGCGTTCAACTCAGTTACCTGTCCGGCAATCGTATCGCCGGCCGCGCCCGTGACCGAAACCGTATTCGATCCCGCTGCGGTGTCAACCGTGAAACTGTCGACGGCGTTCGCTGCGATCAACGTCGCCGCGGTCGAGCCTAACGTTGCCGGGGGCGTGTTGAGAACGCCGGTATTGGCGAGGCCCAGTCCCGTAGAACTGACCGATTGGCCGGCCAGGTCCACACTCACCGAAGAGTTGTCCTGGGCGCTCTGGCCGCCACCGATATAGACCGCCAGATTGGCGGAGTTGGATGTGTTGGTATCGCCGAGGCCGACGTTGTCCGCCTGCCTGTCGATTTCACCTAGCAGCCCTGAATACTCGGTCTCCAGCGTGCCGCGGTTACCCGTGAAGGTTTGTGAGGCCGACTCCGTGGCCAGCGTCTGCAGGCGGTCCAGCATCTGTGAGATGTTGCTTAAGCCGCCATCCACAATCTGCAATTGGCTGACGCCCTGATTGGCGTTCAAAACGCCCTGGTTCAATTCGGCGATCTGGTTGCGGTAGCCGTTGGCGACAGATAACCCGGCGGCGTCGTCGGCCGAAGAGTTGATGCGGTAGCCGGAAGTGAGCTGATCGATGGTGTTGCTTTGAAATTGACTGTTGACGTTCAGATTCTGCTGAGCGACCAACGAGTCCATGTTCGTCATGAGAGAAATCATTCGATAGTCCTTATTTTGTGAGATTCCCCGGCATCTTGCCGGAGTGGCTGCTTTCGCTGCCTACACCTCATATCGGCGGAGCGGCGGAAGACTGCGGAGAAATCTTTACTTAGAGAGGACTTGCGTAGAACTAAAGTCCTGCCTGGCGCTTGGTTACCCCGACTGGGGCCTAAAGTTTGGCGCTGTTGCGTCGATAAGCCTATCAAGGAGCAAAAAGGTCTTCCCATTATGCGAGTCGACGAAAGTACCTTAACCGACCAGGTTTCCTCGATGGCCAGCCGCGCTGCCGAGTCTCAGCGGGTCCAGGTGGACACCTCTGCGTCATCCGGAGGTTCCGGGGCTGCCGCGGGCGACCGCGTGGACCTGTCCAGCCTGGGTGGACGTATTTCGCAGGCGATGCAGAGCCTGTCAGATCAGTCCGCGCAACGCGCCAGCCAATTACAAAAGGACTACCAGGGTGGCCGCTACCAGCCCGACGCGCAACAGATCAGCCATGCCATGATGGCGGAACTGAGCGGGACGGCGGGGTCGTAAGCGCATGCGCGAGCGAACATTCCCGGAGTTGCTGGCAGACGCGCAGTCGCGCGTGAGCAGCGCCCGCGACCTGTTGGCTCGTCCGCGCACCTGTAATATGGATGAGTGCCTCAAGTACTTGCGGGAGGCGCAAGGCTATTTGGAATGGTTGCGCGACAACCTGCGCGGCGCTGGACCGGCCAGCCGGGAATTACGGGATCCACTGATCGCGCTCGGCCGCGAAATCCGCCAGGCAGGGGCTTTGCTCGAACAGGCTGCGCGCTTTGGACGCCGGTGGCTGGAGCGCCTGCGAGCCACCAACTCAAGTTACACTGCCGCCGGCGGTCCCGCGCCACTACCGGCTCGCCGGTGCATCTCTATATTAGGATAATCGCCATGGGTTCCCTCACTGCATCCTTGCTCGGCGCATCCAGTGCCCTGAACGCGTTCCAATATGCCTTGAACGTGTCGCAGAACAATATCGACAACTCCTCCACACCCGGATATGCCAGCCAGCAAGCCGTTCTGCAGGCCGATCCTTTCGATCCGGCGAGCGGTCTCCTCGGCGGCGTGTCGGACGGCCAAATGGTCGATACCCGGGATTTGCTGGCGGAGCGCGACGTCTGGCAACAATCCGCCGCTCAGGGCGATGCCACCGCTCAAAACGATGCCCTTTCCGAGGTTCAAAACGCCCTGCCCACGTCTAGCGGCAGCGGCATCCCGGCGGCCCTGACCACCTTTTTCAACGACGCCTCCGCCTGGAGCGCCTCGCCCGACGATGCCAGTCTCCGGCAGAACGTGATGGACGACGCCGCTGCCGTGGTTCAGAGCTTCCAGACCGCTGCCGCCGCGGTGGCCAACGTGGCGCAGTCCACGGGCCAAAGCATCGACAGCACGGTAGAACAGATCAATCAATTGAGCACTCAATTGAGCGGTCTGAACGCGAGCGTGCAGAACGGCGGCCAGCACGATGCCGGGCTCCAGGCCCAGATCTACAGTACACTGCAGTCCCTTTCCGGTCTGGTCAACATCACGGTGCTACCGCAGCAGGACGGAACCGTAACCGTGTCCATGACGGGCGGCGCACCGCTGGTAGTCGGGCCGAATGCCTATGCGTTGAGCGTGGGGAGCGCCGTGGCGCCCACCAGCCAACCGGTCGATACCGTCGCGCCCCCGATTACCACTATTCTGGGGTCGGATGGCTCCAACGTCACCAGCCAGATTACCTCCGGCACTTTGCATGGCCTGCTACAGGTCAGCAACGTTACCATTCCTGGCCTGACCGGCGATGCCAGCCAGGTCGGCTCACTGAATCAACTGGCGCAGAGTTTCGCCGAGACAGTAAATCAGATCGTCAGCCAAGGCTCTGTGTCGACCGGCGTGCCCGCCACCACCGGCCTGTTCGTGACCGATCTTGCGCATCCCACCTCCGCGGCCGCCGATCTGGCGGTGGATCCCGGCATGACGGCCAGCTTGTTGCCTGCCATCGGCCAGAACGGAGTCACGAACGGGGTTCCGCTGGCGCTGGCCGCCCTGGCCAGTCCGACGCAGGCGGCCAACGAGATCGACGGCGCCAGCTACACGGAGTTCTACGGGGACGCCGCCGGGAAAGTGGGGAACCAACTGGACCTGGCGCAAAGCAACCAGACTCTGACGGGTCAGCTGGTCGCGCAGGCGGAGACCACGCGCCAGAACGACTCGGGCGTCTCGCTGAACGCGGAAGCCATCAATGTGCTTCAATTCCAGGAGGGCTATCAGGCGGTAGCCAAAGTAGTGACCACTCTCCAGGATCTGACCCAAACGCTCATCGACATGTTTGTGCCGGCGGCATCGTAAAACGGAGAATCGCCCATGTTTCCCGACATAAACCCATCTTCCAATCTTTTCCTGGCCAACCTGCAAATAATTCAGAATCGGATGAGCACGGACGAACAGCAGCTCTCCTCCGGGCTGCGGGTCTCGGTGGCTTCCGACGCCCCCGACCAGATCTCCGAGATCTTGCAGACGCGCGCCCAAATTTCCGGCTTGCAGCAGACCCAGGAGAACCTGTCGACGGTTGGCAGTGTGGTGACCAGCGGCGAGAGTGCCATTCAGCAGGCCATTCAACTGCTGGACACGGCTACCACGCTGGCCACCGGCGCCGCTGGCACCACTACGACCGCCGCTCAACGGCTGGCCAGCGCGCCCCAGGTGGAGGGCATTCTCGAGCAGATGGTGAGCCTCAGTCAGACCGCCGTGGCCGGTCAATACGTCTTCAGCGGCGACCAGAGTACGCAGCCAACCTATAGCGTCAACCTGGCCAACGGCAACGGCGTCAACCAGCTGAGCCAGCCCGGTGCTCCCGGGCAAATCGACGATGCCAATGGTGTACCCATCTCCACGGGATTGACAGCCCAGCAGATCTTCGACGCCGGCGACACGGGTACCGGCGTCTATCCTTCGAACAACGTTTTCGCGGCGGTCAATGGCCTGTTGACCGCGCTGCAGACCAATAACGTCCCCAACGTTCAGCAGGCCCTCACTAATATACAGTCCGCCTCGGCTTACCTGAACAACCAAAGCAGCTTCTATGGGGGAGTACAGGATACCATCACCGCCGCCAACAATTCAGCCAGCCAGACGATCGTCACCCTGCAACAGCAGCTCAGCAACCTGCAGGACGCCGATGCTACCTCGGCAGCTTTGGATTTGACCTCCGACCAGACCGACGAACAGGCCGCCATGGCGGCGGAGGGCCAGCTCAAGCCCCAGAGCCTGTTCACCTATCTGTGATGCGCCTCATCCCTGCACACGCCTGGTGCGGCCGGTCCAGAACATCTCACGAAGCTCGCGTTTCACGATCTTACCGGTACCGGTCTTGGGCAGAGGTGTTTCCAAAAACTCGAACACACGGGGAATCTTAAACCTGGCGATGCGCTGCTGCAGGAAGTCGCAGAGTTCCTCCTGAGTCACGGTCTGGCCCGCCTTCAGCACCACGAAGGCCGCCGGGATCTCGCCCCATTTGCTATCGGGAGCCGCCACGACGGCGCACTCCAAAACCGCGGGATGCGCGAATATGGCCTTTTCCACCTCGATCGAGGAGATGTTTTCGCCGCCGCTGATGATGATGTCCTTCTTCCTGTCGACGATGTGGACGTAGTTCTCATCGTCCCACACGGCCATATCGCCGGTGTGGAACCAGCCGTCTGTCATCACGGCAGCGGTTCCCTGCGGGTCGTTGTAATAGCCATCCATGACTTCGTCGCCGCGAACCACCACTTCTCCCACCGTTTGCATATCCCGGGTAACGTCCTTCATATTGAGATCCACGACGCGGATCTCGACGCCGGGTATAGGCCAGCCGGCCATGGCCTGGTGGTTCAGGCGGTCGGCGTCCCCCGCGTACTCGACGGTGCCCTTCCGGCGCGCCGACGTCGCCACGGGGCAGGTTTCGGTGAGTCCATAGCCGCCCATCGCGACGCAATGGAAGGCCTGTTCCAGGCGGTCGATCAGCTCCGGCGAGGAAGCGGCGCCGCCCACGTGAATCTCTTTAAGGGAGGAGAGATCGAATTCGGAGATATCCGGCGCGTTCAGCAGCGCGTTGGCCATGGTCGGCACCAGCGACATGGCGGTGGCGCGCTCATCCTGAATCAGCCGGAAGACCGGGGTGGGCTCGAAGCGCCGCACCATTACCTGCTTGATCCCCATCATGGTGGAAGCTTGCGGCCGGCCCCATCCGTTGGCGTGAAACAACGGAATGGTGTGCAGTTCGACGGCCGTGTCGTCATGATTGAAGGTACCGGCAACGGCCAGGGCATGCAGGTAAAGGGTACGGTGCGACAGCATGACGCCTTTCGGAGCGCCGGTGCTACCGCTGGTGTAGAACAGCTCGGCCAGAGCATTTTCGTCGAACGTGCGGACGTCGGGGCGCTCCAGCCGGCCGCGGCTCAGCAACTCCTCATAGGCAACGTCGGACTGCGTAACGGCGCCATCGATGGTGATGTAGCGCGCAATGCATGGGCAGGCTTTGCGAATATGGTGCACTAGCGGGATGAAGTCGCTTTCGAAGATCAGCGCGCGGGCCTCGGAGTGATTCAGAATGCAAATCAGCTCCGCCGGCGTCAGCCGCACATTGAGAGGCATCACCACCGCCCGAGCCAGCACCACGCCGTAATAGCCTTCCAACAGGGCGTTATTGTTGAAGCTTAAATAGGCTACCCGGTCCCCAGGTTGTATACCTTCGGCCATCAGCCCGGCCGCCAGCCGCTCCGCACGCTCGCCGAACTGCGCGTAGGTGAAGCGGCTCCCGCCCGATACGACGCCTACTTTTCTCCCATACAAATCGACGCCCCGGTATAAGCAGCGGACCGGCGTCAGCGGAACGATCATAAAGGCCTCCCGTGAAAGTACTGATCTCCGCGTACCATGGTACGCAAGAACACCCCCTATATCCTACTCCCCATGCCGGCCTACACCGGCGGCTGTCCTTGAATTCGACGACGCGGTGCGCTATGGTGAGGAGGTTCTATTCGGAGCGGGTGAGTTAAAGAAACCTTGTTATCCTAATTTAGGGAAGCCGTTCCTCGGAGGGTTCCCTCCCGATTCCAGGAGGTTTTGGATTCATGCGAGCAGTATCCTGTACTGTGCCCGGACAGCCTGAGCGGCGGCCGTTATTCCGCGCGGTCCGCGCCATTGTCCCCATGTTGTGGATGGCTCTGTCGGCCATTCCCCTGATGGCTCAAGCCGAACAGGGAGGCGAGGCCAACCTGCACCTACCGGACCTGAACAGCGTTACGTTTCTGGGCGGCATCGGCGGCCGCAGTCTGCTGATGTTCGGCCTGCTTTTTTGCGTGCTGGGCATGGTTTTTGGCCTGGTCATATACATGCGGCTAAAGCACATGGCCGTACACCGCTCGATGCTCGAAGTTTCCGAGCTGATTTACGAGACCTGTAAGACTTATCTCTCGACGCAAGGAAAATTCCTGATGCTGCTGGAGTGCTTCATCGGCATCATCATCGTCTTCTACTTCGGCTTTCTGCAGGGCCTGGCTGCTTATAAGGTCGCCGTGATTCTGCTGTTCAGCGTTATCGGCATCAGCGGAAGCTATGCGGTGGCTGCCTTCGGCATGCGGGTGAACACCTTCGCGAATTCCCGCGCGGCCTTCGCCAGCCTGCGCGGCAAGGCCTATCCGTGCTACGACATCCCCCTGCAGGCGGGCATGAGCATCGGCATGCTGTTGATCTCGGTCGAGCTGATCATGATGCTGATCATCCTGCTATTCATCCCGGGCGACCTGGCCGGGCCGTGCTTCATCGGCTTCGCCATCGGCGAGTCGCTGGGCGCCGCGGCGCTGCGCGTGGCGGGGGGCATCTTCACCAAGATCGCGGACATCGGCGCGGACCTGATGAAGATCGTTTTCAAGATCAAGGAAGACGACGTGCGCAACCCCGGCGTGATTGCGGATTGCGTGGGCGACAACGCGGGCGACTCCGTGGGACCTTCGGCCGACGGTTTCGAAACCTACGGTGTGACCGGCGTAGCGCTGATAACGTTTATCCTGCTGGCCGTCCCGACGGCCGCCGTTCAGGTGCAGTTGCTGGTCTGGATCTTCGTCATGCGTATCATGATGATTATTTCCTCGGCGGGCAGCTACTTCATTAACGGCATGGTCGCCAAGGCACGCTATGAGAACCTCCCGAAGATGGACTTCGAGGCTCCCTTGACTTCGCTCGTGTGGCTGACCTCGCTCATCTCCGTCGGTCTTACCTATCTGGTCAGTTACTTCATGATTCCGGAGCTCAACAACGACACCAGTTTGTGGTGGAAGCTCTCGAGTGTGATTACCTGCGGCACGCTGGCCGGCGCTATCATTCCAGAGGGGGTCAAAGCCTTCACCTCCACCCGCTCGCGGCACGTGCGGGAAATTGTCGCATCCGCGCGGGAGGGTGGCGCCTCGCTCACGATTCTGTCCGGTTTTGTGGCCGGGAACTTCAGCGCCTTCTGGCTGGGCGCCGCGATCCTCGGCTTAATGAGCGTCGCTTACGGGATCAGCACGCTGGGGCTTGCCAGCCTTATGGTCGCGCCGGCAGTATTCGCGTTCGGCCTGGTGGCTTTCGGCTTCCTCGGCATGGGTCCGGTCACCATCGCCGTGGACAGCTACGGTCCGGTGACGGACAACGCCCAATCGGTTTTCGAGCTTTCCACCATCGAGACGCTGCCGAACATCACGACGGAGATCAAGAGAGATTTCGGTTTCACGCCGGACTTCGAGAGCGGCAAAGAGAACCTGGAAGAGAACGATGGTGCGGGGAATACCTTCAAGGCGACATCCAAGCCGGTGCTGATCGGTACCGCGGTGGTGGGCGCCACTACCATGATCTTCTCCATCATCGTGGCGCTCACCGACGGGCTGAAGACACACGTCGATCACTTATCGATCCTCTACCCGCCGTTTCTGCTGGGCTTGATTGCCGGCGGCGCGGTTATCTACTGGTTCACCGGCGCCTCCACACAGGCTGTCTCGACGGGCGCTTACCGCGCGGTAGAGTTCATCAAACAGCACATCAAACTGGAAAGCGCCGAAAAAGCCTCCGTGGCGGATTCCAAGAAAGTAGTGGCGATCTGTACAACGTACGCGCAGAAGGGCATGCTCAACATCTTTGTGGCGGTGTTCTTCGCCACCCTGGCCTTCGCTTTCTTCGAGCCTTTCTACTTCATCGGCTACCTGATCTCGATCGCCATATTCGGCCTGTTCCAGGCTATCTTCATGGCCAACGCGGGCGGCGCCTGGGACAATGCCAAGAAAATTGTCGAGACCGAGCTGAAAATGAAGGGCACCGAACTGCACGCGGCCACCGTAGTGGGAGACACGGTAGGCGATCCCTTCAAAGACACCAGTTCGGTAGCCCTGAACCCGATCATCAAGTTCACCACCCTGTTCGGGCTGCTGGCGGTCGAGCTGGCGGTCTCGCTGAACAATAAACAGGGTAATACGCTCAGCACCGTGCTGGGTACGGCCTTCCTGATTGTCTCTCTGACGTTCATCTATCGCAGCTTCTACAGTATGCGGATTGAGTCGAAGTAGTTTGCGGCTGTGATAA
>Ga0302325_10031013_pt1 | contig 11010 bp, 8 predicted proteins | sample Palsa_T0_2_FD_201948 | JGI IMG/M metagenome (GOLD analysis project Ga0302325, IMG submission 201948) | Peat permafrost microbial communities from Stordalen Mire near Abisko, Sweden - Palsa_T0_2 | ecosystem: Environmental > Terrestrial > Soil > Palsa > Peat permafrost | place: Sweden: Abisko... | reverse complement strand
TGCGCGAGGCGTAGGTGCCCATGCCGAACGGCGCGGTGTCGGTGTCGCCTTCCTCGACCACGATGTCATCGGCCGGGATACCGAGCTCGTGGGCCACGATCTGGGCCCAGGTCGTCTCGTGCCCCTGCCCCTGGCCCCGCGCGCCGGTCCGGACGATGGCCTTGCCGGTCATGTGGATCTTGAGCTCGGCGGAGTCGAACATCTTGATGCCGAGGATGTCGTACTCGCGGCTGTTGCCCGCGCCAAGCGGCTCGGTCATCGTGGAGATGCCGAGGCCGAGCAGCCTGCCCCGGGACCTGGCCTCGGCCTGCTGCCGCCGGAAATCCTCGTAGCCGACGGCCTTCAGGCCGACGTCGAGGCACTTGGCGTACTGCCCGGAGTCGGTGAGGAAGCCGAACGGGGTGCGGTGCGGGAACTGGTCGTCCCGCACGAAGTTCATCCGCCGGAATTCCGCCTGGTCCATGCCGAGGTCGTCTGCCGCGGCCTGGACCATCCTCTCCTGGAAGAACATCGCCTCGGTGACCCGGAAGGAGCACCGGTAAGCTACCCCGCCAGGTGCTTTGTTACTGTATGTTCCCCGCGCGGTGAGATGCGCGACCGGGATGTCGTAGGCCGCGAAGGCCGAGTGCATCAGGCCGATCTTGAACTTGCTCGGCTGGGCATCGGCGAAGAACGCGCCGTGGTCCGCGTCGGTGTGCATGCGGACGGCGAGAATCTTGCCGTCCTGGCGCAGCGCCATCTCGCCGTCGAGGTAGACGTCCCGGGCGAACCCCGTGGAGATGAGGTTGCCGGTCTTGTCCTCAATCCACTTCACCGGCCGTTCGAGCAGGATCGAGGCCAGGATCGACATGACGTAGCCGGGGTAGACCGGCACCTTGTTGCCGAATCCGCCGCCGATATCCGGGGAGATGATCCGGATCATGTGCTCGGGCAGCTCGGCCACCAGCGCGACCGCGGCCCGGATGATGTGCGGCGCCTGGGTGGTCATGTACACGGTGAGCTTCGAGGTTGACCGGTTGAAGTCCGCGATCGAACCGCAGCACTCGATCGGTGACGGATGCGAGCGCGGATAGTGCAGCTTCAGCTTCGAGATCACGTCCGCCTGCGCGAACGCCCGGTCAGTGCCGGCCGCGTCGCCGACCTCCCAGTCGTAGATGACGTTGCCCTGCTGGCCTTCCTTGTCGTCCCTGATCACCGGCGCGCCGTCGGCGACCGCCTGGATCGGGTTGACGATGACGGGGAGCTGCTCGTACTCGACGTCGATGGCCTCGCACGCGTCCTTGGCGATGTACGGGTCATCGGCGATGACGCAGGCTACTTCCTGGCCCTGGAACCGGACCTTGTCGGTGGCCAGTACCGCCTGCGTGTCGTAGGACAGCGTCGGCATCCAGGCGAGGTTCCGCGTCGCCATCATCTCGCCGGTCAGCACCAGGTGGACGCCGGGAATCTCCCACGCCCGGCTGGTGTCGATCGACTTGATCCGCGCATGGGCCAGCGGGCTGCGCAAGATCTCCATGTGCAGCATGCCGGGCAGGGTGATGTCGTCGGTGTAATTGCCCTTGCCGCGGGTGAAGCGGTTGTCCTCGACGCGCTTGCGGCTTGCGCCCAGTCCGCCGATCTTGATCTCATCCAGTGCCTGCGACACGTTCTGCCCCTCCTACGATCTGAGCTTCTCGGCGGCCCACAGCACCGACTTCACGATGTTCTGGTAGCCGGTGCAGCGGCAGAGATTGCCCGACAGCGCCCACCGCACGTCTTCCTCGGTCGGGTCGGGATTTGCCTCGAGCAGCGCTTTGGCGGCCATCATCATGCCCGGCGTGCAGAACCCGCACTGCAGCCCGTGCTCCTCCTTGAAGCCCTCCTGCAGCGGGTGCAGTTCGCTGGCCGTCGCCAGGCCTTCCACCGTGCTGATCTCGTGCCCGTCGGCCTGCACCGCCAGCATGGTGCAGGACTTCACCGCGCGGCCATCGACGAGGACCGTGCACGCGCCGCAATTGGTCGTATCGCAGCCCATATGCGTGCCGGTCAGGCCGAGCCCGCGGCGGATCAGGTGGGCCAGCAGCAACCGAGGCTCTACCTCGGCCACCATCTTCTTCCCGTTGATGCTGAACTTGATCCTGCGTACCGGGACATCGGTCGCGGCCTCATCGTCGTGATCCTCGTAAACGATTGTCATGGTCAGGCTGCCCTTTCCTGCGCCGCCTCGGCGCGGCTCAAGATGCGCTGAACGAAGGTGCGCACCATGTGCCGCTTGTATTCGGCGCTGCCGCGATGGTCAGTCCTCGGACGCGCGACCTCGGCCGCGAGGTCGGCGGCCTGCCCGATGCTCATCACCGTCAGCGGCCGGCCGACCAGTGCGTCGGCCGCCGCGGTGGCTCCGATAGTGGATCCGCCGACCCCGGTCAGGGCAATCCCGGCTCTGGTCACGTTCTCGCCGGTCGTCTCCACCGCGACCGCCACCCCGACGGTCGCGAAATCACCGACGCGCCGCTCGAGCTTGAGGTAGCCGCCGGAACGGATGCCCTTCGCCGCCGGTATCACGGCCTCGACGACGATCTCATCCGGGTCGAGGACATTCTGGAACGGCCCCGTGACGAAATCGGCGAGCGGGATGGCGCGGGTGCCCCGCGGTCCCCGCGCCACCACGGCGCCGCCGAGCGCCAGCACCACCGAGGCCCAGTCACCTTGCGGATCGGCGTGACACAGCGAGCCGACCAGCGTGCCCCGGTTGCGGACGATGGGATCGGCGATCAGCGGTGCCGCCGAGGCCATGGTCGGCTGCGTCGTCTTCAGCAGATCAGAGTGCTCAAGGTCGGCGTGCCGGCACAGGGCGCCGATATGCAAGCTGCCGTCGGGGTCGGTCCGGTGGTAGGCGAGTCCGGGAACGTTGTTGATGTCCACCACGAGTTCTGGCGAGGCAAAGCGGAGCTTCATAAGCGGTACCAGGCTCTGGCCGCCGGCCAGCACCTTCACGTAGTCCCCGCCGTTGTGCATGAGGCTGATCGCTTCGTCGAGCGAACGCGGCGCCTCATAGCGGAACCGCGATGGGAACATAGATCCTCCAGATGTCCTGCGGAGACTGGGCCTGAGGGGGCGTGCGCCTACTGCTCGGATTCGCGCTCGGTGACCGGCTCGGCCGGCGGCCTGGACTCCGGGTCCGCCACGGCCACCGGGAGCGAGTCTTCCTCGGGGTCCGGTCGCGGCTGCTGATGCGGCGGCCACGGCCCCGCCACCGGCTGGCCCGCGACCTTGAGGTAGTCGATCAGCTCAGGCCAGGCCCAGACGGTCGGGCTCTTCCCGGTCTTCGGAGCGTGCTCGATCAGCTCATACAAGCGCGGGTTACCGCGGCTGTGCCCGTCGGATTCAATTCGCATGCCGCATGCTCCTGCTCTGGACAAGCGCCATCGCCCGTCAACGCGTCTCATGATCCACTAAGCCCGGACCGGCCTGCAATACGCGAATAAGTGCTTACTTAAGGCGCACCTGAGCGGGGGGCCTCACGGGTCTGCGCCGGTCCTAGCTCCAGATCGTGACGTAGACCGGCGGCCGGAACCGCGAGGGCGGAACCCCGCCGGCCGGCGAGCGCATCAGGTGCATAGCCTCAGGTGTGCCCAGGTAGCGGCGGAACGAACTGGCCGCCACGCTCTGCTGCTGCCGTTCCAGCAGGGTGACGTACCAGCACGCTTCCATGCGGCAGCCGGGCAGGTCGACACGGGAGAGCTCCCCGCGACGCAGCCGCTGGGAGACCAGGTGCTCGACCGCGGGCGCCACGCCCGTGCCGTCGGCCGCGGCCGCCCAGGCGGCGGTCTGGTTCGGGAAGACCCTGACCTGGTCCTCGGGAATGCGCAGACCGGTCAGCATCTGGCCGGTCTCGCTGCCGGGATCGGTCCCGGACGGGTCGACGAACCACAGCCACTGGCGTGGGTTGCCGCGCAGCCGGGGCTGGCCTGCCGTCACGACCACGAGCCGGTATTTGAAGATCGGCTCGCTCGCCAGGGCCAGGGCCGGATCGTCGGGCATGGTGGGGGCGATCGCGACATCCGCGAGCCGGTTGGCGACCAGGACGCTCATCTCCTTGGTCACCGCGACGCCGGCTGACACCTCGACCGAGCCGGGGAAGCGCTTGATGAAGGCCTCGGTCAGCGGGCTGATCACGAACTCGGCGATCGTGGAGGTGGACACCAATCGCAGCTGTTCCGGGGCACCCTGCGCGGCTCGCACAGCCGCGTGCGCCTCGGCGCCGAGCACGACAATCTGGGAGGCGGTGGCGAGCAGCCGGGACCCTCCCGCGGTCAGCGTCATACCGACAGGACCGCGGGTGACCAGCTGATCTCCTAGGTGCTGGCGCAGAGCCGACAGGGCCTGAGAGACGGCTGACTCACTGACGCCGAGCGCGTTGGCGGCGGCGGTCACCGATCCGAGCCGGGCCACCAAGACGAACGCGTTCAGCTGGGTAAGCGTCATTGCATTGTCATTATGCCCGCTGACCGGACAGTGTTGACCGTCGCGATTTTGAGCATCCGTCCGATAGGGCCAGGTAAGTCGTGGTCTGCGCGGTGAACGGGCAACTGACGGCGGCAGCTCCGGACAGTTCAGTCCTAGCCCAGGCCACCTCGGCTACCCGCACCTGGTCAGCGGCGCGTTACAGGACGGAGCGTACGGCCTGGGCCGCGGCCTGCCGCAGCCGGGCCCGCAGCGCGGCGCCCGCAGCACGGTCGGTCCGGGCTTCGACGATCCTCAGGCCCGTGCCCTGCAGCACCTTGCTCAGGTCGCCCGGCTGCTCGAGGCGCTGATAGGGCAGGCCGAACGCCGCGGCCAGATGACCCAGTTCCGCGCCGTGCGGGGTACCGAAGACCCGCTCGAAGGAGTCAGGGAAGGCGGCCTGTTCCAGCGTCGAGAAGATGCCCCCGCCGTCATTGTTGATGACGATCAGGCACAGGTCAGGGCGCGGCTCGCTCGGCCCGAGCGCCAGGCCGGGGGCATCGTGCAGGAACGTCAGGTCGCCGATGACCGCGAACGCCGGGCCGCGGTGAGCCAGCGCCGCCCCGATGGCCGCGGACGTGGTGCCGTCGATGCCACTGGCGCCGCGGCTGGCCAGGATGCGCAGATCGTCCCGCGGGGACAGGTGAAAATCAATGTCCCGAACAGGCAGGCTTGACCCGGTCCAGAGCATCGAGCCTGCTGGCACGTGGTTGGCGATATCCCGGGCCAGCCCCGGCTCGGTCAGGGCGTCGCCGCCATCGAGCACAGCGTCCGCCGCGGACCGGGCCGCGCCGTCCGCCCGGCGCCAGTCCCCCAGCCAGCCCCGGGAGTCCTCGGCCGGACCAGGCACGGCGGTGAGCCGGATCGCCGGCGCCACGTCGGTCGCGGCCCGCTGCGGGTCGGCCCAGCGTCCTGGGCCCTGCGCGATGACCACATGCCTGCGCGCCGGCCCGGCCCCGAGAAACCCGGGGACCCCAGAGGCCCCGAGCAGGGCGCTTTGCGGGCGGGATAGTCCAGGGCGGCCTGCCGAGACGACCAGGTCAGGCTGGTGCGCCGCCATGAATTCGGGTGTCGTGAGCAGGTACTGGTAGGCCGATAGCGCGTTCGGTCCGCGCCTGGCCCCAGATGAGGGCTCCGCCAGCACCGGCCAGCCGGCCCGCTCCGCCAGCTCGACCAGGGCGGCCGCGTCATAATCACCGTCCCCGCAGACCAGCACGCCGCGTTCGGTCCATGGCACCTCGAGCTGATCCGGCGATGCCCCGGGCCACTGGAAGCTTGTCCACGGCCGTCCCTCCGGGCGCCCGTCCAGCGGCTCGGGCCAGTCCGGTTCCCCGGCCTCGCCGGGGACGAGCGGCTCGCGGAAGGCCAGGTTGAGATGGACCGGACCGGCCAGCGCGCCCGCGCGGCCGGACGCCTGCGCCCACGCCTGGCAAGCCAGCGATCGCCAGTACCCGACCATGCCCGGCCGGGCCTGCGGTACGCCAGCCTCGCAGAACCAGCGCACCGCGCTCCCGTAGAGCTTGACCTGGTCGATCACCTGGTTGGCGCCGGTTCCCCGCATCTCGGGCGGCCGGTCGGCGGTGAGCACGAGCAGCGGGACGCCGGACTCGTCCGCCTCGATCACGGCCGGGTGGAAGTTGGCCGCCGCCGTGCCCGAGGTGCACAGCACCGCCACCGGCCGGCGGCTGGCCTTGGCCAGCCCGAGCGCGGTGAACGAGGCCGACCGCTCGTCAATCCGCACGTGCAGCCGGACCTGGTGCCGTCGCTCGGCGTCGAGGAACGCCATAGCCAGCGGCGTGCTGCGCGAGCCTGGCGCGAGGACCACCTCGCGCAGCCCGCACCTGACCAGTTCGTCCGTGAAGCACAGCCCGAACGCGGTCGACGGATTCACCAAAGTGACGCTTCGCTCGCCGGACCGGTCCACGACTCCGTTTCGCCCAGGAAGCGGGCGGCGGCCTGCGCCCGCGTCCGCCACGGGCCCGGATCGGTTTCCCAGCGAGCCAGCTGCCCCAGATCGACGGGCGGGCGCCGGACCGGCAGTTCCCCGGCCTCGGCCACCAGCGGGTCGGCGGTGACGTCCCCGGCCAGCAGTGACATCGTGCCCAGGCCGCAGGCGTAAGGAAGCTCGGGCAGCGCGGCGGCCAGGGCCACCCCGGCGGCGAGCCCGACCGAGGTATCGACGGCGCTCGACACGACGACGGGAAGGCCGCAGGCCTCCGCCACCGCCAGCGCCGCACGGACTCCCCCGAGCGGCTGCACTTTCAGCATCACGATGTCGGCCGCGCCTGCCGCCCGCACCCGCAGCGGGTCCTCGGCCCGGCGGATCGACTCGTCCGCGGCGACCGGGATATCGATATGTCGACGCAGCTCGGCGAGCTCTTCGAGGGTGGCGCAGGGCTGCTCGGCGTATTCGAGACCGAACCGGGCCAGCTGCCTGAGCATCCGGGTGGCCTGCGCGACCCCCCAGCCGCCGTTGGCATCGACCCGGATCCCGCCGTCCGGCCCTAGCGCCTCGCGGACCGCCTCGACCCGCTCTATGTCGTCCGCCTCGGACTGGCCGCGCTCGGCTACTTTCACCTTCGCGGTCCGGCAGCCCGACCCGGCCACGATCTTGATCGCCTGCGCGGGCCCGACCGCCGGGACGGTCACGTTCACCGGGATCCGGTCCCGGACCGGCGCCGGCCAGCCCTGCGTGGCGGACTCAACCGCACTGGCCAGCCACCGGGCGCTCTCCTTCGGCCCGTACTCGGCAAACGGCGAGAACTCCCCCCAGCCCGCAGGCCCCTCGATCAGCGCCCCCTCCCGCACCGTGATCCCCCGGAACCTCACCGGCATCGGGATAGCGAACGCCCGCCACCCCGCGAAATCCACGTCCCGCATCATCGTGTGCCGCTAACTCCCCTATGGGGGTAATGACGACACACGATGAATGAAGACCGGGTCATGGGCGGCGGGGGAACTTGGCGAAGTCGGGGGCGCGCTTGTTCTTGAAGGCATCGCGGCCCTCCTGGGCTTCCTCGCTCATGTAGTAGAGCAGGGTGGCGTCGCCGGCGAACTGCTGCATGCCCGCCGCGCCGTCGGTCACCGCGTTCAGGGCGCCCTTCAGCATGCGCAACGCCAGCGGGGACTTGTCAAGCAGCTCACGGGCCCAGCTGACGGTTTCTGATTCCAGCGATGCCAGCGGCACCACCGTGTTCACCAGCCCCATCTCCAGCGCTTGCTGTGCGTCGTACTGACGGCACAGGTACCAGATCTCGCGCGCCTTCTTCAGCCCGACCGTGCTGGCCAGCAGCCAGGAGCCGTATCCGCCGTCGAACGAGCCCACCTTCGGCCCGGTCTGGCCGAAGATCGCGTTGTCCGCGGCGATGGTCAGGTCGCAGCACACGTGCAGGACGTGGCCCCCGCCGATGGCGTAACCGGCTACCATCGCGATCACCGGCTTGGGCGTTCGCCTGATCTGCACCTGAAGGTCGAGCACGTTGAGCCGCCCCACGCCGTGATCGTCGACGTAACCGTCGTCGCCACGGATCTTCTGGTCGCCGCCCGAGCAGAACGCCTTGTCTCCCGCGCCGGTGAGAATGATCACACCGATGCCCGGGTCATCACGCGCGACGTTGAACGCGTTCGAAAGTTCGAACAAGGTCGTCGGCCGGAACGCGTTTCGCACTTCAGGCCGGTTTATAGTGATCTTCGCGATGCCTTCGGCGGTCTCGTAAAAGATGTCGGAATAGTCCTTTCCCGGTTCCGGGCCAGACCGCTGCCATTCGATCACTCGTAACCTCCCTGAGTCAGGGTTCTAACCTTAACGATCGTGACAATGCGTTCTTTGCACGCGGTCCTGGTCGAGCGCACCAGCCCGCGGCTAGTCGACCTCCTCGCCGCCGCGCTCGACGGCAGCGGGCCCGCGATCCTGCCGCTGGACGGGGGCCTGCCCCCGGCCCGGCTGGCCGAGCTGATCGCCGCGTTCGCCCCGGACACGGTGGAGGACACCGACGGCGTCACCACGGCTCGTTCGGGCCCGAAGACGGGAGTCGCCGAGAGCACGGCCGTCATCATCGGCACCTCGGGGTCCACCGGCGCGCCCAAGGGGGTCGAGCTGAGCGCGGCCGCGCTGCTGCACTCGGCGCGGGCCTCGCTGGCCAGGGTGGATGCCCGCCCGGGTCAGCGCTGGCTGTGCTGCCTGCCGGGCACGTACATCGCCGGGATCCAGGTGCTCGTCCGCTCGCTGGTCAGCGGCACAGAACCGGTGCTGGCCAGCCGCGCCGACGCGGAGACGGTGGCCGATTCCGGCTGCGCCCACGTCTCGCTGGTTCCGGTCCAGCTCCGGCGGCTGCTGGCCGACCAAAGCCGGCAAAGCAACATATCGACACCGCTCGCCGGGTTCGCCTCGGTCCTGCTGGGCGGGGCGGCCGCGCCGCAGAGCCTGCTCGATGAGGCGCGAGCCGCGGGCGTCCCGGTGGTGACCACCTACGGCATGACCGAGACCTGCGGCGGCTGCGTGTATGACGGATGGCCACTGGACGGCGTAACTGTGCTAGCCCAGGGGGACGATCCCCCCCAAACCCCCCCTGCTCACGGGGGGGAACCTTCCCCCCCGTACCCCCCCGGCCCCCCTCCGGGGGGAACCGGCCCCTCCGTCGCTTCGTCGGGGCGGATCTGGATCCGCGGTCCGGTGCTGTTCTCCCGGTACCGGGGGGGCGTGGCCGGAACTGAGGTCGTCCATGACGGCTACTTCCGCACTGGGGACCTGGGCCAGGTCGACGTGTCCGGGCGGCTGACCGTCCGCGGCCGGGCGGACGACGTGATCAACACCGGCGGCCACAAAGTGGTCCCGGGCGAGGTCGCGGCGGTGCTCGAGACTTGTCCTGGCGTCCGGGATGTGGCGGTGGTGGCGCAACCAGACGCAGAATGGGGTGAACGGGTCATAGCGGTGGTGGTGCCCGCTGACCGGGCGGATCCGCCGACGCTAGAATTGCTCCGTCTGCATGTGCGGCAACGGCTGCCGCGTTACGCTGCTCCAAGCAGGGTCGTAATAATCGATGCCGTTCCGATGCTCCCAAGCGGGAAGCATGACATCGCACGGCTCAAGCTGGAGCTGCTGCGGCGGGAACAAACTGAGGCGGAGAACGTTAGTTAATAGTGCCCGGACAATGTTTCCCGCTGAGGAATGCGCGGGGCGGCGAGGGGTACTTGGTGGAAGCCCGAATGAACGACGTTTGCACTGCGTGCGTTGTTACTAGGAGGAGGGAGGTGTCTCATGCCGCGGATCGCCATGGCGACGTCAACCGTCGAGCGCATCGCTGACTCGGATGACGAGGCAAGCACGACCCGTGTGGATGACCTCATCCAGCGCGGGCGAAGCCAGGGTCACCTGTCTCTTGCGGAGCTGAGGACCGCCTTTGACCAGGCAGGTCTCACGCCGGCCGAGGGACGGTCCATTCTGCGTGAGCTGAGCGAGGCAGGGGTACGGCTGGCCAATGAGCTGACCGAAGACTCCAGGCCGCCGAAGGTCCGTGCGGCCCGTTCAGCGCCCGCCGCGCCGTCCACCGGGTCGCGAGCCGGCAAGACCAGCGGCCAGGCAGACCCGGTCTCCGGCACGGGCGACGAAGCTGAGGCCGACCTGGACCCGGTATCCGACGTCGATGTGGTGAGCCTGGAGGCCGAGGCGGCCGCGCTGAGCGAGTCCGACCGGCTGACCGAGGTGGATCTGGACGACCAGACCCCCGCTATGGGCGACTCGGTCCACACGTACTTGAAGTCCATCGGGCGTACCAGCCTGCTGACCGCCGAGCAGGAGGTGGACCTCGCCAAGCGGATCGAGGCCGGCCTGTTCGCCGAGAACAAGCTGGAGACCGCGAGCGGACTCGACGAGAACTACCGCCGTGATCTCGAGCTCGTCGCCGAGGACGGCCGGCGCGCCAAGTCGCACATGCTCGAAGCCAACCTTCGCCTGGTCGTGTCGGTGGCCAAGAAGTACAGCGACCGGGGACTGTCCCTGCTCGATGTGGTGCAGGAAGGGAACCTGGGCCTGATCCGTGCCGTCGAGAAGTTCGACTACACCAAGGGCTACAAGTTCTCCACCTACGCCATGTGGTGGATCAGGCAGGCCATCCAGCGTGGCTTCGCCGACTCGGCCCGGACTATCCGGCTGCCGGTCCACGTCTTGGAGATGCTCAGCAAGCTGAGCCGGGTCGAGCGTGACATGCACCAGAAGCTGGGCCGCGAGCCGACTCCCGAGGAACTCGCTGTCGAGCTTGACCGGACTCCGGACCAGATCGAGGAGCTGCTGCGCACCAGCCGCCAGCCGATCAGCCTGGACTCAACCATCGGCGAGGACGGTGAGACCAGCATCGGCGACCTGATCGAGGACGTCGACGCGCCGGAGGCCTCCGAACTCGTCGATCGTCAGCTGATGGCGGAGCAACTGCGCTCGGCCCTCGACGCGCTGACGCCCCGCGAGGCGACGATCATGGCGATGCGGTTCGGCCTGTACGACGGCAACCCGCACACGCTGGACGAGATCGGCCG
>Ga0302325_10031012_pt1 | contig 11011 bp, 8 predicted proteins | sample Palsa_T0_2_FD_201948 | JGI IMG/M metagenome (GOLD analysis project Ga0302325, IMG submission 201948) | Peat permafrost microbial communities from Stordalen Mire near Abisko, Sweden - Palsa_T0_2 | ecosystem: Environmental > Terrestrial > Soil > Palsa > Peat permafrost | place: Sweden: Abisko... | reverse complement strand
ATCGGTAGCCGCCAGATCGGTGGGGGGAACGGCTGCGCCCGGGTCGGGCCCGATGCCGGTGTTGATCGGGTTCGTCAGAAGCCGCCCGCCGTCGCACACGATCATCTGACCGGTCGAGAAGCTCGTGAGTTCGGATGCAAAGGCAATAATCGCCCCGGCGACATCCTCAGCCTTCGTGACCCTTCCCATCGGTACGGCGCGCTTGGCCAGGGCGGTCTGCTCCTCCTCACTACCACCCCACGATATTCCGGGGTGTGGAACGAAGGCCGGAACGACGACGTTCACCCGGATCCCTCTCGGTCCGAGTTCCACGGCCAATGTCCAGGTAAAATTGATGAGCGCAGCCTTCGAGGCGCCATACGCGACCATCGTGGGGGCGGCACGTAAGCCTGCCGGCGACGCGATGTTCACCAGGGATCCTGGCGTGTTCCGCTCGAGCATGACCCTTGCAAAGACGCGGCAGCATCGCACTGCTGAATAGAGGTTTGTCTCGATCGAGTCCTCCCATTCCTTATCCGTCAACTCGAGAGCGCTCTTGCCCATGCCATCGCCGCCACCGACGATGTTCACGCCCACATCGAGCCGGCCCCATCGGTCGAGCGCCACCTCGACCATCCGCTCGATGTCGTCCGGTCTCCGCACATCGCATTCGACCGCGATGGCGTCCGCCCCATCCTCACGGGCGCCTGCGGCCGCATTCTCAGCCGTCTCGATGTTCGCGTCAGCCACCAGGACGTTGGCTCCCAGCTGACCGAAGAGACGCACGGTAGCCGAGCCGATGTTGCCGCCACCGCCGGTGACCACGGCCACTCTGCCTCGCAGACCAAGTATGTCCATCTGACCGTGCACCCCTTTGGCTACCCACACTTCCTATACCGAATGGCGGAACCGGTCGAGTCGTTGCCACAGGTCACCCGGGCGCCGGGCCCCGTCGATGGCCCGACGAATACGGTGCCGCGCCATCCGTTCGAAAGCCAGATCGTGCACCGGCCAGAGCAATTTCCAATAGAGGAAACCCGGAATCCCGCGAGGGCGAAAGGCCGCAACCTGACGGAGCGAGCCGTCCCCGACGCGGAAGCCCAGCCAGGCGTCGCCGGGGAACCATCCGACCCCCTGGAGCACGAGCTCGTCCGGCTCGGTCCGGGCAATGCGCCACCAGTCGACCAGTGCACCCGGCTCGTGGGACTCTGGTTTCCCACGCCGGAGGCGCTCGCCGACGAGGCGCCCCAACAGAAGGCGAGCTACCCAACCGGCGGCCGCGCCGTACCAGCCGAGTGTCCCGCCGATCTGCTTCAAATCCCGCCCGATCGCGGCCCCGAGGCTCGGCTCCACCGCGACATCGATGACGACCGAGTAGACGCCATCCACCAGTCCATTGCGCCGGTCGAACAGGAAACGAGCCACCTGGTCGCCCTGGTCTTCCAACGCCGCGGTCAGGGCAGTCTCGACTCCCGTCGGGGTCACCGAGAACGCTCGTCGCGTGGACTCGGTGTCGGTCACCACAACCTCGGTGACAAGGCTCTCGATCAGCGCGTGACTGACCGAACGATCGACCGGGGTCACGAGATCGACCCAGTAGGACGAAAGGTGCGGGGTCAGCCATGGGATATCAAGGATGCGACGGGGTCGGAGACCCCGGGCGCTGGCATAGGCCGAAATCAACTCGCGATAGGTCGTCACGTCCGCGCCACCGACCTCGTAAATTCCGGCATCCACATGGAGGGACTGCTCCAGGTACTCGAGCAGGTCGGAAAGCGCGAGGGGCTGGATGCGGGTCCGGACCCAACGGGGACACACCATTGCGGGCAATCGCTCCGTCAGGTACCGCAGCATCTCGAAGGAGATGCTGCCCGATCCGAGCACGACTGCGGCACGCAGCTCGACCACGGCGGCGCCCGCAGCTCCGAGAGCCGCCCCCACCTCTTGCCTGCTTGCGAGGTGCGCCGAGTCCGGTGCTTCTCCGAGGGCGCCGACGTAGACGATGCGGCCCACTCCGGCCTCAGTCGCCGCTCGGCCGAAGGTGGTGGCCAGACGGAGGTCGAGGTGGCGGAACTCACTGCCCGCAGCCATGGAATGGACGAGATAGTAGGCCGCCTCGACGCCGGTCAGCGCACTCCTGATGGCGACTTCATCGCCGACATCAACGTCGACGGTCCTCGCTTCGGTCGAAAGCGATGTGGCGGACCGACCCAAGGCGACAACGCCATGACCGTGATCCAAGAGGCGGGCGGTGAGGGCCTGGCCAACGAAGCCGGAGGCTCCGGCAATGGCAACATCCATAGGACACCCTTCCCGAGAGAGGTCCTCAGTATGGCAGGGCGCCACCGATCGCTAACCTGACCACCGCCATGCCGATCACCTGCACGCCCGAAGAGGCAGCCGATTTGGTGCGGCCCGTCGATCGAATCGGTTTCGGACTGGGGCCAGCCAATCCCGACGCCTTTTTGTCCGCCCTCGGTGGACGCGATGACTGGGAGGACCTCGTCTTCGGCGGGGCACTTCTCCTCAACTACTACGACGTGCTGACCAAGCCCGGGGTCTCCTACCGTTGTGGCTTCTTCGGCCCGGCCGAGCGGATCCTTCTCTCGGAGGGTCATCGCATCGAGCACGTCCCCGGCGGATTCCGCCAGTTCGCTCCCATTCTGGAGCGTTTCGCACCCCGGATCATGGTGGCGCAGGGCACCCCACCGGACGCCGGGGGCAACGTCAACCTCTCCCTTCACTACGGGGCCACCCGGCCGGAGCTCCTCCGGGCCGGCGGCGACCCCGGTCGACTCCTGATCATTGAGACCAATCCCAACCTGCCGCGCACCCGGAGTCGCTTGCCCGACTTCGACAACACCATTCCCGTCGATCTGATCGACGTGCTCGTCGAAGCTCATGGCGAACCATTCGCCCTCCAGGATCCCCCGCCCGACGCGCGTGACCATGCCATTGCAAGCCATGCGCTGGACTTCGTGGTCGATGGAGCGACACTCCAGACAGGGATCGGCACCATCCCCAACATGGTCGCCTCCGAGTTGGCGGCGGGGCCACTGGGTGGGTTCGGTATCCATTCGGAAATGTTCACGACCGGCTTGATGGAGCTGCACCTGGCGGGAAAGGTCAGCAACGCCAGCAAGGGTATTTTCGATGGCGTGTCGGTCACCACCTTCGCGCTGGGCACATCCGAGCTCTACCGCTGGCTCGACCGCAACGACGATGTCGCCTTCATTGATGTCGCGGTGGTCAACGACCCCACGACCATCAGCCGAAATGCCAACCTCGTGTCCATCAACGGCGCGCTTTCGGTCGACCTCTATGGCCAGGTGATCGCGGACACGATCGACGGCCGGCAGATCTCCGGAGTCGGAGGGCATGAGGATTTCGTGGCCGGCGCCGAATTGCACACGGACGCCCACTCCCTTATCTGCCTGCACTCCACGGTCGAGGCCAACGGCGTAGAGGTGTCCCGCATCGTGGGAGCGCTGCCGGAAGGATCCGTGGTCTCGACCCCGCGTCACCACACCGGCGTGGTCGTCACCGAATTCGGGGTAGCAGAACTTGCCGGGCTCACGGTCCGCGAACGGGCCCATGCCCTGGTCGACGTCGCCCACCCGGACCACCGAGCCGCCCTTCGGCAGGCCGCGGACCGACTGGGGACGCGCTGACCCCGTTCGCCTCAGCCTGAGGGGGAGGACGACTCGCCTGACTCAGAGCTCTCAGGCCTCTCCGGCTCGGTGAATGGAAGCCGAGCCACAAACCAGGTCGTGCCGGGCCTGGACTCCAGCTTCAGGTCACCATGGTGTTTGTTGACGATGATGCGCCAAGAAATGTCGAGGCCGAGTCCCGTCCCCTCGCCGAAGGGTTTCGTCGTGAAGAACGGTTCGAATATGCGAGAACGTATTTCTTCGGGTACCCCGGGTCCGGTGTCCCCGATCGCAACGGACAAGAAGTCCTCGTCGCGCGAGGTTCTGATCGTCAGGGTCCCCGAGTCACGCATGGCGCCGACGGCATTGTCGATCAGATTCGTCCACACCTGATTGAGTTCCGCCGCGTAGGCGGGAATCGGTGGCAGGGAGCGATCGTACTCTTTCCTCACCTCTATGCCATCACCGATCTTCGGCGCGAGCATCGTCAAGGTGCTGTCAAGAAGTTCGTGCACATCGACGACCTGATAGGGCGCACGGTCCATCTGCGAGTACTGCTTGGCCGCCGCGATCAGTGTCGACACCCGCGTCGTCGAATCCTGGATCTCGTCCATCAAGATCTCGGCTTCGACGGCACATGTGAGCCAGCCCACGGCACTCTGGAGGTTCGAGGGGCCGACCGCTTCGGCGACTCTCGACAGATAGGTCTCGGCCAGCCCAGCCTGCACGAACACCGGCGCCAGGTCCCAGCCCTCGCCGATCCCGTGGTCCTCGAACCATTCGCCCAGACGTTCCTCGAGGTCGGACGCCTCCATCGGACTCAACTGCGGTGCCGTCTTCACGCCCTCGACTGCTTCCGCCTGCAGCTGCACGAGCGACGCCAGCGTGCTCCGATCAAATCCGGATGTGATCGTTGTCAGTTCGTGGCGCATGTCGGCTAGCCGCTCCCGCAGCGACGAGGTGGCACGGACCGCCGCCGCGGCAGGATTATTCAGCTCGTGCGTGAGACCAGCCGAGAGAGAGCCGAGCGCCAAGAGGCGCTCGCGCTGTTGCAGCGCCTGCTGCGTGCTCTGCGTGCCGAAAAACAGCCCTTCGAGGAGATGCAGCGCCATCGGGAACCATTCCCGCATCAGCTGGGCGAAGTCGTCCGCTCCGAGTACGAAGAATCTCGACGGTACATCAGCCCGCAACGAGTTGTTGTAGACCTGTCGGATGCGATCGCCCAGGTAGGCCTGAAATGCTCCGCCATACACGCCACGCACATCCGTCCGGTTGATCTCCACGTCGTCGCCGCCGACACGACGGAATAACGTCACCGAACCCTCCAAAAGGACGTAGAACCATAGGGCGGGTTCGCCTTCCCGAAGGACCCAGCCGGGCTCTATCGCCTCAACGTGCCCTACTCGGCACAGCCGGTTCAGCTGCTCTTCACTCAGTTTCTCGAAGAGGAACAGGGTCCGGATCTCGTCGACATCACATGGGAGGTCATTGCTCATCACGTCACCTCATTTCGAGATACCGGTGCACCAGCATGACCGCCATGGCCCCCTCACCGACCGCCGAAGCAACCCGCTTGGCCGATTCAGCCCGCGCGTCCCCCGCCACGAACACGCCGGGAATACTGCTTTCGAGGTGGTACGGCGCCCGCTCCTCTATCCAACCAGCCGGTCGGTCCCCGACGAGGGGTAGATCCGGGCCCGTCATCACGAAACCGCGCTCGTCCCGCTCGACAACTCCTTCGAGCCACTCCGTACGGGGCAACGCGCCAATGAACACGAAGAGGAGCTCGGCCTGGACTGACTCCGTGGCACCCGACGTGTTGTCACGCAGAGTGAGTGTCTCCAAATGCTCGTTCCCGCTTCCGGCGATCACCTCGGTGCACGTCCGCACCGAAATGTTGGGGATGGTCTCGATCTGCTGGATCAGATAGTGGGACATCGACGCGGCCAGGGACGTGCCCCGAACGAGAATGGTCACCGACTCGGCGTGCCGAGAGAAGTACACGGCGGCCTGACCGGCGGAATTCGCGCCGCCGACGATAAAAACGCTCTGGCCGGCCGCGTTGGACGCCTCGCTCATGGTCGATCCGTAGTACACACCCCTACCCGTGAAGTCGGCCAAGCCAGGGGCTGTGAGCTGACGGTACGACACCCCCGAGGCGAGGATGATGGCGTGCGCGTCAATGGTGGCGCCGTCGGTGAAACGCACCGTGCGCGCCGATCCATTCACCTCTATGGCCACGACTTCTCGGGCCGTCACGATTTCTGCGCCGAATTTGGCGGCCTGCCGGCGTGCCCGATCGGTCAGCTGTGCACCGGACACGCCGTCGGGAAAGCCGAGATAGTTTTCAATGCGAGAGCTCTGGCCGGCCTGTCCCCCCGTCGCGGTTCTCTCGATCAATATCGTGCGCAGCCCCTCTGAGGCCCCATAGAGCGCCGCACCCAGACCGGCCGGCCCGCCTCCGATGACGACGAGGTCGTAGAACAACTCGGACGGCGTCGTCTCGAGTCCGACGCGCTCGGCCAGCTCCGCATCGGTGGGCTCGACGAGCACGTCGCCGTCGACCGTGATCACGACCGGCAGACGCAGTCCGTCGACGCCCGCGGCGGCGAGAAGCCGCTCGCCTTCCGGCTCCTCGGACTGATACCAGCGGTAGGGCACCTGATTGCGACCGAGGAACTCCCGTACGTCCGACGAGCGAGCCGACCAGCGGTGACCCACCACTTTCGTGTCGGGTATCGGCCGATGGTCGCTGGCGTGCCAGGCCCGGAGCAGGTCGTCGAGCACCGGATAGAGATTCTCCTCGGGCGGGTCCCAGGGCTTGAGGAGGTAGTGGTCCAGGTCGACCACGTTGATGGCGTCGATGGCGGCACTTGTATCGGCGTAGGCGGTCAGGAGAACACGCCGAGCGGTCGGGAAGAGGTCCATGGCCTGCTCCAGGAAATCGATGCCGTTCATCTGCGGCATCCGGTAATCCGCCAACAGCAGCGCCACCACATCGCCGCGCAACTTCAATTCCCGAAGCGCCTCCAGCCCCTGATCCCCCGACTCGGCCCGGACGATCCGATAGTCCTTTCCGTAGGCGCGGCGCAGATCCCGTGCGATGGCGCGGGACACCTCTGGGTCGTCGTCGACGGTCAGGATCGCCGTACGCGTCTCGGCCATCAGGACCGGGCCGGGCAGTCAGTGATCGCCTCCACGGCGCCCAGACTAGGGGACCTCACCGGATCTCGTCCGGTGCCCGTGGCCAGGTGTTTCGTGACCCCCCTCGAGAAACGGGAGAAATCCGGCGTCGGATGTCGAAATCGGGGCCGCTCCTTCGTGGAGATGAATGAAGCGTTCGGTACAGTGCCGAACGACCCGAGAGGAGAAGCGAATGACGCAGTACCTGTTGGCGGTGCACTCCGTCGAAGGACAGGCCCCCCCTTCGCCCGAGGTGATGCAGGTGATGTACCACGATGTGAACGAATTCAACGCAGAGCTGCAAGCGAAAGGAGCTTGGGTTTTTGCCGGTGGGCTCCACCCGGTGGACACCGCAACCGTGGTCCGGGTCACGGCCGGCGAGGTGCAACTGACGGACGGCCCCTTCGCCGAGACCAAGGAGCACCTCGGGGGCGTGTGGATCATTGAGGCACCCGATCTCGACGCCGCTCTGGCCTGGGCCGCCAAAGGGTCAGCCGCATGCCAAGGTCCCGTCGAGGTACGGCCGTTCCAGGAAGTCCCCGAGGGCTGATGGAGGGTGGCCCGGTCGACGGTCCGGTCAGCGTCGAGGCCACGTTCCGGTCGGAGTTCGGTCGGGTTGTGGCGACGCTGGTCCGCCTCTTCGGCGATATCGACCTCGCCGAAGAGGCGGTCCAGCAGGCCTTTGTCGTTGCGCTGGAGCGTTGGCCCACGACCGGTGCACCGCCCAACCCCGGGGGGTGGATCCTCACCACGGCCCGCAACCTGGTCATTGACCGGCTCCGACGAGAATCCTCCCGCCAGGACCGACACACCCAGGCTGCGCTCATCCATCACGTCGACGAAACCAGGGAGATCGGTCCGGTGCAGGACGACCGCCTTCGATTGCTCTTCACGTGCTGCCACCCGGCACTCGCCCAGCCGGCCCAGGTCGCGCTGACGCTCCGGCTGCTTGGCGGTCTTCAGACGCAGGAGATCGCCCGGGCCTACCTCGTCCCCGAGACCACGATGGGGCAGCGCCTCGTCCGGGCCAAACGAAAGATCCGGGCGGCCGGGATTCCCTATCGGGTCCCTGGCCAAACGGAGCTCCCCGGCCGTCTCCGATCGGTGCTCGCCGTGGTGTACCTGATTTTCAACGAGGGCTACACCGCCACCACCGGGACGGATCTCCTCCGTCGGGATCTGAGTGGAGAAGCCATCCGGTTGAGCGATCTCCTCTCCGAACTGATGCCGGACGAACCCGAGGTGCACGGGCTTCTGGCCCTCGTCCTGCTGGTCGACGCCCGTCGAGCCGCCCGCACCGCCGCAGATGGGTCACTCGTCCTCCTCTTCGACCAGGACCGATCCCTCTGGGACAGGGACCAGATCGCCCGCGGACATACGGTGATCGCGGGCTGCATTCGTCGCAACCAACCAGGGCCCTATCAGATCCAGGCCGCTATCAATGCCGTTCACACCAGCGCCGCCTCAGCGGCGGAGACGGACTGGCCCCAGATCCTGCAGCTCTACGACCAGCTGCTCGTACAGGTCCCCACCCCCATTGTCGCCCTCAACCGCGCCGTCGCCCTGGCCGAGGTACGCGGTGCGGCGGTGGGCCTGGCCGATATCGACCTCCTCGACCTGCGGGATTACCACCTGCTTCACGCCACCCGGGCCGACCTCCTCCGCCGCCTCGATCGCCCGGGGGAGGCAGCAGAGGAGTACCGGAACGCGCTGACTCTCGTGAAGAACGATGCAGAACGCCGTTTCTTGGAAGCTCGGCTTTCGACGGTCATGGAATGAGAGTGGGGCGACGCCGAACATCGATACCGTTGCTGCCCTGCCCACGACCACAAGGTTCATGCACCCCGTAGCCGGAGATGACCGTCTTGGTCCAGAGGCAGCTCGGCAATGAACGTGAGGCTTCCGGTCCCATGGGTCACGCCGCCGTGATCGTGCTGCACGACTCGGACGGGCTGGATCCGATGAATTGGGCGAACGACCGTACCGTCACCGTGCCCGACGTCGGCGGCGTGTGCAACATCCCAGACTTCGGATTCCAGATGCGACACGCCGCGCCACACGCCCAGTCCGAGCCCATCGTCGTACCCGCCGTAGCCCAGCCCCTGCATGGCGACTGCTGGGCCCTGCGCGTCGATCTCGAAACGGACGAGGCGGCCATCGTCGGTGCTGACCTCGAATGTCGCCCGCCGGACACGTCGCGGACGTTCGTCGTCGACAAATTCTGCCTCGACTTCGATGTGTCGCCCGGCGACCGCCGAGAGGGAAGAGCGTTCGATTATCTGGGCGGTGAGGTGACGATCCCCGTCCGCACGATGATGGAACTGCACGTGTCCGGCGTGCGTCGTGGTCGAGAAGAAAAGAAAACCGAAGGCGGCGCCGCCGCCCGTGCTCGGAGGTGATCCGGTACGAGGCTCGGGAATCCCAACCATCTCCCGCACGCCCCAGGAGTGATCGCGACAGGCCCACCAAGAGTCCACATCGATGGATGTCTCGCCCAATTTGAGCCAGCCCGAGCACTCGCCGATCTGGTCGTAACGACTGTAGTTCTCCACCTCTCTGCCGAGCGTCCGCTTGAAGTGGTGCCGTTCTTCGTGGGCTGGAATGATGCCCGACCATTCCAGCTCGCCCGAAAGCCCGGCGGCATTCGGGGCGATTCTGAGGCGTAGCCGCTGGAGGGGCTCGATTGCCTCGATGCTCAACGGCCCGCAATCGTGGACGTAGCGGGGACGCAACTGGCGCGACACCCGGAGGTTGTGCTGCCTCCCGTCAACTATTGCGACGAACCCTCCATCTACCACGTTCATGTTCTGGTACACGCCGAGAGTGAACTGGAGCGCGGACTGGCCTCGGCGATCGGAAGCGGCAAACCAGAGTCGATCAAAGAAGCGTGGGTCACTGGTCACCACGTGGTCAAAGGTCGTGGGCGACTGATGCCACGGGCTCTCATCGAGCGGCGTCAGCACTCACGTCTCCAATCTGGGGGTTGCGGGACGGCGGGCTCATCGAAAGAGGGAAACGTGCGATCCGGTCGCGAAAGTGGCCGACCAGGAGAGATCTGAGGACAGGCTGCTCGACCAAGGCCGGCGTGGCACGCTCGAGTAGGTCGCGCAGCCGTCGCTGGTGGATCTCCAGCGCCAGCACGTCATCGTCGGCGGGCACGTGGCATATCGCTTCGTCGAGTTCGATAGTCAAGCCTTCGTCCAGGTACGGGCGCCCCGCAGTGAGCACCGCGGCAGTCCCGTCAGCGTCCCAGCGGAGGAACTGCGGCACATAGGCCCACCCTGCAGCCAATTTACCGAGCGCGCCCAGAAGGCCGTCGAGGATGTTCGCCGCATACGGATCGACGACTTGTGGCACGATGACCTCCGCCAACACGTGTCTGATCCCGTCGATCTGTTCAGAGACGCTCGGACGCACGTCAGCCGCCGATCATGTCCAGCAAGATGCCGTACAAGGCGACAGGCAACTGGTAGTAACGATCGAGACGGTGATCGACAAATGCGTGATTCCCGGTGAGCACGATCACGGCGAGCTTGAGATTGGCCAAGACGTTCCACCAGTGCACAGAACGATCGTCGACGTTGATGCCGGTGCACTCGCTCCAGTGCGCCAGCAGTTGTTGAGGTTCCCACACGTCAGCGATGCGGTGCTCACCGGCGCGAAGGGGATTGGTCACCCAGCCAAGGTCCTCATGGGGGTCTCCCAGGTGGACCGTCTCCCAATCGAGGACCGCCGTGACCTCATTACCTTCGAGGAGGACGTTGCCGGGCTTGAAATCCCCATGGACGAGGACGGTCATTGGGCTCATGGGGGCGTTCGCCCGCAGCCATGCAATGACGAGCGCCAGTTCCGGCTCGGGCTCGAGCTGTACCCGGCGCATCTCAAACTCCCAGTGATCCACCGCGCGCAATGCGGCGGCCGGACCGGGATCTTCGAGTACGTTGCCCAGTCCGAGGCTCTGCCAGTCCACCAGGTGGATACGGGCGAGGAGCCCATAAAGCTGACGAGCCAGGCCGAGGCGCTCTTCAACGGGCGACGTGCCGTTGAGGACGAAACTGTCGCACAATCCGGGGGCGAGGTCCATCACCAAAGTTGGGCGACCCACCTTCTCGCCCGTCAGATCGGCCCAGCGCAAAAGAGGGACGGGGAGATCCGTCTTTTGAAGGGCCTCGAGCACGGTGGCCTCAATGCGCCGGTCG
>Ga0302325_10031011_pt1 | contig 11011 bp, 10 predicted proteins | sample Palsa_T0_2_FD_201948 | JGI IMG/M metagenome (GOLD analysis project Ga0302325, IMG submission 201948) | Peat permafrost microbial communities from Stordalen Mire near Abisko, Sweden - Palsa_T0_2 | ecosystem: Environmental > Terrestrial > Soil > Palsa > Peat permafrost | place: Sweden: Abisko... | reverse complement strand
CGCAGGCCGGCCGGCGAGACCTTCGCGTCGATGAGCTGGCGCCCGACGCCGTACCCGCAGTCGAACACGTAGGGCACGCCGTCCACCTGCACCAGCAAGGCGGGCGACGAACGGCCGGGCCGCAGTGCCGGTCCGCCGGCCGTGCCGAGCAAAACGACCCGGGTGCGGGGCGCGCCGGAGGGGGCCGGCGGCGCGGCGGCGGCGGGCAGCGCGCCCACCGCGCCGTACGCGCCCAGGGCGAGCGCATTGACGAAGGCCAACCGGGAACAACAGTCCCCGCGCGACGGTAACGGCATCATCAGCGAGACGAATATAGCACGGGGGCAGGTTTGCTGCGCGTAACGGTCAGAAAAGCGAAGGGAAGATTCCTTCGCCAGCGCGTGGAGCCGACGATGTCATGACGATTCCGGTATCGACCGAGATCGGATTCGATCCGTTCGCCGCGGCATATCTCGATGACCCGTATCCATCCTATCCGGCGCTGCGCGATCGGCCGCCGTTCTACGAACCCGGCCTCGATATGTGGGTCGTGTCGCGCTTCACCGACGTCGACTCCGTGTTTCGCGATCCGGCCCGCTTTTCGGCCGCGATCGCGCAGGATCCGCTGACGCCGCTCGCATCCGAAGCGCGGGCGATCCTCGGCGACGGTTTCCGTCCGGCGAAAGTGATGTCGAACGCGGATCCGCCGGAGCACGGCCGCATTCGCGCGCACACCATGCGCGCGTTCTCGGCGCGCCGGATGGCGCTGCTCGAACCCGTGATTCTTGCGCGGACCGCCGCGCTGATCGATGGCTTTGCCGCGGCGCAGGAGGTCGACATCGTCCGCGCGCTGACGTTTCCGCTGCCCGCGATCACGATCTTCACCATGATCGGATTTCCGGACGACGATCTCGAGCAGCTCAAGGCGTGGTGCGGCGACCGGCTGGCGATGACGTGGGGACGGCCCGCGCCGGCCGATCAAGTGCGCGTCGCGCGGCAGATGGTCGCGTATTGGAACTACTGCGAGGCGTTCGTGGAGCGGCGCGCCGCCGAGCCGGCCGACGATTTCACCAGCGACCTGCTGCGCACCGCCGGCGAAGACGGCACGCTCTCGCACCGGGAGATCGCCAGCATTATCTACGGGCTCTCGTTCGCCGGTCACGAGACGACGACCAATCTGATCGCCAACACGCTGCGTCGCGTGCTGGAAACCGATGGTGTGTGGGACGCCCTGCGTGCCGAGCCTGCGCTGATCCCCAATCTGGTCGAAGAAGCCCTGCGGCACGACACCTCGGTCGTGAGCTGGCGCCGCGTCACGCGCGAAGCGACCGAGCTCGGCGGCGTGCCGGTTCCGGCCGGCGCGAAACTGCTGCTGCTGCTGGCTTCGGCCAATCACGATCCGGCGCGCTTCCCCGATCCCGAACGGTTCGATCCGCACCGCGCCAATGCGCGCGCACACATCGCCTTTGGGATGGGCATTCACTATTGTTTGGGCGCCGCTCTGGCCCGGCTTCAAGTCGCCGTCGTGCTGGAGTCGCTCGCCGCGCGCTTTCCGCACCTGCGGCTGCGTGCTGGTCAGCACTATACGTTTGCGCCGAACATCTCGTTTCGCGGACCTGCGGCGCTTTGGCTTTTGCTGGGAGGCGCATGAGGCGACTGTCCACGGCGTACGCGCCGGTGGCCGCGGTCATCGTCGCGGTGGTCGCGGTGCTGGTGTGGTTTCTGCCGTCGTACTACACCGGGCTGCTGACGTTGATCGGCATCTATGCGCTCGTCACCATCGGATTGAACGTGTTCATGGGCTACGCCGGCCAGGTTTCGCTCGGCCAAGCGGCCTTCGTCGGCATCGGCGCGTACACGTCGGCGGTGCTGTCGGTGAAGCTGCACCTCACGCCCTGGCTCGGTGCGCTGGCCGGAGCCGCGGCGGCCGCGCTGGTCGCCTTTGCGCTCAGCTTCATCGTTTTGCGCTTGCGTGAAAACCTGCTCGCGCTCGCGACCCTCGCGCTGGGCATCGTGATCAACGTCGTCTTCAACGAGTGGGATTTCATCGGCGGATCGTCAGGCTTCAAAGGCATCCCGGGTTTCGCACTCGGCGCGTACGTGTTCGATCAGCGCGCCTATGCGATTCTGGCCTGGGTGCTGGTCGGTGTCGGCATTTGGTTCGCCGGAAACGTCGTGCAATCGACCTACGGCCGCGCGCTGATCGCCATCTCCTCGGGCGAGTTGGGAGCGCAGGCGCTGGGCGTCAACAGCGAGGGCCTGCGTCGTCAAGCGTTCGTGCTGAGCGCCGTCTACGCCGGCATCGCCGGCGCCGTCTACGCCTCATCGTTCACGTACATCGACCCGACCTCGTTCGGGTTTTTGCTCTCGGTCAACTTCGTGCTGATGGCGGTCATCGGCGGCTTGCGCTCGCTTTGGGGCGCGGTCATCGGCGCGGCGATCGTGGTCGCCTTGGGCCAGATTCTGCAGACGGTCATTCCGCTCGTGCTGCCCGGCGCGCGCGGCGACTTTCAATCGTTCTTCCTGGGCGTGATCTTGGTCGCCATGCTGATCCTGATGCCGCGCGGGCTGACTAGCCGTTTTGCGAGCGACGCCCAAGCGTGACGGCCGCGCTCTGGCAGTACATCCTCGGCGGCGTGGTCGACGGCGCCATCTTCGCGCTGGTCGCGGCCGGCTTTGTGCTGATCTACCAAGTCACCGGGATCATCAACCTCGCGCAGGGCGAGTTCGTGATGATCGGCGGCATGACCGCGGCGGCCTTGACCACGGGCGGGATGCCGCTCGTCGGCGCCGCCGCGATCGCGGTCGCCCTCGCGGCCGCGGCGGGCGGGCTCACCTATCTGCTCGCAATTCGTCCCGCCCGTGGCGGCACCGCGCTGACGCTGCTCTTCATCACGCTGGGCGTCGACGTCGCGCTGCGCGGGCTCGCGCTGTTCGTGTGGGGGACCAATCCGTATAGTCTGCCGCCGTTTAGCGCGGGCAACGCGATCGTGATCTTCGGCGGCGCGCTGCCGCCGCAAGCGTTGTGGGTGTTGGGCACCGACGCGCTGGTGTTTGCGGCGCTCTACCTGTTCTTTCGGCACACCCGCGTCGGGACGGCGGTGCGCGCAGCCGTTGCGAACCCGCCGATCGCCTCGACCTTCGGCATCCCGCTGCGCACCTTCGCGTTCGGCAGCTTCGTCGTCGCGGCGGCGATCGGCGGCCTGGGCGGCGTCGTGATCACGCCGATCCCGGGGGTCCAATACGACGCCGGGCTGACCTACGGCTTAGCGGGTTTCGTCTCGGCGGTGCTGGGCGGAATCGATAGTCTGCCGGGCGCGCTGCTGGGCGGGTTCACGTTGGGAATCGTCGAGCACGTCGCGGCGGGACTGCTCTCGCCGGGCTGGGACCAAGGGCTCGGCTTTCTCATCCTGCTGCTGGTGCTGGTGGTGCGCCCGCAAGGTTTGCTCGGCCGCGCGGCACGCCGCGCATGACGGTCATGGCCGAACCGGTCACCCTTACCGTCAACGCGGTCTCGATGCGCTTCGGCGGCGTGCAGGCGCTCGACGACGTCAGTTTCAGCGCGCGCGGTGCGGAGGTACTCGGCGTCATGGGTCCCAACGGCGCCGGCAAGACGACGCTGTTCAACATCATCAGCGGCGTGCAGCGGCCGACGGCCGGCAGCGTGCACCTTGGCGAGATGCGCTTGACCGGACGTCCGGTCGACCGTGTCGCCGCGCTCGGTGTGACGCGGACATTTCAGACGCCGGTCATGTTCTGGGGACTGACGGTGCGCGAGAGCGTGTGCATCGCACTGACGGCCTGCGAATTCGGCGGCTCCTATCCGCCCCGCGCCGACCGCGCATTGCTCCCGAGCGGCTTAGGGATGCCGGTGCGGCGACGCGCCGACAAGGCGCTGCGCGCGCGCGCCGACGCACTGCTCGAGCGGGTCGGCCTCACGCGCATGGGCGATCGGCCGACCGAGTCGCTGGCGTTCGGCGAGGAACGTCTGCTCGAACTCACGCGCGCGCTGGCCGTCGACCCGCGGGTGCTGCTGCTCGACGAACCGCTCTCCGGGCTCAACCCCGACGAAGTCGGCGAAGTGCTGCGCTTGATCCGTGGGGCGCGTGACGCGGGAATCGCCGTGCTCTTGGTGGAGCACGCCGTCGGCGAGTTGCTGTCGGTTGCCGATCGCGTCGTCGTGCTCGATTACGGGCGCACGATCGCCGAAGGGCCGCCCGCGGTCGTTGCGGCCGACCCGACGGTCATCGACGCCTATATCGGAGACGAACTGGAATGACGGCCGAGCCAATGCTGGAGGTCGAGGGCATCTCGACCTTCCGCGGACGCGTGCAGGTGCTGTGGGACGTGAGCCTGAGCGTCGGGCCCGGCGAGACGGTGGCGATCGTCGGTCCCAACGGAGCCGGCAAGACCACCCTCGTCGGTTCGATCACGGGCCTGATCCCGCCGGCTTCCGGACACGTTCGGGTGCGGGGCGTCGACGTCACCGGCAAGCCGCCCGAGCGTTTGGCAAGCCGGCGCGTGGCGCTCGTCCCGGAGCGGCGCGGCATCTTCGCGCCGCTGACGGTCCGCGAGAACCTCATGATGGGCGCGTACTCGCGCAAGGCGGGGCGCGCGGAACTCGCCGCCGACATCGAGGACGTGCTGCAGCTGTTCCCGGCGTTACGGCGCTACATCGACGCGCTCGCCGGTTCGCTGTCGGGCGGCGAGCAGCAGATGGTCGCGATCGGACGCGCACTGATGGCGAAACCCGAGCTGATGCTACTCGACGAGCCGAGTCTGGGCCTCGCCCCCAAGGTGCGCAGCGAGAATTTCGGCGCGCTGGCGCGGCTGGCCGGGCGAGGCGTCACGATCCTGTTGGTCGAGCAGAACCTGCGCCTGGCCGCCAAGATCTGCAGCCGGGCCTACCTGATGCAGCGCGGACGGATCGTCGGCACCGAGACGGCTGAGGAATTGGCGCGCTCGGCGCGCCGCGTCTACCTCGAGACGCGCGGGTGAACGGTCTCGCTCGCAGAACTTTCTTTCAAACGATGAAACACAAGGAGGCTCCACGTTGCGTTTGACTTCACTGCGTCTGGGCGCGCTCGCGCTCGGACTAGCCCTCACCGTAACCGCGGCGCCGCCGCGAGCCGTCGGGGCGGCCAACGAACCCTACGTCATCGGCGCGACCGTGTCCGAGAGCGGCCCCGGCTCGTCGCTGGGCCGCCCTGAAGCCGACAGCATGCAGATGGCGGTCGATGAGATCAACAAAGCGGGCGGGGTCGACGGCCACCCGCTCCAGATCACGATTCTCGATGACGAATCGAGCGCCACGACCGCGCTTACCAACCTCCGCAAACTGCTCGACCAGCACCCGATCGCAGTGCTGGGGTCGTCGCTCACGGGAACCTCGCTGGCGATGATCCCGCTGGTGTCGCAAGTTCCGGTTCCGATGATCTCGTTCGCGTCGAGCGCGCAGGTCATTCAGCCGGTTTCGGATCGCAAGTGGATCTTCAAGATGCCGATCACGGACTACCATACCGCCCAAACGATGCAGGAGTTCATGAAGAAGAAGGGCTGGACGAAGGTCGCCGTGATCTATCGCAACGACGACTATGGCAAGACGGGACTCTCCCACTTCAAGGACGCCGGCGCGAAGTTCGGCTTCGAGGTGGTGGACGCCGAACCGATCGCGGCCAATGCGAGCGACGCAACGACCCAACTGACGCGCATCAAGGCGGCCAACCCGCAGGCAGTCGTGGTGTGGTCGACCCTTCCGAGTGCCGGCGTCATCCTCAAGGGTTATCGCGAATTGGCGATGACGTATCCGCTGATCTACTCGGATGGAGCGGCGACCGGGGTCTTTCCGCTGCAGGCCGGCCCCGCCCTCAACGGCGCGTACATCGCCAGCACGCGGATCAACGTCCCCGATACGCTGGCTCCCAACGATCCGCAGCGCAAAATCCTCGACCACTACATCGCGTCGTTCGTGCGGCTCTACCCGAAGGATGCGCCGGTCAGCATCTTCGGCGGGTTCGGCTACGACGGCGTCCAGGTGCTGGCGCAAGCCTTACGCGACGCCAAGAGTTCGGACCCGGCCAAGTTGCGCGACGCGATCGAGCACGTCACGTATACCGGCGTGTCCGGCACGTTCCGGATCTCGTCGGGCGACCACAATGGGCTTTCAAGCTTCTCGACACTGGTCACGCAGATCGAGAACGGGAAGTTTACCGTCGCCAAGTAAACGGCGGGTCGGGACGTCCCCCGCGATGACTCCGGCCGAGCGGGAACGCGCTTACCGCGCGCTCTCGCTCGCGCGCGCGCTCGACGAGCGGATGTGGCGTCTGGCGCGTGCCGGGCGAGCACACTTCGCGGTGCCGTGCAGCGGTCACGAAGCGATCGGCGCAGGGTACGCGCTCGCGATGCGCGCCGGCCTCGACTGGCTCTCGCCGCACTACCGCGACCTGACCGCGCTGCTGGTGTTGGGGATGCCGCCGCGCGACGTGATGCTGCATTTCTTTTCCCGTCCGTCGGATCCCAACGCCGCCGGCCGCCAGCCGTACGCGCACTTTGGTTCGCGGCGCCTGCACGTGCTCTCGCAACAGGGGCCGCAGCCGAACCATTGCTCGCACGGCGTCGGCTGTGCCTGGGGTTCGAAACTGCTCGCTGACGGCAGCGCGTCGGTGATCGCGTTCGGCGACGGCGGAGCGCAAAAAGGCGAAGTGCACGAGTCGATGAACATCGCCGCCGTGCATAAACTGCCGGTCGTGTTCGTCGTGCACCGCAATGGGTGGACCCAATCGGTCAAGCGGGAAAACGAGTACGCAACCGACTCGCTGGTCGCGCGCGCCGCGGGTTACGGTATGCCCGGCATCGCGGTCGACGGTACCGATGTCGAAGCAATGTTCGCAGCCGCCGGCAGCGCTCTCGAGCGTGCGCGTTCCGGGGGCGGGCCGACGCTGATCGACGCGCAGTGCGTACGCTTTCTTCCGAACACCTCGAACGACGACGACACCCGCTACCGCGACCGCACCGCGCTCGAGGCGGAGTTCGCGGTCCGCGATCCGCTGCTGCGGGCGCGCAGCCTCGTCTCAGCGGCCTTTGCCGATGCGGTCGACGCCGAGAACGCCGGCCTCGCCCAGGACGCGGCCGATTGGGCGGAAGCGCAGCCGCACGGCGATCCGCTCACGGTCGCCGAGCATGCCTATGCGTGAACTGAGCGTGCTCGAAGCCGTGCGCGAAGCGCTGTTCGAAGAGATGGCGCGCGATCCGCGCGTGCTGCTGCTGGGTGAAGACGTCGCCACCTTGGGCGGCGTGTTTCGCGCCAGCGAAGGGCTGCTCGAGCGGTTCGGTCCCGAGCGCGTGATCGACATGCCGATGGCCGAAACCGGGATCGCCGGTGTCGCGGTCGGGTTGGCGATGCGCGGTCTGCGCCCGGTCGCGGAGATTCAGTTCGCCGACTTCATCCACGCCGCCATGGACCATCTGGTCGGCGAGGCGGCGAAGATGCGCTGGCGCACAGCCGGCGACTGGACCTGCCCGCTGGTGATCCGCACGGCCTACGGCGGCGGTTTCCGTGGCGGTCCGTATCATTCGCAGAGCGTCGAAGCATTCTACGCGCATGCGCCCGGCATCAAGGTCGTCGCGCCGTCGACCCCGGCCGACGCCAAGGGACTGCTGCTGGCGGCGATTCGCGATCCCGACCCCGTGCTGGTGCTCGAGCACAAGCGCACCTACCGGCTGATTCGAGGCCCGGTGCCCGAGGGCGACGTCGTCGTCCCGATCGGATCGGCGGCGATCGCGCGCCCCGGCAACGACATCACCGTGCTGAGCTATGGGATGATGCTGCACGAATCACTCGCGGCGGCGAACGCCGTGGCCGCCGAGGGCATCGACGTCGAGGTCGTCGATCTGCGCACGCTGCTGCCGCTCGATCGCGCGACGATCCTGCGCTCGCTGGCAAAGACGCGGCGGCTGTGCGTGGTGCACGAAGACACGCTGACGATGGGGCTGGGTGCGGAACTCTGTGCGCTGGCCGCCGAAGCCGGCGTCCTCGAGGTCCCGCCGGTGCGCGTTGCGATGCCCGACCTGCCGGGGATTCCGGTCGACGACGCGCTCGAAGACGCTGTGCTCCCGAACCGGGCGACGATCCGCGCGGCGCTGATACGGCTCGCGGCCGCGACACCGTCCGGCAGCGTGCAGCGGCGTGCGTACGATGCGTCGATTCCGCAGGCGTCGAGCGTGGTCGAGATCGCGCTGCCGCCCGAGCACACCCGAACCGCACTCGGTGCGGTCGTGGCGGCCTGCCGTGCCGTGCCGGTCTGCAACGCTGCGTTTGCGTGGAGCGGCATCGTGCAGCATCCCGAGGTCGTCGTCGACTGCGACTTCGGACCGGCGGCGCCGGCGCGCGGCGGCGGAACGATCACGCTGATCGACTACGGACCGGACGGAGCCGATCTGGCGATACCGTTCGTGCGGCCCGGACAGACGACGGCCTTGCGCATCGGCGCCGTTCGCGACGGACGCGCATTCGTAGCTTGCAGCGTCGATCATCGTGCGGTCGACGGCGCCGACGTCGGCCGGTTCTTGGCCGCGTTCACGGCCGCCATCGAAACCGTGCGCGCGCCGGAGACCGTCCATGCAGGTTGAATTTCCGCGGCTGGCCGATACGCTCGTCGAAGGCACCGTTTCCGCCTGGTACAAACAGCCCGGCGAGCGCGTGAAGCGCGGCGAGCCGCTGTTCGCGGTCGAGACCGATAAGATCAACACCGACGTCGAGTCGCCCTTCGACGGCGTGCTCGCCGAGATCATCGTCCCGGCCGGCGAGGTCGCCGAAGTCGGTCAGATTCTGGCGCGCTTCGCAAGCGAGATCGGCAGCGCCACGATCGGGGCGCAACCGCCGGCGACGCCGGCCGGCGAACACACGGCGATGTCGCGTCCGGTCGCGACGGGCACGGCGGGCACGAACGGCGGCCTCTCGCCGATGCGCAAACGCATCGCCGAGCGCATGAGCGAGGCGCGGGCGACGATCGCGCAAGGCTCGTGCGCGCGGCGCATCTCGCTGGCCGGCATCGACCGCCGCGGCCGCAGTTGGAATGCGTTCTTCGTCAAAGCCTTCGCTCAGGCGCTGGAGGCCGACCGGATCGGCATCGCGGTCGCGATCCCCGGCGGTCTGGTGGTGCCGGTCGTGACCAGCGCGCGCAGCGCATCGCTGGACGACATCTCGGCGTCGATTGGGGAGCTTGCCATGCGGGCGCGCGACGGCGCGCTGACGGCGGCCGACGTTGGCGGCGCGGCCGCCACCGTCACCAACGTCGGCGCGAGCGGCACGCTGCTCGCGTTTCCGCTCATCGCGCCGGGGGAACCGGCGATCCTCGCGCCGGGCGCGATCGTCGACGGCGCGTGCTGGCTGGCCCTGTGCTACGACCGCGCGCGCTATGACGAATACGAAGCCGATCGCCTGCTCTTGCAGGTCGTCGAGCGGCTCGGCGCACTCGGTTAGGAGCAGCGGATGTCCAAGCAAACCCCGACCGCGGAACTGCGCACGACCACGACGCTCGTGCGCATCCCGGAGACCGAACTGCACGCCTTCGTCGTGCGCGCGCTCGAAGCGGTCGGCGTGGCGCCGGACCCGGCCGGTATCGTCGCCGACGTGCTGGTCGCGGCCGACCGCCGCGGGATCGAGTCGCACGGCGTCGCGCGGCTGCGGTGGTTCTACGTCGACCGTATCCGCAACGGCCGCATCGCGGCGAACCCCGACTACACGCTCGTCCGCGATACGCCGACCTCGTTGCTGCTCGATGCCGGAAACGGTTTAGGCCATCCGGCCTCGCATCGAGCGATGACGCTGGCGATCGAGAAGGCGCGCGAAAGCGGGCTGGCCTTCGCGGCGGTGCGCAATTCGAACCATTACGGCATCGCCGGCTACTATGCGATGATGGCGCTCGAGCACGACATGATCGGGATTTCGTCGACCGACTCGGCGCATTTCGGCGTGCCGACGTTCGGGCGCACGCCGATGCAGGGAACGAATCCCTTCGCGTTCGCGATCCCGGCCGGAAAGGAGCCTGCCTTCGTGCTGGATTTCGCGACCACGACCGTGACCTACGGCAAGCTCGAGGTCTACGAACGCAAAGGCTGGCGGCTCAAGCCCGGCTGGGCGGTCGATGCCCAGGGACGTCCGACCGACGATCCCGCGGTGCGCCACTCCGGCGCGCTGCTGCCGCTGGGCGGCTTCGGTACCGAAAACGGCGGACACAAAGGCTACGGGCTGGGGGCGCTCTCCGAGATCCTGACCGGAGTACTCGCGGGCGGCTGGTTCGGCGCGGCGCTGACGATGACGGAAAGTCCCAGCGCGCCCTCGGGGATCACCTCGCACTTCTTCGGCGCGATCCGCATCGATGCGCTGCGTGACATCGCTGAGTTCAAGCGCGATCTCGACCGCGAACTGCGGACCTTCAAAGACAGCGCGCTCGCGCCCGGAGGCGATCGCGTCTACGTGGCCGGAGAAATCGAACACGAGAACGAGATCGCGTTCCGGCGGGATGGGATTCCGATCCTCGAAAACGTCGTCGACGGCTTGGATTCGCTGGCCGGCGAACTGGGGATCGCGCCGCCGGTTCGGCTCGGGATCCCCTAGGCCGCAACCTCGGGCGTGCGCACGTGCTCGGGGCGCGGTCCGACCCCTACGACGTAGGCCGGTATCCGGCGTAGGACCGGAAACGCGTTGAGCAGACGGATCGGAAACGGCACCGGCGTCTTCGTGTTAGCGGTCGGCGCCGAGAGCGCGACGTTGCGGAAGATGCGGTCCTGCGCGAACAACTGCAGACCTTGGATGAAGCGGACCGGGAAGGTGCGCCGGCGCTGAACCAGCTGCAGGTCGACCTCGCGCGCCGTACCGCGGCGCAGCACCGGTACCAGAATGTTCGCGGTCGCGACGGCATCCTGGATCGCCAAGTTGATCCCGACGCCGCCCATCGGCGACATCGCGTGCGCGGCGTCGCCGATGCACAGCAGGCCCGGTTTTGACCAGCGGTCGAGCCGGTCGATCGTC
>Ga0302325_10031010_pt1 | contig 11011 bp, 9 predicted proteins | sample Palsa_T0_2_FD_201948 | JGI IMG/M metagenome (GOLD analysis project Ga0302325, IMG submission 201948) | Peat permafrost microbial communities from Stordalen Mire near Abisko, Sweden - Palsa_T0_2 | ecosystem: Environmental > Terrestrial > Soil > Palsa > Peat permafrost | place: Sweden: Abisko... | reverse complement strand
CTGTACTTTCTCGCTCGGACCCGCAGTGTGGATGACAAAGCTTGCCTTGTCTGCCGCCGCATTCACTGCAAACGGGATTCCAGTCTCGCGCCCCAGCGTCTCCAGAAAGCGCCGCTTGCCTTCAACCACGCGCTGGTCCGGAAAATCCTCGACGGCAACGACAAAGCTTCCATCGATGAGGAATTGCCCCTCACCGACGGTCGCATGAGCCGGCAGCGGCATCAGGTCAAGTGAGCCGTGGTCCTGCGCGGAAGCCGAAAGATCTGCGCAAATAAAAGCAAGAAAAAGCACGAAACCGAACAGGCGCCTCGTCATCGAACAGCAACTCCTCAAATCTCATTTGCGTTACGCAGCGTAATCATACAATGCCCATACGGACCATCCCCGCGATCAAATCCCGCCTGCTTGATCAATTCGACAGTACCCGTGCCGCCCGCCAACCTGCTGACTCGCCATTCCACGAGAGCGGACCTAACTCGCTGCTTTTTCTCCCAGCCGCCCCCGTTGTTCCTCAAATCATTATCCATTCAGTTACCCCTCCGCCCCTGCCAAGCGACAAGCCGCCGTGACACGCCCCCTCAATTCGCGTTACCCTGAATTGTATTCATGCCCTGGCCCGCCCGAAGGAGCTCGTTAAACTCTCATGCCCATCCAAACCACATCCAAAATCTGGCACAACGGCAACCTGATTCGCTGGGAAGACGCCACGATTCACGTCATGAGCCACGTCATCCATTACGGCTCCAGCGTTTTTGAGGGCATCCGCTGCTATGCGCAGCCCCACGGCTCGGCCATTTTCCGCCTTCCCGAGCACATGCAGCGCCTCATCGACTCGGCCAAAATCTACCGCATGGAGCTGCCCTACAGCCTCGACGAGCTCTGCGCCGCCGTCGTCGATGTGATTGAAGCCAATGGCGTTGCGCCCTGCTACATCCGGCCCATCGCGCTGCGCGGCTACGGCGAAATCGGCGTCAGCCCCAAGGGTTCGCCCATTGAGATCTACATCGCAAACTTCCCCTGGGGCAAATACATCGCCGGCAGCGGCGGCGCAGACGTCTGCGTCTCCAGTTGGAACCGCCTGGCCCCCAACACCATGCCCGCCCTGGCCAAGGCCGGCGCCAACTACATGAACTCCCAGCTCATCCGCATGGAGGCCGAGACCAACGGCTACCAGGAGGGCATCGCGCTGGACGTCAACGGCCTGGTCAGCGAGGGGTCCGGTGAAAATATTTTCGTGGTTCGCAACGGCGTTATCTACACGCCTCCGCTGGCCAACTCCGCCCTCTCCGGCATCACCCGCGACAGCGTTCTCACCCTGGCCCGTCACCTTGGCCTCTCCGTCATTGAGCAGGCCTTCCCTCGCGAGTTGCTCTACATTGCCGACGAAGTCTTCTTCTCTGGCACAGCCGTCGAGGTTCAGCCCATCCGCACCATCGACCGCATCGTCATCGGCGACGGCAAGGTGGGTGAAATTACCAAGAAAATCGCCGACGAGTTCTTCGGCATCGCCAACGGCCTCAAGCCCGACCGCTTCGGCTGGCTCACCCCTGTCAAAGTGGATGCCGCGGAGTACGTCCCCGCCTGAGCGCTGTACCCCTGCCGTTGCAAAAGGGGGCTATCCAAAACTCTCCGTGCCCCATCCATTCGCGTTCTTTGCGAATGGGTGGGAAACCACGAATCCATATCCGGCACATTGGGGAACCCGCCGGCCCTCTAGATAGATCAACATTCTTACGCAAATCCAAATCTAAACCCTGCAGAGGAGACCCGCTCCCGCATGAAATTGTCTCTACCCCCCGGCGAGTTCAAGGCTTATCTTTTTGACTGCGACGGCACCATCGTCGACTCCATGCCGCTGCATTACATCGCCTGGAAGACCGCGCTGGCGGAATGGAATTGCCCCTTCGATGAGGCGCTGTTTTACGCATGGGGCGGCAAGCCGGTGAGCGAGATCATCGCAACGCTGAACACCATGCAAGGCCTCGCCATGCCTGTCGAAGCCGTCGGCATTCGCAAGGAGGGCCTCTACTACGATCTGCTCCCGCAGCTCAAGGCGATCCCCGAAGTGCTGGAGCATATCGATGCGCAACAGGGCGTCATTCCTTTCGCCGTCGTTTCGGGCGGCCGCACCAACTCGGTAGTTCGTTCTCTCACTACGGTCAATCTTCTCGATCGATTCGACACAATCGTCGGCGCGGAAGACTACACCAATTCCAAACCCGCCCCCGACGCGTTCCTCCTCGCTGCCCTGCGGCTGGGCGTCGCGCCGCAGCATTGCCTGGTCTTTGAAGACACCGATCTCGGCATCCAGGCGGCAACCGCCGCTGGAATGGCCTCCATCCGTGTCCCCTTGCCCGCCGATCGAAATTGAGGAACCGGATGTCTCCACGGCGCGTATGGTGGCTTAGAGAGAGAGCGAGGAGCCGGATCGGCGATGACCGCAATCGAAGCAGAGGATAGCCAATCGCGCAGAGAAGCCCCGCCTTCCACAAGCCTCAGCTTTCCGCTCGTCATCGCCGCTGCTGTTGCGCTTCTCCATCTGCTCACCAATGGCCGCTACGGCTTCCACCGCGATGAATTCCAGTTCCTCTCCGACGCGCGCCACCTTGATTGGGGGTTCGTCGCCTACCCGCCGTTCACCCCATTCGTCGAACGCATCGGCCTTACCTTGTTCGGCCTTTCGCTCGAAGGCCTCCGGCTCTTCTCCGTTCTGGCGCAGGCCATCGCCATTGTTGTCACCGGCCTGATGGCGCGCGAGCTGGGCGGCAAGCGGCTGGCTCAGGCAACCGCCGCTCTTGCCGTGGCGCTCTCGCCGCTGCCCATGTTTGAAGGCACAGAGTTCCAATACTCGACCTTCGATTATTTGTGGTGGGTGCTGATCGCTTACTTCACCATTCGCCTTCTGCGCACAGAAAACCCGCGCTGGTGGCTGGCCATCGGCGCAGCCGTCGGCATGGGGCTGCTCACCAAGTATTCAATCGTCTTCTTCATTGCCGGAATCCTCTCCGGCGTTTTGCTTTCCAGCGCGCGCCGTTTTCTCAAGAACCGTTGGTTCTGGGCCGGTATCGGCGTGGCGCTGCTGATTTTTCTGCCCAACTTCCTATGGCAGGTCAATCACCAGTTCATCTCCTACCACTTCCTGCAGCACATCCATAAGCGCGACGTGGGCGAAGGCCGCGCCGACGGCTTCCTGGCCGGACAGTTTCTCATTTGCGCCAATCTCTTTGCCGCGCCGCTCTGGCTTGCCGGCCTGGCCGGATTCTTCCGCAACCGGCGTTTCCGCATGCTCGGCTGGATGTATCTGATTACCGTCGCGCTTTTCTTCTTCGCCAAAGGCCGCGATTACTACACGGCTGCCGCGTATCCCATGCTGCTTGCCATGGGAGCCGTTATCTGTGAACGGGGTCTAGCTTCCCTGCCGCGCTGGGGACGGCGAACCATCGTCACGGTCTTTTTCACCGGGCTCGCCGTCTGCGGCGCTTACGTTGTTGTCCGCATCGTGCCTCTTCAATCCAGCGGACCGCTGCGCGACTTTGCTCTATCGAAAAACAGCGACCTGCGCGAGGAGTTCGGCTGGCAGGAATTGGTCAAGACCGTCGCTGGAATCCGTGATTCCCTTCCTCCCGAGCAGCAATCCGGCGCAGGCATCGTCGTTGCCAATTACGGAGAACAGGGCGCAATCGAGATGCTCGGCCCGGCCTATCGCTTACCGCTTCCCATCAGCCTCACCAACTCCGCATGGCTGCGCGGCTATCCTACTCCGCAGCCCACTACGCTGATTGTGGTCGGCGTCTCGCGCGAAGATGTGGACGATATCTTTCAAGGCTGCCGCCTGGCCGGACACAACGGCAACTCGGAAGGCGTAAAGAACGAAGAAAGCCGGGACCATCCAGATATCTTTGTTTGCGGGCCACCAAAGCTTCGCTGGCCGGAGTTCTGGAAGAAGTATCAGAACTTCGGCTGACCAGCTCTAAGGAACCTCTGATGAAGTCGTTGTTTTGAAAGGGCACGACTTTAGTCGTGCCGCAGGTATCACAAAATGAACATGGGCTTCAGCCCCTGAGGGAAGGCCGATGGCATATACAGAGCTTCGCTATGGGAGCGCTGCCCTGTTCGCCCCATACAGAAGCACGGCCACGCGGTATGCGGTGAATCCGCCGTCAACCGATCCCGCCGCGCAGCTACCCACAGCAGCCTCTCGAAATTCTCCGGAAGCCACGCGCCGCGCCAGTTCCGCAGGCAGTTGCGTCACATCCGACCCTTGCCAGCGCATCAGGAAACTCGCCGCATCGGCCGGTTTGAAATGCCCCGAGGAAGCGCACCACGCGCGTGCGGCGCTGGAGTCTTTCAAAACCGAAAGCCCTCTTGCCCTCAGCATGACCGCGAATGCGCCCTCCACCTGCGCCTGCGTCAGCACCGGCACTGCGCGCGCGTAATCGGCCACGGCGTAGAGAGATCCGCCGCGCGCCAGCACGGCGATACCAACACGGTCGATGGCGGTGTTGAGCAGGTTGGCGCGGTGGCCGGGCGAGTTCATCCATTCTTGATGAATGCCGCTCGCGTAAGGGCCGACAGCGATGTTTTCTTCGATCAAGCTGAAGTGCGCCCCTGCGCGGCCGGCGCGGAGAGTCACATCCGGCTCACCCCGATACTGGTGCGAAAGCGGCCCACCCTGAGTCATGCGCACACAGTGCTGCAAAGCGCTCGCAGCCAGGGCCGGATCCCATTGCAGCGATCCCCGTCCGTAATGGGCACGCGTCTGGTTGGCCAGCGCAAACAACTGCTCTGCCGCGCCCCGCATCCCCTGCGGATCGCCATCCGGTGAATCGGAAGCGCCGAACGCACTCGCCGGGAACACTGTGAAGCCCAGCGCGAGGGAGAAAATGATCCCCTGTCGCAGAATCCTCATGCTTGTTTAGACACAACTCCGCCGCAGGTGTCGCGGTCTTCCGCTTGACGCCCGTTTTTTTGCCGCAGCTGACTTCTTGGGGTTATTTGGACGAGAGATACGTCCGCGTCGCACCCGATTCCGGCCTAAGCAGCAGCACGGCCACGCGGTAAACCGTGAATGTGCCTTCAACGCTCGACGAGGGACAGCTTCCGACAGCCGCCTCCTTGTACTTCCCCGTCCCAATCCTGTCGAGCAAAGCCTCCGGCAAGTGCGACAGCGCGGCGTCCTGCCAGCGCATGATGAACTCGGGGCGGCGATTGTCGAGCGAGGCGGGCAAACCGTGGTCCTGGGCGCAGGCCAGTCGCGCGCCGGCTGAATTTCCGTGGGCAGAAACGCCGGTCGCCTGCACCAGATTGGCAACTGTGCCTTCCACTTGTTCAGGAGAAAGGACGCGCACCTCATGCGCAAAGTCGGCCACGGCATAGAGCGTGTTGCCGCGCGCCACAACGGCCAGGCCCACCCGATCCACATCCAGATTGAGCAGGTTTTCACGATGAAGCGGGGAGTTCATCCACGCCTGGTGAATGGAAGCAGGTGCATAACCCTCGGCGATGTTTTCTTCCACCAGGCTGAAGTGCGCACCGGCATGGCCTGCCCGCTCGCTCAAGTCCGGCTCGCCGGCGTATTGATGTGAGAGGTCCGCTTCAGCGGCCATGCGGACACAATGATTGAGCGCAGCCGCCGCCAATGCCGGGTCCCACTCGAGCGGCCGAAGTCCCTGGGCGGCGCGGGCCTGGTTGCCGAATGCGAATAATTGCCCTGCCGCATTGCGCAGCGCCTGGTTATTGGCGATCTGTGCATCGGCAGCCGTGCCCGCGCCGGACGGCCCAGCCAATAGCGCCGGAGCCGGCAAGAGAAGGGCGGCAAGCGCGAGAGAAAAGAGAGTTTTTGCAGATGAACGTTCCATCGAAATTCGCCTCTTCTCCGCGTCCAATTCCCTGTATTCTTTCAACTGTGCTCAAACAAGTAACTTCCACTTCCGGGTTACGACGCGGAGCCTTTCGTGTCAGCCGGCAGCCGCTGGCGGCAATCGGCATCGTGCTGCTGGCGGGCTTTGTCCTAGGCGGTCTTGCCGCACCATGGATCGCGCCTCATTCTCCGGCAGGCATCGATTTACTTCATCGGCTTGAAGGCCCATCGGCATTACATCTGGCGGGAACGGACGAACTTGGCCGCGACACGCTCTCACGATTGCTGTGGGGCGCGCGGCTTTCGCTCGCGGTTTCTGTCAGCGTAGTCGCCGTTTCGCTCGTGCTCGGCCTCTCCATTGGAGGCGTGGCCGGCTACCTGGGCGGGTGGGTAGACACAGCGCTTACCACCTTCGCAATGAACACGTTTCTGGCGCTGCCCGGAATACTGTTGGCCATCGCATTTGCTGCGTTCCTGGGGCCGGGTTTCTTGAACCTCGTGCTGGCTCTGGCCATCGGCGGCTGGGCCGGCTATGCCCGCCTGGTGCGCGCCCAGGTAATGGCCGTACGCGAACGCGAGTATGTGGATGCGGCCCGCGCGCTGGGGGCAAGCGGCCTGCGCATATTTTTCAAGCACATTTTGCCGAACATCGCCCAGCCCATCCTGGTCCAGGCCGCCATCGGCATGGCCGGCGTAATCCTGGCGGAGGCGACGCTGTCGTTTTTAGGCCTGGGCATTCCGGCCCCCACGCCGAGTTGGGGATCGATGCTCAACGACGCGCGCTCGCATCTGTTCGATTCACCCCACCTCGTGCTCTTCCCAGCCGCGGCAGTGGCAGGCGCAGTGTTAGGCTTCAACTTTCTAGGCGACGCACTCCGCGACCGGCTCGACCCGCGCACCCGCCTGGAACTGGGACTCTAACAATCAATGCACTGTCATCCTGAGCGACCGAAGCGCAGCGCAGGAAGTCGAAGGATCTGCGGCTCGGGACGTTCGAGCCACGAACGGCTCCATGATCTGGATTCCTGACGAAAGGGTATTCCCGGGTGAAAATCGGCATCATCAGCGACACGCACGGCCTCCTCCGTCCTGAGGTCGCGCCCGCGCTGGCCGGCGTCGACCGCATCCTCCACCTCGGCGACGTCGGCAAAATCTCAATTCTGCATGAACTGGAAAAGATCGCGCCGGTCACCGCCATCCGCGGCAATATCGACCGCGAAGGCCCATGCAGCGAGTTGCCGGAGACGGAGGTTGTACTGGCGGACGGTCGATACATTTACATGCTGCACGACCTGAGCACACTGCATCTTGATCCGGCGGCGGGAAAGTTTGCGGCAGTGCTGTTTGGGCATACCCACAAGCCGACTTTGTATGAGAAGAAGGGCGTGCTCTATTTCAATCCCGGCAGTTGCGGCCCGCGACGGTTTGAGCTTCCGATTACAGTCGGGATGCTGACGGTTGATGAAACTGGCGAGTTAGCGGCTGAGATAGTCCCGCTCATTCCAGCTTAGGCTTGGCATAATTTCCTAATCGCCAGTAATCCGCCGCGAACGATGCCACGGCCTCGGAGAAACCTTGCCAAACGTCGGCCAGAGGAGATTAAATAGGCGAATCGAGTCTCATCCCCATTCTTCGGTGACGCAGATACTTCGGTGGTGCGATACTGCTCACAAGCAAGATAGCCTTACGATGCCGTTGACACCTTCCGCCAGAAGCGAGCAATGGCCTGCATAGGAGTGTGTGCCTTGAGAATGCATTTCGCAAAGGGAATTGTTCCGCTGATGTCGACGCTGATCGCGATTTGGTCTGCGGCCGCGGGGACGGGTCTGCTTCTGTCAGGCGCTCAGCCGGGACCAAACCAATCGAGTCAGGAGCAGCCGGATAAGTACACATGGTTGGAAGACATTCAGGGCGAGCGGCAGATGTCATGGGTAAGGACAGAAAATGAGCGCACCGCGGCGGTGTTGGAAAAGGACCCTCACTTTGCCCCACTCGAGGCCGACGCGTTGAGGGTGCTGGATTCCCCGGAACGGCTGCCAGACCCGGATTTTCGCAACGGCGTTATTTACGACTTCTGGAAAGATGCGGAACATGTGCGCGGGATCTACCGGCGTACGACGCTCAAAGACTATCTGACAGCTGAGCCGAAATGGGAAACGCTGCTGGACATGGATGCCCTGTCCAAAGCGGATAAGCAAAGCTGGGTATTCAAGGGACTGACGTGCCTTCAGCCTGAAGACACGTTATGTCTTGTGGGACTTTCGGCCGGGGGCGAGGACGCGGTAACCCTGCGCGAGATGGATCTGAGGACGGGCAAATTTGTCGAGGGCGGATTCCAACTCTCACGCGGCAAACAGCGCATGACGTGGGTGGACAAGGACACGCTGCTGATTGGGCGCGATTGGGGGCCGGGTACGATGAGCGAGGCCGGTTACCCGATCACAGTGAGGGAATGGAAACGCGGCGAGCCACTGGAGAACGCCAAAGAAGTGTTTCGCGGCGACGTCAAGGACACCGGTTATGGAGTCTATCCAGGCGTGCTGAGAGATGCGCAAGGTCATAAGGCGGTGATACTGGAAAGATTTATTACGACATTCGAACTTGAGCACTATCTCCTCACGCCGGGAGGCCCCAGGAAGCTGGGACTGCCTCACAAAGCCGAGGTGAATACTCTGCTCAATGGCCAGTTGATCGTGACGTTGAATGAAGACTGGGCACCGGAGGGAGGCACAAACAGCATTGCGCAAGGCTCGGTAGTGGCCCTCAAGTTGAACGCGGTGGAAAAAGACCCGATACACCTCAGGCCAACGGTCGTCTTTGCGCCGACTGCCCAGGAGTTCGAGCAACAACTGGCCAGCACCAAGAACCATTTGATCTTGACAACGCTTGAGCACGTGCAGGGCCGCGCGTATGTTTTCACGCCAGGCAGCGATGGCGCCTGGACGCGAAAAACGGTGCCAGTGCCTGATAACCAGTCGGTCGATATTGTGACGGTAAGCCAAACAGATGACCGTTTTCTTATAAGCGTGGAGGGCTTCCTGACACCCCCCTCGCAGTGGCTTGGCGACGCGGGCGATGGGTCGTTCGCTTTGGCCAAGTCGCAGAAGCCGCAGTTTGACTCGAGCGGCGACGTGGTGGAGCAGTTTCAAGCAACCTCAAAAGATGGAACAAAGATCCCCTACTTTGTCGTGCATCACAAAGCTATGCGGAACGACGGATCGAATGCGACCCTGCTGACGGCCTATGGAGGATTCCAGGTTTCGAACACGCCGAACTACACACCGGTGACTGGCAAGCTGTGGCTGGAACGTGGCGGCGTGTACGTGCTGGCCAATATTCGGGGCGGAGGCGAGTTTGGACCGGCGTGGCATGAAGCCGGGCTTAAGACCCACCGGCAGCGGATTTACGACGACTTCTACGCCGTGGCCGAGGATCTGGTGGCGCGCAAGATCACATCGTCGAACAAGCTGGGCATCGTGGGCGGATCGAACGGCGGGCTTCTGATGGGAGTGGAGTTTACGCAGCATCCGGAGATGTGGAAAGCCGTCGTGATCCAGGTGCCGCTCCTGGATATGCTGGGGTTCGAGCATTTGTCGGCCGGCGCCTCGTGGGTAGGCGAGTACGGCTCGGTCTCGGTGCCTGAGGAGCGGTCGTTTCTGGCGTCCATCTCCCCGTATAACCAGCTCAAGCCGAATGTGCATTATCCTGAGCCGCTCATCTTTACCACCACCAAGGACGATCGCGTTGGCCCGGTTCACGCGCGCAAGTTTGCGGCGCGGATGGAGGAGTTTCACGAGCCGTTCTTCTATGACGAGATCACCGAAGGGGGACACGCGGCGGGTGCGGACAACAAACAAGAAGCGCGGACACGTGCAGAGTATTTTACTTATCTAACGATGAAGTTGATGGATTGAGACGGATTTAGCAAACTGGGTGCGCGTTGGGGACTGCACACGACGTAGCCTCATTATCCCGGCCATTTCTTCCTTCGATAGAAGCGCTGGAGATCCGGATTATAAGCGAGCTCTCGGGAGCTCGGGCATGACCCTGTCCCAGTTCCGGCCGCGGCACAGACTACCCGCGCATGCGCGGATTGACCCAGCGGTACGCCACATCCGTCAGCAGGTTTACAAGCACATACGTCAGCCCGATCGACAGCAGGCAGCCTTGCACCAGAGCGTAGTCGCGGTTTGAAATCGCGCTCACCGTCAGCCTTCCCAAACCCGGCCAACTGAAGATGGTCTCCGTCACAATGGCCCCAGCCAGCAGCGCGCCAAACTGCAATCCCACCACCGTCACAATCGGAACCAGCGCATTGGGTAGCGCATGGCGGCAGACGACGCGCGTCTCGCTCAGACCCTTGGCCCGCGCGGTGCGGATGTAGTCCTGTCCCAGCTCTTCGAGCATGGCAGTGCGCACCATGCGGGTGAGAATCGCCGCCAGCGACGCGCCCATCGCGATGGACGGCAGCACCAGATAGTGCCAATCGATGGAGCGGCCTCCACCTGCGTTCGCTCCTGAAACCGGCAGCCATCCAAGCTGAATCGAAAACACCAGAATCAGCACCGGCCCCAGCGCCAGTCCCGGAACCGACAACCCGAACAGCGACACCACCGACAGCACCTGGTCAGCCCAGCGTCCGCGCCGCACGGCGGCCACGATCCCCGCCGGCAAAGCCAGCGCCAGGCCCAAACCGAGCGCCGTCAGCGTCAGGGCGAGCGTATACGGATAGCGCGCTGCAATCAATGTGGTTACCGTCGAGTGCAGGCGAATGGAACTGCCCAGGTCTCCATGCAGCACTCCGTTCCAGTAGCGAATGTACTGCGTGTGGAGGGGCAGGTCGAGGAAGTACTGGTGGCGCAGAGCGCCGATGTCCGCCGGCGTCGCCCCGTCGCCAAGCATCTGCAGAATGGGATCGCCGGGAACCAGGTGAATCAGCAGAAAAACCAGCGAAACCACCAGCCAGACGACCGGAAGCGTGAGAGCGAGGCGGGTGAGAATCTGCTTCATGGGCTCGCTTCAACGATAAATCAGGGAAGAGGGATCAGGTGTCTGGGGTCAAAGAACCTCAGATTAAGTCGCCGTCTTTGAAAGGGCACGACTTCAGTCGTGCCGTAAAGGCGCGAAATGAACGCGGGCTTTAGCCCCTGA
>Ga0302325_10031008_pt1 | contig 11012 bp, 7 predicted proteins | sample Palsa_T0_2_FD_201948 | JGI IMG/M metagenome (GOLD analysis project Ga0302325, IMG submission 201948) | Peat permafrost microbial communities from Stordalen Mire near Abisko, Sweden - Palsa_T0_2 | ecosystem: Environmental > Terrestrial > Soil > Palsa > Peat permafrost | place: Sweden: Abisko... | reverse complement strand
AGGAGGTAGAACTGCTCCTCGACAGATAGCGACCAGATATGTCCCACGTTCCAGGATCGATTGCCGACATAATTCATCGTGTAGGTGAGCGCGTGGAGGATGTCATAGGGCTGCAGTGAAACGAAACCATAGAGGCTCAGCGCAGCTATCACCGCTACGTAAAACCACATTGCAGGGAAAATTCGCAGGGTGCGGCGAATGTAGAAGTTCTTCAGCGAAATGCTGCCGCTGCGCTCCCATTCTTCCTGGAGCAAGCGCGTGATCAGCATTCCGGAGATCACGAAGAAGACACGCACGCCGAGTGTGCCCAGGTTTTGCAGAGGGTGAAGCGAGCCTCCCTTGAGTTCAGCTGTGTGACAGACCAGAACCATCGTGATCGCCACGGCGCGTAACCCGTCGAGAGATGGAATACGCGTCATGAAGGAGGATCAACCTCAGATCGAAATCCCATGAAATTTATCGTAGGGCCGCCAGTCTCCTGCCGCAACAGAAATACGCATCCCAGAATGGGCGGGGCAGCGTGGAAACGCGAAAAGCGAATTCACTTCTCTTGGTAACGGAAGCTTGTCCCTATTTTTCCTGTAACGGTTCCACTCGCAGGCTGGGCGATCAGAGCGGGGGCAAAGGTCTGCGCTGCGGAACGGGCTGCGCCGAGGACTTGGCTCGGGGCGATTCCGAGGACCAGGGTTGCCACGGCGGAGAAAGCCAAAGCAGCTCCAACTGCAACGCCCACCTTGGGCGGCTCTGCTTGCGGAGCTCCCGCGGCGGCGGGTTGAGCTACGCTCACCACCAGCTTGAGGTAGTAGGCGGCGGCCAGGCCTGAGTTGAGCAGGCCGATAAGGGCAAGCCATGCTGCTCCGCCCTGCATGGCGGTCGTGAAGGAGTAGAACTTGGCGAAGAAGCCGCCGGTGAAGGGGATTCCGATGAGCGAAATGAGGAAGAAGAGCATCACGCTGCCGAGGAACGGGGCGCGGTAGATGAGTCCTCGAAAGTCTCCGATGAGTGGCAGTTTTTCATCGTATCCGCTGACCACGGTAACTACGGCGAAGATGCCGACATTCATAGCGGCGTAGGCGGCGATGTAGAAGCTGGCTGCGGCTACGCCACTCGTGCCGAGCCCGGCGAAAGCTGCCAGCAGATAGCCGGCGTGGGCGATCGAGGAATAGGCCAGCATGCGCTTCACGTTTTCCTGGCGCAGGGCAGCGAGGTTGCCGACGGTCATGGAGAGGACGGCTACTCCCCAGAGCAGCGGCAGCCACATGGGCTTGAGGATGGGGAAGCTGCCATAGAGCAGTCGGATCAGCAGAGCGAAGGCTGCTGCCTTGGGCGCGGTGGACATCAGCGCGACAACAGGCGAAGGTGCGCCTTCGTAGACGTCGGGGGTCCAGACGTGGAATGGGGCCGCTGAGACTTTGAAGAGGACGCCGACCATGAGCAGGACGAATGCGATCAGGACCAGCGAGTGGGACTGGGCAGTAGGGACCAGAGATGCGATTTCGTTGATCTGGGTGGTGCCGGTGGCGCCGAAGATCATGGCTACGCCATAGAGCAGAAATCCGGTGGCGAAGGAGCCTAGCAGGAAGTACTTGATGGCCGCTTCGGGACCTTTGCCGGTGTGTTTGCGGAATCCTGCGAGGATGTAGGTGGAGATCGACGAGATTTCGAGGGCGATGAAGACGACCAGCAGTTCGACGGCCGAGGTGAGCAGGCACATGCCGACTGCGCCAAAGACCATCAGGGCGAAATATTCACCACGATGATGCTGATTCTGCGGAAGCGCGTCGATGGAGAGCAGCAGCGCGACGAGGACAATGCCGCAGATGAGGACGTGAAAGAAGACGCTGAATGCGTCCGTCTGCACAGTGTTATAAAAGCCTGTGCCTGGAGGCAATGAAAGCTGGAACAGGCTGGCCCATAGCGCCAGGGTGACACCAAATGCGGCTACCCAGCCGAGTGAGCGGCGGCTATTGCTCGAACCTGTTGCTGGTTTCATGGCCGCGTCGATGAGCATGACCAGGACGCCGGTCAGCGTGAGCACGACCTCAGGAAGAATGCGCAGGATGTCGGGGACGGTGGTGAGGGGCACGTTCACTTCTGACCTCCCGACGGTTGGCTGCTGACAGTGATATAGCACTTTTGATGGATTCAGTCAGGCACGACGAAGGGCTTCAAATTGGACCAGCCGATCACACTCTTTGATTGGGATTCGATGCCCGTAAGCCAGAGGTTGGGGAGGATTCCCATGGCTAGCATTACGAGCGCGAGCGGCCAGAGGATCGTCTTCTCGCGGCCGTTGAGATCGGGATTGGGATTGGCGAGTGTCATGTCGGAGGCTGGTCCGTAGAAGACTTTCTGGATCAGGGTGAGCAGGTATGCGGCGCTCAGGATGACGCCGACGGTAGCTGCGGCTGCCCAGCCTTTGCTCACGCCGCCGAAAGTGCTGGAGAGGACGAGGAATTCGCCGACGAAGCCATTCAGAAGCGGCAGGCCCATGAACGCGAGGCTGATCAGGACGAAGAGCGTCGCGAGGGATGGGGCTTTCTTCGCCAGGCCGCCGTAGGAGCTGATCTGACTGGTGCCGAAGCGGTCGTAGAGCACGCCGAGAAGGACAAACATCGCTGCGCCGATCACGCCTTCGTTGATGGTCTGGAAGACGCCGCCGTCGAGGCCGGTTACGGTGAATCCATAGATGCCCAGCGTGCAGAAGCTGAGGCTGCTGATGGTGCCGTAGGCGAGCAGCTTCCAGAAATCCTTTTGCACAAGCGCGAGACATGCGCCGTAGAGCACGCCGATAGATGCGAGAGCGACGAGCCACGGAGCGGCCTGATGTGCCTGGACAGGGAAGAGACCGACATGGAAGCGAATGAGCGAGTAGAGGCCCAGCTTGCCTGCAACGACCATCGCCATCGCGACGGGTGCTTCCGAAAATACGTCCGGCAGCCAGCCATGCAGGCCGAGGACAGGGACCTTGACGGCGAAGGCGATCAGGAAGGCCACGGATACCCAGCACAGTGTTTCCGGAGAGAACCTTCCGTAGTAGATCGCGCCTTGGAGGAGCTGAAAATCAAAGGTGCCTGTTTTCGCGTAAAGCCAGAGGATCGCGACCAGCAGTGGCGCGGATGGAATGAAGGTGTAGAGGAAGAAGCGCAGAGCTGCGCGCGGGCCTTCATTGCCGCCGGAAGTGCGGGCGTACATGGCGATCAGAATTGCCATGGGGACCAGGGAAAGTTCCCAGAACCCGTAGTAAAGCATCAGGTCCAGCGAGACGAAGACGCCGAGCATGGCCGTCTGCTGGACGAGGAAAAGCGAGTAGAAGACTTTGCTGCGTGTCTGTATGGTCTTCCAGCTTGCGAGAACGCCGACCGGCGCTAACAGGCCGGTGAGTACGACCAGCCAGAGCGAGAGGCCATCGACGCCGACGTGGTAGTGGATGGCTGGGGTCGAAATCCAGGGAATGTCTTGCACGAACTGGAAGCCGGATACGGAGGGGTTGAAGTGCGCGGGCAGGTGCAGGGTGAAAAAGAAGGTCAGGAGCGCAAAGGTGAGCGCGACTCCGGCGGAAAGCTTGCGGCGATCTGGCAGCAGAGCGACGAGCAGGGCACCGACGAGGGGCGTGACCAGGATTTGAGTGAGGATAATGTTGTCCATAGTCAGCGTCCCGCCCAGTTGATGTGAATATCCATGCCGTTAGAGCCTAGATAGTAGCTAGCAGCGAAGAGGAGTAGAACGGCGGCTCCAGCAGCCAGCCATGCGGAGTAAGAGCGCAGATTGCCGGATTGCCAGCGGCGCAGCCATTCGCCAAGCAACGTGGTCACTCCCGCGAGTAGCCACGCTGAGCCGCGAATGATGGCTCCCTCGCCTAGCCCGCCGAGGATGTAGCGCGAACCGAGCAGGATTGGCCGGACAATGGTGGCGTTGTAGAGCTCATCAATGGCGTACTTCTTCACAAGCAGGTTGTAAGCGCCGGGGAGTGCCGCAGCTAATTTCGCAGGACGATCATTCTTACGGCGATAGAAGAGGTCGGCGACGAACCAGCCGAGGATTGCGACGGCCACGGCAATTACGCTCAAAGTCACATCAAGCATCTTGCCGCCGGGCTCAAGCGTGGGATCGACGACCGGGCCGACAACTGGAGCCAGGAAGCTGCCAAAACGCTCGATGCCGATCCAGCCGCCTGCAACGGAGAGCGCGGCGAGAATGACCAGTGGAGCGAGCATGATCCACGGGCTCTCATGCACATGGTGGGGTTCTTCGGCCTCAAGGACGAGCTTGGAGTCAGACCGGGAATGAACGGCGGCGCCGTGACTTTCGAAGTCATGGGAATCCGCGCGGCTTTCACCGAAGAAGGCCAAGTACCAGAGGCGGAACATGTAGAAGCTGGTGAGCAGGGCCGTGACCAGGCCGACAAAGTACAGCGACTTGCCAAACGTGCCGTGCTGGAAGGCTTCGTAGAGGATGGCGTCTTTCGAAAAGAATCCGGCGAAGGGAAAGAAGCCGGCGATAGCGAAGACGCCTGCGGTCATGGTCCAGAAGGTGACTGGGAGCTTCTTGCGCAGGCCGCCCATCTTGCGGAGGTCCTGCTCGCCGCCCAGGCCGTGAATGACCGAGCCTGCGGCGAGGAAGAGCAGCGCCTTGAAGAAGGCATGCGTCATGAGATGGAAGACAGCGGCTGAGTAAGCTGCTACTCCGCAGCCGAGGAACATGTATCCAAGCTGCGAAATTGTGGAGTAGGCAAGAACGCGCTTGATGTCCGTCTGAACGAGGCCAACGGTGGCGGCGAAGAAGGCTGTAGCTGCTCCAATGATGGCGACGACGGCCAGTGCAAAGGGCGAGCGGTCAAAGATGCCGTGCGTCCGCGAGATCATGTAGACGCCAGCCGTGACCATGGTGGCCGCGTGGATGAGCGCGGAGACCGGCGTTGGGCCTTCCATGGCGTCCGGAAGCCAGATGTAAAGCGGAATCTGCGCGCTCTTGCCGGCTGCTCCCACGACCAGACAGAGTGCAATCGCGGTGAGCATACCGCCATGCTGCGCGGGATTCAGCGCAAGTGCATCACCGATCTTGGCGAAGCTGAGCGAACCGAACTGGGATAGGAGCAGGAACATTCCCAGAAGGAAGCCAAAGTCGCCGATTCTGTTCACGACGAAGGCTTTTCTGCCCGCATCGGCTGCAGATTTCTTATCGAGGTAAAACCCGATGAGCAGATAGGATGCCAGTCCGACGCCTTCCCAGCCGACGAACATGAGCAGGTAGTTCTCAGCGAGGACCAGTACGGTCATGAAGAAGAGGAAGAGATTCAGGTAGGCGAAGTAGCGCCAGTAGCTCTCTTCATGAGCCATGTAGCCGACCGAGTAGAGGTGGATCAGGAATCCGACCCCGGTGATGACCAGCAGCATGATGAGCGTTAGCTGATCGAGGGCGAAGGTGAAGTCGATATGCAGAGCGCCGGCATTGATCCAGCTTCCGCCGAAGTTTTCAACGTAGGGTAGCGCGACAGAACTCGATCCGGGCCATGCGAGCAGAGCAGCACGTACAACGACTGCAAGCGCTGCCAGAGGAAAGCCCAGAGCTACTGTCGAAACCAGCGCTTTAGGCAGACGGCTGCCAAGGAATCCATTGATGAGGAATCCAGCGAAGGGCAGAAGCGGGATCAGATAGAGATATAGACTCATAGTTTCGTCAGAGTTTCATGAGGTCGATCTGATCGACGTTCAGGGTAGCGCGAGCGCGGAAGATGGAGATGATGATGGCGAGTCCTACGGCAGCCTCAGCGGCGGCGACCATCATGACGAAGAAAACGAAGATCTGGCCTTTGACCGCGTGCCATTCATGGGCAAACGTCACAAAGGACAGGTTGACGGCGTTGAGCATCAGCTCAATCGACATGAAGACAGTAATGAGAGTTCGCTTGATGAGGAAGCCGACGACGCCGAGCGTGAACAAGAGCGCCGAGAGGATCAGATACCACGAACTGGGGACGTCATTGAGGATCGAACTCGACATCATGAGTGGCCCTCCTTTCGTGCCAGCGCAACTGCGCCGAGGATCGCTATGAGGATCAGGACCGAAGTAAGTTCGAAGGGCAGCAGCATATCGCGGAAGAGGACGCGGCTAAGATCCTGAGTTGTGGTGATACCATCCGAAAGGCTTACGCGGCCCAGTTGTTTCTGCGCTTCAAGCAGCACAGTCGCGATGACTCCAAGTACAACGACCGCCGCTGGAAAGCCGATGGTCTTGGCAACTCTGCTGCCGTGGGTCTTCTCTTCAGTGCCGACGTTGAGCAGCATCACGACGAACGTGAAGAGCACCATGATGGCGCCGGCGTAGACAATGATCTGCGCGATAGCGAGGAACTCGGCGCCGAGCAGCAGGTAGAGCACTGCGAGCGAACTCATGACCACGATCAGCGACAGGGCAGAGTTGATGGGATGACTCTGGAGGAGCAGATTGATGGCTCCGGCCAGTGCGAATCCCGCGAAAATGAGGAACAGAACTAAGTGCATTTCGTGATCACGCTATCCATTCAGCTATGCATCATGCATCTGCAATTCGTATGAACGTTTCGACATTGAATCTGCATTGAATCGGCAGTCGATGGAATGGTCAAGCTTTGCGCATTTGGCCAAACCCGATTGTAACTTACGGCCCGGTTCTAACTTACGGAAAGACAGCCATTACCAGGCTGGTTCCCACGATGTTGAGCATGGCGCATGGGACGAGATACTTCCAGCCGTAGCCCATGAGCTGGTCATAGCGGAAGCGAGGCAGCGTGCCGCGCACCCAGATGTAGAGAAAGAGGAAGCTGAAGACCTTGGCGACAAACCAGAGAATAGGAATGATCGCCTGAAAGAAGAGATTCTCGGGCAGCGGAATGCTGTCACCAAAGGGGCTGGTCCAGCCGCCCAGAAAGAGCAGGGTGGCAACGCAGCCTACGGTGATCATGTTGCCGTACTCCGCCATGAAAAACATGGCGAACTTCATGGAGCTGTATTCGGTGTGATAGCCGCCGGTCAACTCGGTTTCAGCCTCCGGTAGATCGAAGGGAGCGCGGTTGGTTTCCGCGTAAGCGGCAGTGAGGTAGATGAAGAAGGCGATGAACTGGCCTCCGCCAAAAAGGTTCCATGAGAAGATGCCGTGAACCGACTGAGTCTTGACAATCTCCGCGAGCGAGAATGAGCCGGTACGCAGCACCACGCCGACCAGAGACAGACCGAGGGCGAGCTCGTAGCTGATCATCTGCGCTGAGGAGCGCAGCGCTCCGAGCAGCGAGTATTTATTGTTCGAAGACCAGCCAGCCAGGGCGATGCCGTAGACGCTGATGGAAGTGACGCCAAGCAGGATGAGCAGGCCAATGTTGAGATCGGCGATCTCAAAGAACTTAACTCCGTGCCAGGTGAGCGGCGCACCAAAAGGCACCACCGCGATCGACAAGAGCGAGCAGCCGAGCGCGATGAGCGGCGCGAGCAGATAAAGCGGCTTATAGACGCCGGTGGGGATCATGTCTTCCTTGAGGAAGAGCTTGGCTCCGTCCACCAGCGGCTGAAGCATGCCGAAGGGGCCGACGCGGCTAGGGCCCCAGCGATTCTGGATGCGGCCGACGAGCTTGCGCTCCAGCAGCACGGTGTAGGCGACGGAGGTGAGGAAGACAACCGTCACCACCACCACTTTCAAGATGCTGAACAGCAGGAACATCCAGATACTCAAGACTTTCGGCCCTTTCCTATGCGTTTCAATTCTGGTGCGTTTCAATCGCAAGTTGAGCAAATGCTAATCGGCTGCGGCTTCCGCTACCGTTTGATTCTGGTATTGGTCGAGTTCGAGGAGCGCGGCGGTATGTGCGCCGAGGACTCCCGAAGTGAATAGGCCATCGTGGGCGGGGAGAACAAGATCACGCGCCGGTGCTATGGTGCTGATGGGCACGAAGCCGGGCTGCGTGGAAACGTCGTTGCCGCCGAAGAGGTTGAGTCTGTCCAGCTTATAGGACGGAATGAGCCGCTCGATTTCGTCGAGAACGGCCAGCGGATCGAAGGGGCTCAGGCGCGGTTCGAGGCCATTGGCGGTGAGCCAGACTGCGTGACGATCCGCTTCTCCCGATTGCGCGCCGCGGGATTGGCCCATGTCCGCTGTGACGCCATTCGTCTTGCCGAAAGGCACCAGCTTCTTGACGTCTGCGCCCATGCCGCCAGCGAGACGCACGAGGATTTCGAAGTCGGGCTTGACGCCGGCTCTGTCAGCCGCCTTCTTGGCTAGCTGAACGTCGCCGTAGCTGTTGGTGACGGTGCCGATCTTCTCGTAGAGGCTGGCCGAGGGCAGTACAACGTCGGCTAAGGCCGCGGTCGCGGTTAAGAAAATATCCTGAACTACCACGAAGGTGTTCTTCAAGGCTGCAGCGTCTACGCCGAAGGTGCTGACGGGGTCGGAGCCGACGACGTAGAGAGCGGCCAATTCACCTTTCCCTGCGGCGTCCAGCATTTCCGATGCGTCTGATCCTCGTTGCGTGGGCAGATTGGGATACTCTTCAGCGAAGGCTCCTGGCGCCGTCACGGGGACGTAGCCAGGCAGCAGATCGGGAAGCAGGCCCATGTCGGCTGCACCGCGTGAGTTTGCGTAGTCGCCGAGGTAGGCGAACTTCACGTTCTCTCTGGCCAGGCCCCACTTCACCAGAGCTTCGATGGCTGCGCCGCGATACTCCTCGCCGAAGACTACGAGCAGCGATTCTTCAGCGGCGATGGCTTCGCGGAAGGATTTGGCTTCGGTGGTCGCGGCGGTCGCTTCAAGGGCGCTGTCGTTGCCGGTGAGGAATTCAGTGAACGCCTCATAGCCCTCTAAGGGCAGAAGCAGCGACTTCAGAGCCTGACGTTCGAGCTTGATGGGGCTGTCGGTGGCAATGTAAATACGAGCCTGATTGTGGCGGAAATTGGTGCGCAGGTTCCAGGCGAGCAGCGGGTGCTCTTCCGTCGGATTGCCGCCGATGAGCAGGATTGCTTTTGCGGTTTCAGTGTCGCGCAGGCTGGCGGTGCGGCCGGTTGTGCCTGCCAATGCTTTCGCAAAGCCGGCGTAGTCGGTCGAGCGCACATGGTCGATGTTGTTGGTCGCGAGCACGGTGCGCGCGAACTTCTGGAGGAGATAATTTTCCTCGTTCGTGGTGGTGTTGGAGCCGATCACGCCAATCGAACTGCCGCCTTTGCTTTCGCGAATCTCTTTGAACTTTCCCGCGACGTGCCGGATCGCTTGCTCCCAGGTAGCAGCTTCAAGCTTGCCTGCGGAGTTGCGAATCAACGGCTTGGTGAGGCGGTCCTTGGAATCGACAAAATCAAAGCCAAACCTGCCCTTGGCGCAAAGGAAATCGCCATTAATGCCGGATTTGTCGCGATTATCAGCGCGGATAATTTCAGCGCCGTCGTTGGCTTGCCGGATGCCGAGCGTGACCTTGCAGCCATCGCCGCAATGGGTGCAAACGGTGCCAACGTGGTTCATCTCCCAGGGGCGTGTTTTGTATCTGTATGTTCCGCTGGTGAGCGCGCCCACAGGGCATGCATCAATGCACATGCCGCACTGTTCGCAGTCGAGATGATCGCCGCCGTTGGGAGCGATGGTGGAGGTTGCGCCGCGATTCTGGATGCCCAGAGCCCACACGTCCATGCCTTCGCCGCACATGCGGACGCAGCGATAGCACAGGATGCAGCGCGGACGGTCGAAGTAGACCGCAGGCGACCACTGCTGCTCTTCGCGATGTTGCTTGGCCTCGACGTAGAGGCTTTCGCCAGCGCCGTACTTGAAGGTCATGTCCTGCAACTCACACTCGCCGCCGGCGTCGCAGACAGGGCAGTCGAGGGGATGGTTGCCGAGAAGCAGTTCGATGGTGGCTTTGCGGGCCTGGGTGATCTCTGCCGATTCGGTGATGAATACCTGGCCCTCAGCGACCGTGGTAGTGCAGGCGGTCTGGAGCTTGGGCACCTTCTCCTGGCGGACGACGCACATGCGGCACGCGGCCTGCAGGCTCAGGCCGGGGTAGTAGCAGAAGGCTGGGATTTCAATGCCCGACTTGCGACAGGCATCAATCAGCAGCGTGCCTGCTGGGGCGGTGAGCTTCTTGCCGTCGACTGTGAAAGTTACATCTGCCATTCGTTTATCCGTCTCTGGGGTGCAATGGCTAAGCGCCAGACTATCTGTTGAAGCATGGGCTGTTGGAACATGGGTGACGCTAAACCAGCGCTACTTCCAAATGCTTTGCGTAGGGGCAAGGTTTGCCGTCCAAATGATCTTCAAACTCCTTGCGGAACTTCTTCACGAATCCGATGGTCGGCATAGCCGCAGCATCGCCCAGCGGGCAGAACGTGCGGCCCATCATGTTTTCCGCCAGATATTGGATGTTGTCGATGTCCTTCATGGTGCCGAATCCGGCATGAAAGCGCGTCAGCGACTTCTTAAGCCAGTCCGTGCCTTCGCGGCAAGGGATGCACCAGCCGCAGCTTTCGTGAGCGTAAAAGCTGATGGTGCGCAGGGCAAATTCTACGATGCAAGTCTGGTCATCGATCACCACTACGCCGCCTGAGCCCAGCATCGAGCCAGCCTTGCCAAGTTGATCGAAGTCCATGCCGAGATTCTCAATTTCGCTTGGCAACAGAACCGGCGTGGATGATCCGCCAGGGACCACTGCCTTCAGTGTGCGGCCGCCTCGGACGCCGCCGCCCACTTCGTAGATCATCTTCTTGAGGTTGTAGCCCATGGGCAGCTCGTAGACGCCGGGCCGTTCCACGTGGCCGCTCAAACCAAACAACCGAGTGCCACCGTTGCGCTCAGAGCCAACGGCCGCATAGGCCGCGCCGCCCATGGCCAGGATGTGCGGCACTGATGCGATGGTTTCAGCGTTGTTGATGACCGTGGGGCCGCCGTAGAGACCAACCACGGCAGGGAAGGGAGGCTTGATGCGCGGAACTCCGCGCTTGCCTTCGAGTGACTCCATCAGCGCCGACTCTTCGCCCACCTCGTAGGCTCCCGCTCCGGTCTGC
>Ga0302325_10031007_pt1 | contig 11012 bp, 8 predicted proteins | sample Palsa_T0_2_FD_201948 | JGI IMG/M metagenome (GOLD analysis project Ga0302325, IMG submission 201948) | Peat permafrost microbial communities from Stordalen Mire near Abisko, Sweden - Palsa_T0_2 | ecosystem: Environmental > Terrestrial > Soil > Palsa > Peat permafrost | place: Sweden: Abisko... | reverse complement strand
GTCTGCCCCGCATACCCCCGCTGATGGAAGCTCACCGTCGCCGTCATCCGCGAGTCGGCCATCGCCTGCGCCGCGACCACCGCATCGTCCATCTCGACGTCATGCGCGGCCTGCTCCTTGCCAAACCCGATCGTATGCACCGGCAGCCGGCGGTTGTGCAGCGCCCCAATCGTCTCGAGATCGATCCCGCCCGACCCTCCCCCCGAGTTCTCCGCCCCATCGCTCAGCAGCACCACCGCGCCCACCGGCAGCTCGCTGGTCTCGGCCGTCAACTCGCGCAACCCCGCGTTGATGCGCGTCGCCCCCGCGTTCGCGCCCATCCCATCCAGGCGCGCACTCACCGGCTCTCCCACTCTTACCAGGCCACCGTCCAGCCGGTACACCCGGGTCTGAAACTTCTTCGCCAACCCCGCCAGCATTCCATCTTCGAGCGTCTTCACCGCCGCCGCCTCGCGCCCCAGCTTGCGCTCGCCGCCCGCGTCTGCGATCCCCATGCTGCGCGAATCGTCCACCAGCACCGCGATAATATTCTGCTGCTCCTTCAGCTCCGCCACCGTGATCGCGGGCTGCCACAGGAGCAGCAGCGCCAGCGCAACCATCGCCGCCTCCAGCCCCCACACCACCCACGCCCGCCAGTTCCTCACTCGCGGCGCGGCCTCGGGAAGCCGCCGCCAGATCAGCCACCCCAACCCCGCCGCCGACCCAGCGATCAGCAGCAGCAGCACCCACACCGGCCACGCGCCCAGCAGGATGAACTTGCCCTTGGTGAACACCGGAATCGGATACTTGAAGAAAAATTCAAACATGCTGGATGGTTGGATTCAGCTACCCTTGCTTGCCCTCAAGTTTGCCGATGCGGCCTTCGTGACCAACCACCAAACTCATGAGGGTGTCAACTATATTCTTGAAGGGGTCGATCTTGGCGTTGATGTAGAGCACCAGAACGACCGTTTGCGCTGAGATCAGCCCAGTAACTAAACCAGCGATGGAAAAGAACAATTGCGAATTGGTCATCAGTCACTTCTCCTGGAATTGGTTTATCCCCTCGTTCGTCATCCCCGCAGGGTATCTGCTTCTGTCCCTGTTCGTTCTGCAGTGCTACTCGTTTTGAAAGGGCGCGACTTCAGTCGCGCCATCAGCAACACATCTACAGCATGGCTTTAGCCACTGAGGGAATCAGTGCGTCATGCTATACATCACATAATTCAGTCCCACCCGAAACGCCATCGACGCAAACTGTTCCGGGTACTCCGGATCGTCCGCCCACTCCCACGCATCGCCCAGGTGCATATTGTGGCAGATGGCCACCACCACCCGCCCTTTATCGTCGCGGATCCCGCGCCACTTCGCCACGTACCCATCCTTCTCATAGGTCCGCCCCGACCGGATATATTGCTCTCCCGGCACCTGGAACCGGTCGTCCATGTCGTACAGCACGTGGAAGATCTCGTCCTTGTCGGTCAGGTCCTCGACCGGCCGGTCGGGAAACACCTGGCGCATCCCGTTCATGAAGTTCTCCCAGTCCTCCGACCCATGGAAATCGTCCACCATCAGGAACCCGCCCTTCTCCAGATACTCCCGCATCCGCTTTGCCTCTTCATCGGAAAACGTCCATGTATGCACCATCACCGCATACACAAACGGGTAGTTGAAGCTATCGTCCGAGTCCAGGCTCACCACCTGCTCGGTCGACCGCCCCTGGATCCTCGTCAGCCGGTTCAGCGCGATCAAAAACTGCCGGTCGGCCTTCGGATAGTCCCGCTGCCACGTCCCCCCTCGGCCACCCCCAAACCCGCCGAAGCCGCCATACCCATCCCCGCCCATCGCGGTCGAGTAGCTCAGCCGCGACCACGAGAACTCAGCCTTCTCATGGCTCTGCGGCAGCGGCTCGCCCCAGTTCGCCACCCGTTGAAACCCAAGCGCGCTCCCCGCCAGAGTGAGCACCAGGACCGTCACCATCGCACTCTGCACCAGCAGCTTCATCGAATGGACCTCCCTGCGCCGGAGCACCTCGCTCGGCGCACTTCGCCAGCTCCGCTCTCGTCTTTTGCAATGGCTTCCTTAGTTATAGACGAAACCGCCGCGGAGGAGCTGTTAGCTTACAGCTTCTCAAGCTTCCGGCTCGAGAATCAAGCCTCTTGCCTTGGAGGCCGGGTGGCCCATCCTTTGCGGTCTTATCGCAAAGGGTGGGTTATTCGCGCGAAAGCGCGAACCGCCTTCTTCCCCCCGCCTCCTACTCCACCAGGATCACATCCAGAAACCGCGGCCCATGCACCCCTTTGATCCGCGTCATCTCGATGTCCGCGGTTGCCGATGGCCCCGAAACAAACGTCGTCGCCAGCGCAGCCGTCCCCGCCAGCCGCCCCATCGCCTCCGCCACCGTCTCGACCACATCCTCCGCCCGCACCACGCACAGGTGGTAGTCCGGCACCAGCGTCGCCGCCCGCCTGCCCTGCCCCGCCACATTCTGCAGCACAATCGTCCCGGTCTCCGCGATCGCCACCGCCGACCCCGTCACCACTCCCTCGACCCCATCCAACTCCGCCGCGCTCAACCCCTCATCCGTCACCAACTCAAATCCGGGTGGGCTGCCTTCCCTCTGCACAGCCACACCTAGTCCGGGTGCCCCATCCATCGCGTTCTCCGCGATGGGGGGGACGTAAACATCCCCCAGCCTCTCACCCAACCACCCCTCAAACCCCACCGGCACCACCAACCTCCTCTTCCCCCGCTCCCCCAGCAGCCGCCCGATCGCCGTCCCCACCTCACCCGCCTTCACCCTTACCACGGTCGCGTCATAATCCCGCAGCCGGTCCTCCAGCAACTCGACCCGCGCCTCCCGCACCAGCGTCCCCACCCGCTTATACCCTCTTGGCAGCGCCTCCCACTCCGCCGCAACCGTCGCCGCACCCGCCGCCGCACCACCCAGCGCCGCCCTCACCCGCCCCAGCACCACCGCCCTCGCCTCACCCATTCCTTTCCGCCTTACTACTCCCTACTCCCTGTTCCCTACTCCCTGTCCTTCTCTTCTCAAACCACTCCCGAAACGTCTCCCTCGGCATCTCCCGCAGGTCTCTCACCTGGGTCCACCCCCCCAGCAACCCCGGCAGCCATCCGATCCACCCTTCTCCCTGCCCATCCTTGCGCACCAGCGGCCACTCCGCCATCCGCCCCAGCCGCTGGGCCGCGCGGAACCGCCCCGCGCTGAGAAATACCATCGCCATCGCCCGCATCGCCAGCGCCTCCGCATCCACCAGCCCCTTCAACCCCGCCGTCCGCTCCTTCACCACCCGGTTGCGCAGATGGATCAGCACTTCCGGAATATCGATCTTCACCGGACAGACCTCATAGCAGGCCCCGCACAGGCTGCTCGCATAGGGCAGCGTCTGCGCATGGTGCATCTCCATCAGCTGCGGCGTCAGGATCGCCCCGATCGGCCCCGCATACACGCTCCCATAGGCATGGCCCCCGGTCTGCTGATACACCGGGCAAGCGTTCTGGCAAGCCCCGCAGCGAATGCAATAGAGCGTCTGCCGCGCCTCCTCATCCGCCAGAATCTCGGTCCGCGCATTGTCCATCAGCACGATATGGAAACTCGTTGGGCCATCGGAACCGGGTGCCCCATGTCTCGCTTCTGAGACATGGGTTCTACCCACTCCCGTCCAGATCGAGTTATACGGATTCATCCGCTCCCCCGTCGCACTCCGCGGCAGCAGCTGCAGCAGCACCTCCAGGTCCTGAAACCGCGGAACCACCTTGTCGATCCCCGCCACCGCGATCAAAGTCTCCGGCAGTGTCAGGCACATCCTCCCATTGCCCTCGCTCTCGACGATCACTACCCCGCCCGTCTCCGCGATCAGAAAATTCGCCCCGCTCACCCCCGTCTTCACCCGCAGAAACTTCTCCCGCAGAAACCTCCGCGCCGCATCCGCCAGGTCCTGCGGCGCCTCACCCAACTCCGGCAAATTCATCTCGCGCATAAAGATCTCGCGGATCTGCGACCGGTTCTTATGCAGCGCCGGAACCACAATATGCGAAGGCTGATCGTGCCCCAGCTGAATGATCAACTCCGCCAGATCAGTCTCATACGCATGGATCCCCGCCGCCTCCAGCGCCTTGTTGAGCTGAATCTCCTCGGTCGTCATCGACTTGATCTTGATGACCTCGGTCGCGGGCGTCTCCGCGGACCCCGAGGCCTTAACCAGCCCCACCACAATCTTCCGCGCCTCTTCCCCATCCCGCGCCCAATGCACCACTCCGCCCGCGGCCGTACAGTTGCGCTCGAACTCCTGTAGATAAAAATCCAGGTGCCGCATCGTATGCTTGCGAATCTGCTTGCCCGCCTCGCGCAGCTGCTGCCAGTCGGGCATCTCGTCCACCACGCGCCGCCGCTTCGCCTGGATCACATTGGTCGCATGGCGCACGTTCTTCCTCAGCTGCGCATCGCCCATCAGCGCCGCCGCCGCCATCGGAAACGTTGGTGCCGTCTTCGGATCTAGTGCCACTCCACTCATTACACACCTCAGTAGCCAGTTGCGCGTCGTCAGTTTAGAGGTACCTCTAGAAAGACACGCTCGATGTTATCGACCGTGCGACTAACGACCGACGCCATATTGCTCAGCGTCGGAAGGATGTGACGGCCGCCGAGCGGCAATCCCTGAGCGAAAACTACGCTTAAGGTCGCGTTGCCCCTATCTGTGACCTCAACGTTTCTCTTCCCGGTGGCGAAGTTGGGCATGTGCTCTCCCGTAGCAGCCCACTCTGGAACTATAAAAACCTCGCCACTCTCGTCTTTGTAGCGAATGTTCCGAATCCATTGCCATTGCAGGTGGGGGATCAGCAGCCTGTGTTTGTCCTCAATGTCGAGAGCGTGCAGGGCCCAGATTGGGGTTCCATCTCCAGTCTCGTAGGGCTGCACAACATCCACGATGTAGTTGACGACCCGTTCGGGGGCCTTATGTTTGAATCCGCCATTGATGGCATCTACAAGTTTATTCCGGGTGTCGAACACCGGAAACTTCGTGGATCTTGTCCGCTGCCCGGTAACAGCAAATTCAATGTCATTGGCGACAAAATCGAGAGCAGTTCGGAGATTGTGCAGAGCGTCTCCAACGATGCACATGGATTCTTCTGGCACGGCTTGACCAAGCTCGAACTTGAACGAGTCACAGCCAGTGTCAAGGTCGCTTTCAAGCTGAATGGCGTGAAAGCTGCCTTGGACGTCTTCGCTGACCAAAAGAGCACGCAGATCTCGGATGTGCTTTCTGGCCCGCTCGATCTTTAACCTTGCGCCGTAGAACTGGGACTTCATTGGATAAGCGTATCAGCCACAAAATTTGCCCGCGGCATGACTACGCGGGCGCTGCTCCAGAAGTCCGCGCCGAGAGACTCGGCTTCGGGCTCATCCGGGCTGGTTTTGTCTTCGCCCCGTTCGAGCATGGCCCTGACCTGGCTAAGAGAATGTCGCACGATGGTAGATTTCTCGTTCATCTCTGCTCGCTTTCTGGCCGCTGATGATGCGGATGAGGTTTTCGCTCCGCCAGGTCTGACAGGCACCCGGCAAGACGCCTTCAGGTTAATTAGGCATCCACCAGGGCGATGGGTTCCATTCGTCGACGCCCCCATGCCAAGAACAGGTTCCGCTTCGGCTAGCCGAATAGCTGTACCTTCCGTCTGAGCACCTTGCCGAGGGTGGCCAAAGCATGTCGCCAGCAATGGCTCCAAGTAAGACGATGAGCAATATTGCCGCAACCCATAGCGACTTACTCCAATGCTTCCGGAATAGGCCCCGATATACGGCAAAGGCCAGACATAAGGCTAATCCCAGCAAAATTCTTTGGCCGCGCTGATGCAACACTATTCCAAACCAAAAGGATACTGGCACTGCGAGAACTATAGTCCCTAACTCGTCCCGAAAGGGATTCGTTTTCGCTTTCGTCCGTTCTCTATTTTCGCTCATTCAGCAACGTCCGCCACTTCCGCATGATTCCCGGCATTCAGGTCATTCCCTTCTGACGCCTGACCCCTGACCTTCATCCCCGAGGCGCTGCGCTCGCGAAAGTCCTAACGCCGTTCCCTACGGGTTACTTTCCGCTTTGCACCGCAGTTTCCTACTCTTCGCTTCCCAAAATCTCCGCCAGATGAGCCACGCCCACCCCCGTCCTCTGCCGATGCAGCGCCCCATCGATATGCATCAGACACGAGTTATCGCAAGCCGTACAAACCTCCGCCCGCGTATTCAACACCGCCCTTACCTTGTCCCCCAGCATCGCGCTCGACACCTCCGCATTCTTCACCGCAAACGTCCCGCCAAACCCGCAGCACGTCTCCAGATTCTCAATCTCCACCAGGTCGATCCCCCGCACCGCGCGCAACAGCCGCATCGGCCCATCGCCCAGCGCCAGATTGCGCAGCCCATGGCAGCTCGCGTGGTACGTCACGCGATGCGGATAATAAGCCCCCACATCCTCAAGCCCCAGCCGCTTCGTCAGAAACTCCGAAAACTCCCAGACCTTCGGCAGCAGCTCCGCGACCTCCGCCTTCAGCCTCGCGCCGCCGATCTGCTCTGCCATCTTCGGATAATGGTCGCGGATCATCCCCACGCAACTGGTCGAAGGACACACCACCGCCTCGGCCCCTTTGAACTGCGCGACGAACCGCTCCAGCAGCAGCATCGCCTCCGCCTGATAGCCCGTGTTCCAGTGCATCTGCCCGCAGCACGTCTGCCCCGCCGGAAAATCGACCGTATGCCCCAGCCGCTCCAGCACCCGCACCACCGCCTTGCCCGTCTCCGGAAACAGCGTGTCGTTATAACAAGCGATAAACAGCGAAACTCGCAACCTGCCCCCTAACCCTATAGCCCGTCATCCTGAGCGGGTGATAAAACTTTTGTATCCAATTGGTTTAATTGCAGATAATCTGGCAATTTTTGGCTGTGTAGAAACTGTGCAGGCAAACTGTGTGAATTTCAGCCAATTTGGCTGCTCCAGGTCTCTTGGGCGTGAGGAGCCGGGGTGCGTCGCCCCCTTCTTCCGAAGCCAGAACAACAATGCACAGAGTAGCCATGTCCATAGTCCGTACGCGATGTCGGTTCCTGTTCATACTGCTAACGATAAATGATCGCGATGGCCGCATGTTCAGTGGCCAGAAGCGATGAAACCGAATGTTGATGCCGCAATCGCCAGTCGAAGTCTCAGCCATGGGCTTCATGCAACGGATAATCGCATCCGTCGTCGGGGTTTTAGAGGCTCAGCCCAATATCGATGCCCTGGCTCTGTTCCTGCTTGGGGGTCTGGGCGATCTCAGGCTGCGGCGGCTTTCGCTCCGGCGCATGGGCGCTCTGGTGCGAAACATCATGGCCCAGCGCTTGCGGGAGCTTTTCGCGGTCGTTGGTAAATATCTGTGCATCGTGAGCGCCGCGCGAGACGGAGACATAGGCCATGCGATTGTTGAGCAGGTCTTTTGCGTTTAACTCTGTATCTACGTGGATGAGCACGCGGTCTGCGGTCTGTCCTTGACTGGAGTAGCTGGTCACGGCGTAGCCGTGGTCAAGATGCGGATGGCGCTGCGGATCAAAAATCATACTGCGCTCGTTGTCCAGCCTCAACCGCATCGTGCCATCCTGTGCGATGCCCTCCACTGTTCCAAGCTCCCGGTTCGCTATCTTCAATTCCTGACTGGGCGCGGTGAACTGGATGCGGTCGCCTACAGAAAATGCCTTCTCCTGCTCGCGGTATACAGAAACGCCCATCTGGCGGCGCGGATCGTAGGTTGTCTGTTCCCCGTTCGTCCGCAGAACAGTCAACGTATTTTCCTGGGCATTCACCGAAACAACGCGAGTGTATTCACCCTTCTCAATGCCAGTCTCCTGCGAGCTACGCGAGTAGCGCACGATGTCATTCACTTGGTACTGCTGCGCCCAACTGCGGTCTGCGCCGGTCAGCTCTTGGCGCGGCACAAGTGTCTGCACGGAGTATTCTTCGCGGCTTACGACGCCACGCGATTGCAGCTCATCATGAATTTTCTGGTTGATCTCCGCGCGTGAACGGTTGTCGGGCGAAACTACCAACGTGCTTTCAGGAGACTTGGCATACTCGTGTGCAATGGCCGAGATGCGCTCCTCGTGGCCCTTTACCTCATGCACACGGCCTTGGCGGTCGAGATTTTCGACCGCGGCTCCAACCTGACCGTGAGCCAACTGCTCGACGGCCTGCTTCAACTCCGGGTCGCGCTGCCGCACAATCTCATCCAGCTTCACAGTCCGCATTCCGGCTTCCTGAAGTTGCGCAAAGGGGCGGCCAGCCTCAACTGCTTCATGCTGGCGCGTGTCGCCTACCAGCAGAACGCGGTCGTTAGGATGAAGCCGAGTTACAAAGTCGTGCATCTGACGCGTAGACGCCAGCGACGACTCATCGAGTACATACAATCGCTTCTCGCCGGTATCTGGTTGTTCGCCTCTGGCAAGATGCCGCTGAAGCGTTGAAGTCTCGATGCCGGCCTCGGCGAGCTTATGCGCCGCGCGGGAAGTCGGCGCGAATCCTTCGACCGTATACCCCTGCGCCTCAGCACCTTCACGAACCACAGCCAGCGTCGTTGTCTTACCGCCGCCGGCGACTCCATCCAATCCAACAATCTTCTCGCGGCTCAGAAAGATGTCATTCACCGCGCTGCGTTGCGCCGGACTCAACTCTGGATGTCGGTCTTCCGTCGCAATCCGCAGGTAAGACGATACGAGCATGGGATCGGCATAGCCGTGCTCATTGCCTCTCTGCATCTGACCGACGATCTCTTTCTCCATGCGAACCATCTCAGCGGTGGTGTACTGTGGAGCGGCCCTCCCGTCTGTCCGCTCCACTGCACGGAACTCGCCGCGCATCACCCGCTGCTCAAACTCCTGCCGCACTTGGCCGTAGGTCGCCCGCCCCATGCTGCGGTCTATTGCCGCTTGCAAGATGGCCCGTTCATCCTGCACCGCTGCCCGCTCGAAGACATGGTTGCGCGAGTAGGTCACGGACTGCTGCACCGTCTTCTCGGGCTGATGAATCTGTTGTTGAGCATGTTCGCGTGCCTGCGCAACAACTCGGTCTGCCTGGTGGCCGAACTGCGCGGCCAGTTCACGATGCCGCTGCAACACCTCTTCCGGCGAAAGGAGTTCCTTACTGTCCCGTGTGCGATGGGCCGCGACCTGAGCAGCGCCCGCGCCGTCCCTGCCGATCTCCTGCAAGTGCTCTTTGATCTGTTCCCGGCGTGGACTCGATGCGTCGAGATATTCCTGCGTGTAACCTTTAATCTCCGGCTGACCATGCTTGCCGCGTTCGATCTCGTAGCCCAAGCCATGCAGCCGCATCGCAAGCTCGGAGCGGTACACGCTGGTAGCGTACTGTTGTGACTGAAATAGACTGCGCTCCTGAAGAGCGCGGGGCTGGCCGCTATCGCGCTCCGTCACATTGAAAATCACAGCATGAGTGTGAAGCTGAGGCGCGGCATATCCGTCAACCGGACGGGCGGTGTCATGCTCGAAGGTGGCAGCGGCGAACTTGCCCGTCGTCTCCGGTGCATGGACGTTGCCGATACGCGCCTGCGTGTATCGTTCTAATTCTCCAAGAGCTACACGGACGCTTTCGCGGTGCGCCTCGCGCACACGCTCATCGCCGCCCACAAGCGCGGTGAGGGATACAGACTTCGGCGCGGAGAACGTGGCATCCCAACCGGCACGGTGCTCCACGCTGGTGATTTCCTTGCCGTATTCGTTTTCGTAAGTTCTGGCGGGCTGGTGCTTGACGAGCTGCACGGCACTCTCAGGATGCTGTCCTTCGCTCAGACGGGCAAAGTGTTCGGAACCAACTTCACCTTGCAGGCCCCACTCCTGCGCAAGCCTGCCCTGCCATTCACTATGGGCCTGTTGGTCGCGGCTCCAGTAGTTCTGCTTTTCAGAGGTGAACTCGCGGGAGTGATACGTTCGCGCCTGTCCAGCGGAGAGCGATTTGGAGATGGTTAACCTGCGTGTGTACTCCACACCGTGCGCGGCAGCATCTCGCTTCTGCCTTGGAGCGATTCTAATCTCCTTCGGTAAATCGGTCACCGTGCTGCGTGCAAGGGTTATATTGGAACGTCAGGGGACACTTCTAATGCGGATTGAACTTCCTCAGTTTGCACCAAACAAAAAAGAGCGTGAATGGGTTCAAACAGAGAAAGATACTGCTCAATTCATTCAAACCCTCTGGAATGTTGCCGACGAAAAACACCGCAATGCGGATTTCATTTCACTCCTAGTTAGCTGCGGCTGGCTCAACGATGGCAAGGATTACATCCGCCGTTTCGTCGATGAAGCGTTTGGTGATTTTAGTGTAAGCGTCGATGCGGCGGTCGCGGAGGAAGGGCCAGTGTTGGCGGGTGGTTTCGATGAGGGCAGGGTCGAGGGTTGCGGTGAGAATCTCTTCGCGGTCGTGGGAGGCCTGGGCGAGGATGCGGCCGAAGGGGTCGGCAATGAAGCTGCCGCCCCAGAATTCGAGGCCGGAGGCGGGGGTGTGGTCGCCGGGGCCGGGGATGGTGACTCCGTCATGGATGACGTCGCCGTGTTCGTGGCCGACGCGGTTGACGGCGCAGACGAAGATGCCGTTGGCGATGGCGTGGGCGCGCTGCATGGTCTGCCAGGCGGAGTGCTGGGCTTGGCCGAACTCGGCTTTCTCGGAGGGGTGCCAGCCGATGGCGGTGGGGTAGAAGAGGGTGTTGGCGCCCATGAGGGAGGTGATGCGGGCGGCCTCGGGGTACCACTGGTCCCAGCAGATGAGGGTGCCGACGGGGCCGTGGCTGGTGGATGTGACGCGGAAGCCGAGGTCGCCGGGGGTGAAGTAGAACTTCTCGTAGTAGAGAGGGTCGTCGGGGATGTGCATCTTGCGGTAGAGGCCGGCGATGTTGTCGTGGGGCGTCGCTTCATGATCCAGAATGGCGGCGGTGTTGTGGTAGAGGCCGGGGGCGCGGCGCTCGAAGAGGCTGGCGATGAGGGTGATTCT
>Ga0302325_10031003_pt1 | contig 11014 bp, 10 predicted proteins | sample Palsa_T0_2_FD_201948 | JGI IMG/M metagenome (GOLD analysis project Ga0302325, IMG submission 201948) | Peat permafrost microbial communities from Stordalen Mire near Abisko, Sweden - Palsa_T0_2 | ecosystem: Environmental > Terrestrial > Soil > Palsa > Peat permafrost | place: Sweden: Abisko... | reverse complement strand
TTCTGTTTCCTCTTTTAGCTGTAGAGATTTGTTACTACTCAGAAAGATTCGAATATTTCTGAGTGTGTAGTTTTAGAAAGTTAGGCGTTTGTGAAGTGCTGGGGTTGAGGTTTTGGTTCGTAGCTATTGGACGGTTGGCTCCGAGCCTTTTGACTGGCTGGCTAGAAGCTTCCCGTTGCGACTTCGCATCGTACTGCCCCCGTCAGACAGGGTCTTTCAGGGTCTCATAAGCAGTTTGCAACTGGTGTTGCTAGCTCTTTCCCTGATGTGTAACATAGATAGACGAACTAATTTAAATTTCTCAGTGGAGTCGGTGCTTCCTTCATTCTTATCTTGGTGATGGAGTAAAGGAAGATGCTATACGCGACCTTGAGATCGAACTCAGTAAAACTGCGGCTCCAAGGACTTTGTAGTAGTCTTATGTTGTTAATGATGATGTCTTGGGTACGGAGTTAGGTTGCTGCATCTGTAATTATTCTGCCTCCAGCGCACTTAGAAAATGTTAGTATGAAGAAGAATATTTTGAACAGAATCAAAACTTTATTAAGTAGTCAATTTGAGCTTGGCCTGAAGTCCGAAAAGTCAATTGAGCTATACTCAGTCGATTTCGAAATTTGCCGATCCAAAGCGAAATGCCCTACCCGAATCAAAACAACCGCAGAAAATGACCTTCATAGGAGCGTATAGTTTAGAAATTAAATGGCTTTATATACAATTTAAAACGGAGGAGAAGGCGCAGGTTTTCAATCATATCAGATTTGTTTAAATTGCGAGACTCGAGCATAAAACACAAGGGATGAGCTCGCTTCGCTTCCCCTTTTCCAAAGTCTCAGTTATCCGACACCCGCATCGTTTTGCTCTTGGCAGCAGGTTTGAGTGCTCAAAATCTACAGGTCTCTAATTTCCAACTTCCAGAAATGAATAAAAACGTGCGTAAGTGCTCCAGAACCTCTCTTACTCTCAAGCAAGTCACTCGATTACATGCCAGAAGACCTTCCCTTGACCTCAGTCACATGACTCTCATCTTCAAAGCAAGAGGTTTACACCCAAGGAACCAAATGCAAACCTCGCCCTTGACTTGAGCTGAAAATAACATCAAACAGCCGAGAAATGGAGGAGTAAAGTAACAAGTAAAAGAAAGTAACGACCCCAGGTCTCCCCTTCGGTACAAATACCTGCGAAATGCTGCATGAAGTGCTCGTACCATACAAAAAATAAACAACGAAAAGAAATCCGACGATGTAAGAAGAGAATAGCCTCATTTATGGGCCGAGGATGGCTAATAACCAATCGAAGATGAAGGAGCCTCAGGTGGTACCAAAATGCGATGATAAATCTTAAATCGATGCATTGCTCCCTTACCCCGCGACCAAAGCATACCGTAAGTATATGAAATTAAAACTATTCGTAATGTCAGTCTAATTGGCCTAGAAACCGTGCCTACGCGACTTACCAAAAAGGATGCGGACGCGCTAGACGACATGTTTCGTAATGGTCCCGACCTCCCAATTGACTTATTAGACGACCTCTTCCCTTGTACTACGAGAACCATATACGACCATAAAAGGAAGCTAAAATAGGAGGGGATACATGGGATTCAACCGGTGAACTTAAGAGGCCGTCCTCGATTAGTAACAAAGGAGGTACAGAACATTTTGCCTATAGCTAATTGACCGCGACCTAAAGCTTACTTTATATGAGATTACCGACTTGATTTACCTTGAATTTGGTGTTGCCTTATATATTTCTATAATCTCTCGTCTTTGGCGTACAGTACGACAAAGGTGTTATATAAACGGTGTTATGTTATTGCCGGCCAGCGGAATTAGGATGAACCACACGCAAAGAGCTTTAGCCATAATATTTTCTGCGAGTCTTTCATGCATCAACAATGAAACTTGAATTTCGCCGGCGAGTCCTCCTATTATCACGTCCATTAGACCTCGACTCAAGTGGAAGCGATGCGTCTTTCGACCTTCACTTTCAGGTCGTGACGTGCTAATTGAAGTAATGCGCAAGTAACTGCTGTCACTCCTTTATAGATTGTGTAATTCACGTTTCGTTTCAAGCAAAGGTCTTATTTCATAGATTTCGGGTTATGTAATTAGTGGCAAATTAAAGCATCTTAAACTAAAAACGAATAGAGTAGGAAAGCCTTACCTCGTTAGTATCAAGTAAATCATCACTGACCGACCAAAAAAACTCCACGAGAACAAATGAAATTCGTTTCAATGCGCTACATCCACTGGAAATAAACCTATGTAAACAGAAAGGTTTCATGAATTTGAAGTCCTGTCTCCTTTCCCCACCTATTCCAGACTAAGAACCTCTCTATATGACGCTGCAGCAGACTCGAGCAATTCACAGATTGCTCGGTGGCCATTTTCCTTCGCGTATTGCATTGCCATTGCATACTGACAATAGCCTGAGCCAGTAATCTCGGCTCCAGCGTTGAGGAGGTACTGCACCATGTCGATCCGACCATGCTCCGCGGCCCCCTCAAGCGCGGTCCTTCCAGAAATATCTGACCCCGGAGCGTTGATGCTAGCTCCTTGCCTGAGCAGCTCTTCTGCAACCCCAACGTATCCGCCTATAGCAGCAAGTTGCAGAGCTGTTGCCCCCCCTTTCATCGCAGGTAGCGCGTTGACTTCGGCACCATTCGCAATAAGAAGTTGAACGATTGCCAGGTGTCCTTTTTCTGCTGCCATCTGAAGGGGTGTGCGCTCGATGGCCCCTCTAGCAGCGAGATTCACATTTGCTCCTCTGTTAATAAGCAGCTGGACTATTTGAGGATTCCCAGCTCTGACAGCTACAAGAAGCGCCGTCTGTCTGTCTCTTATTTCCCGGTCGTAACTATCATCAGATTTAACAATTCTATTGAGATCGACTACCTTGGTGAGAAGCATTTCAACCACTGCTAGGTCATCGCCCTCGATCGCAATTGCAAGCGGTGTTGTGCCTTTGTTGGAATTTTCCCAAATCGCACCTCCATTTACCGGTATATTCGCTTGAAGAAAAGCCCGAACCAGGGGAAGGTTTTGCTCTCTGACGGCCCGTGAAAGTGCTTTTGAGCCATAGTGTCCGTTGCCATAAGGATATCTTTCTGAAAAGGATCTGAGAAGTCGTTGAACCAAGTCGATACTTTGTGACATCGCTTGGAGCAGCGCTTCTTCATTTGCAGGGTCTGCACCACGCTCAAGCAAAAAATCGATCATTTCAATAACACCGCTTTTTATGGCGATTGCCAATGGCGAATTGTTGCCCAGGGAGAAGTAATTGATATCTGCCCCATTGTCCAATAGGAGATGGATTACTTCCGTGTTCTTATTCCGAATAGCTCTTGAGAGTGGGCTTCCTTCTCTGTAATTGGCTGCCTGGTCGACGTTGGCGCCTGCTAACAACAAATCTTTGATAAGAGAAATGTCTCCCCGTTCTACAGCTATCTCAAGTGGGAATTTTTTGCCCCTGACCGTCCGGTCATCATCAGTGCCGTTTGGATTTGCGCCAGTGTTGAGGAGCAGCTGAGCTAGCCCCGCCATGTTTCTTTCTAGCGCTTCCGCCAACGACGAACCACCATCCGAGAAATTCTCGGGGGGTGCATTAGCGTCCGCGCCGGCAGCGATAAGTACTTGTGCTACTTTTTCATGTCCTGCCGCGCACGCTTTCAAAAGAGCACACCCGAGTACTCTTCCTTTGCCTCGAACATCTCGAATCAAGGACCGTACGATTTCGAGGTTACCCAATTCTGCAGCAGCAAATAATGCGGCCTTGAACTCTGAATCTTGATGAATACGGCGCAGTGCGCCCTTGTCTTTAAGGAGTCGGATCAATTGTGTGTTTCTACTCCGTATCGCTTCGGAATATGGTGTTCTGATAGTGTATTCGGGATAGTAATTGTATAAACCATCTTGCAATCTTGACTCATCAGGGAACCTGAAAAGGGTAGCCAGAGTATCGACGCTGACTCCCTCATGAAGAAGGTACCGCACTAGCTCCATGTTGGTGCTCCGTATAGCACACGTGAGTGTTGCATCCGTAATTTGAACGCCGCACTGGAGAAGAATCCGAACGACCTTCAGGTAACCTCGCTCCGCTGCCATATCGAGTACTGATCTCGGGGAAAAGATCGGCCAGAGAAATTTGTTTGAGGTTTTGTGCTCGAGTGTCACCAAATGAGCAATATTGGCCTTGGTTCGAAGCATGAGTTCAACAATCCTCGTAGCAGTTTCAACATCAAATTGTTTTAAGGCACAGAGAAATATTCCACGTTGGGTCCACTCCACGTGATGATCATTTGCCCCTTTGTGAATAAGGACTTCGGCTACTTGTAGGTAAAGCTTAGACAAAGCTCTTTCGAGGACCCTAACAGTTATGCTAGCGCCAGACTCTAGGAGGATATGAATAAGTTCAAGCGGAGGTTCTGCAGCATCGCCGAAGAGCGAGACAGCATGTTCAAGAGCGCCATGCTCTGCCCTTTCGTGTTCGACATGGGTCTTGTTCACATTAGCTTGATAGTGAACCAGAAGCCGTGTCATAGTGATATATCTGAGCTTGGCAGATCGCTCTACTGGAGTATATGGAGCACCGCCAACAATGCAAACCTGCTTGCTTGCATTGACATATCCCTTTTCAAGAAGAAATTCAGCGGCTTTTACGTCTCCACACTCGACGATGCACTGGAATAGGTTCTCTGCTAGTGCGGCTGTTGTTGGTCCTGGAGAAAACTGGAGCAATCCCGATACACTGATATGCTGCCGCACGTAGTCCCACATAAGCTCGCGTGGAAAATCGTGGAGACCAGCGAAGTTATTAGCTACTGAGAAGCATAGGAGCTCAACCTGTGCTGTGGCCAAAGTATGAAGAGGCGGCAGCATTCCTTGGCGGTTTTTGGAGCACTTGGTCTGTGCTGAGATGGGCAGTAGTGATCTGAACTTGGGAAAGAACGTGTCGTAGTATTTATGGGCAAGCTTATTAGAAATTTCAGTGTCCTCTGAGTTTTCGATCCATGGTTCTTCGTCAGCTTGAACTCCGGATTCGATGTAATTGGTGGCAACAGGGAGGAATGCAGGATTAAGACATTGACTGTTGATGCCATTCGCAGGGCCATCCGGCAGAGTGGTTGCAGACTCTAAATCTCTGTTAGCCTCTAGTTTGCGAGCGTGATCGTCTAAGAAACCTAAAGCCATCATTCATTGTGAGATGGTGGCTAGACTTACCCTTAAGGCGAATAACGGCTTGAAACTTCATGAAAGGGAGATTGAAGGTTGGTACCGGGCTGTCATATCCTACTTCAGGCAAAAGAACTGTGTCTTCTTCTCGGAGGAGGAGATCTTCGCCTTCTGCTCTAGGCGTGAGAACTTCAAACCCCATTGGGACTTGTGGAATTGGTCCTGAGCAAAATATTAGTTGAAGTCTAATCAGTGGCCAAAAGGCAAAACTACCTTGAATGTATTTCTGCAATGTGGAAGTATAGTTGTAGCGATTGATTCGATTGTTGAGTGTTGTTTCTGGAAGTGCTTCTCCGTTCATGCGTACCACACTAAGCTTCCTTGCGGCTTGTCGGGCTTTTACTATCCTCCCGACAGCTTCCCAGTCTTGACGATTTCGATTTTTGCGGATATTCCACTTTTTGAGATATCTCTCATACTCCGTGGCCCTTGAGGATTGGGTCAGCATGGTCCATCTAACAAAGCATCTAGAATGGGAGCGCTCGGAGCTGGAGAAAGGAGGGGCATACGATTTGCGGAAGCCATAAAGTCTCTTCATCGTCTCCACAACCCCATCGGCTCCCTTGAGATGTTTTTTCTCTTTCAAAAACAAATTTCTGATCGTCTCTTTATGGGTAATCCACTCAGAGTCATCTCTGCGAGCTTGAAATACGGGTTGAAACATCTGCAATTGATTATCCATCGATTCCAGTCATAGGCAGAAGTAGGTATTTTGGAGAAATGCTTGGAGCAGAGACGAGAATGGGGAGTTTGGGGATGAAATGATGCGCAAAAAGACAGAGGTAGGCAGCGCAGCCTTATGCCAGGCCAAGGAGGGGCCTCTTCTTATTGGCGGATGCCAAAACCATCATCGCCCGGTTTGATAATCAAATCTTATTGGCAGTTGCCAAAACATGCACACTTCACGGTGCTTTACAGAACACATCTACGTGGTTGGTTGATTTCAAAACCTCCATGCAGCGACGCCACTAACGATCAAACAGGCTCGGCTGGCCCACTTGATCACAGGTCTGCCTGGCCGCGGGGACAATGGAACTACAATCGCCTGTAAACCGGGCGAGAAGGATTCGGTGAAAGAAAAGAAAAGAGGAGGTAACATGCGCTGAGGCGCCTTGTTGCGACGGTCGATTAGAACTAGACGTGCCTGCCACATGCCGTTCGCATCCTCTTGCGCGCACCTACTCGTACACAATTCGAGACCTTGCATGTAAGATTACCAATTATAGAACGAGGAAATTATCACGAGCCTATCACGCCCATGGTGTAACTTACAAGTCATCCTTTGTCATGAAGCACAACTTTGTCAAAATGAAAGATAACAATGAAAGGGTTTGAAGATTGATCGAGATCTCCACCCTAACAAAACTGGAAATTAGAAAATAGTGATAGTCACGTGCCTGTCCCTGAACCCCGCATACGAATTCGTACGTCGTAAGGCTTTCCTTTCCCTTCCTGTCCAGGGGTGGAAGGGAGACGAAGTTTCAAACTGATCAGCGCTTCAGATAAACCCATCAATCGTTTCCCACGTCAGAAATCTCATAGCGGGGGTTTGCAGAGCAACTTTATGATAAAAGACACCAGTCCACACTTCCATTTCCACAAGGCTGAAACGAGAAGGCTGAAACATCAACGACGACTTATCAGCAGCAGTCCTTCATCACCCCCCCCCTCGCCACCAGTCCAACACACGATCTACAATCTATGATATACAAACCAGGAGCATCGCGGTACGGAAGAACAAGTTTGCTGCAGAAGTAGGGTCAGGATGCAGGCGGGCACGGGGTCAGATCTCAGAAACTTGATGCACTCACTGTAACACATCTCTCGCGGCCCCCTCACCCTCAACCCACACAACTGCTCGGTTTCCGCAGAAATGTGATGGCCATCCCTGCGGCCATCACACCATGGTCACCGGCGCGCGTTACGCCCAGTCGCCCGCTGCAGCAAAACTGCAGTCCAAACCACCCGCGGTCCATAAGACTTGGGCCCCTCAGGCGTCCCACTTCTGCGTCTAGGTCTATCTATGTCTCTCTCGACTCTTTGACATGACATGACACCTTGCATTCTGCACGCTACTACCACCCCGCGAGATGCTGCAAGGGGACCGGACGGTCGTATATATATTGATGTTCTGAATTCCCTGAGACGAGAGGTTTGAAGGAGATTCTGGATGTCACTGTCACGAATCCCGCTCGAACAGGTATTTCGCTCCAAGCCCGGCTCCATCGACACCAGCAGCACCGTCACACGGTCACCCTCGAACTCGACTAAGCGTACATCATACGGCTCGTCGTCATCGTCATCGTCGTCGCCGCCGCCTCGAGGGCGGTTGGGGTCCGGAGGGAAGCTTGCTTCTTTCGGGTCTGGAGGATTCGGTGGACTATCATCTACCTTTAGTAATTTTTTCGGGAGCAGTGGAGGGATGGCGGCACCGGCTCGAGGGACGCGCACGGCGCAGATGCTGGAGTATGAGCGGCAGGCTGACGAGCGGGCCAGGGAGCAGGAGCAGATGAATGAGGAAAGGGACCGGATGTTAGAGGAGCAGAGCCGGATGCGGGTGGAGCAGGAGAGGATTGCGCAGGAGGAGTATGAGATGCGGCAGTATTACGAGGCAGAGGCGTTGAAGCATGCGGAGGAGGTGAGGATACATCAAGAGGGTATGTCTTTTCTTTCTCTCTATTTATTTCCCGAACAAGAATTTGGACGTAAGTACTGACTCGTAGAACAAGAAGTCCGCCGGCACCAAGAGCGGGTGCGAGAACACGAGCGCCGCGTCCGCGACCACGAAGCCAGCGCCGAAGCCTTCGCAAAAGTCATCGCCATGCCGGCGAAACCCGCACGAGACAGACAGATCTCGTTCATCCCGCCCGTGGACAGGACTGGGACGGGCTTGAATGGGAATGGGAAGACGAATGCTGCTTGAGGGATGAGGGGTGTTATGTGAATATGAATATGGATATGGGACAAAAGACCGAACGCCTGATGACGAGGATTGAGTGATGGGAATGAGTTGAGGGAAAGAAAAACTATGATATGGATGAAGGATATACCCGGAATTATGAGAAAGGGAATAAGGAACGAGGCACGCCATTCTCAAGCACGGTTCATCTGATAGCGAGAAGAACCCAGTCAAACCACAGGAATGGCAAAAGATGGGCCGAAAATTCTCCGATCCCCGTGGAGCATTGGTGTAGGATAGGAATTGTATGGGTACAAAGGGAACAAGGACTGGGTGGGGCGGGTGTATTATAAGACGACAGTGCTGCTTGGCCAGCCCATGAACATATGAGAGACGGCATTTCAATAACTGTAAGATATCATTAGAAACTAGGGGCTTCATACATAATGTCTAACTTTTTCTCCGAATTTAAAACGCCGAGTTTGCATGTATGTCATGCACCTGGTATGCTGATATCATCCTAGTGCCCCCCAACTCCAAGATACCCAAGCCAACGATTTTCTTGAAAGAAGTCTAATCCAAGCACGATTAAACCTCCTCCTTGGGCACCACCTCCCCACTCCTCCGCGCCTTCTTCAACTGCTCCGCCTCCTTCCTCTTTTTCTCTTCCTCCACAAGCCCCGTCTTGGTAACGTGATGCTCCTTACTCAACTTCTTATTCCCAATAAAAAAGCTAATGCCTAACCCCAACGCCGCGAACGCAACATACATAGTCCACATCGCTCTTATACTCTCAAAGAACGCTTGCCTCGCAATTACTCTTTGAGCGGCGGGGAGCTGTTTGACGATGCCGACGCTGGCGCCTGCTGAGCTGCCTGAGAGTGCGTTGGCTGTTTGGAGGCCCAAGGCGGAGACAAGATGGGGGTACCGTTTCTGCATTTCGTTTTGGAAGACGACGCCTCCTATCACGACGGATATCGAGGTCGACAAGTTTCGTATGAATCCAAAAGTCGCAGTAGCGGTTGCAATATCGCGAGGTGCAACCATAGTCTGCAAAGCCAGGAGAGGTGACTGGAAGTTCGGCCCAACGCCAATACCAGCCAAAATCTGGAAGATGATGATCTTGGCCCAGTTTGCAGTGGCGTCTAGGTCAACGAAAAGCCCTATTCCGAGAGCCATGACCGCCATGCCGAACCAGATTGCCGGGAGGTATTTCCCCGTCTTCTTGATCCAGATTCCGGTTACGCCGGACGTCAAGGAGAGCGAGAGGGCGAGGGGAAGGAGGTAGACGCCTGAGAGGAGAGGCGTAGCGCCGAGTACGGCTTGGAAGTAGAGGGGCAGGTAGTACGTTCCTGCGATGAAGACGTATCCGTGGCAGAAACAGACGCCCAGGGCGGCGATGTTGGAGCTATGCTTGAAGAGTCGGAGAGGCATGACGGGATAGCGGGCGAATTTCCATTCGTTGATGACGAAGATGCCTGCCACCAGGATGCCAAAGACGATAAGACAGATCACTTTAGCTGAGTTCCATGGGTCAGTGACGCCGCCGAATTCGAGTCCAAGAAGTAACATCAATGTCCCTCCCACAATTGTCAGGCTCCCAGCCCAATCCACAGCCTTCAATCCTTCCCATACCGGTGTCTTCGGATTATGTAGATGCAGGAAGAAGCAGAGCAGTATGAACACCGTTCCCGTAATTGGCACTGCACCAGTTAGCTACATATCTCTCAAAACGGAGGCTAGGCTAAGACTTACGATTGATATAAAAACACCATCTCCAGCTCACCTTCTCCGTAAACACGCCCCCCAGAATGGGGCCCATTGTACTCGCAAAAGCCCACACCATCCCAATGACCCCAAAATACGTGCCCCGATTCCGCATGCTGAACAAATCACTAATACAAATATTAACGAGAATAATCAGTCCTCCACCACCAATACCCTGGATCGCGCGTGCCGTGATCAGCATGCCGATATTGACGGAGACCGCAGCGAGTAAGCTCCCGATGAAGAATATCGCTGCTGCAACGAGAAGGATTGGTTTCCGTCCCCAGATGTCGGAGAATTTGCCCCATGATGGTGTGCTTGCGGCGTTCGCGAGCAGGTAGGAAGATCCGATCCAGGTGTAGCCGGCGTTGGAGTGGAAGTGCTCGGATATAGTGGGGAGCGCGGTGGTGATTATTGTGGTGTCGAGGGCGGCGAGGAAGACGGAGGCGCAGAGGGAGGCCATGATGATTGTCGTCTCGAGCTTTGTGCGCGAGGCTTCAGGGTCTGCTGGCTTGGGGGCGCCATTGTTCGGTGGTTGTTCTGTTGGAGGAGCGGCTTCGTCTTCGATGCTCGTGGTGAGGGAGCCGTCTGGCAGAGGTTTCGAAGGGTCGCGTTGCTTTTCGTCGAGTTGCGCTTCAAGTGCTGTTCCCATGTATGCGCCCGGACCAGTCACACCTTGGGCTTCCGCCTCGTCCTGCTGCTTTTCATCCATCCTTGCTTGCTGTTTCTAGAAGAGATGCCGTCGAATATTTGCTATGAAGAAGACATGGTGCAAGCAAAGAGGCTGCACTTTATTCCTTCCGCGTCTCGCGCTCGGGGTTTGGAAGAAAACAGAGTCATGACGGAACTTGTCTTAATGCGATTTTCCCCGTACAAGACATTATTACGTTTTCGGAATAAAGTTCTGGAGCGGAATATCGGATAAGCGGCATATTTAGAGAGACTGGCCAATGAAGGCAGCCATGTCTGCTTGTCTCACAAAATTCACAGGGGTATCGGGGTGAGAAACGTGCTTTCGGCTCTGACATCAAGGCACAGAGAATCTGGGGCGGCGATATGCACATCATTGCACACCCGCCATGCCTCGGCAACGACATGGTTTACTGTTTCTAGTAATTTT
>Ga0302325_10031002_pt1 | contig 11014 bp, 7 predicted proteins | sample Palsa_T0_2_FD_201948 | JGI IMG/M metagenome (GOLD analysis project Ga0302325, IMG submission 201948) | Peat permafrost microbial communities from Stordalen Mire near Abisko, Sweden - Palsa_T0_2 | ecosystem: Environmental > Terrestrial > Soil > Palsa > Peat permafrost | place: Sweden: Abisko... | reverse complement strand
TGATATAAGATGCGCGAAAGACATAGACGAGACAACTACTTAGCGTTTTTGAGTTTACCTTGGGCGCAGGAGGCCCCCGGTTCAAATCCGGGCGCCCCGACCAGATTCTAATTCCTATCGAAAAGCGATCGCCTCCGCGGGCCGGTCTCGGCTTGCTTGTCCTTTTTCTCGGACGATGCGTCTGCGCCGGCGCCTTGCCGGAATCTCGCGAGCGCATCCAAGATCTGTTGGCCGTACAACTCGACTTTGCGCTCACCGAAGCCAAACACTCGCAACAGTGCAGCGCGCGTGGCGGGACGCTTGCGGCAAACCTCGTCGAGAGACGAGTCGTGCATGACGACGAAAGCCGGGACCTTTTGCTCCTTGGCCGTGGCTCGACGCCACTCGCGCAAATATTCGCGAAGGGCTGAGTCGTTATCCGGCGAAGAGCCTTGCGGTGCAGCCTCGGCGCGCTCGGCACGCGCCGCCAGAACGGGCGCGGGCGCGGCCGGGGCGGACCTGGCTCGTTTCGGCCGACGCGGTTCGGCGGCGGGAGTGCACAGCCATTGCGGCTCATAGCCACAGGCTTCGCAAGCGCCGCAGGATTTCCATTTGAGCGTTTCGCCGAAATGGGAGCAGATCTGTAGATGGCGGCACGCGCTCGAATCAACGAAGCGGCGGATTTCATGATAGCGCTGCCAGCAGCGATCCTTCTCCGCCGGGTCGGTCATCTGCCCGATGAAGTAGGCGTGCAGGCCCACGTCGCGCTTCTGCCATAGCAGAATGCAATCGGCCGGAAGACCGTCGCGCCCGCCGCGGCCGGCCTCCTGGTAGTACTGTTCGATGGATTTCGGCAGCGAGAGATGAATCACCGCGCGCACATCCGGCTTGTCGATGCCCAACCCAAACGCGACGGTGCCGACCAGGACCCGCACTTCGCCGGCCATCCAGGTTTCCTGATTGCGTCTGCGAAGATCCGCCGTCATCTTGCCGTGATACGCGACGGCGGGAATTCCCTCCCCTTCGAGGTAATTCGCGGTCTGTTCGACACGAGCGATCGTGGGCGCGTAGATAATGACGTTGTCGCACGCGTACTGCCGCATGGCTGCGTCGAGCAAATCGGCCTGCATGCGCTCATCGCATTCTCTGGCCACATACCTTAGGTTTGCACGGTAGAAGCTCGCGATGTACTTGTGCGGATCGCGCAGGCGAAGCTGCTCGATGATGTCGTGACGCACACGCTGGGTGGCGCTCGCTGTAAATGCAGCGATCGGGCGGTCGGGAAAATGCTGCCGCAGGCCGCTCAACTGCCGGTAGTCGGGGCGAAACTCGTGGCCCCATTCCGAAATGCAGTGCGCCTCATCAATCGCGAAAAGCGCGATCGGAACGCGCTGCAGCCACGCGACCGTGTCGGCTCGTGCCAGGCGCTCGGGTGACAGATAGAGAAGCCGGTACTCGCCCTCCGTCGCCTTGCGCATGATCGCGGACTGCTCAGCGCTCGAGACCGAACTATTGAGCACTGCCGATGGAATTCCCATTTGCGTGAGATGCGCCACTTGGTCCTGCATCAAGGCGATGAGAGGGGAAACAACGAGCACCGTCTGCCGGGGCAACATCGCCGCGGGCAACTGGTAACAGAGCGATTTACCGCCGCCGGTCGGCATCACCACGCAGGCGTCGTGGCCGTGGATCAGGCTGTGCACGATTTTTTCTTGCAACGGGCGAAACGAATCGTATCCCCAGTAGCGGCGCAAAACCGCGATCAGATCGGAATGTTTTTCAACTTGTGGCGTGGCATTCACGAAGGCAGCGTACGCTATTTTTAGGCTCCGGACTACTCGCTCAACGCGGGCGAGGCCGGTGACAAATGACGACGTGGTTGCGTCAAGCTACGCTCCTCGGTTCCGTCCGCCCTTCGTCGCCACGCAGGCCGTTGCGATATGATTGAACGCAATGAAGGGCCGGACGAAATCTTTCATGCTGATTCCGATGATGGCGGCGGCTTCTGGAGCCGCAGCCCTTGCCTATCAGGTCGTGTGGATGCGCCGCCTGGCTTTGGTTTTCGGCAGCACGACTCTAGCCACGAGCACTGTCCTGGCGGCTTTCCTCGGAGGACTAGCGCTCGGAACCTGGATCTGGGGTTTGGTCTCAGATCTGCGTCCTCAATCCACCTTAACCATTTTCGCGGCCATCGAGATCGGCACGGGACTCTACGGCCTCGCCAGTTTGTGGGTTTTCCGGGGGGTCCAGGCCGTCTACGTGGCCGTTTACCCGTCGCTGGCAAATCACGCGAGTGTCTTTGCGAGCGTGCAGTTCCTTCTGAGCGCGCTCGCCATTCTGCCGCCGGCGATCTTGATGGGCGCGTCGCTGCCGTTGCTTGCTCGCCTCACCGTCTCGAACCACAGCGGAATGGCTGGCGCCGCGGGCGCAATTTACGGCTGGAACTCGCTGGGCGCAGCCTTCGGTGCGGCCGCCACAACGTATAGCTTGCTTCCCGTGCTCGGTTTGAGCGCGACCATCGCACTGGCCGCGGCCATAAATGTTTTGGTCGGCGCGTCAGCGATCAGCGTGCGTTCGCGCAAGTGGACCATGCCGCTGCAGCCGCCCTACGGCGCCGATCCGCCGCCGGCGCTATCCAGCGTCATCGACGCACACGATCGCACGATGGAAGTTCTCATCCTGGCCGGATTCGCGGCCTCGGGATTTGCCGCAAGCTCATTCGAGGTGAGCTGGACCCGCCTGCTCGCGATGGTCATGGGTTCCTCGGTGTACGCCTTCGGCACGCTGGTCGTGGTCGTGCTCACGGGCTTGGCATTCGGTGCCGGGATCTACAGTCTCGCGCTGCGAAAGGCAACCACCGAGACACACAGGCGATGGTTTGCAATCCTCGAATCTCTGATTGCGTGTTCCGCTGCCGCTTCCCTGATCGTCCTGCCGCGGATCCCATTCTTGTTTATTCGCTACTTCCCTCTGTTTCGCGACGCATTCCGCTGGCAGGTCGCGGCGCACTTCGTTGTCGCAGCCACGGTGGCGCTGGTCCCGTCCATGCTGTTTGGCGCGACGTTTCCGGCGGTCGTGGGTAGCCTCGGCGGCAGCGCGTCTCACCTTGGCCGGACCATCGGCGAGGCCTATGCAGCGAACTCCATCGGGACCGTCGCGGGCGCGGCCCTGGCGGGATTCGTGCTCATCCCCACGATCGGCTTGCGCCCCACGCTAATTCTTGGCGTCCTGGCGACGGCCTGCGCCGGCTTTGGCGTATGGTGGCGGGTGCGCTTGCCGAAGCTCCCGCGCCTCATCGAGCTCGGGCCCGCGCTGGCAGCGCTACTCATCATTGCGATCCTCCCGGCATGGCCGCGCGAGGCCTTCGCGGCTGGTATCGGTTTCTTTGCACCGCGAATGGAAAACGACGATTCGCTCGCTGACATCGTCGGTCGGATGCACCTGCTCTATTACCGCGACGGCATCAACACCACAATTTCCGTCGACGAAACCGGCCAGACGCTTTTCTACCGCTCCAATGGCGAGACCGAAGCCTCGACCGACCCGATCGACATGGCCAATGAGCTGCTCCTTGGCCATCTCCCCATGCTTCTGCATCCGGCGCCGCGCGATGTCTTCGTGCTCGGCCTCGGCACGGGGATCACGGCATCCGCCGTGGCGCGCTACCCGGTGCAGCGGATCGATATCGTGGAACTCGAGTCGGCAACTGCGCAGGCCGCGCGCTTGTTCGATTACGCCACGCGCAAAGTCCTCGACGATCCCCGAGTGCACCTGATCATCGGTGACGGCCGCAGTCGTTTGCTGGGAATGCCCCAGCAATACGATGTGATCATTTCGGACCCCTCCGACATTTGGGTTGCCGGCACCGGTTCACTCACAACACTCGAGTACTACCGCATCGTCGCCACGCGGCTGAGGGCGGGAGGCATCTTCGCACAGTGGGTTCATACCTACGCTCTGCAGCCGGACGATCTCGAGCTTCTGGCAGCCACGTTCCACGCGGTGTTTCCGCACATGCAGATCTGGACATCGGCTCCTGGCGATTTGATTTTTCTGGGTGCTCGCGAACCTCGCCCCTGGGACTATGCGCGCCTCAAGCAACAATTCTCCGGAATATCAGGCGTCGCGGACGACCTGCAAGCCGTCGGCATTCTCGATCCCTATGCCCTGTTCGGCGCACAAGTCCTGGGCGAGCAGGAAAGCGATCTTTTTGTGCGCGACGTCGCCGAGTTGCACACCGACGATCGTCCCGTGCTGGAGTTCCGCACACCTCGCTCTCTCTACTTCGACACCACGCCGATGATCGCGCAACAACTGAATGCTTTGCGGCGCCCGGATGCGCCGCAGATCAACGGCTTCGATCCCCAACGCGATCTGGACGCCGATGGCGCCTATCTGCTGGGGTTCGCCTACGCGTCGGTGGGACAACTGGACCCGGCCATCGCTTACATGGAACGCAGCACAACAATGGCGCCGAAGCGGGCGATGTTTTTCGTGGGCTTAGGCAACCAGTATCGAGCGGCAGGCCGAGCCAAAGACGCGCAAACGGCGTACGAGCGCGCGCTAACGCTGGACCTCAATAACGTGGAAGCCCTGGTGGCGCTCGGCGAATTGCGGCTCGACGAAGGGCAGTTGCAGTGGACTCAAGTCCTATCCGACCGGGCGCTGCGGCTCGCACCGCAAGACGCCCGGGTGCACGCGCTGATCGACAGGCTCCAAGAGGCTCAGCGCTGACGACCGGTTGAGCACCGGGCGGGGTCGAATAGCCGCCCGGCACTGCTGAGAAAGCTTACTGAGGTAGTACCTGCGAGCTCATCGGGCTAGCTGGCGACGCGTCAAACGCCTCCGGAACATAGAAGGTCTCGACGGTATTGCCGGCAGCCGTGGCAATGATCACCTCTTTGTGCAGCGGGTCCAGCACCAAACCGATGTCCCCGGACATTCTACCCAGAGGCGCCGAAATCTTGAGTGGTTTTTCGGTGCTCGTGCCGCTCTCGGGAATCTTCCAAATCTCAATGTTGTTCCCAGTGTAGGTGATCAAATTCAACTGCGGAGAGTAGACGTCAAACTGGTTGCCCTCGCGCACAGGCCCCTGGATGATCGCCTTTGGCGGAGTGTTCCCGCTCGCGGTGCGATCGAAGACCAAAATCTTGCCTCGCGAAGGAACCAGCAGAAGATTATGGATCGGATCGATGCGAATACAGGGGACGTTACCGCCCCCATAAACGCCGCCGCCCAACGTGACCTCCGGATTCGTGTTCTGGGTGCCCAGCGCCAGCTGAGTATCGGGCCCGCCGAGAACCCGCTTCGGCGGAACGTTCCCTTGGGCCAACCGGTCAAACACCAAGATGGTCTGATCGGGCGTGGCCACATAGATTTCATTGTGTACCGGATCGATGCTCAACTTTCCGGTAGCGCCTACGCCTTTGATTTGCGTTTTGTCTCCCTGGATCCAGCGCAACGGCGCTTCTTCTCCGTTTGCGGCGCCGCGGAAGGAGAGGATGCCCTGCGCCAACGGGCTGGTCACCACGATCTCGTCGTGAATGGCGTCAAACGCGAGATCGTGCATGGTGCGCCCGAGAAGCGACTTCTGACCTTCGATAGACCGAAGAGCTGGGGTGTCTTCTTTCGCCGACCTGGCGAAAACCGCGATCTGCGGTTGGTTCACTCAATTCGGTACCAGGATTTCCTGGCGGATGGGATCGTAAGTCACCGCCGCGGTCCTCCCGAAGTTGACTCCTCGCTTGCTCTCTTCCGCGCTGCGAATCACGCGCAAGGGCGCCGCATCCCCGTCGGCCATCAGCGGATAAACCGTCGCCGAAGAGTTCCCCAGATTCGAAACCCACAGCTCGCCATTCTTGCGGTCCAGAGACACACCCGTCGGGTTGCGCAGGCGCGTCGACGGCCCGTGGATCACCCGCGCCGGGGCTACGTCGCCCTGCGCTTTCGGTGCATTGGCGAACACCAGGACGGAGCCGCCGATGTCATTCGCGATGTACAGATCTCCATTGTCCGGGTTGAACTTCATGCCGCCCGGCCAATCGAGTTGCGTCTTATCGCCGGTGATCACCCGCAGCGGCTTGGCATCACCGCTCGCATCCAGCGCAAAAACTTTGATGGCCGGCGGATACCACTTGCCGGTGCCGGCTTTTGTGAAGTCCGCGTGATGACCCCAAGTGTTCACGAACAAGAGCCGGTCCTTCTCATCGACGGCGATGCCGTGCGGTGCGTCGAGCCCGGTGTCGTTACCTTCGATCGAGCGCAGCGGCTTGTCCTCGCCCGCGGCGTGCTTCGCATAAACCATCACGCGTGGTGGGAATTCGATCGTGAGGAAGAGTTCCTGCTTCACTTCATCGGAGGCAATGTTGTACACGCGATGGGGAGTGTGCAGGATGGAAATGGGGCTCTGATCGCCGTTGGCATCGCGCGGGAAGCGAACCATCTTGTCCCCGGTATCCGATTCCACCGAGTAAATGTCGCCATTGACAGGGTCCACGTACAGACCATTGTTGAATTGAATTCCCGTCTTATCGCCCGAAACCACTCGCTTCGTCGGTGTAACCGCGGTATCGGTCGCAGGGGTTGGAGCCAACCGGTCGAATACGCGATACGACCACAAATTGTTGTCGGTCATGATCACTTCGTTCGAGTTCACATCGACCGCCACCGAACTATAAGACGGAGCCGTATCGCGGATCGTGCGCACCGGCAGGCGCGCCCCTTTCGCTCTGAGCTCCGCGGTGACCCGTATCTGTTCCGCCGTGTGAGGAAGACCGAAGAATCCGCCTCCCTCGCCGCCCTCTCCACCGCCCGCGTTGCTGCCGGGAATGTCACCGCCGCCGCCGCGCTGTCCCGCGCGCTGTTGTGGCGCAGCTTGGGGATCCTGCTGTAGCTCGGCCAGCAGCGTTTCCTCTTGCGGGGTCACAGCATTGGCATCGGCGGAAGTCGCGGCCGAAAAGTCGTCCATGGTGCAGGTCGTCATGGCATCAGGAAGCTGCTGCACGGACACCAGGCGAGTCGTGCCTTCCGGGGCAGCGCCCGCGAGCACGCCGATTGCAATCACGGCCGCCGCGAGAATCGCCCACTCAATTCTTTTTCGTTTTATACGCATTGGCTTACTCCTTAGGACCACCTCAGCGAAAGGGCTCGCTGCACCAAACGCGCACCAGGGATAGGTCGATTCTAGGCCTGCGACTCAGGGGGGTCAAGCTTCTCGTGCGGTCATTTCGAGCCGACGAAGAACGGCGGTCGTCGTTCACGCTTCAAACCGGCGGCCCCAAAAGCTAGCCGCAGCCATGGCGACAAGTTATCTGATGCGGGAGAGAGCGCCGAGCTAAGCGATCTCTTTCGAGGTGATGTCGTACTGAAAGCTCTTGGCGTCGAGGCTGTCCAGCCGGCCGTCCGAGGTTTCCGCCTGCGGATACATGAGGTAGCCGACGGGTTTGCCACTCGAACCGGGAAGCGCGACGTCGTGCGCGAAGTTAAACGCCATCCAGTTCATCTCCCACGAACCAAAAAGCCTCGCGCGAGCCTTCTTCACCATGCCATCATCCAGCGGACGATTTCCGGGCGGCTCCTCGAGCACCACCTTCCGCACGTCCGCGGGATCGACGGGAACCCAGCCGTAATCGCTGAGGTAGACCTCCGCGCGGCAATGCTGCGCCCCCGTGACCGTCTCCGATGAGGCGCCCAAACTCTTGTAGCCCAACTCGGACTTGGCCGTGCGAATACCATAGATGTCGCGCGCGGGTAGGCCAGACGCTCGAGCCAATCCGACGTACAGCGCGTTGATGTCGGCGCACTTGCCACCCAAATCCTTGGTCTCCAGCATGAAGCGAATATCGCCGATCCCGCAGCCACGTGTCTTCGGATCGCGAAACGTGTTCTCGACGATCCACTCGTAGATCGCCCGCGCTTTATCGACATCGGTCGTCGCGCCCTTGGTGATCTCGGTCGCGGTCTCCTTCACGATGCCATCGACGGGTATGAGCTTGTTCGGCTGCAAACAATGCACCAGTTCCGCGTGGTCTGCTTTCGGGCGCTCCGGTGCGGAGAGAGCGACCGCGTAATCCTTGGTCTGCACCCGGCTGGTCAGCGTAAGCACCGGCGGAACTCCGGATGGAAACGTCGCCGCGACGATTCCAAGCGCGTCGGCCTTGTCGGCTTCCACCAGATGCGCCGTGCCTCCCACCGCTTCGAACTTGTTGCTCAGCGTCCTCTGAAACGGTGTGCTGCGGACGAGCGCCGCTGGCAACCAAACCCGCGTCTCCCCCGACGGGCTCAACACCTGCACGCGCGTGGTGATCTCAAAGGTTCGCCAGCCACCCGTGGCTGCCGATGTCGCGTCATCCGCGAACAGGCGGCCGGTCTTGGGCAGAGCCAGAGCGGCCGAAGCGACGCCTACCGAACGCAAAAAGTCACGACGTTTCATGATGAGAATTCCTCCTCACGTTAGGCGGCAGCGGGGATTTCGGTTTTGCCCTCCGGAGAGCCAAGCCCAGTGGGAACATACACTCGAAGGCCTCCCGAGTAAAGGGAGTCCCTACCGTGCGCTCTTCAATCTTCGAGGAACGCCCGCAGTCGGCCGGACCGCGATGGGTGTCGGAGCTTACGCAGCGCTTTGGCCTCGATCTGGCGGATGCGTTCACGGGTGACGGCAAACGAGTGACCGACCTCTTCGAGCGTGTGCTCGGAGCCGTCCTCCATGCCAAACCGCATCTTGATGATCTTCTCTTCGCGCGGGGTCAGCGTTTTCAGCAGGGAAGCGGTTTGTTCCTTGAGGCTGAGGTTGATCGCCGCATCGGAAGGCAGTATCGCGCCTCGGTCCTCGATGAAATCGCCCAGGTGCGAATCCTCTTCCTCGCCGATGGGCGTTTCCAGGGAGATCGGCTGCTGCGCGATCTTCTTGGTCTTGCGCACCTTGTCGACGGGGATTTCCATGCGGCTGGCAATTTCTTCCGAACTCGGCTCGCGTCCCAACTCTTGCACCAGTTGCCGCTGGGTGCGGATCAACTTGTTGATCATTTCGATCATGTGCACGGGGACGCGGATCGTGCGCGCCTGATCCGCGATCGCGCGCGTGATCGCTTGGCGAATCCACCAGGTGGCATAGGTTGAAAACTTGTAGCCGCGGCGCCACTCGAACTTCTCCGCACCCTTCATCAGGCCGATATTGCCCTCCTGGATCAAATCCAGAAATTGCAATCCGTGGTAGGTGTACTTCTTGGCGATGGACACAACCAAGCGAAGGTTCGCCTGGGTGAGTTCTTTCTTGGCCTGTTCCGCGGCGGCCTCGCCGCGCACGACCACCTGCATCGCGCGCTTCAGTTCTGGGGGGGTAGCCGCGCTCGTTTCGCAGAGCTTCTTCAAGTCGGCGCGGCGCGTGCGCAGTTCGCGCCGGGCCTCATCCGCTCGATCGCCCTTGGCGGCCTCCGACCGGCGTTCCAGCTTGACGACTTCGCGTTCCAGCGCCTGCACCTGTTCGACGACGTGCCGGAACTTGCCCAGCAGGCGTTTCCACTCGAGCGGATGGAACTCGATCGAGCGCGCCATCTTCGACATCTGTACACGCCCGCGGGCGATTTCATGCCGGGCCCGTAGATAAGGACGCTTCTGCGATTTCGCAACGCCCTCGAGGGCCGCGGTCCGCTTGAGCGTGAGCTCGTAAAGGGCGGCGATCTTGTCCAAGCTCTTCAGCGTCTGCCGCGTCTTATTTTCGATCTTCGCTTCGGTCAGTTCTTCTTCGTCGAAGTGAACAATCTCCTTGATGGTGCGCGAGCCCTCGCGGAGATCTTTCGCGGTTTCGACGAGTTCTTGGAGGATGATGGGCGAACGGGTAATCGTCTTGAGGACCAGAAGCTGCCCGCGCTCGATGCGCTTCGCCAGGGCGACTTCGCCTTCGCGAGTGAGCAAGGGAACCGAGCCCATCTCGCGCAGGTAAATGCGTACCGGATCGTTGTTCTTCTCCACGACGCCCGGCGCCAAGTCCAGCTCCAGGTCATCGCTAGTGATGACGCTCTCGGGCGCCTCGTCTTCGTGGATGTCGGGAGAGTCCTGCGACGCGCGAGCAGCCTTGGCGACGGCAACATCTTCGTAGATCTCGATGCCGTAGCGCTCGAAGGTCGCCAGCAAATCGTCGATCTCTTCGGGCGAATGCACCTCGGCCGGCAGAATGTCGTTGACCTCGTCAAAAAGCAGGTAACCCCGCTCCTTGCCCAATGCCAACAGATGGCGTACCTGCTCGTATCTGTCTTCGATTGCCTGCGACAAAGAGTTCTCCGTTTCGCCCGGGGCGAGCTTGGCTAGCTTGCGTGCTTCGTTTTCAGCATATCACGCGCACCCGCACACGTCCTGCGACCGTGCCACGCAGAAGTCAATTCACGCCCTGGCTGTTTCGCATTCGATCTCAGGCATCGCCGTGTGATTCGAGAGGTCATCCGAGTTTTGCAAAATCGCCGGCGACGATGCGCAGCGAAACAACGATCCGGAGAGATTCCCCCTCCGGATCGAGCGCTACTACCTTTGCCGCCTGCGGCCCCCTGAGGCCCTCCCACAGCTCAAACTCCACTCGAGCACCCTCTTGCAAGCTTCTCGTGCCGCCCGCTTGGACATCCGATTCGTGTACGAATACTTCCTCACCGCTCTGACGCTGAATAAACCCCAAACCTGCACTACTGTTAAACCACTTCACTGTTCCTTGTTCTTTCACGATTCTTTCACTCTGTTTCTTATCTTTCTGTTGGACTATTTGGTGCACCGTAGAACGCCCTCAGCCGAATACACAAATAAGGGCCACAAGTGTGGACTTGCAGCCCTCGAACGAATCCAAAGGTTTTTACAAGAGCAACAAACGCACCCTAATTGTCTCACAAGAACGGCTTTCGTGCAGGTCCGAGTTTCCTAATCTGTATTCCCCCCGGCGCGATCCACCGAGCGATCCAAGCAAGCCGACTGGGTGCTCCGTCCTCCAAATAAGCGGAAATGCTGCATTTGTCGAGCGCTGAGAAGTTCTATAAAGGGGGAAGTCAAGAAAAAA
>Ga0302325_10031001_pt1 | contig 11014 bp, 10 predicted proteins | sample Palsa_T0_2_FD_201948 | JGI IMG/M metagenome (GOLD analysis project Ga0302325, IMG submission 201948) | Peat permafrost microbial communities from Stordalen Mire near Abisko, Sweden - Palsa_T0_2 | ecosystem: Environmental > Terrestrial > Soil > Palsa > Peat permafrost | place: Sweden: Abisko... | reverse complement strand
CGCCGCTCATCGCCATCCTCGCAATCCGGCGGCTCGCCGGCGAGCACGCCGAGCGCTGGTTGGCGTCGGGTTGGACGCGGCTGCTTGGATTCGGGCAGCTAGTGCTCGCGGGCGTGACCGGAGGCGCCGGCGCCGTGCTGCTGATCATCGGAGTTACCGGCCTGCTGGGCACGTAACGCTCAAGCGATCCGCTACGCGCACGAACACCAGCTCACGTAGGCAATCGTCCGTACGCCGCGGCCAACCGCGCCAGCGAAGGGATGGGCTTCACGGCCACGAGTCAGCTCAACTCCAGACGCAGCTCGTACCGCTGCTCGGGCTTGCCGGTTCGGGGATGGGGTTGCGGCTGCCCGGAGGGCGTCCAGCCCAGCCGTACGTACAGCGCAGTCGCCCGCGCGTTGTCTGTGTAGACCGACAGCAGGGCGCGCGTGAAGCCTGACGCCCGCAGCACCACCTCAAGCTCGCGCAGGAGGGTTTCTCCAACGCGCTGACCCCAGGCGCTGGGACGGACGCCAAGGTAGCGCAGCTGGGCGACCGACTCATCGTCGCCAAGGTGCGGCTCGGTCGCGGCGAACCCCATCGCCACGCCATCCCTCGACCGCGCGATCAGCAGTCGTGATCTCGGAGAGCGATTCAGAACCTGCTCGATCACCGGCCGAGATAGCTGCAGACCCGGCACCTCGATATCACCGTCACGTGCCGCCGTGGCCTCGGCCCAGATCTGCGCAGCATCATCAATATTCCGATCGGCGAAGGTCTCGAAGACGTCCACCGGCCAAAGCATGCATCACTGAGCTACTGCCCGGCTCGGTGGGCCACACCCGGGGGCCGTACGCAAGGCGAACGAATACGAGGGCCCCCCCTGCTTGAGGCGCGGGGGAACGTGTGGCACAGTCGCCCTGTGCTGGTCGCTATCACTACATTTGCCGCCGCCAGCGCGCTGTTGATCGCTTTGCCTGGGCCCGACAACGTGTTGGTCATCCGCAACGCGCTGCGCTATGGCCGGTTCGTCGGACTGCGAACTGCGGCCGGCACGCTGACCGGCGTGGTGATCTGGGTCATGGCAGCGGCATTTGGCCTTTCAGCGCTGCTCGCGGCCAGCAGGATCGGCTACGACGGCCTGCGCTTCCTGGGGGCCGCCTACCTGGTGTGGCTGGGAGTCGGGTCTCTGCGTTCTCGCGGGCGTGTCGCCTTTGACCTCACGTCTATGTCGGATCGGTCAGACGCCACCGGCCGCGCCGGCTATCTCATGGGCGTCGTCAGCAACCTCGCTAACCCGAAGACGGGAGTCTTTTTCATCGCGTTTTTCCCCGCCTTCATTCCGCGTGGCAGCTCCATCGAAACCACCTCGCTCCTGTTCGGCGCGCTGTTCGTCGTCGAGGCCGCGGCCTGGTTTGCCGTACTGATCTGGCTCGTGTCTCAGTTGGCGTCCTGGCTGAGCCAACGCCGAGTGCAGCGCCGCCTGGAGCAGTTGAGCGGACTGTTCTTGATCGGCTTCGCGGTCCGCCTGGTGGCCGAGAGGCGCTGATCCACGAGCTACCTGAGCCGCGGCACGCGACTCACGAGCGGCGTCAGCTCGTCGACGATGCGTCGTGGTGACAGTTGGGGTAGCAGTCAGCTGCTGGCTGGGGCTGTGGCGGGCGATGCGAAGCCTTGCCGTGGTTCTGTGTCGACAGGCTCGGCGATTGGGTGCGCGGGAAGGAGCGCCAGTGCCATCACGGCCCCGGCGGCGGCGACGCTGGCCGTGACGTAGTTGGCCGTGCTGAAGCCCTGGAAGAAGGCCAACGTGGCGGCCTCGTGGAGGCCTGCTGCGATCGCCGCGTGGCCGGCGTGTCGCAGGCCGCCGGCGAGGGTGAGCGCGGCGCCGACCGAGGTGTGCGCGGTCCGCGTGACCGCGGTCGGTAGTCCGGCCGGAAGCGCTCCGGTGAGCCGGCTCGCATACAGCGACGCGTAAACGCTGCCGATAATGGCGACGCCTAGCGTCCCGCCGAACAGCCGGGTGGCGTCGTTGACGGCGGAGCCGACACCGGCTTTCGCCGTCGGCACGACACCCATGATCGCCTCTGTCGCGGGCGCGCTGGTGAGGCCCATGCCCGTTCCGAGAACAACCATTTGGGCGGCGATGGTTCCGTAGCCCGTGCTCACCGATGCGGTTGTGACCCACAGGTAGAACGCGGCCATCGAGAGAAGTCCCGAGGCGACGACGAGCTTGGTGCCGATCCGGACTGCGAGCTTGGTGCCAAGTACCGAGGAGATCGCGACGCAGCTCGCGACCGGAAGCAGGCGAATGCCCGTTGAGAGCGGTCCGTAGCCCTTGAGGAACTGGAAGTACTGCGTGATCAGGAAGATGAATCCCGACAGTGCGAAGAACGAGATCGCGACGGACACGCTCGCGGCGGTGAACCGCGGATTCCCGAACAGGCTGAGGTCGAGCATCGGAGCGTCGGAGGAGCGCTCCCACGCGACGAATGCCACGACGAGCAGCGCCGTGAGGCCGAACCCCGCAAGCGTTCGTCCGCCGGCCCAACCGTAGTTCGGCGCCTCGATGATCGTGTAGATCAGTGCTCCGATCGCCACCGTCGAGAGCGCGAACCCGACGCCATCGGTCCGCGGCGCGCGCCGATCGCGCGACTCCGGGACGAACCGCGCCACCAAGAAGGCGGCGAGCGCGGCGATCGGCGCCATCGCGAAGAAGATGCTCGTCCAGCCGAACGCCTGCAGCAGCCAGCCCCCAACGATCGGGCCGAGCGCGATCGCCAGGCCGGTGATCGCGCCCCAGAGTCCGATCGCGAGCGCGCGCTCTGAACGCTCGGTGAACACGTTGGAGAGCAGCGAAAGCGTCGCCGGGAACACCATCGCGGCGCCGAGACCCATCACCGACCTCGCCACGATCAGCTGACCGGGACTGTCCGTCAATCCGCCCGCGACGCTCGCGACGCCGAACACCGCAAGGCCCGCCAGCAGCATCCCCTTGCGCCCAAACCGGTCCGAGAGGCTGCCCGCGGCAAGCACCGAGGCGGCGAATACGAGGTTGAACGCGTCGACGACCCATTCCAGCTGCGAATTCGACGCGCGCAGCTGGCGCACCAGCGTCGGCAGTGCAACGTTGACGATCGTGGTGTCGAGGTTGATCGCAAACGCCGCCAACAACAGCGAGACGAGAATCAAAGGCTTACGTTGCATGCCTTCCTCCTGAGCAGAGCCGACGGACAAGATCTGACGCAGTTCTAAACTAGTCAGACAAGAAAGTCAAGTAATAGAACGTATTGCTCTACTTCCTGCTAGACTAACTGCAATGAGGTCCTATGACGAGTACTGCGCTCTGGCGAAGTCGCTCGACGTCGTCGGCGATCGGTGGACGCTGCTGATCGTCCGCGAACTGGCGCTACAGGGAGCATGTCGCTACACCGACCTGCGCAACGGGCTGCCCGGAATCGCGACGAACCTGCTCGCCGACCGGCTCCGCGAGCTCGAGCAGGCCGGGGTCATCTCCCGAGAGGACGCACCGCCGCCAATCGCGACCACCCTGTTTCACCTCACCCCCCGCGGCGAGCAACTCCGGCCCGTCCTCGAGGACCTGATCCGCTGGGGCCTGCCGCTGATGACCGAGCAGCACCCGAAGGACGCCGTCCGCAGCCATTGGCTCGCGTGGGCGATCGAGTTGATGCTCACCGACCACGAGCCCAAGCATCCATCGGTGACGATCGAGCTTCGAATCGGCGATCGGCCGATCGTGATCGAAACACGCGACGGCGCGATCCACACCCGGCTCGGGCCGACTGAGAACCCCGACGCGACGCTGACCGGAGACCCCAAGCCCGTCCTCGGACTCCTGCTCGGCATGATCGAACCAGCCGACGCCAAACACGCCGGAATTAGCTACGAAGGCGACCCGCAAGCCATCGACCGCATCCGCGGACTCAAGACCCCCACCAACGCGCCAGCCTGACGGAGGATTCATGAACGTGACTGAGCTACACCCGTTGAAGCGCCAACAACAGGAGATGTGGACTCTCGGGGACTATGCGACGTTCGGGGAGCTGCTGCAGCCCGCCGCTGACGCGCTCGTCGCCCGCGTCAGCGTGACGGCGGGGATGCGAGTGCTGGACGTGGCCACGGGGACGGGGAACGCTGCGATCGCGGCGGCCGCAGCGGGCGGGCGGGTCACGGGGCTCGATCTAACCCCCGAGCTCTTTGACGCGGCGCGCAGCCGCGCTCGCGTAGGTGGATGGGATATCGATTGGATCGAGGGCGATGCCGAGCACCTCCCGTTCGCAGATCACTCGTTCGAGAGAGTGCTGTCGGTGTTTGGCGTGATGTTCGCTCCCGACCATCGCCGCGCTGCCGGCGAGCTCGCGCGCGTGCTCGCCCCGGGCGGAACGATCGGAGTGTGCTCGTGGACCATCGAGGGAGCGTTTGGCCGGATGATTAGGCTCATGATGTCCCGTCAGCCACCAACGTCCGGGTTCGTGCCCCCGCCCGGTCTATGGGGCAACCAGGGGTACGTGACCGAGCTCTTCTCGGGCCTCGACGTCACGATGAGCTTCGAGCGCGACCACGTCGTCTTCCAGCACGACTCCGCGGAGACCTGGATCACCTACCTGGAGCAGGTGTTCGGCCCAATCATCTTCGCCAAGGCGGCATTGCAGGAGTCCGGGGGATGGGACGCACTGCGGACGGACCTGATCAACCTCTATTCCTCGCTGACCGAGAGCACCGACGGCAGCCTCCGCGTCCCCGCGGAGTACCTGACCGCGATCGTCCGCAAGCACCCGAGCAGCGAGCATGGCCGTGCGTAGCCCCAGTGATCCTCGACTCGCGAAGGCTAGCGATTGCGCGCCCGATCTTGGTCGGCCGGACCGTGTTTCTCGGCTGTACTGATGATCGGCCTGACACGCCGGCGGAGGATCGTGTAGGCGATCCCGCCGCCGGTCAGCGGCACGAGCAGCCCGATCGCCTGGTGGAGCAGGACAGCGGCGATCGCGGCGTTGTGGGTCACGCCGTAGAGGATCAGCATCCCTGCGATGCCGCCGATCGTCCCGATGCTGGCCGGCAGGGGAATCGATCCGCCAAGGGCACCGATGATGTAAGCCATGATCACGATTGCGAACCCTGGGACTGGGTGGGCGTGGATGGCGAGGAAGGCAGTCCATAGGACGAGCACGTCGAATCCGAGGTAGGCCAGCACCCCGAGCACGCTCGTCCAGTTGCCGCGTTGGACGATCAGCCGCTCCGTGTCGCGGACGGCGTTCGCAAGTGTGGTGAGCGCGCTCGCGATCTTGGGGTGCGTGGCCTGTAGGCGTTCGGCACGGTTGCCGGCGCGGCGGGCGATCAGTAGGGCGGCCGCCATCCCGGCCGCTGCGACGGCTGCGGGCAGCACCGTCAGCAGGAGACGCGACTCGCCGGCCAAGATGCTGGTCGCGAGCCCGACACCGAAGATGATCAGCGCCAGTGCATCGACGGCTGTATTGAGAAAGCTGAGGTTGAACTCGCGCTCGGCGATCAGCTTGGTCGGCACTCCTAGCCGGTGCAGGATCAACGCTCCGACTCCCACGCCTCCCCACGCCCCACCGGGGAGCAGGAGTCCGCCTGCGAGCTGTGCCCAGGCGACATCGTCGTCGGTTCGCCGTCCGCGGCCGTCACGATCGAGCAGTTTCTGCGGGTCGACGATCGCGCCCCAGGCGAGGACAAAGCCGAGCTCTGACAGCACCTCGAGAGCGATCGCCCCGAGCACCCATTCCCAGGACACGTGCTCCAGGCTGTGCAATGCCTGCTTCAGCGTCGGAATCAGCTTCAGCACCACGTAGGCGGCGACGAGATACCCAACCAGCTTGAGGGCTGACTTCTGCAGATGACGCTTTACGTCGCTCAGCGCACGCCGCGCGGGATGCTCCTGCGTGGACCCGTCAAGCGTCACCCGCAGCGAGCCCTCCACGATCACGCCCGCTGGATGGGTACGCCGACGCTTGCGTTGCTCGGGTCGAGCAGTTCGAGCGCCAGCGCGGTCCAGGCGAACTTCTCGGCGCCCATGCCGCGACCGTCGTGCGGGTCGTAGAACTCGCGCAGCCCCTCCCGCGCCACCGTTTCGGTGATCCCGCGGGCGAGCGCAGCCGCCTGCGGCTCGTACCCCAGGCGCACCAAGCCACGCCACAGAAGCCACGCGCTGTTGACCCATGTCGGCCCACGCCAGTAGCGCCGCAAACCGTCAAAGTGCTCGCGCAGCGAGAACGACGACTCATCGAGCGAAACCGACGGTGGGGCGACCGCCGTCCAAAAGCGACGCTCGTCCAGCAGGTAGCCCACGAGACGGTGCCCGATCTCCTCCGGTAGGTCGGGCAGCGCCAGTGGGGCCAGCGCCGTCCAAGTGACGGGGATCCGCGCCTTGATCTCCGGCTCCACCGCCGGTAGGAACAAGCCGCTCGGTTCGTCATAGCACCGGGCGATCAACGCCGGCGTGATCGACGGCAACCCGAGCGCTAACTGCGAGAGCCCATGGATCACATTTGTCAGCACCTCGCAGACGACCGGGTCGCCATCGGCGCGCACCGCATCGATCCGAAACCCGCGCTCGCGATTACGGTGCACCAGCTCGGCGAAGCCGGGCAGCCCCTGCGCCCGGTCGCGCCAGATCGGGTCAAACTGCGGCGAGGCATCCAAGCCGGACTCATCCGGTTGCAGGATCCACACCAGCCCGTCGCCCTCGAGGTCACGCTGGTTGCTGACCGCGGCGTGGTGGGCGACGATCCGCGCCTCGAGTGCAGGATCACCGACCGCTACCCGCCACGCGAACGCCAGCGCCGGCGGCTCAATCGTGGCCGTCATCACGTCGTCGTGATGGATCACGTTGTAAAACAGCCTGCGCGGGCCGCTGACCGGATGCTCCCAGAAGATCGTGTGACCGATGAAACCATCAGGCCGCGCCGCGGCGAGCAACGTCTCGAGCTCGGCCCGAGAGCGCGCCCGGTCAAAATGCCGCCACGCGATCGCCGCGAAACAGGAGTCCCAATACCACTGCCAGCGATAGCGCCCCGGGCTCGGACGCGTATACGCGAACGGCACACCATCACGCTCACCAACGATCCAGCTCCCTTCGAGCGTCTCGCGGCAGCGCTCCTCGAGCAGCGTCACGCGGCGCAGCTTCGCAACCGAGCGGCACGATGTCTAGGTCCCGATCTATTCGCGCTTCGTCGCTCGGGTGCGCGGGGCGTCGGGTGGTTGTAGGGCTAGCGCGACGGCGTCGTCGAGCGTCAGGGGCGGACGGTCGGTGGAGACGAGCGGTATTCCGTCGCCGATTGCGTCGCGTATCCGTGCCTCATGCGTCTGGCGGTGGCGTCGCCAGCCGCCGAGCGGCGCTACCGCATCAGTGTCGTGGATGGAGGCCCAAAGGCTCATTGAGCGTTCGGGTTGTCCGCGTTCGGCGGCTACGCGGGCGAGTAACCCGACCCCGAACACGCGTCCGGCGCGGTCTCCGATCTCGTCGGCGAGGATGAGCGATTCGCGGGCTCTCGTCTCGGCCTCGCCGATGCATCCGGCGTTCAGTGCGAGGCTGGCCAGCTCGGCGAGCATGCCGCTCTCCCACCAGCGCACACCGGCTTCGCGCGCCATCCCCGCGCTGGCCTGGATCAGCTCGACGGCGCGTGCGGGCTCCCCGGCGTCGCGTGCGATCGCACCGAGCGCTCCGAGCGTTTGTGCTTGACCCCATCGGTCGCCGGCTTGCCGGTGGATCTCGTGGCTTCGGTGGACGAGCTCACTGGCGTTCGCGAGGTCGCTGCGGCGCAGCGCGCTGATTCCGAGGCGGTGCAGAAGCACCGCACATCCCGATTCGTCTCCGAGCTGATCAAACAGAGCGAGGCTCTTCTCGTAGAGACGCTGGGCCGCTGCGTCGTGGCCGGCGATATCGGTCGTGCCGCCGTACGCTCGCAGGGCGCCGGCCAGGACCTTTGGCGTGACCGCTTGCGCCTCGGGGCGGGCCAGGAGCGCCTCGAACCACCGCATCCCCTCGTGCGGGTCACGCGTCACCCAGAACCGTTCCATCGCGGTCGCGAGCTCAAGCCCGAGCGTGGCGGAGCCAGTCTCGACCGTCCAGGCGAGCGCTGCGCGAAGGTTGTGTTGTGCAATGGCGGCGCTGTCGAGGCGGTCGGCGCCGCTGCGGCGACGGACGGCGCTGATGTCGGCGGCTTGCGCGACGGCGAGGAAGAACGCGCAGTGCCGGCGATGGACCTCGTCTGCGTCCGAGGATTCCTGTAGGCGCTCGAACGCGAACTCGCGGATTGTTTGGAGGTAGAAGAAGGGGCCGTCGGCGGTTCGCCCGAGAAGGCTCTGGTCGACCAGCGCTGTGAGTCCGTCGATGTCGGCGTCGCAGACCTTCCCAGCGGCCTGCAGATCGAAGCCGCCGATGAAGACGCCAAGGCGGGTGGCGAGCTGTCGCTCCCGCCCGGAGAGCAGGTTAAAGCTCCAATCGAGCGTTGAGCGCAGCGTTTGCTGGCGTGCAGGGAGGTCGCGAGGGCCGCCGGTGAGTAGCGGGAGACGGGATTCGAGGCGCTCCAACAGTTCACCGGGCGTGAGGATTCGCGTTCTCGCTGCGGCGAGTTCGATCGCGAGCGGCAGCCCGTCGAGTCGTTTGCAAATCCGGCGTATCGCCTGCTGATCCGCGGTGCTGGGCGCGAAGCGGGCGTCAGCGTCCTCGGCGCGCTGACAGAACAGCGCGGCCGCGGGTTCTTGGGTCAGCGGTTGGACGGGGTAGACGTGTTCGCCGGAGAGGTGTAGGACGGCGCGGCTGGTGACCAGGAGCGTGAGGCGGGGCAGGCGGGCGAGGAGGTCGCTGAATGTTGGTGTGGCAGCGTGAAGGTGCTCGGCGTTGTCAAGCACGAGCAACAGCTCGCGTGAACGAAGGGCCTTCGCGACTATGTCAAGAGCGTCCTCGCCCGGTGCAGACTCGATCCTCAGCACCCGCGCGATCGCCGCGAGCACGAGAGCAGGATCCTGTAACGGTGCCAGCTCTACGAACGCGGCACCGTTGGCGAACGAGCCGGCCGTGGCCCGGGCGACCTCGAGCGCCAACCGCGTTTTCCCAGAGCCACCTGCCCCAGTGAGGACGAGCAGTCGTACGTCGTCGCGCAAGAGCAGGGCGCTGAGCTCTGCGACCTCGCGATGTCGGCCCAGTAGCGCGTTCGGCGATGCCGGCAACACCGCCGCCGCAATGGGCGCGGCGGAGGCTATGGTCAGGGTTGGGTCCTGCTCGAGGATGGCTCGTTGGAGGTCGCGTAGCTCGTGGCCAGGCTCGAGCCCCAGTTCATCGAGCATCCGCATGCGGAACGCCGAGAACCGCTCGAGCGCCTCGGTCTGTCGTCCGCAGCGGTACAGCGCGAGCATCATCTGAGCTGCCCGCCGCTCACGCAGCGGCTGGGCGGCGGCCAGGGCTTGCAGCTCGGGGAGAAGGTCGCTGTGCTGACCGAGGGCGAGCCGCGCCTCGGCCTGTTCCTCGGTGGCGGCGAGCCGTAGCTCTTCGAGCCGTTCCGCTTCCGCGCGGGCGAACTCGTCGTAGGCGAACTCGCCGTACGCCGGTCCTCGCCAGAGCGCGAGCGCGCGGTGAAGCAGCGAGGCAGCGAGCGCGGGATTGGGATCGCGCATTACCGCTCTGGCGTCATCGAGCATCCGCTCGAACCGGGTCGCGTCGAGGGAGCCCTCCGCCAGCTCGAGCGCGTACCCCGCCGCCCGCGTGTGGATCCGCGCCGGGGCGGGCAGTGCCTTGCGAAGCTGCGAGACGTACACCTGCAGCAGCTTCACGGCCGATGGGGGACCCCGGCCGCCCCAAAGCGCCTCGATCAGAACATCGCTCGACGCGGTCTCGCTCCCACGGGCTAACAGCGCTGCCAGCAACCGTCTCGGCATCGCCGCCAGTGCCACCTGACCATCAGCGTCGAGCAGCTCAACTCCGCCAAGGATGCGAATCTCCACCAGGCCTCCAGTCCGGCAGCGATTATCGCGCCCCAGCCCACGGTCCGCCACCACCCTACGCCCCGCGGCTATACCGATCTTAAACCGGCCGCTGGCACCTTGTGATCTCCGGTCGCGCTCAGCGATCGACACGAGAAGGAGCAGCCCATGGTTTACGCGTTTGTGCAGGACATGGCGACAAGCTGGGAGCAGTACGAGCGCGTCGCTTACGGATTGACCGATCCGACCCCGCCCGGGCTGATCCTGCACCTCGCAGGCCAGACCGACGAGGGGGTTCGCATCATCGTCGTCTGGGACGACGAGCAAGCGTGGCAGCGCTTCCAGGCCGAGCGTCTGCGGCCCGCGATCGCGGCACTCGGCGGCCCGGCAAGTCCCGAACCGACATTCCGCGACCTACACGTCACCCACCTCGTACTCGGACCGGGCCAGCCCAGCCGGCCGGGCACGAGCAGGCCCCTGACGCGAGAAACCGTGGCGCCGGTGACCCCGAGCGGATCACAGCCTTGAACACCATCAACGATCAAAAGATCGGGAGACCACAAATGTATAACGGGAAACTCACTCGCCTCGCGGGGCTCGGCCTCGTAACTGCCGCCCTAGCAGGAACACCAGCTATCACGGCGGCGATCGCCGCGCCCACCGCGGCTCGCAGCGTCCATGTGAGCGCGCACCTGATCGTCGTGCACAGCACCACACCAACCTGCCACCACACGACATGCACGTGGACCAACCACGGTCACGGAACGATGACGCCCTTCGGAGCGGTCACCTTCACGACCGACATCACCGCCGATGACACCTCACCCTGCGGACCCAACTCGCAATGGGTGCAGGCCACCCGCACGATCCACACCGACAACGGCGACGTCGTCCTGCACCAGGCGGGCCTCCAGTGCCCACAGCCCGGCGGTCCCATCGTCGACATGGTCTGGGCGCTCGACAGCACCGACAGCACCGGCAGGTTCGCCGGCGCCACCGGACGCGGCTACGACACCGCCAACCCCATCAAGAACACCGCCACACCCCACGGAACGATCACCCTGGCGTCATGAACCAC
>Ga0302325_10030998_pt1 | contig 11015 bp, 6 predicted proteins | sample Palsa_T0_2_FD_201948 | JGI IMG/M metagenome (GOLD analysis project Ga0302325, IMG submission 201948) | Peat permafrost microbial communities from Stordalen Mire near Abisko, Sweden - Palsa_T0_2 | ecosystem: Environmental > Terrestrial > Soil > Palsa > Peat permafrost | place: Sweden: Abisko... | reverse complement strand
TGCGGTGGAGATCAAGATTTATTGGGGATTTAAGAGGGTGCTACTGATTGGAAGTCTCACTGGATACATCACGAAGTGCAGCGCAGAGCCCATAGAGGGAGGCCGCGATTTTGGCCGTCATCGGCCCCTATTGCGCTCATTGTCGATAGAAGTATGCCCTTCGCGAAACCGCACAGACAGTCGCTCACCGACTTGAACGACACGGCCCAGCGAACCGGCTTCGACGACTACGAAAGTATTGGTTGCAGTCGCTACGGCGAGGTGTGATTCATTCTTGGCGACTGCTCTGCCGGAGGCTGAACCTGTTTGCGGAGCCGGGCGCTCGGTGATGGGCATTCCTCGAATAGCGTTCCCTGCCGCACGCATGTACGCTTCGGCCATTTTAGCTACCTCATCGTGCCCTCTCGATGATGCCGGCGCCATACGCTCCAGATCCAGTTCGTCCTTGAGATCGGGAACGGAGTCGGCTCCCTGTTGGTCGCCTTTGTCGAGATCCAAGGATGCATTGAGTTCCGACTGACGGGCGAGCAACTGCTTCAGGCGCTGCTCTTGCTCGAACGGGCGATCCGCCTGTAACTGATAGTCGGCAAGTTCTTTCTCGATCCGCGCCACACGGTTCTGCTGATCGGAGGCGAGTTTGTCTAAATTCCGAAGCGTGTGTTCGATGCTCTGTACCGTCCCAACGGGATTCGAGGGGTTCAGCTTGGCGGGATACATAGCTCGTCCTCTTACAAAGAGGTCGGAGGTACGTTCATGCTCCTGGAGAACGCCGATTCCTCCTCTCCATCCCTTGCTCAGTATCTCGAAGCCTCGGAAGGTGCCGCGCGGCTGCATTGTTTGATCGTCGCGCCAAGAGAGGATCGCTCCCGTAAGGGCGTTGGCCGCGGACTCCCGCGCACCTTTGCCGGAGAAAACACGATTGCCAACCGCCATACTGAACTCGGGGGACTCGGCTACATTCCTGGTCGCGATATCAGCTTCGATATCAGCCAGATGCTGCTTCTCTTCCGAGATTTGGCGCGGTAGGTCGCGAATCGCCCAACGGATATGACGCTGCTGATTGGCGTGGACGGCACGTAGCTGATCGAGCTTTCGGATTTCGGTGTCGATTTTGATTTTTTCAACGACAGCAGGATTACCAGAGGCAATCGCCTTGATTTCCGCATAGGTGAGCGCACCACTCTCCAGGTCCTCCGCCGAGCGCACAGAGGTTTCTCCCCGCATCACCTGTTGGATGAAGCGGGCCTTGGTTTCGAGCGTCTGCCACATGTAGGCGTCGAAGGAACCTTCGGTGACGTAGCGGAAGATCTGAACCTCTTTGTTCGCGTTACCCTGACGCATGATGCGGCCTTCCCGCTGCTCTATGTCGCGCGGCCGCCAAGGTGCATCCAGGTGATGGAGCGCTACGAGCCGCTTCTGAACATTTGTACCGGCTCCCATCCTCTCAGTCGATCCTAGCAGCACCCGCACCCGCCCAGCGTTCACCGCGTCGAAGAGCACCTTCTTGGCGGTATCCGTCTCGGCATCGTGGATAAACGCAATCTCATGGGCGGGGACACCTGCTTTTACAAGCTTCGAGCGGACATCGTCGTAAACGTTGAAGCGTTCGGGATCGGGTGTCGAAAGGTCGCTAAAGACGAGTTGAGTCGACCGCCCGGCATGAGTCGCGTTCCAAATCTTGACGATGTGGGAAACGGCGAGATCAATCTTGCTCTCCTGGTCCGTTGCGGCGCTGGGATCGATGAGCCGCATATCGAGTGCTGCTTTTCGCCCTTCGCCTGTAATCTTCAGCATGTTGTCTAGTGACGGATCAACGCGCTCCTTTTTCAATCGCTCGGCCCGTTCCGTCAGAGTCCGGATGAACGCTTTCAGTTCGGGGCTGGCGGGCGCTGCATCTATCGCCGGTCTGCCGTTTTGAAGCTCGGGTCGTGGGAGATTGAGCATATCGGCCGTTTGCACATCGGCCACGGTGCGGAATACGGAAAGCAACTCGGGAAGGTTGATGAATTTGGCAAACCGGGTGTGCATCCGGTATCCCGACCCGTCCGGGGCGAGTTCGAGCGATGTCACCGCCTCGGCAAAGTTTGCGGCCCACGAATCGAAGTGCTCCACTTTGCGCTCGGTGAGCATCTCGGGAGCAAGATAGCGAAGCATCGTATACATTTCGGCGAGGGTGTTGGAGATGGGCGTTCCCGTGGCGAAGACCACCCCGCGACCGTCACCGCGTTCCTGAAGGTAACGAATCTTCAAGAACATATCGAAGGCGCGGTTGCTGTCGGAGTTTGGCAGGCCAGCAATCCGGTTCATCTTTGTGACATACGCCAGGTTCTTGTACAGGTCCGCTTCGTCCACGAAGATCTGATCGACGCCCAGCTCTTCGAATGTCATGGTGCGGTCTTTGGAGTCCCGGTCAGCTCGCTTCTTGAGCCTGACCATAAGCCGTTTCTTGGCTTTCTCCAGCTCTTTGACCATGCGGCGGTTGTCGTCTTTGGAGTCTTTAACCAAGCCGATTTCGGCATCGAGTTCCATCATTTGCTTTTCGACGAAGCGGTTGAAGTACTTGTCAGAGACGGGCAAGAACTCGAATGACCGGTGCGAGACGATTACGGCGTCATAGTTTCCGGTGGCGATGCGGGCCATCGCCTTCTGGCGATGGCCGGTCTCAAACTGATCCTTCCCGGCGACGAAAAGCCGGGCCTGCGGGTACAGCTTCAGGAACTCAGCTCCCCATTGGTCCACCAGATGATTCGGTACGACGAACATCGGCTTCTTAGCGAGATCCAGGCGACGGAGTTCCATGGCGGCGGCGGTCATAGTCCACGTCTTGCCCGCTCCGACCACATGCGCCAACAGTGGGCTGCCGCCCTGGAGGATACGCCAGACAGCATTCTTTTGATGCGGCGCGAGATCGCCGTCGCGAAGGGATGTGCGCACCATTCCGGGCAACGTTAGATGCGACCCGTCGAAATCCCGGAGCCGAATGTTGTTGAATCGGAAATTATACTCTTTGGCCAGCCGTGTCGCGCGTTCCCGGTCTTCCCAAACCCAATCGCGAAATCGATCCTTCAACTGCTGCTGCTTTTCGCGCGCTGCAATTGTTTCCGGCTGATTCACGATGCGGTTTCCGTCCGCGTCCTCATCGTAGGCTGTGGGTATTCTGCCATTCAGCGACTGCTCGATCAAGTCAGACGCACGGAAACGGGTCGTGCCGTGGGTCGTCGTGTTGTTAACGACGAACTTTGAGCCGTAGTCGAGCTCGATAGTCCATGTCGCGATGGTCTCGGAGTATCCGATTTTCACACTTGGGCCGGGCACATCTAATAGGTCGGTAACAAAATCGCGGATGTCTGACGGGGGAATCCACGACGATCCGAGGCGCGCCTCGATATCGCTCGGCTCAAGATCTTTGGGCTGCAACGACCGGAGGGCTTCAACATTTCGGTGATAGGCCGGATCAATTTGCTCAGAAGCCTGCGCAACGGCAAGCTTTGCGCGCACGTTGCCGCTGAGATAGCGGTCGGCGGTCTCCCAACCACCGCCCTCGGGATTTCGGTAGACGAGTGATCCCAACTCGTCCTGTAACTCAGAAGCACTTCGCCCGGTGAGCGATTCCATGCGCAGCCAACTGATCTGGCCGGTCTCGTTAAGAGACACCAGCAACGCTTCTGGTGCCGTTTCAACGCGCTCAACCGGGCGATAACGCTCCAACGTGCGGCGATCAAAACTTGCTGTCTTTGTCGCTCGCTTTGTCTCAGGGTCAAATTCTTCGAGCGAAACGAGAAGCGGTAAGTCCGGATCATCGGCGAACGCTTTCACGTTCTCTCTCCCGTTGAGAGGCCCGAAGCGGGAAACGAAGAAATCGTACGTTTGGTTTAGATGGCGGCGTGCTTTGACGATGGACTCATCCGGCGCATCAGCGAGTTGTGTGCGGAACACTTCGCGCACCGCATCACGAACCTGGAGCATTCCGCGAATTCTTGCAGTCGCCGAAGAAGACACGGTCACGGGCTCAAACGTGTCGCCACGGCGAACGACGATCCGGCCATCGCGATCGGCTAGGCCACCTTCCTTCACTTCGCCAAGCGCGGGGACTTGATCGGCCTGCCCGCGCATCACTGGACCATGGCTATCCTTTACGTGATATATGCCGGAGGGAAGACATAAAACCGCCTTTGCCAAATCGCTTGGCTCCAGGCTTCCGATTAGTGCCGGAGTTGTGCCATACTGCCCCGATCCATTCCCATGCGGCCCAGCATCATCTCCGGGTTGCGAGCAAAGTACTCGTTGATCTCGATCTGGCCGTCTATCGTTTCAATCGAGCGCAGCTCAGACCAACTTTCGCCGTGCGCTCGCATTTCCGGTGGCTGCTTTTGCAGGAACAAAATATCCGTCGTCACCTCGGTTCCCGCGTTCGCCTTGAATGTGGTGTTGGGAAGCCGCACCGCACCCAGCAAGATCGACCCATCGGCAAGATGGCGGCGAACCGTGGAATCCTCTTTGTCCATGGTGTAGCGGCTGGTGATCAACGCGATCAGACCACCTGGGCGGACCACATCCAGGGTTTTAGTAAGAAAGTAATCGTGTATAGAGCGGGTCAACTGCGGACTTCGGAGGTACGCCGGGTCGAAAACTGGGTAGTTGCCAAAAGTAATGTTTCCGACCGCCGCGTCAAAGAAGTCTCTGGGAAGCCGCGTGTCCTCGAACGCCTTTGCGTGAACAGTTGAATCCGGGTAGAGTTTGCCTGCGATGCGCGCAGTGAGGGAATCAAGCTCTATGCCGGTGCGCTTGGTACCCGCATGCAGACCCTCCGGCATCAAACCAAAGAAGTGACCGATGCCAATCGATGGTTCGAGAATCTGTGCGCCTGGCTGGAGTCCGAATCGTTCCATCGCTCGCCAGATCGCCTGAATTACTTCGGGAGATGTGTAGTGCGCGTTGGGTGTCGAGGCGCGAGCCGAGGTGTATTCTTCAGCGGTTAGCGCATCTCTCAGCTCGTTCGCAACCGTATGCCAGTCTCGCGGGGGCTCCGCTGCAAACGCGTTCGGCATGGCGCCCCATCCGGTGTATTTCACCAGCACACCCTTTTCCTCTGGCGTAGCCGGGCGGTTTTCGGCTTCTATTGTTTTCAGTGTGCGAATGGCTGCGAGATTGGCTTGGGCCTTCTGCTTCAAGCTGCCCTCGCCAATGGCGTGGGCGTTGGTTATGCGGAGATCGCGGGTAAGGGTTGGTTCGGGTCGAGGGTCGCTGGATCGAACGAGAGCTGGGGCTGGTCTTCCTCGTCCGGGAGAAACGCCCATTCCCTCGTCGCGATCTCCCACGCGAATTGGTAGTCCATCTTCTGAACCACCATCAACTCGTAGAGCAGGTTCCCCGTCAGCTCCTGAGCTGCGAAGACCGCCTGCTGTAGCTGATTCGCTTTGGCCAGTTGCTCGACCATCCTCCGCCGATGGAGGCTCCAGTGTTCCAGGATCTTGTGTCCCAGTGGTGTGAATGTAGTCGTTTCGATCATCGATGGACTCCTCGATTGAATTATCGCCGAGTTCGGCGATGCTCACTTCCGAAAAAAGACTGAGCTGGCCGCTGCTGGTGGATGGACTGTCGATGCGTGACGTTGCCATCGAGTTCTCGCTCAGGAGTTGACTGCCAGCAAGTACGGGAGGCGAAAAAGCTTTGCCCAGGCACGCAGAGCGTTCGCCTGAAAACGGGAAACGGTCGTGTGGTCGACCCAAAAGGTATTGCTGATGCCGACAATAACGGTCGGATGCTCCAGCATGGATGAAAGGATCGGTAACGTGAGCATCTGTTCATAACAGATCAGTACAGCGGCGCGCTCGCGATCGATCGTGAGAACGCCCGGAGCGTTGAGACGAAGTGGGACACTCACTTTGCTGAATGGTCGCCACATTCCCACCGGAACCGGGACACGCTGGTTGAATGTGGCAGATTCCGCACCGACCAGAAGCATCGTGTTGTCGAGGCGCTCCGGGAGTGGTGATTGCTCGTGTCCATGGATCATCCCCGTGCTGCCCGACTTAAGGACTTCAATTGCTTCATCGAAATCGTACATGCGCAGGTTGTTCAGAGTTTCACGATCTTTTCTTACGGGTTTGTCCGGTAGCCCCGCTCCGATGGCGAGTATTTGTCCGCGCGTGCGGCAGTGATCCAGCGATTGGTGCCAGAACGCTTCCGTTGCCTCCGACCAGCGCGGCACGACCGCCTCCGGGAAGATTAGAACGTGCGCCGAAGACTCATCGGCTTTCTGCTGAATGAACTGAGCCGTCTCGAAATCTCGGAACGGCTCGGACACATCGCCGAAATGGGTATTGATCGCGATCCAGCCGCTGGGCGGCTCTGCATCTCCCGAGTAGGAGAGATGACTTGCAATGCACAAACCAGCGGCCAATCCAATTACGACGGCACGCGCACGCGGGCTCAACGCGTGCGTGGAAAGAAGAATTACCGGGAGAAGTGCAACAGCCGCCAAGCCGGTCCAGCCCGCTCCGGGGAACAAATACCCGGCTCCCGTAAGCGGGGAAGCAAGTCCGACAATCCCGAGCGGCGGGACGACTGTCGCCACCAGCGCAAGCGGCGCTCGCCACAAGTAATGGACGCGATGGGAAGTCCAAGCAGCCGTCCAGGTCAGCGAGAGTAGGAACGCCGTAAAGATCCAAAGCAAGATAGGGATAAGAGAGTTGGATTTCCAGTAGGCTTCAAGGCCTGGGATCATCGGCCAGAGAGCGGCAGCGTAGTAGCCGAATCCACTTTTGAACGCAGCCTCGCGAGTTCCTGGCGCCAGGCATGCGAGCGGCATTCCTGCGGCAACGATCATGCCCAGGGGGTAGCCGGTCGATTCTCCCAAACCAAGCACGATCGCCGAACACAATAAAAGCTGGTCCTTGGAGCGCGGGTTCATAGTGTTAATAACGCCTTCAGCCGATGACGAATTGCCGTCGTGTAGACAGGGCCGAAGTACCGGCTATCGAAGCTGCGCGAATGATAGGAGGAAGCCACCCAGAAGGTTCCGGGAGTCACGGCATAGCGACCGAAGTGCCACCGCTCAAGAGGCCGGCCTTTGGTGTCTTTAGATAAGGGAGCAGTGTTGCGGAGCAAAAGTCCATTCACGGAAATTCCGCGCCCGGATAGCTCGACCATGTCGCCAGCCTTGGCGACAATCGGTTTTAACAGAGGTGCACCGCCGTCCCGGCAAGAGCCGGCATCGCGGTAGCCGCGTGTGAGAGAAAGCGCCGCAAATGGCTCTGCCGGGCAGAACTCAACGAGATTTGCGCTGCCGTCGGTTGTGACGACGTAGAGGCCCACGGGCAACGACGGCGACGTATTGATTCGAAGTCCCAGGAAACCGAAAAGCTGGAATATAGCGATGGAAACGACGACTGCTACCAGCGCTGCTCGAAGAACATCGGGGAGTCTATCCGACAGGCCAATCCTCATGATCAATTTCCCCTCTCGGAAGATCCAGGACGACAGGCTCCTCGGGTGCTGATGCTGACGCTGCGGCTCCTTTCGTGGTGGCGCTACGTGGCGCGGCGATCAAGTGGCAGTTCCGCACTACGACTTCATGAACTGTTCTTGGCGCTCCATCGCCCTTCGGCGTGAACTGGCGCTGCTCGATACTGCCCTCGACGAAAATGTTGTCTCCCTTCTCGAAGGTCATCGCGACGCGGGAGAGGTCGCCGTAGAATGACAAGCTGTGCCAGTTGGTGTGTTGTTGCGGCTTGCAATCACCGGCCTGGTATCGGTAGCTTACACCGAGACGGACGTTGGCGACGGGTGTTCCTGAGGCAAGGCGTCTGAGGGCGGGTTTGGCCGCCAAGTACCCCACAAGTTCGAGACGATTTCTTTGCATAGTTATTTTCCTCCTTGTTCAACGTGAATTTGTTCTATGAGGCGCTGTTCGACATCCAGTGCAAACTCCGCGGTTGTGACGACTTCAGGCTTGCTGACGACGTTGCGGGTTCGATTGATCGCGTGTTGCGGAACGGGTTTGTGGTCCTCCAATGTGAAGAACTTGGTTGGCGGTGGCAGTGCTGCACGGGCATTCAACACAGAGTCGAGAAAGTACAGCATCTGCGTGCCGAGAATCGGATGATGACCGCTGACGAAAATCAGCATTTGGCCGGGCGCGACGATACGCTCCTCGGCCCCGGCCCCGCGTTTCTGAGGTGGCTTTAGGCGAAGCACTTCATCCGGGGTCATCAGGGAACGCTCGATGTGATCCACACTGGCATTGACGTGGCCCATAACCGGCGACAGCCGGGAGCCGCTGAAGTTGTAGCTGGCTTTCTGCACCGTGGTGGTGCCGGTCATTTTGCTCAATAGCTCGGCGGTTTCAAATTGGTTCGGCGCGAAGGCAATTCGCACGTGGCAGTTGGATACGATGCTCTCGTTGTTGCCGTAGGCATCGACGATCTGCCGGACGTCCTGCGTGATGAGGTAGGCTTTCAAGCCGTATCCGGCCATGTAGGAAAGTGCGTCCGCGAATACCTCCATGCGATTCAGCGACGGGAATTCGTCAATGAGTAAAAGCAGACGATGTTTGTTGCGTTTTTGCTCGGCTCCTTGGAAGACCATCCTCTCAGTGAGGCGATTAACGGTCATGGTGAACATAAGGCGGATAAGCGGACGCAGGCGGATCTTGTCCGAAGGCGGAACGACAAGGTAGAGCGATACAGGCCGCTCGTGGTTCACTAACTCGTCGATCGTGAAATCGCTCGCCGATGTGTTCTTGGCCACCAGAGGATCGCTGTAGAGCGTAAGTGCTGTTTTGGCGGTAGAAAGGACGCCGCCGAAGTCGCGATCCTCCTTGTCCAGCATCTCTTGGACTTTCTCTCGGACGACAGGATGGGTGAGCGTCTTGTCGCCGGTTGGCATGCGCCAGTCGTGTTTATGTCCAGGATCGTGCTCGAAGTTCAGCAGTTCTTCGAGCGTCTCCCGAAAGCCGGAACCGGGCCGGGTGAAAACGTGCGAAAGGTCGGCGAGACAGGCGACACGGCCTTCCAATGCAGCTTCGTAGCAAACGTGTAAGATCATTCCCGTTGTGATGGAAGCGGCGGCGTCCTGCCAGTAGCGCTCTTGCGGGCTGTCCTCACCGGTTCGCACGATCATGTTGGCGATGTTCTGGGCGTCGCTGACATCGCGCGGCGTGAATAGACGCACCTCACTCAGGGGATTGAATCGGGAGCTGGATTGCTCCTCAACTGGGGAAAACTTGAAGCACAGGTCGCCTCGCTTACTGCGGAACCCGGCCGTCTTTGCCCAATTCTCACCTTTGATGTCATATATCACCGCGCTCTCTTCCCACGCCAGCAGCGATGGGATCACTAGTCCGACACCTTTACCGCTCCGGGTTGGCGCGAACGCGAGGACGTGTTCGGGTCCGTTGTGGCGGAGATAGCTCAGCCGGTGTCCGCCATCCGGACACCATCCACCGACGTAGACGCCCTCGCTTGTAGTGAGGAGCCCGGTATCGCGGACATCATCCTGGTCGGCCCATCGCGCGGAACCGTGGAGGTCTTCGGCATTTTCGGTCAGCCTACGCGTGCGGCGGCTCGCGAGTACGAAGAAAATACCGACGCACAAGAAACTGCCGGCGAAAACGATCATTTCGCCCTCAAAGAATGGCCGGCGAATCCACTCGTCTTGCGACGTGCAATAACGCCATCCCCAGAAAATCCACGAGAACGGCTGGTAGATGCCGCCCGACTTCGCGCGGAGGATCGGGGCACCGAGTGCGGCCTGATATTGAAATCGGGCGGCAATGTACTGCGTTGCAATGAAGTTCACGACAACGAGCAGAAGACATCCGAGCGTCGTCGCACGCCAGTTATAGCTGCCGAGATATCCAGGTTTGCGAGGAGTACGGTAAAGTTCCGGCTGTTTGTTGGCCATGGTCACGGCTCCTCATCGGGCCAGGTCCTGGGTCTTGGCGCGCTCGCGGAATTCTCGGACCGCGCCCTTGGAATCGGAATAGTTGATGCGTACGCTTTCGCCCATCTGCGGCTGCCGATCGAGCAGATCCTTGGGATGGGCGACGCCGGCACGGGCGGATTGGCGCTGTACGACATGATGCTCGGTCTCGCCAATGATGGGACCGCGATAGGTGCCGCTCTCGGTCTGCGCGGCCAGGGTCTTGGCGGAATCGCCGAGCACCTTCGTGGTGATCGACCTGGCCTCTGCGAGCGAGTCGCTGGTCGGTGCGCCGATCGTATTTCGCCTGTCCGTCGCCGTTTGCTTTGCGTGGACGTTAACGGTCCCGCTGCCTGGTTCGTAGCGGGCGGCGTATTGAGTGGACTCGCGGACCGGAGCCGTATGTTCGTTTGCGTTGTCGGCGGACTCCAGAATCGCGGGATCGGCGCCGTTCAAATCCGTGTCGGATACCTTTTCTTCGACACGCTCGCGATCATGGTGGATCTCTTCGGTTTCCTGCTCGATAATGGCGGCGGGTGAACTGCCGGAGGCTCTAGAGGTGAGAACGGGGCCACTAACGAGATTCTCTTCGCCGATGGACTTGTCGCGCTCCAACGCCAAAATGAAATCGGTCGCCTTGGAGGCGTCGTGAGCCGCGCGAAAGATTTCGTTCTTATCGCGCTTCAGCGCGCCGATCCAGGAGTTGACGTAAGAAGCATGCTGCTCAGGATTGTGGGGAATGCCCCGCTGCGCGGCGAGGAACACGCTGGCCAGCTCCGCGCGAAGCTCCTCCTTCGCATAGTTCACGTCGCCGAAACGATAGGATTCGGTGAGTGTGGAACGGTCGAGGCGCGAGGGGTGACCGGTCCAGTGCGCCAATTCATGTAATGCCGTACCGTAATAGCCTGCTGCGTCTTTGAAGGCATCCTTCGGCGGCAAGTGGATGCTGTCCTGCGAACGGCTGTAGAACGCACGGTCTGCTTGGTCATGAGCGATGTTCGCGCCGGAGTTCTTTAGGATCTGCTCGCCAGCCTGGACAGCCTCGGAGGCCGTGTGCTGTTTTAGGGTGTGCGATGGAATGCCGTCGATCT
>Ga0302325_10030997_pt1 | contig 11015 bp, 6 predicted proteins | sample Palsa_T0_2_FD_201948 | JGI IMG/M metagenome (GOLD analysis project Ga0302325, IMG submission 201948) | Peat permafrost microbial communities from Stordalen Mire near Abisko, Sweden - Palsa_T0_2 | ecosystem: Environmental > Terrestrial > Soil > Palsa > Peat permafrost | place: Sweden: Abisko... | reverse complement strand
GCCATTTCCAAAAAGAGGATCCCCAGAAATTAGAACCCCGTAGACATAATCAATGATCCTGAGTCGTCGAGTTCTGAACGCGCAATTAGTTCTACTTGCCCACTCACGAGATGAAGGTGCTCACCAAATTCGCCGTGCTCCAGTTGAATTGTCCACTCATCTTGACGCTGACTCACAACCCCCAGCAGGCAGATTTCCTCTTCTAGTCACTACAATAAGGCCACGATTTGGGATCGGAGGAAGTGAAGATACTCTAGCAAGAATGCCGCCGGGTTTTGACATTCTTAAGGGTGTAAGACTCTCATTCGTTGCTTGATATAATGCTTCTCTATGTTAAATTCTAGGTCCTCTTATATACAGTCTAAATGCGTTCAACATGTATATCCTCCGCATTTCCATTCTCATTCGAATGACCAAAACCGATTTTCTCCTTCCACTTCCCGACCCCACCCCATTTCCAATGTCCCCTAGCAATCCTCAAAAGTCCCCAAGCCAGCAACCTATAGATTACAGTCACAACGCCCAACATTGCGAGATTCAGTCTCGGGTCCGTATCCAGCTTATACAAATCCAGGACCTGCTTCCCGTTCTCAATCGGGCATTGGCCACTCGGCAAGCGTTGGTAGTCAGTGCACGTGAAGATGATATTGGAGAGGGAGTAAGGGGCGAGATTCCGGATGGCGTAGCGGAGGGGAGAGAGATAGTTGACGCCTTTGAGGAAGGCGGGCATGTTGATGGACATCACGCCTGACATGAACTGAGCAACGGAGAGGAAGACGGAGGTTAGGTTAACGGCGAAGCCGGTGTGGGAGAAGAGGGTGTTGAACTATTGCGTATTTCTGTTAGCCAGAAAGAAGATTAGGTGGAGGAAAGGGAGGGGAAAAGGGACGAACCATGATACCGAGACTCTCCCCATAGTTTACGATGCAGAAGCAATTGAAGAAGCACACAAAGAACATCTGTGGCGTTCTCGGCAAGCCAGCTGCCAGATCCGTCAATACGGCAAACACCAAGCTTGTGCCAATCTCAAATGGAACTTCCAGGGTAATGTACTGCGCCAGGAAAGCCTCAACGCCATACGTGCCATCATCGTTCTCTCTGTAGAAGACGTCTTTCTCCATCGGATAGACGGCGACATTCTGCAGCATACCGACGAAGTTGAAGGCGCAGAATTCTTGGATGAAGCCGATCCGTGTCTGGACGGATTCGTAGTCGTTCTTGAGAGGGGCGAAGAACAGAGCGAGGATTATGGCTAGGCCGATGACTTGCATGATGCGTGCCAGGAGTAGGGGTGGCTGTCGGCGAAAGTTGATGAAGCCGCGATGCACGAGTATAGGGTAGGCGGACCAGAAGGAGGTTGGTTTGCGGATCAGGGCACCGAGTTCTGCGGGGGTGGAGATCCGGGTAGGATTAAGGGCTGCGGCGAAGTCGCCGCTAGACCAGGAGGAGATGAGGCTGCGGACTTTTGCTCGCGTGGCTTCTTCACGGGTTGAGTGTTGAAGGTCGATTGTTATGAGGTCGAGAGCGAAGTCTGCGGGGTTTGTGGTAGTTGGGCATGGGAAGCCGAGAGCGTCGAAATGGGGGAGGAGACCTGCTGCATTGCCCGCGTAGACTGGTGAGCCTCCTCGTGCGAGAAGGAGGACGTTTCCGAATTGCTTGAAGAGATCAGAGCGTGATTGATGGATCGTCAAGATCAGAGTGCGGCCTTCCTGGGCCAGACCTTGAAGGACTTCCATGATGGATGAAGCAGTAAATGCATCCAGACCGGATGTTGGCTCATCTAGAAGAAGCACTCTGGGATCTGTCAAGATCTGAACAGCAATCGAAACTCGACGCTTCTCTCCTCCGGATATGCCCTTAATCTCATTAGACCCGATCAAATTGTCCGCGCAGTCCTTCAGACCCAATTTCATAAGAACTTCCTCCGCACGGTGATTCTTCTGTTCCTTGGTCATGAAAGAAGGCAGTCGAAGACCAGCGGAAAACTGTAACGTCTCACGGACTGTGAGCGATGGTAGAAGTGCATCATCGTCTTGACACACATAAGAACAAACTGATCGTACGACTGAATCCGAAGGCACAGCACCATTGAACGTCATGTCCCCGAACTGCCTGTATCGTGTTCCAGCACTGTTGTGCAAGCGAAGGGCCATGGCGTTGAGAAGTGATGTCTTGCCACTCCCGGATGGGCCCATAATAACATTGAGGAGCCCTGCTTGGAAGGTCGCCGTGACAGGGTGTAGAATGGTTTTCGTTGGTAGCTTCTTACCCCATATATTCCTCATGTCCAGGTCAAGTGCAAACTTATCGAGTCCAATATCCACCGTCCGTGCTTCGGCTGCAGATCTGACCGTCATTTTCTCCTTTCCAGCAGAGAGATCGGTGTCTGACTCCCTTGCTTTGGCAATGCTCATTTCTACTCGCACGAATCTGAACCCGACCCAGGAAAGGATGGCAAACATCACAACAAACGCCAGCAGGATAATGATCGGCCTAACCACCCAGTTTGAGGGGAAGCCCAGTGCATTCATGATAAATGCTCCTGTATAAGGCGCGCAAGATGGATTCGACTCCCCACCAGGAAGAGGACAATCGTAGAATTGTCCTGTGAATTCGTTGGCGCAAAGAGCTGAAAAGGCATAGAAGCAATACGCTGTCCATTTCAGCCACCTCACATAGACCGGTATGGTGTTGGACTGAATGAAGAATCCACATGCGAAGCTTTGTACTGTATACCCCAAGTTGCCGATCAGAGAGGCAACTGCAAAGCTTCTCGATGCAGCCACGCAGACAGATGCAAATGTGACCGCAATGTACTGATTCAAGAAAACGACGGAGAAGAAGATGAGAAACGTCGATGCCTCCGTTCTGAGTCCTGCCATCCAATAGAAGATTACCGAGTATATCAGTGGAACTGGGAAGTCTTCCATAATGAAACGTGAAATTCGCCTGCTTAGCAAAAAGGGCAGCACATCCACGACGTTCTCGTTATGCTCTCGATCAAACACCTGCACATCGATTGTAAGGCGGTAGGTCTCAAACATCAGAATGAGATATCCCTGCAGTGCCGCAGCAGTGTAAAGAGCACCTTGTCGACTTCGAATGCCAGATTCGTCCCTCGACAATCCGAAAAAGACCCACCCAGTCAGAATGCCCATCAGAACAGCTTCTGCTAAGGAACCAGCCATACCCATTGGATCCCGATATGTGGTCACAAAAGCTCGGGACGTCAAGACTCGCGTCTGACGGATGAATGGAGAATGGACTGGTGCAGTTGACGGTGCTGATACAGCTGCTGGTTCGGATGAGGAAATTCCTTTTTCATCTGAAGAACCATACAACCTCCTGTTTTCATCCACCCAAGCCAGCTTTAACTTTTCAACCCGCTCTAAAGAGGTTGCCTCGAGATCAGGAGAGCGATTGCCAATCGCAGCAATATCGATCAAGAATTCCGCCGGATTGACAAAAGGTGGCAGTTCCATTCCAACATTCCTAAACCATGAGATACTGTCGTCTGCTTTTCCAGAATAGACTGGGCTTCCTCTTGTAAGAATTACTAATCCATCAAACATACCCCAGATTTCAGATCTCGGTTGATGAATGGTCGTTATGATAGTTCTCCCCTTCTTTGCCAGACCTTTCAGCGTTCGCACCAGCTGAAATGCACTGGTAGCATCCAGACCTGTGGTTGGCTCGTCCAAAAACAGAACGCTCGGATTACTCAGAAGTTGTACTCCAATGCTGGTTCTCCTCTTCTCACCTCCCGAACAACCTTTATGTTGGTGATTGCCAATTCTTGTGTCCGCGCATTCCTTCAACCCCAATTCCAATATGACCTCCTCCACAACCCTCCTCCTCTCCTCTTCTGTTGTCGGTGGCGGCAGGCGCAAATCGGCAGAATATCGCAATGTCTCTCGAACAGTCAGTGTGGGTATCAACACATCCTGCTGCATCACATAAGCGCTCCTAACACTATTCACCCCTTTCATGCCATTGAAGGTGGATGTCCCCGCAAAGGTCAACCGTCCACTTGTCATGCGCTCTGCCATTGTATTGAGCATTGTTGTCTTGCCAGATCCACTCGCTCCGATTATTGCCGTCAGAGTCCCGGCCGGCATTGACGCAAAAACCGAATGCAGGATCTGCTTTGTATTCGAGGCCGGTCTACCATTTTGGGTTCGTTTTCGAGGGAGGTAGCTGGAGAGCGAGAGGGCGGACGGAGAAATGTCTACAATTACGGCAAGATTTCGAACCTGCACATCGACAGGATTGACATCTGATAGAGATAGATTGTTCGAATGTGTGCTCAAGAGGGTTTGTAGATGGTGAGTGCGATCGTGGTCTGGCGCCGTAGCTGTTTTCGAAACGGAGGGCTTGGAATCGACTTGTGCAAGGCCTGCTCCAATGTCCTCTGCCTTATCCACCTCCTGCAGACCGAGTTCTATGTCGTCCCCCATTCCGGCTGGTGCTCTATGGGAACCTCGTTTCCATTTCCATATCCGAACTCGTTATGTTTGTATGATGCTGGTGGCACAACAAAATCGCATCCGGTGAATCCTGCTTGATACCGCAATTGCGCTGCAAAGAAAACGGAGGAAAGAGGAACTTGTGGACTGGAGATATAGAAGTAAAAGTTTCAAAGGACAAGATGGTAAGAAAACAACGTAGACGAGGTCTGGATAAGGAAGGTGATTCTCAACCTACCTAATTGCCATCGTGGAAGTTCTCTTTTCCAAGCGATCTGGACCCCGCTACTGCTGGGGAAATCACTACTCAAACTAGAGAATCTATCATCGAAACCCATCCCCCATCTGGAGCAAACCGCCGAGGTTGTCTTGCCCTCGCGTGCGAGGCGAGCTTTTTTTCATCCAAAGAGAAGAGTGGAAAGGAGAGCTGGGCGAAGAATTCGGAAGAGCTAGCCGAGGGTGGGGCACTTCGCTTGGACGAAGCGCAACTTTAACCTTCCCGGCATCCAGACCGCAACACGCCATTGCAGCGGCGCAGCATATTTGTACAGCAAACGTACCTCTTCGCCTCTTGTCACCAAATCTTTCAATTGCGAGGTGCAACATGTAATAAGCGTCTTGCTTCGCCCATACTGTAGGTTCTGCTGTATCTCTTTCTGGGCCACTCTCCGTCTAACCAGCATTTAGCTCCTTCGTCCAATCTCGTTCTGAGCAGCCCTGCGAGCGTTGAAATGAACAACTGAAGGCTGAAACGCAACGTTCCCATCTCAACGTCTCCGCAGCTGTCAGGATCCCGTCACCATCCTTGGCCGCCATGTGCACGAGGCACGAGCAAACCAAACATCTTGCCCGAAGCTCTTCTGTCAGCATCCAGGGGATGGGGTCAAGATCCTGCAAGGCAGCGCCAAGCGATGAAGTGGCGCGGATGCACACCGAACCGAGTATTACCCTTGCTGGTAGAAAATCATTGGAGGAGGTGGGAATGCAAACAAGTGGCGTCTTAAGCATACTTTGGTGAATTGTTCATGTGATCTTGCGGCGCAAGAGAAGAGCAGTTGGTGCCGGCCTGGAAACACCTCTGGCAATAAATGGAAGGATTTTTGCTGTCATGATCTTCGACACCTGGCTATTTCGGATTGCCTGATCGGTACCGACTCCGAAGCTGAAAACAACGGTGTAGGGATCATCAACAACTCCACGTCTGGTATCTCACTTGCCAACAACCATCTGGATCGCGACCAGCATGAGCAGCATGTAATTTTTGCCAATGCCAAGCCAGTTTGGAGAGTTCAACCTCCTGTCTCAAGATGTGTGGGCTCGAGTACGTGGTTAGGTTCAACGGGATAGGAGACCTGGATTGGAGCAAAGTGAGCTCAGAATGCACGTTCTCTGCTCCAAAGTTGTGGGAAGGGAGACGAACGGAAGAGATGCTGGGGTATAATCTAGAATCGCCGTCGTCCGCGATCTTCGACGTTTCTTCCCAAGTCCACAATTCCAGGATCAGTACCGTCTAGAAATATTCTAGAAGAGAATTTCTTTGGCACTCTACTACTTCAAGCAGATTTCATCTTGGGCTTATTACTTTCAGGTCATTAAGCAGCGAACATTCATCCAGCTTCACGCCTTGCTGGTTTCGATGGATTCTGTCGTCAGAACTGGATAGGAACAATATCCGTCGGACAAGTAACGTCCAGCACTGAGGTTATCTCAATTACTAGACCAAGATCACTTGGTAAAGGCAAGATTCAGCTCCCATGGACAAGAACCGATCTACCATATTATACTTCCAGGATATCCACGTTTTTATTCGTCGAGTGGCGGAGAGTACAGATTCATGGACAAGTCATTCTGAATTCGACCGGTGAAGCAAAGTCATCTTGACTACTTCCAGGGCCGATGTGCTGGAGGAAATCGTACAGAATGCTTCCAAATATTCCAACAGTCTCTTTGCCTATCGTTTAATGGCTTCGTGGGTTTTCATCACCACGCAGTTCTTCAACTTTGAAGCACCTGCATTTTCGAGGCACAGCAACACCGAGTTCTCCGTTGTCAAATTTGTCTCGTATCAGCTCGCGTTGAAGAACAGAATCCCTGTCTGCCGACTGGGCATCATGAGCAGGAAATATTCAAAGCTGATTTGCTTTCACGCCTTCAGAACGAACGATATGCCTGAGCATGGAAGAAAGAGGCACCTTTGACGTAGAGTATCGAGTGCTCTCCTTCACCCCTGCCAACATCGACTTTCTACAATGCCACAAACCAAATATGGCCCGCAAAGCCGACGACTTGGACTTACCGATCCGGCTTGATTACGGTTCGATGCGTGCATCTCTCCTTGCGATTTCAAAATATGCACCTGCCGGCATATCATCCAACTATATTACGGGACTCAAAATTGGAATTGCGGGATTTCCCGCACAATGCACAAAAGCCCAAGATCTGCGGACCGGCCCAGAACAACGGCCTGAACTTTGTCCAAGTCACCAAATCGGAAGTACGCCTGAGAATTTGCGCATATTGCATCTGTACACGCAAGAGCGCATTGCATCGGATTCTTCCGCGTTTTCAGAGCCCGAGCAAGTATCCTGCCTCGGGCTTCGAGGATAGATTATCCGGAAGTTTCTCCTCCCTGCACGGCATGTTTTCTTACGCGACACATTGCAATCAGCAAAGTTGAACGCCAAGGATGGTCGAGCCACTGGCTTAGAAATATACAAATTTTTGTTGGTTCATGATGCAATCTCTTTTCTCGGAGAATACCTCCTTTTTCAACAGTGTCGCCTGCATGAATTCGCCCGCCTATCAGAAATTCATCTGGACCGGCCAACAGAGCGTGAAATTCGCATTTCACGATGTCCTCCCGACGCTGTCGGCACCTGCAAGAATGATGGCCAAAGCGAACAGGGGCGCATGCCGCTGACAAGGGTCGGTTCCGAAGCCTTGGGTCTGGTGGAAGCGAATCAAGGGAAACTTTCTCTCCTCTGGGGCAGGCTTCTGCACAGTTGTCACATACTGTTTCTGGGCATGGGAACAAGATGTTTCTCTGCTGTCCATGTCACCAGCCGGGAAAATTTCCCTGAATATGCAAGTGCATTGGCTCATCTGCATACACTCCAGCTTTTGAAGCTTGTATTTTTGATATTCCACAAGCTGTGGTGAAATATTGAAGATGCGGTACTACAGCCACAATACAGTCAATGCTCAAGAACGTAGATGCTGCATTGCACATCCCCCGCCAAGACCTGATGATCTTAATGCCAGTTTTTTTTGCGAAGAGCAAGTGAACCATGTACAGGGCGTAAGCTGTTGACCACTCAAGTTTTTTGACAACATGTTTTCTAGGATAGTTTCCGGCCGTGTTGTCTTGTCATGAAAGAAAATTATTTCTCTCACATACCCGGAACATGTCCTGGGTTTATACATTGCCCAGGACCACGGGAGATCGGTCCAATGAGACCTATCGGTCCGAGGAAGGTTCATTGTCATCGTGAGACTGACAAGAGCAACTCCTTGCAAGGCTTAGCTCGTAGTACTTCTGCCGATTGGTGCTAAAACAAAAGCCGTCCTCCAACATTCTTCATCTTCTCATGCCCTGTCCTTGATCGGATATTGTAGGAGAGGAAGATCGCATGTTGGTTTAACCCTGATCTTCCAATATGCATCTATGATTTGTGTCTTTTTGCCAGGATCTTGACGATCGATCCACAACGCCATGAGTGCTATTATCTTGGTAAAGCATTTTGTGTACCCCTCGCGAATCTCGGGTCCCCCACGCTGCTAAAATATTCTCCGACCTCACAACAGCAGGAGATGTAATGTGACACTGGGGGACATTTCGTGGTCTTTCCAGAATACCGGAAGATTTTAGTCTTGGCTTTCCTTTTCGCTTCGCATTCTCGTTTTTGTTGCATTCCCTTAATAGAAACATCTCCTAGTGTTGTTGCAAATGATTTCACACGTAACGAGCCTACTGACAAAAGTCCGTGTTTTTAGCGCATCTCGCTAGGAAATGAACCCCATAACCTTTTTGAACCCACTTATTTATTATTCAGAAAGTGGTATAAATGTCTTCTAAACTTAATCTAGCTTTCTTTATCGTTTACGCTTGAATTATATAAAGACTTCGTTAGTAGTTATTAAGAAACTATGAGGTAAAGTAGGAGATTTCTATTTTGCGACGCCTGAAAACCTCGCTAAAAACACGGACTTTTGTCGGCAGGCTCGTAAGCCGGGGAGTCCAGTATTGTTCAGCGTGCAGTGTTCTCTTGGCAATGAGAAGGTTGTTAGATGTGTGCTGGATAGGCCAGAAACAGTCAGAGGAAGGATATTGAGCTCAAAGAGAAGGGGGATAGGCGGCATTCTTGTCCGAGTGGATCTCCGTGTTATGAGAGCCACTTTGCTCACCCCAGCAAGCAATACAATTCCAAAACGGTACTGGGAAAAGGGGTTATTGGTTTCATTTTAAGGTTATGCTCATTGGTTTACGTACTTTGACACAGTGCTTCAAAGAATTGTCAATGTTATCTGTAGCAAATTTGCAACATTACTTCTTAGCCAAAACCTCACGTCAATATACTACGTACTATGCTCTCTATTCTGCAATGCCCGATTTTCTTCTCGATTAATCATTCAGCGCCATCAAGAACTAGGTACATAGGAAGTTTATGCTTAACAAAGGGTTAAAATGCATATCCGCTCTTTCTACATCGCCGATTACCTCGTTGAGTGTCTAGGAAGGTTGTGATTTGGAGAATGGAGGATGTGGAGGGGAAGGGAACGTTATTGGCGAGGGATACGTTGTATAGGAGGTAGGCACATATACGGCTCGGTGAGTGGTAACATCTCGAAGAGGTAAGTATTTCCCTCTAAGGTTTCGACTTTTGAAAGAAGCTGCAGAATTGTTATTGACTTGGGCGATTGTTGAACCAAAGAAAGGTGAAGCAGATCCAATGTGAGGATTCAAACCTTGTTCAACAAAGGAGGTCACCTCGCGGTGCCCCACGTTCAAGCCTTACGGATGTAAATACCAGGGAGTTTCGTCGACTCCTGGGACCGCATTTTACTCGCCCAAAATCAAAGTAGCAACATCGGCGATATCGGAACGACTCTGCAATAGAGAGAAACTCAGGCGACGGAGTGTTTGAGGACGTTGCAATGGTAGCTGCGCGAATGAGGGCAATGGTGAAGTACAGGATGGTCACTCTACTTCCACCCCTATGACAAGCCTTTTCGCTTGCAATACGAGATCGAGATCAGAGCACTACCACCACAACAGCCCTCTACTCTGCAATGACTGTGCATCTGAAAAACAAATCTTCGAAACATCTGTCGAGCTAGGCGGGAGTCACTTCACCTGGAGTTACACAACCCTATCAAACTAGCAGCCTGTACAACCTCCATCTTTGCTACGCAAGCAACGAACCGGCTCAACCCCAACACCTCCCGGACTCGCACTAAGTTTTCCCACTAATCAGACCCGCCCTCCTATCCATTCCAGCCGCCTCGCACCATGCAAGCCGGCACCACAATCACAAACAGCTACCGTCCGCCTCTTCTGTGCCTCTTCCTATCTTACAGTACTGTTCGCTTTTACGAAGAACCCGTCCCCGTCTTCCTCGGGCCGTATCGGCGCCGAACCAGCCACCTGCCCAGCCGTCCCGCCGAGAGACGGCATGAAACGAAACTGGGGCATGCAGCACACCAAGAACCAGCCAGTGCCGCACGTCTGCAGTGTAACCTGACCCGCCTGCTCGAGCCAATAAAATTCTTTAGCGCTACAATACTACTCTCCCCCCCCCTTAACAAACGTTAAATGGTCAGGATTTGTGGGTCAGGGCGCTGAAGGACTGCTGTGAGTGGCAGGAGAGCCCTGTCAGCCTCTTCGCACAGGCCAAAATCTGGTCTGTTGTAAAGTCCCGGGTGGCTGTAGAAGGTTCTACTATACCCCCCCCTAAATAATTGCTAGCGCACCTAATATGGATTAGATCCTCAGATCCCCAATTCTGAGTGGTTATAAGCCTGGTCAAGAGGCTTTGAGAGGCTTTTAGACCTCTTGCACAGAGCAAAAAGTGGTCTGTGTATCAAGCAAGGGGTGTGCGTAGAAGGTTCCCGAAGACCGTTTACCCTGGCAGTGGCTCAAAAGGGATTTCTTTACTGGCTAAACACCCTGGATGACTACCCGCACCTAAACTCAAAACATAGCCACTAGCAATTAAACCGGGGGGAATATAGTATTTTGGTTTGACACATTTTCCCGCCCCCTTGTATTCTCCGTAAGATGTCGGGCCCTTGACTCATGAACGATGGCTACCGAGTCACGGCGCACACATTTTTGTCGTCTCCAACGTGTTTTTCTTGGCGAAGGAGAATCTACAGTTTCCAGCGCCACGGATTCACGAGTCAACAGGCTATCGGCCGTTGAGGCTTACCAAAATAGCACTACGACGTTGAGGACTTCTCCCGGTAAAACGTCTGAGCCGCACGATTACTAAGGTTACAGCAATTGGACGCCAAGACGAGAAACCTTACGCCTCATACCCGGCTACGAAA